>Ga0105054_10004249_pt1 | contig 21517 bp, 13 predicted proteins | sample BON02_FD_78091 | JGI IMG/M metagenome (GOLD analysis project Ga0105054, IMG submission 78091) | Freshwater microbial communities from Lake Bonney liftoff mats and glacier meltwater in Antarctica - BON-02 (megahit assembly) | ecosystem: Environmental > Aquatic > Freshwater > Ice > Glacier...
ACACACTCGTTGACTTTGTGAATGGTGGCGTTCGGTGGGCCGAGCTCGATGACCTGCGGGCAGACCTGGGCGATGAAGCGGCCGTCGCTGGTGCCGCCGGTGGTCGAGAGCTGGGTCTCGATGCCGGTCTCAACGCGGATCGCGTCCCGAACCGCGTCAACCAGCGTGCCGGGCGCGGTGAGGAACGGCCGCCCGCCCAGCGTCCAGGCCAGGTCGTAACCCGATTCGGGCTGCAGACCGTGGGCGGCCAGGATGGCTGCCACCCGTTGCTGGAGGTCTTCGGGGGTGGACTCGGTGGAGAAGCGAAAGTTGAAATCAACCACCACCACACCGGGAATCACGTTGCTCACACCGGTGCCGCCGTGGATGTTGCTGATCTGAAAGCTGGTGGGCGGAAAAAACGCGTTTCCTGTGTCCCACGCCTCAACCGTGAGCGAGGCGAGTGCGGGCGCGGCGAGGTGGATCGGGTTCTTCGCCAGGTGCGGGTAGGCGATGTGGCCCTGGATGCCCTTCACGCTGAGCTTGCCGCTGAGCGTGCCGCGCCGGCCGTTCTTGATCATGTCGCCGGTGCGCTCGACCGAGGTTGGCTCGCCGACGATGCACCAGTCCATTCGCTCACCGCGCTGTTTCAATGCTTGGCAGACGATCACCGTGCCGTCGATTGCCGGGCCTTCTTCGTCGCTGGTGAGCAAAAAGGCGATGTCGATCGCCGGCTTCGGCTCGGCGGCCAGGAACTCTTCGCACGCCACCACCATCGCCGCCAGCGAGGCTTTCATGTCGCTGGCGCCGCGGCCAAACAGCTTGCCGTCGCTGTGTGTGGGCACAAAAGGATCGCTGGTCCAGGCGGTGAGCGGGCCGGTGGGCACCACGTCGGTGTGGCCGGCAAAAATCAGCGTCGGCTGATCGCCCTGGCCCAGCCGCGCCCACAGGTTGCTGACCCGCGCATTGGTCGGGCCACTGTCCATGGCTTCACAGCGGAAACCGATGGCGGTGAGCCGCTCGGCAATCAGGGCCTGGCAGCCTTCGTCACGCGGGGTGACAGAGGGGCATGCGAGCAAGGCTTCGGTCAGGCGCAGGGTGGGGTTCATCCGAATTTAACGTCGAGTGTGAACTCGGTAAAGGTGGCTTCGTCGGCGCTGTCTTCTTTCAGCGATGCCGCTGCGGCATTCGACTTGGCCGCATTGAAATCGTTTTGCAGGCGCCAAAGCAGGTTGTTGGGTGAATCGGCGTGGGCCAGGCCTTCGTCGCGGGACACGGTGCCACCGGCAATGAGCCGAGCCAGATCCTGCTCAAAGCTTTGCGAACCTTCGGCCAGCGACTGTTCCATCGCCTCGCGCACGCCAGAGAAGTCGGCTTTCGTGATCAGGTCGCAAATGAGGGCGGTGTTGAGCATGACCTCCATTGTCGGCACCCGTGTGCCGGTGCTGGTGCGCAGCAGGCGCTGCGACACGATGGCGCGCAGCGCGGCCGCCAGATCACTCAGCATGGTGGGGCGCACCTCAACCGGGTAAAAGCTCAGGATGCGATTCAGCGCCTGGTAGCTGTTGTTGGCGTGCATGGTGGCCAGGCACAGGTGGCCCGACTGCGCGTAGGCGATGGCCGCCGACATGGTTTCGCGGTCGCGGATTTCGCCGATCAGAATCACGTCTGGCGCCTGGCGCAGCGCGTTCTTCAGGGCAACCCTGAGGGAGGCGGTGTCCGGCCCGATCTCGCGCTGGTTGATCACCGAGCGCTTGTTGGTGTAGACATACTCGATCGGGTCTTCGATCGCCAAAATGTGCCCGGTGGCGTTTGCGTTGCGGTGGTCGATCATGGCCGCCAGCGTGGTGCTCTTGCCGGCGCCAGTGGCCCCCACCATCAGGATCAAACCCCGCTTCTCCATCACCAGATCGGCCAGCAGCGGCGCCACCTTGAGCGAAGCGAGCGCGGGCACCACGTTGGGCACGAACCGGACCACCACCGCGTAGCTACCGCGCTGGCGCATCGCGCTGATACGGAAGTTGCCCACCCCGTCCAGCGGCACGGCCATGTTGAGCTCGCCGGTCTCGGTCAGCTCACCGATGCGGTTTGGCGGCACGATCTCGGCCAGCAAATTGCGCGGTGCCTCGGGCGGTAGCACCTGGCTGTTGATCGGGATCGTTTGGCCGTTGATCTTGATCATCGCTGGCGCGTGTGCCGTCAGGTACACGTCCGACGCCTTCTTGTCGGCCATCAGCCGCAGGATGCGTTCCATCGTTCCGCTGCTCATGCCATGCCTTTCAAGCCATCAGGGAAAATCAAAAAAACCACCCAATTGAAATACCGCTTCTTCAGAGCACAACAAAACAGCCCAGGCCAGCCGGTGGTTGTTGTGCGGGGTGCAGGCGAAGCAGCGCAGGAGACATTCAGTCTCTGAGCAGGTCGTTCAAGCTGGTCTTGGCGCGCGTCTGCGCGTCCACCCGCTTGACGATGATGGCGGCGTACAGGTTGTAGCGACCGCCGTCTTTGGGCAAGCTGCCGCTGATCACCACCGAGCCCGAAGGCACCCGGCCGTAGCTCACAAGGCTGGTGGCGCGGTCGTAAATGGGGGTGCTCTGGCCGATGTAGACGCCCATGGAGATCACCGAATTCTCCTCAATGACCACACCCTCGACCACCTCGGAGCGGGCGCCGATGAAGCAGTTGTCCTCAATGATGGTCGGGCCGGCCTGCAGCGGCTCCAGCACACCGCCAATACCGACGCCGCCAGACAGGTGTACGTTTTTGCCGATCTGGGCGCAGGAGCCTACCGTGGCCCAGGTGTCGACCATGGTGCCCTCGTCCACATAGGCGCCGATGTTCACATAGCTGGGCATCAGGATGGCGCCCTTGGCGATGAAGCTGCCGTAGCGTGCCACAGCTGGCGGCACCACGCGCACGCCTGTGGCCTTCATCTCAGCTTCGCTGAGGTGAGAGAACTTGGTTTTCACCTTGTCGTAGAAAGCGAGGTCACCGCTTTTGATGATCTCGTTGTCTTTCAGGCGAAAGGACAGCAGCACCGCCTTTTTGATCCACTGGTGCACCGTCCATTGGCCCACATCTTGGCGCGTGGCCACCCGCAGCCGACCCATGTTGAGCTCGGTTATCACGTGGTCCACCGCGTCCATCACCTCTTTGGGCGCGGTGGCGGGGGAGAGTTCGGCGCGGTTGTCCCAGGCGGTGTCGATCAGGTTTTGCAGTTGTTGGGTCATGTCTTTTGGGGCGTGTGGTAGCAAAAAGGGAGCGGGGTGGAGATCAGCCACGGCAGAAGCTGGCGATGCGATGCGCCGCTTCCAGGCATTCGGTGGTCTCAGACACCAGGGCCATGCGAATCCGACCGGCGCCGGGGTTCTGGCCGTTGACCTCGCGGGCCAGGTAGCTGCCGGGCAAAACCGTCACATTGTATTGAGCAAGCAACGCGCGGGCGAAGGCCTCGTCGGCACCCAGACCGTCGGCACCCTGGGCAAACCGCTCAGGCACGCCGGCCCAGAGGTAAAAGGCGGCGTCGGGCAGCGCCACCTCCATCACCTCGGCCAGCAGCGGCGTGACTTGCGCGAACTTCTCGCGGTACAGGCGCCGGTTCTCCACCACATGGGCCTCGTCGTTCCAGGCTGCGGCGCTCGCGGCTTGGACCGCTGAGCCCATCGCGCCGCCGTGGTAGGTGCGATACAGCAAGAAGGGCTTGACCAGCGCTGCGTCGCCAGCCACAAAACCGCTGCGCAGGCCGGGCACATTGCTGCGCTTGGACAGGCTGGTAAAGGCCAGCAGGTTCTTGAAATCGCTGCGCCCGAGCCGCTGGGCGGCCTCCAGACCGCCCAGCGGCGGCTCGTCGCGGAAATAGATTTCGCTGTAGCACTCGTCAGAGGCCATCACGAAGCCGTGGCGGTCGCTCAGCGCAAACAGCTTGCGCCACTCGTCCAGCGACATCACCGCCCCCGCTGGGTTGCCGGGCGAGCAGACGAACAGCAGCTGGGTGGTGGCCCAGACCGCCTCGGGCACGCTGTCCCAGTCGGGCGCGAAGTTGCGCGCCGGATCGCTGGCAACAAAGTGCGGCGTGGCGCCGCCGAGCAAGGCCGCGCCCTCGTAGATTTGATAGAACGGGTTTGGGAACACCACCGTGGCGCCGGGCTGCGTTGGGTCGATCACCGTTTGCGCAAATGAAAACAGCGCCTCGCGCGAGCCGTTGACGGGCAGCACCTGGGTGGCGGGGTTCACCGTCACGCTGTAACGGCGCTGCACCCAGGCGGCGCAGGCTTCGCGCAGTGCCAGCTCGCCGCCGGTGGCGGGGTAGCTGGCCAAGCCGGTGTCGAGCGCGCGCGCCAGCGCCTGCTTGATGAAGTCGGGCGTGGCGTGCTTGGGCTCGCCGATGCCCAGGCTGATTGGGCGGTAGGCTGGGTTGGGCGTGATGCCCCCAAACAGCTGCCGCAGCCGCTCAAACGGGTAGGGCAGCAAAAGAGACAACTTTGGATTCATGGGGCGGATTATCCGCGCTTGCCAGAGCCGCTTTGGGCGCAGGCCCGTTACAAGCAACGCGGTTCGACTGGTGTCGCGCGGTATTATGCCGGCTGGTTTGTGAACCCGGAAAAGACAAAAAACTCATTACAAATCAAAAGCCTCGGCCTTCCCTTGGCCCTCCCTTGGCCTTCTCGATCCGGCCCCCGTTTCGATCCTTGCCCCCCATTTTTCGTGCGTCTTAACTCGATCAAGCTGTCCGGCTTCAAGTCCTTCGCCGAGCCGACCAACTTTCTGTTGCCCGGCCAACTGGTGGGCGTGGTGGGGCCAAATGGCTGCGGCAAATCCAACATCATGGATGCGGTGCGCTGGGTGCTGGGCGAGAGCAGGGCGTCCGAGCTGCGCGGCGAGTCGATGCAAGACGTGATCTTCAATGGCACCAACCACCGCAAGCCGGCCAGCCGCGCCAGCGTCGAGCTGGTGTTTGACAACAGCGATCACCGCGCCGGTGGCCAGTGGGGCCAGTTTACCGAGATCGCCGTCAAGCGGGTCCTCACCCGCGACGGCACCAGCAGCTACCACATCAACAACCAGTTGGTGCGCCGGCGCGATGTGCAAGACGTGTTTCTTGGCACTGGCCTGGGCCCGCGCGCCTACGCCATCATTGGCCAGGGCACGATCAGCCGGATCATCGAAAGCCGGCCCGAGGAGTTGCGGCTTTTCCTGGAGGAGGCCGCGGGCGTTTCCAAATACAAAGAGCGCCGCCGCGAAACCGCGAACCGCCTGGCCGACACGCGCGACAACCTGACCCGGGTGGAAGATATTCTGCGTGAGCTCAATGTCAACCTGGACAAACTCGAAAAGCAGGCCGAGGTGGCCACGCGCTACCACGCGCTGCAGGCCGGTGCCACGCTCAAGCAGCACCAGCTCTGGTATCTGCGGCGTGCCGATGCCCAGGCAGAACAAACGCAGATGCAGCTAGCCGCCGCGCAGGTGCTGACCGATCTTGAGTCTCGCACGGCCGATTTGCGCCGCGTCGAATCCGAGCTGGACACGATTCGCCAGGCGCACTACGCGGCTGGCGACCAGGTGAACCAGGCGCAGGGCAAGCTGTACGAGGCCAGCGCCGAGGTGGGCAGGCTGCAAGCCGAGATTCGCTTTGTGGTCGAGGGGCGCAACCGCGTCGAGCAGCGCTTGGTGCAACTTGCGGAGCAGATTGCTTCCTGGAGTGCCCGCAGCGAAGACGCTGGCGCGGGGCTGGAGCAGATTGCCCAGACCCTGCTGGAAGCCGAGGAGCAGTCTGTGGTGCTGGCCGCGCAGGGCGAAGATCAGGCCAGCGCCTTGCCCGCGCTGGAAGACGCGCTGCGCCAGGCGCAAAGCGGCGCCAGCGAGCAGCGCAACCGCGTGGGCCAGGTGCAGCAGCAGATTCAGGTGCTTGCTGCTGACCAGCGCAGCATCGAAGAACAAAGCCGCCAGCTCAGCCAGCGCCACGAGCGCCTGAGCGCCGACCGTGGCGCGCTGGCCGCACCCGACGAGGCTCAGGTGCAAGACGCGCACGCGCAGTTCGCTGCCGCGCAGCAGCATGCCGAGGTGGCCGAGGCGGTGCTGCACGAGCTGCAAGACCGCGTGCCCGAGCTGGACGACGCGCGGCGCACCGCGCAGCAGGCGGTGAACCAGGAATCGGCCCGCCAAGCCGATCTGTCGGCACGTATGGATGCGCTCAAGGCTTTGCAGGAAAAGGTGAGAACCGACGGCAAGCTCGTGCCCTGGCTGGCCAAACACGGGCTCGGTGGTCTACAAGGGCTGTGGAGCCGCATCCATGTGGAGCCGGGCTGGGAAAACGCGCTGGAGGCGGCGCTGCGCGAGCGCCTGGGTGCGCTTGAGGTCTCACGGCTGGAGATGGTGCGCGGGTTTGGCAACGCTGCGCCGCCGGCCAAGCTCGCCTTCTACCAGCCGCCGGCTGGTGCCTCGGCGTCACCAGCCAACGCCTCCAGCCTCAAACCGCTGGCCGACTGGTTGCGCTTGACCGACCCGAGCCAGAAAGCGCTGCTGGCCGACTGGCTGCAAGGCTGCCTGAGCGCTGTCACCCTGGAAGAAGCAATGGCCTCGCGCGAGCACCTGGGTCCTGGCGAGATGGTGTTTGTGCCCGGCGGCCACGCGGTCAGCGCGCACAGCGTGAGCTTCTACGCACCCGACAGCGAGCAGGCCGGCTTGCTGGCGCGGGCGCAGGAAATCGAAAGCCTTGACAAGCAGCGCCGGGCGCAGGCGCTCGTCAATGAGCAGGCGCGGTCCAGCTTGGTGCGTACCGAGGCCGCTTGCACCGACGCCGCGCAGCGCCTGGCGAGCGCGCGCCGCGAAGGCGCCGACACCCGCTCGCGCGTCCATGCGCTGCAGGTGCAAGCGCTGCGCCTGGGCCAGCTGGCCGAGCAGACCCGCGCCCGCAGCGCGCAGATTGCCAACGATCTGGCCGAGGTCGAGGCGCAGCTCGAAGACCTGTACGAGCGCCGGCTGACCGCCGAAGCCCGCTTTGAAGAACTCGACGCGCAGCTGGCCGGCAGCCAGGAACGCCACGCCGAGCTCGATGACGCGGTGATCGCCGCCGAGCGCGCATTGACCCAGGCACGCGAACAGCAGCGCAGCCTGGAGCGCAGCGCGCAGGAGGTCACTTTTTCTCTGCGCAGCCTGCAGGCGCGCCAGGCCGAGCTGCGCCGCTCGGTCGACACCGCTGCGTCGCAAGAAAAAGCCCTTTTCGACGAGCAACAACGCGCCAGCGACGAGCTGGACCGGCTCAACGACGCGGCAGCGCAAGGCGGCCTGCAAAGCGCGCTGGCGATGAAGCTGGAGCGCGAGCAGTTGCTGGGCGCCCTGCGCAGCCACTGCGACGACCTCACCGCCAAGCTGCGCGCCAGCGACGAGCGCCGCCTGCAGCTGGAGCGCCAGCTCGATCCGCTGCGCAGCCGCATCACCGAGTTCCAGCTCAAAGAGCAGGCGGCACGCCTCGGCGTTGAGCAACACAGCCAGCAGCTGCTTGAGGCCGAGGCCGATCTCGCGGTGGTGGCGCAAAGCGTGCTGGAGGGCAACGTGCGGTTGATGGGCCTGCAAGGCGAGATCGTTCAGCTGCAGCGCGAGATTCAGTCGCTTGGCGCGGTCAACCTGGCCGCGCTCGACGAACTCACGCAGTCAAGTGAACGCAAGACCTTCCTCGATGCGCAAACCGCCGACCTGGTCGAGGCCATGACCACGCTGGAAGATGCGATCAAAAAAATCGACAACGAAACCCGCGAGCTGCTGGGCCGCACCTTCGAGGCGGTCAACGCCCATTTCGGCACGATGTTTCCCGAGCTGTTTGGCGGCGGCAACGCGCGCCTGGTGATGACCGGCGAGGAAGTTCTGGACGCCGGCGTGCAGGTGATGGCGCAGCCACCGGGCAAGAAAAACCAGACCATTCACCTGCTCTCGGGTGGCGAAAAAGCACTGACTGCGATCGCGCTGGTGTTTGCGATCTTCCAGCTCAACCCAGCGCCTTTTTGCTTGCTCGACGAGGTCGACGCGCCGCTGGACGACGCCACCACCGAGCGCTATGCCAAATTGGACACCAAGGCGTCCACCGAGACCCAGTTTTTGTTCATCAGCCACAACAAGATTGCTATGGAAATGGCGCGCCAACTGATCGGCGTGACCATGCAGGAACAGGGCGTTTCCCGCATCGTCGCGGTCGAAATGGAGTTTGCCGCCGGTATGCTTCAAGCCACCTAAAACGCATCCACAGCACATCACCATGAGCACACTGCAACTCAGCCTGGCCATCATCGGCGGCCTCGTTCTGGCCGGCGTGGTGGCCTACAACGCCTGGGTCACCCGGCGCAACCTGCCGCGCACCGTGCGCGGTCGTGGCATTGATCTTGCGGCTTCAGCAGCTGGCAGCGATGCCCCAGCCGCCTCGGTGGTTGCGTCCGCAGCGCCCGGCGCCGACGACGACGGCCGCATCGATCCGGTGCTGGACGACGAGACACCGCACCACCCCGACCCGCTGGGGAATCAGGCCCAGGGAGAAGGTCAGGGTGGCGCCGCACCAGCGCCGGCGCCACCCGCCCGAAGCGCCCCGCCCGTTGCCTTCGACCCGCTCGGCGCTGCGCCCGCCAGGCGGCCCACGCTGGACGCGCTGATCGATGTGATTGCGCCGCTGGCCCTGGAGGTTGAGATCTCGGGCGACGCTGTGCTGGCTGCTTTGCCCGGCACGCGCCGGGTCGGCAGCAAGCCGTTTGCGGTCGAGGGCCAGAGCGCTGTCAGCGCCGAGTGGGAAGCGCCACGCCTGGGCCAGCGCTACCGCGCGCTGCAGGCCGGCGTGCAGCTGGCCAACCGCGCCGGCGCCTTGAACGACATCGAGTTCTCCGAATTTGTGGTCAAGGCCCAGGCCTTTGCCGACGCACTGGGCGTCACGCCCGACTTTCCCGATATGCGAGGCGAGGTCTCTCGCGCCCGCGAACTTGATGCGTTTGCCAGCGGGCACGACGCCCAACTCGGCTTCACCCTGCGCGCTCGCCGCGCCGCCTGGAGCCCCGGCTATGTCACGCTGCACGCCGCCCGCCAAGGTTTTGTGGCTGGCGCTTTGCCAGGCCGCATGGTGTTGCCCGGCAGCAGTGCGGGGCAGGCGCCCATTCTCAGCCTGGTGTTTGATCCCCAGGCTGCCATGGCCGAAGACCCCGAGCAGACCGCGCTGCGAGAGCTGGCTTTGGCGCTGGAAATCACCCACGTGCCGCGCAGCGAGCAGCCGTTTTTGCGTTTGCGAGAAGCCGCTGCCGCGCTGGCCGAGGCGATGGACGGTGTCGTCACCGACGATGCCGGCCAGCCCCTGTCTGCCGACGCGCTGGACCAGATCGGCGCCGATCTGGAAGGCCTGTACGACGCGCTGGATGCGCGCGATTTGTCGGCGGGGTCGGTGCAGGCGCGCAGATTGTTTAGTTGACCCCTCCCTCCCGCGCCGCGCCCGAGGGGCGCGTTACCCCCCCCAGGGGGCGATGCTGACGGCCCGGCAAAGCCGGTTTGTATTGGTAAGCACCCCCGCCGCGCTTCGCGCGACCCCCAAGGGGGCGATGCGAGTGGCCCGGCAAAGCCGGTTGCACCGCATCTCTGGGTTTAGACATCGCAATCTTGACAAATGAACATTTCTGATAAGCCTGTTTTTCCTGCTGCAGTCACCCATCGAGCGGCCGATTTGCGCGCGCTGTTGCACCACCACGCCCACCGCTACTACACGCTGGACGATCCCGAGATCCCGGACGCTGAGTACGACCGGCTGTTTCAGGCATTGCAGGCCTTGGAGGCGGAGCACCCAGAACTGCTTACAGCCGGTTCACCGACCCAGCGCGTCGGCGGCAAGGTGCTCAACGGCTTCGCCCCGGTGCGCCATGTGGTGCCCATGCTGTCAATCAATACCGAGACCAACACCGAGGCCAGCGGCGCGGTGAACTTTGACAACCGCATTCGCCGCGCATTGGGCCTGGGGGAGAGCGATGCGCCGGTTGGGTACGTGACTGAGCTCAAGTTCGACGGGCTGGCCATGAGCCTGCGCTATGTGGATGGCGTGTTGGTGCAAGCAGCCACGCGGGGCGATGGCGAGATGGGTGAAGACGTCACCACCAACATCCGCACCATTCACCAGATTCCTTTGCAGCTCTTTGCCCCCACGCTCCCCGCTGCGCGCGGGTCGCTGCCCGGCGGCGAAGCCCTGCCCATCCCGCCACTGCTTGAGGTGCGCGGCGAGGTTTACATGCGGCGCGACGATTTTGAGTCGCTTAACGAGCGCCAGCGCGTGAAGATCGCCGCTGGCGCCAAGGGCGAAAAAACCTTTGTCAATCCGCGCAACGCGGCCGCTGGTGCGGTGCGCCAGCTCGCCTCAAGCATTGCCGCGCAGCGCCCGCTGAGCTTTTTTGCCTACGGCTTGGGCGACATCACCCCGGTGGAGCAGGGTGGCCCTGCGTTCGAGTCCCATTTTCAGCTGCTCATGCAGCTCAAGGCCTGGGGCTTTCCGGTCGCCGAGCAAACCGCGCTGGCGACGGGAGCAGATGCGCTGGTGGCATTTCATCAGCAGACCGGCGCCAGCCGCGACCAGCTGCCGTTTGACATCGATGGCGTGGTCTACAAGGTCAACGCGCTGGCCTCGCAGCGCCAGCTTGGCTTTGTCTCGCGCGAGCCGCGCTGGGCGGTGGCGCACAAATACCCGGCGCAAGAGCAGCTCACCACCGTGCTGGCGATTGATGTGCAGGTCGGGCGCACCGGCAAGCTCACGCCGGTGGCCAAGCTACTCCCCGTGTTCGTGGGCAACGTCACCGTGACCAACGCCACCCTGCACAACGAGGCCGAGGCGCGCCGCAAGGACGTGCGGGTGGGCGACACGGTCACAGTGCGCCGCGCCGGCGATGTGATCCCCGAGGTGGTGTCGGTGCTGCTGGACAAGCGGGCAGGCGATCCATCGCCGTTCACCATGCCGGCTCACTGCCCAGTGTGCGGCAGCGACACGCTGCGCGAAGAGGGTGAGGTCGACCACCGTTGCACCGGCGGCCTGTTCTGCGCTGCCCAGCGCAAGCAGGCGATCCTGCATTTCGCGCAGCGCCGCGCAGTGGAAATCGAAGGCCTGGGCGACAAGCTGGTCGAGCAGCTGGTCGACGCTGGTGTGGTCAAGACCTTGCCCGATCTCTACCGCCTGGGTCTGACGGCACTGTTGGCGCTGGAGCGCATGGCCGACAAATCAGCGCAGAACATCTTGGTGGCGCTACAGAAATCCAAGCAGACCACCTTGCCGCGCTTTCTGTTCGGTCTCGGCATCCGCCACGTGGGCGAGTCCACCGCCAAAGAACTGGCGCGCCACTTCGGCAGCCTAGACAGGGTGATGGACGCCAGCCTGGAGCAGCTGCTGGAGGTGAACGATGTCGGCCCAGTGGTGGCGCAGAGCCTGCGCACCTTCTTCGACCAGCCCCACAACCGCGAGGTGGTGGAGCAACTGCGCACCTGCGGCGTTACCTGGGCCGAAGGCGATCCCGCCGAGCGGACACCGCAGCCGCTGGCGGGTCAAACATTTGTGCTCACCGGCACCTTCCCCACCCTCAAGCGCGAAGAAGCAAAGGCGCTGCTGGAAGCTGCAGGCGCCAAGGTGGCAGGCTCGGTGAGCAAAAAAACCGACTACCTGGTGGCCGGCGCCGAGGCAGGCAGCAAGCTTGCCAAGGCGCAGGAACTGGATGTGGCGGTGCTGGATGAGGCGGGGATGTTGGCGCTGCTGAAGGCTCGATCCTGATCTGCCGATGGTCTGCTCCAGGGCAGATCTGTCCCTCGTGGGCAGCCGCGTCATGCGAACGGGTAGCGATCCCGGTTCAGCACCGCCGCCACTGCGGTCACCTCTTCCGGGAACATCCCCAAATTCATCGTGGTGTTGCACATCTCCACCCTGCCACGCAACGCGCTTGCATGGTTGATGCGCCCGGCAGGCTTGTACATGCTGCTGCCGTCACCGCCGACCTTGCTGTGGTGGCAGGCCACGCATTGGCTGTCCGCGATCAATTTTTGCCCGAGTGCCAGATCGGCGCCTTGGTCGATCTCGGCGCCCTGGGCTTTTGCGCTATCCACGTCGCGCGCCCCGCCCAGCAGCAGCAGGCTGGTGCCAACCAGGCGCAGGGCGCGGCTGCGATGGCCGTGGCGGTGGGTGTTTGTGGTGCGGTCGGTGGGTGACATGCAGCGACCTCCGGGGGGACAAGCCGGCAAGTGCCGACGCGATTTAGCCCACCTGCATCAGAATCGCCTGTGTTGAGTTCATCCCGCATGGCTTTTCGCTTTCTGGTTTGTTGCACCACCCCACACCATGACCGTTCACACCATTTTGAAAATGGGCGATCCGCGCCTGCTGCGCATCGCCCAGCGCGTTACCGCCTTTGACACGCCCGAGCTGCGCCAGCTGGTGGCCGACATGCACGAGACCATGGCCGCAGCCAGCGGCGCCGGCCTGGCCGCGCCGCAAATCGGGGTCGATTTGCAGCTGGTGATCTTTGGCACTGGCACCGTGGTGCCGCGTTACCCCGACGCCGAACCGGTGCCGCGCACCGTGCTGATTAACCCGACCATCACCCCGCTGGGCAACGAGGAGGTGGAAGACTGGGAAGGCTGCCTCTCGGTGCCCGGGCTGCGGGCGGTGGTGCCGCGCTGGAGCAAGGTGCGCTACCAGGGCTTTGATTTGCAAGGCAACGCCATCGACCGCGAAGCTGAGGGCTTTCATGCGCGGGTGGTGCAACACGAGTGCGACCACCTCTGGGGCACGCTGTACCCGATGCGGGTGCGCGATTTCAGCCGTTTCGGCTTTGTCGAGGTGCTGTTTCCCGATCTGGTGGACCACAGCGACGACTGAGCAACCAGCGGCTGCTGTACCCGCTCGAACCCTCTCTTTTTTCAGGAATTCCCAGTTGATCTTTGCTCGATCGTGCGTCGCCTTGCTCGCGACGTCTTTGCTTGGCGCCTGCGCCACCTCGGCGCCACCACCGCCCATATTTCCCACCGTACCCGCCGTCTGGTACGCGCCGCCCTTGCCGCATGGCGGCAGCAGCGCCGATCTGGCCCACTGGTGGGCGCGTCTGAACGACCCGGTGCTGGCAAATTGGCAGGCCCTCGCCCAGGGGCAAAGCCCCAGCTTGGCTGAGGCGCGCTCGCGGCTGTTTGCTGCGCGGGCGCAGCTGCGCGGCGAGCAAAGTGGCCGTGGCCTGCAGGCGGCCGCGGTGGCGAGCGCCAGTCGGAGTGTTCAGCTGGGCCAGCCGCTGGCAAGCATGCTGGGCGCCGGTGTGCAAGCCTCTTGGGCGCTCGATCTCTGGGGCGGGGCACAGGCGGGCGTGGACGCCGCGCAGGCCCGGCAAGATGCGGCCGGCGCCAGCTGGCATGAGGCGCGGGTGCTGGTGGCGGCCGAACTGGCGGGTCTGTATTACAGGCAGCGCCTGTGCCGCGTGCAGCAGCAGGTGGTGCAAGACGACCGCGACTCGCGCGCTGTTACTGCTCGCGCCACGGCGCAGAGCGAGGGCGCTGGGCTGACCGCGCCCGCGGTGGCTGCGCTTGCGCGCGCCAGCGCCGCCGAGGCGGCCAGCCGCTACCAGCAGCAGCGCCAGGTGTGCGAGCAGCAAATCAAGTCGCTGGTGGCGCTCACCGGCCTGGCCGAGCCGGCGTTGCGGGCCCAGCTCGCGCAGGCGCCGGGCTTGCCAGCGGGGCCCACGCTGGACGCCCTGCTGGGCGTGGCCGCCGTGCCCGCCGAGGTACTTCGCCAGCGGCCTGATGTGTTTCGGGCCCAGCGCGCGCTGGTGGCAGCGGCCGAATTGGTCGGCGTGGCGCGGGCCGCGCTGTTGCCCAGCCTGAATTTATCGGGCAACGTGTTGGTTGGCCGGGGGTCGAGTGGGGGCCTGGACGCCAGCTTCAACACCTGGTCGGTCGGACCGTTCGCCCTCAGCCTGCCTCTGAGCGGACGCGGTGCGTTGCAGGCTGGCGTGGACAGCGCCCAGGCCGGCTACGAGAGCGCGGCTGTGGCCTATGCCGCCACCCTGCGCAACGCGATCGCCGAGGTCGAGCGCACGCTGGTGGCACTGGCCGCGCTGCGCGAGCAGCAAAGCAGCAGCGCCATCGCGCTGGCCGGCTACACCCAGTCGTTTACCGGCACCGAGGCGCGCTTCCGGGTGGGTTTCGCCAGTCTGAACGAGCTGGAAGACGCACGCCGGCTCAAGCTCAACGCCGACAGCAGCGCGGTGGCGCTGCAACAAAACCGCATCCAGGCCTGGATCGATCTGTATCTGGCGCTCGGCGGTGGCTTCGATCCGACCCAGCTGCCCGCTTCGCCCGATCTCAATTCCTTTCCCCTTTCCGCCACGGACGCCCACCGTGCCATTACCGCCAAAGACCCGTCATGAGTGCTGTTTCCCCCCCGGCCACTGGCCAAAACAAAAAATGGCTGGCGCTGGTCGCCGTGCTGGTGCTGATCGCCGCCCTGGTCTGGTGGTGGCGTCAGCCGGCGGGCGAGGTGACGGCCACCAGCGCGGTCGCCACCGAGCCCAAGACGGTGATGACGGTCACCGTGGCAGAGCCGAAACGTGAGACGCTCGCCATCGCGCTGCAAGCCAACGGCAACGTGAGCGCCTGGCAAGAAGCCAGTGTGGGCGCCGAAGTCAATGGCCTGCGGCTGGCCACGGTAAATGCGAACGTGGGTGATGCGGTAAAAAGGGGCCAGGTGCTGGCCACCTTCACCACCGACACTGCGCGCGCCGACCGCCTGCAAAGCCAAGCCAGTGTGGTGCAGGCCGAAGCCGGCTACCTCAACGCCAAAGCGGACGCCGACCGCGCTCGCTCCATCCAAGACAGCGGCGCGCTTTCCGCCTCGCAGATCGCGCAGTATTTGACCCAGGAAAAAGTGGCCAAGGCACAGTGGGAGGCGGCCCAAGCGCTGCTGAGCGCAACCGACATCCGTCTCGGCAACACCACGGTAAAAGCGCCCGACGACGGCCTGATATCGGCGCGCGGCGCCACCGTGGGCGCGGTGGTGGGCGCGGGCCAGGAGCTGTTTCGCCTCATCCGCCAGGGCCGAATGGAGTGGCGCGCCGAGGTGACTGCCAGCGAGGTTGGGCGCATCGAGGTCGGGCAAAAAGCCCGTGTGACGCTGGCCACCGGCACTGAGCTCAGCGGGCAGGTACGAGCCATTGCGCCGAGTGCCAACGAGCAGACACGCAGCATCCTGGTCTATGTCGATCTGCCGCGCCACAAAGACCTGAAGGCGGGCACTTTTGCGCGCGGTGTGTTCGCTATTGGCCAAAGCGAGGCGCTGACCGTGCCCACGCCGGCCATCGTGGTGCGCGATGGCAACAACTTTGTCTTTGTGTTGGACGCAGCAAACAAAGCCGCTGCCCGCAAGGTGCAGGCCAGCCGCCGTGTCGGCGATCGGGTGGAAATCGTTGAAGGACTGCAGGCTGGCGAGCGGGTGGCGGTGCAGGGCGCGGGCTTCCTGAACGACGGCGATCTGGTCAAGGTCGTGGAGTAGTGCCCACCCTCGCCGCGCTTCGCGCGACCCCCTGCAAGGGGGCAATCCCTGCGGCCTGGCCAAGCCAGTTCCGCAGTGGCCGTACCACCCCCGCCGCGCTTCGCGCGACCCCCTGCAAGGGGGCAATCCCTGCGGCCTGGCCAAGCCAGTTCCGCCGGATTTTTGAACCCGTTACGGCGCTGGCCCGTGTCTTTGGAATTCCAAAATGAACGTTTCCGCCTGGTCCATTCGAAATCCCATCCCCGCTGTCATGCTGTTTGTCGTGCTGACGCTGGCGGGCCTGTTCTCGTTTAGCTCGATGAAGGTGCAGAACTACCCCGATCTGGATGTGCCCAACATCACGGTCGTGGCCAGTCTGCCCGGCGCCGCGCCAAACCAGCTGGAGAACGATGTGGCGCGCGTGATCGAAAACAGCCTGGCCACGGTGCAGGGCCTCAAAAATATTTACACCAAGGTGCAAGACGGCGTGGTCTCCATCACGGCGGAGTTTCGGCTGGAAAAAAGCACGCAGGAGGCGCTGGACGATGTTCGCTCGGCTGTCTCCCGGGTGCGCGGCGACCTGCCTGGCGAGCTGCTGGAGCCGGTCATCAACAAGCTTGAACTCGCTGGCGGCGCGGTACTGGCCTACACCGTGGCCTCCAGCAAGATGGACGAGGAAGCGCTGTCTTGGTTTGTGGACAACGACATCTCCAAGCTGCTGCTTTCGGTGCGCGGCGTGGGCGCCATCAACCGGGTGGGTGGGGTGGAGCGCGAGGTGCAGATTCAGCTGGACCCGCTCAAGCTGCAGGCGCTGGGTGCCACCGCCGCCGACATCTCGCGCCAGCTTGCCAAGGTGCAGATCGAGAGCGCAGGTGGCGTGGCCGACATCGGCGGCAGCCAGCAGCCGCTGCGCACCGTCTCGTCGCTGAAATCGGCCGAAGCGTTGGCGCGCCTGGAGCTGGTGCTGTCCAGCGGCCGCAGCATCCGGCTTGACCAGATCGCCACCATCCAGGACACGATTGCCGAGCGCACCGCTGCGGCCTTTCTGAACGGCGAGCCGGTGGTGGGCTTTGAGGTGGCGCGCAGCCGGGGCGCCAGCGAAATCGAGGTGGGCGCGGGTGTGCGCCAGCGCCTGCAAGCGCTGCGCGAGGCGCGGCCCGATCTGCAAATCACCGAGTCGTTTGACTTCGTGACGCCGGTGCAAGACGAGTTCGACGGCTCGATGATGCTGCTCTTCGAGGGCGCCCTTTTGGCCGTGATCGTGGTCTGGATTTTTTTGCGCGACTTTCGCGCCACCATCGTGTCTGCTGTGGCGCTGCCGCTCTCGGCCATTCCGGCCTTCATCGGCATGCACTACCTGGGTTTTTCTATCAACGTGGTGACGCTGCTGGCGCTGTCCTTGGTGATCGGCATCCTGGTGGACGACGCGATTGTGGAGGTGGAAAACACCGTGCGCCACATGCGCATGGGCAAAACGCCGTACCAGGCGGCGATGGAAGCATCGGATGAAATCGGCCTGGCGGTGATCGCCACCACCTTCACCCTGATCGCGGTGTTTCTGCCCACCGCCTTCATGTCGGGCATTCCCGGCAAGTTCTTCAAGCAGTTCGGCTGGACGGCGTCGCTCGCGGTGTTTGCCTCGCTGCTGGTGGCGCGCGCGCTAACACCCATGATGGCGGCCTATATCTTGCGGCCGTTCGTCATGGCCAAAGACCGGCCCGCCTGGGCCAGGCGCAACGCGCTGTTCGGTGGGTTCTGGGCCTGGTCGAACCCGCAGCAAGAGCCCAAATGGCTGGACACCTACCAGGGCTGGGCCGGTTGGTGCGTGCGCCACCGGTGGATCACCATGTTCATGGCCGGCTTGTTTTTCGTCGGCTCAATCGCGCTGATTCCGCTGCTGCCCCAAGGCTTCATTCCGCCCGACGACAACTCGCAAACCCAGGTCTATATCGAGCTGCCGCCCGGCTCCACCCTGCAACAGACCATCGCCACCGCCGAGCGTGCGCGCTTGCTGGTGGCGGCAGTGCAGCATGTCGATTCGGTCTACACCACCATCGGTTCCGGCTCAGCGGGGAGCGACCCGTTTGCGCCGCAGGGGGCGGTTGAGTCGCGCAAGGCGGCGCTCACCATTCAGCTTGCTGAGCGCGGCGAGCGCCCGCGCAAGCAAGTGATCGAAAACCAGCTGCGCGGGGCCATGAGCAACCTGGCCGGCGTGCGCAGCAAGGTGGGGCTGGGCGGCTCGGGCGAGAAATACGTGCTCACCCTCACCGGCAACGACGCCAACGCGTTGAGCACAGCCGCCAGCGTGATTGAGCGTGATCTGCGTACCATCTCAGGTGTGGGCAGCATCCAGAGCAGCGCCGCGCTGGTGCGCACCGAGATCATCGTCACGCCCGATCTGGCGCGTGCCGCCGAGCTCGGCGTGACCAGCAGCGCGATTGCCGAGACACTGCGCATCGCCACCGTGGGCGACTACAGCAGCGCGCTGCCCAAGATGAACCTGCCGCAGCGGCAGATTCCCATCGTGGTCAAGCTCAATGCGGCGGCGCGCGAAGACCTGAGCGTGCTGGAGCGCCTCAGCGTGCCCGGTGCGCGCGGCCCGGTGATGATCGGCCAGGTGGCCACGCTCAGCTTTGGCGGCGGCCCAGCGGTGATCGACCGCTTCAACCGCTCGCGCAACATCAACTTCGAGGTGGAGCTGGCCGGTATTGCGCTGGGCGACATGAAGACCGCGGTGGAGGCGTTGCCCAGTGTGCGCAACCTGCCGCCGGGCGTGCAGGTGCTGGAGGTGGGCGACGCCGAGGTGCAGGGCGAGCTGTTCGCCAGCTTCGGCTTGGCCATGCTCACGGGTGTGCTGTGCATTTACATCGTGCTGGTGCTGCTGTTCAAGACCTTCTTGCACCCGTTCACCATTTTGGCCGCGCTGCCGCTTTCGCTGGGCGGCGCCTTCGTGGCGTTGCTGCTGGCTGACAAGAGCTTCTCCATGCCCTCGCTGATCGGCCTGATCATGCTGATGGGCATTGCCACCAAAAACTCTATTTTGCTGGTGGAGTACGCGATCGAGGCGCGGCGCGAGCGCGGTTTGAACCGCTTCGACGCGCTGATGGACGCCTGCCACAAGCGCGCCCGCCCCATCGTCATGACCACCATCGCCATGGGCGCTGGCATGCTACCGATCGCGATTGGCTGGGGCGCTGCTGACAGCAGCTTTCGCTCCCCCATGGCCTGGGCTGTCATCGGCGGCCTCATCACCTCGACCTTTCTGAGCCTGCTGGTGATTCCGGCTGTGTTTACCGTGGTGGACGATGTGTCGATCTTCTTTGCGCGGTTGTTCGGGAGGAGGCCGCAGGACGGATCAAGCGAAAGCGTTCAGGTCGAGCAGCCGCTGCCACAGGCTGGGCGGTGGGTGGGGCGTGACCGTTCGAGCCTTGGGCAACAGACCGTGAAATGAGCAGCGTGCTGCACCCCCGGCAGCGCCAACCCAGCACCGCGACGAAGGCTCGGGTTTGAACCATTCCATCGGTCCGATTTAAACAAATGGTTCAGATGGTCTAAGTTGAAAACATCTGGCGGCATCTCTTCCCCCTGCACCGCAAGCTCACGGGCTGTTGTCAGGCGCTCTTTTTTCTTTCTGAAAGGCGAACGACATGGGACTGTTTGACATGTTTCTTGGCAGCAAGACTGACTACCCACCGCGGCCGGCGGGCCACGAGGCGTTGGCCAAACTCAATGAAATCAAAGCGCCGCTGGAAGAGTTGGCGCGCAAGGTGTCTGACCACATGGAGGTGGTTCCGGCAGGTCACGAAGCCTTCGTCTTTCTGGGCAAACCACCCAAGAAACTTGGCATTGCCTGGATTCGCGATGGCAAGACCGTCGGCCTCAAGGAATTCGCTGAAGAACACCGTCTCTCCCAACTCGAAGTCGGGAAGTTGATTGTCAGGCTCGGCGAGGCCTATGGGCATGCCAGCGAAACGCCGCGCTACTCGGTCGAATTCGGCGGCAAGCTGATGGTGGTTATTCCATCGAAGTGGCTGGAGCAGGAACTGCACCAGATCATGGCGAATACGGTGCATTGAGGGCGGCTCAAGGGGCGTCGTGCCCCTGCCGGTTGCTTCCGACATGTGAAAACGCGGCAACATTGAGTTCGTGTCTGGCTGGTCGCCAACCCGTGCGGCCAGGCGATTCACGCACTTGCGTCGCCTGATTCAGCAATTGCCGTTGCTGCCGTTGCTGCCGTTGCTGCTGTTGCTGCTGTTGCTGCTGTTGCTGCTGTTGCTGCTGTTGCGCCCAGGTCGACTTGTGCACAGACTGGTGCAAACAACGCTGGGCGCATGCCTTGGGTGTACCCATTCTTGCCTCACTGCAGCGCCCGCCGCCCGCCGTTCGCCGCTCGCCATGGTGGGAACAACCTGTTGCAATTCAATTGCTGGCTAGCTGACTCGCCGCAATGGCAGCGTTGCCGCCACAGCAAGCAGGTCGCGACCATCAACGGCTGACCAGGTGTCGTGTACCCGGTGTCGCAGCGTTTGCCTGGCTGGCGGTTTTGGGTGATGGCGCGACTGGGCCAGCAGATGCACCGTACCCACGTGCACAGGCATCTCGGGTTTTTCCAGGTAGAGGAAGGTGGCGTCCAGACCGGCGTGCTGTTTCATGGAGCGTGGGCGGTGTGTTGTTGCTGCAAATCCCTGTTGGCGCAGCGGCTTATGCAACAGGGACTGATGCGACCTCCCCAGGGTTTGCCAGGAAAAAGCGCAGCATCTCGGCCGAGGCGTCGATGCCGTGCGCGCTGGTGTGACTGCCCTGGGTATCACCACCAGACCAGGCGTGGCCAGCGCCGTGCAACAGCCAATGCTCGGCCACCACTTTGCCAGGAGCGGCTGAATCGACCACGCAGGTGCGGGTGTAACGCCGCCCATCGCTGCTGGCGCCCTGTTTCTGCGTCTGTACCGAGGTGGCGATGCCCGCTGCGGCGCTCTGCAGCAACTGCGCTGCATTGCGTGGGTGCACGGTGGTGTCAGCATCGCCATGCACCACGATCAAGGGCACCACCCGGGCACCTTTTTTGGGGGACGGTGCGCGCCAGCCTTTGGCGCCGCTTTTCATGGCGGACAGCGCATCCATCATGTTGTTGGCCGCGCCAGCTGGCAGACCGGAATGCACGCCAACCGCTGCAAACACATCGGGGTGCTGCTGGGCCAGCACAGCGGCCATGGCGCCACCAGCCGACAGGCCCGCCACGTACACCCGCCTGTCATCCACCGCCTGCGCATCCACCGCGTGACGCACCATCGCCAGCAAAAGTGCAGGCTCACCGGCACCAGCCTGCTGATCTTCAGGCCGGAACCAGTTCCAGCAGCCGTTGGCGTTGGCGCTCTGGGTTTGCGTTGGGTAGAGCACCAACGCGCCAGCGGCCTCAGCGGTGGCATTCATGCGGGTGCCCCGGGCGAAGTCTTGCGCGTCTTGCGTGCAACCATGCAGCATCAACACCAGCGCTCGACCGCCGGGCGGCGCAGCGGTTTTGGGGGTGTAGAGAAAATACGGGTGGCTGGCGCCCTGGTGCGCGAAAGCCACACACTCGAAGTGGCCGGGTTCACTGGTGCTGGGCGCTTGGGCCAGCGCGCTGGCCTTCGCTCGATGGCTGGAGGCTGTTGGCGCTGTTGAGCTGACCCCCGGTGGCACCGAGGCGTTTTCACCGCGCAAGTCCAGCTGGCTCAGCACATCTTGCGCACTGGCCATTCCCTGCGCGGCCAGACCCGACATGCGCCCGTTGGGCTGCGACGGCTTTGGTGCCACGTCTGCGCTGGCGGTTGTACCGTTTTTGGCGTCGCCCAGCAGCAAATCGGTGGCTTCTTGCAAGCGACCTGCGCGAACGAGTGACAGGGCTTCGGCTGTGTTGGGTGGCATAAGTGGGTGGTGGCCGTTTGACCTTGCCCCCGGAAAACGTCCCCCTTGCTGAGTGTTTCAATGCAAGTAAGGAGAGCGGAAATGACGAAGACAGTGCGGGCGCGCTACACGCTGGAGTTCAAGCAGGAGGCGGTCAGA
>Ga0105054_10004251_pt1 | contig 21507 bp, 20 predicted proteins | sample BON02_FD_78091 | JGI IMG/M metagenome (GOLD analysis project Ga0105054, IMG submission 78091) | Freshwater microbial communities from Lake Bonney liftoff mats and glacier meltwater in Antarctica - BON-02 (megahit assembly) | ecosystem: Environmental > Aquatic > Freshwater > Ice > Glacier...
CCCGTCGATGTTCCGCAAGGATCACGCCACGTTCCTCGGCGTCCAGGTGCTTGTAGTGTCTTTCCATGGCAACATCCTATGCCCTCTGGGCTGTCGGTGTCGCACTTCAAACTTGAGCCTAAGCTGTGTCCAGCAATCCCAGATAAGGGCGCGGGGTGCTTTAAGAATGCGATGTAGGGTCAGATCAGCCATTTTTAGGCCCAAATTTAGGGTTTCAATATAGCTATCCAATTGGTCAATCCGCCCGGACCAGATGTTGCGTTGCGTATCAATCCAGCTTTCAATGGGTTCCATGGCTTGCGGGCATAGTGCGCAATGGCGCACGCGGCCCTGTTTGCTGGTTTCAATGAGGCCGCCCTGTTCCAACTTGCGGATATGTTGCAGCAAAGTGGGCAGGGCCATGTCAAATGGTTTTGCCAGTTCACCAACGCTAGCTGGCCCCAATGCTAAGCGGGCTAACACCGCGCGGCGGGTAGTGTCGGCAAGGGCACGAAAGAGCGAATCGAGGTTGGGTTCATGCTTAGTCATGTGCCTAAGTATTCTGGCGAACGTCTGTGCGTCAAGATAGTTAGTGTGTTGACTAACAATGAGCTCGATTTCCATGCGCAAACTTGCGGGTTGCCAGCTTGCACCAAACACCCTATTTGGCCGTGTACCATTGTATGCACTAGGATTGGGGGCGCTATGAGCACGCGTAGCACGAAGTTTGGATTGCAGGTCGATGACCGCTTGGTCACCTTTGTCGAGCAACAGGCATTGCCAGGAACCGGAGTCAGCGATGATCAATTCTGGCAGGGTCTTGCGGGCATTATGGATGACCTTGCACCGAAAAACCGGGTTTTGCTTGCCCGACGGGATGATCTGCAACGACAGCTTGATGCTTGGCATGTTTCGCACCGCGCGCAACCCCATGATGCTGATGCTTACAAATCCTTCTTGCATGACATTGGCTATATCACCCCCAAAGGGCCGCCGTTTTCGATAGAAACCAGCAATATTGACCCTGAAATCGCAACAATTGCAGGCCCACAATTGGTGGTGCCCGTCATGAATGCGCGCTATGCGCTGAACGCGGCCAATGCGCGCTGGGGCAGCCTGTATGACGCGCTATATGGCACCGATGCGATGGGCGATTTTCCAACCGGCAAAGGTTATGATGCTGCACGCGGCGCGCGGGTAATTGCTTGGGCCAAGGCGCATTTGGATAAGGCGGCCCCCTTGGCGGGTGGCAGTTGGGCAGGCGTAACCGCGCTGCGCATTGAAAATGATATGCTTATAGTTACCAATGAAGTTGGTGAAACCGGCTTGGCGGACCCCATTCAGTTGGCCGGTTGGTTGATTGATGACAGGTGCCCGTTGCAAGTATTGTTGCGCAAAAACGGGTTGCTGCTGGAAATTTTGGTTGACCCAAGCACAAAGGTTGGTGCGCAAGATGCGGCGGGAATTTCAGATGTTTATCTGGAATCCGCTATGTCGGCGATTGTGGATTGTGAAGATTCTGTAGCCGCAGTTGATGCTGAAGATAAGGTGCTGGCCTATACCAACTGGCTGGGCCTGATGAAGGGTGATTTGACTGAGCGCGTAACAAAAGGCGATACAACTATTGAGCGTAAGCTGAACCCTGACCAAACCTATAACGCGCCCGATGGGGCTAGCCTCCATGTCAAATGTCGCGCGCTAATGCTGGTGCGCAATGTTGGCCACCTCATGACAAACCCAGCCATTTTGGATGCTTCGGGCAATGAACTGCCTGAAGGCTTGATGGATGCAATGATTACCGTTTTATGCGCGATGCATGATGTGAACGGTGCGCGCGCCAATTCATCGGCGGGTTCGGTTTACATTGTGAAACCCAAAATGCATGGCCCCGACGAAGTTGCTTTTGCCGATGAGATTTTTAGCCGGGTTGAAGCCGCTCTGGGTTTGGCGCGCTACACTGTTAAACTGGGCATCATGGATGAAGAGCGCCGCACGTCGCTCAACCTTGCGGAATGTATCCGCGCCGCGCGTCACCGCGTCGCCTTCATCAATACCGGTTTTCTTGATCGGACGGGTGATGAAATGCATAGCTCGATGAAGGCCGGGGCCATGTTGCGCAAGGGCGAAATGAAAAATAGCGCATGGATTATGGCCTATGAAAATAACAATGTGGATGTGGGTCTTGCCTGTGGGCTAAAAGGCCATGCGCAAATTGGCAAGGGCATGTGGGCCATGCCCGAAATGATGCAGGCCATGCTGGCGCAAAAAGGGGGTCATCCGGCGGCTGGAGCCAATTGCGCTTGGGTGCCAAGCCCCACGGCGGCAACCCTGCATGCCACACATTATCATAGCTGTGATGTATTTGCTGTGCAGGCGGGTTTGCTGGCCGCAGGGCCACGCGCGGGCGCAGACGGGTTGTTAGAAATTCCGCTGGCGGCCGGACAAAACTGGTCGGAAGCTGAAGTGGCGGCCGAGCTTGAAAATAACGCGCAAGGTATACTTGGCTATGTTGTGCGTTGGGTGGATCAGGGGGTCGGTTGCTCCAAAGTGCCTGACATCAATGATGTGGCCCTGATGGAAGACCGGGCAACCTGCCGGATATCCAGCCAACATATGGCCAATTGGTTGCTGCACAGCATTGTAACCACAGATCAGGTGATGGCCGTAATGCGTAAAATGGCGGTGGTGGTTGATGCGCAAAATGTCAAAGACCCCGGCTATCGCCCCATGGCACCGGGCTATGATGGGTTTGCCTTTCAAGCAGCTTGCGATTTGGTGTTCAAGGGCGCAGCGCAACCCTCGGGTTATACCGAGCCATTGTTACATGCCTATCGCCGACGGGCCAAAGCGGCACGGGCTGGGTAACCCCAGCCCGTATTGTGCCAAGCTCACCGTAAATAGGGCGCTATCTGGTCCAGCATCGCCAAGCGCTGCTTGCGCCACGTTTCCAGCGTAAAATCATCGGTCGGTGCCAAATCCGATTCCGCTCGATGGATTTGCCGATTAAGCGCATGGTAATCATCAGCAAGTTTTGCGAAATGAGCGTCGCTCAGCTTTAGCTCATGAATTTTTTCGGCTGAATCGGGAAACTGCTCAGGCAATTCATTGGGGGTTTGGGTCATAATCGTCCTCTCTGCTTGAACACAAACTTTAGAGCGATTGTCGCGCATCATCCTTGCGTCAGATCAACTGTGCTTACTATATTTACTAATGTGTTTGGACCCTGTTAAGTTTGCCTTTGTCGCAACATAAGGAATTGGTTATGACCTTGTAATATATCATTATTCTGCTAGTCATTGGTACTGTCGCAGGTTGGTTGGTTGGCTGGGCAGCTGATTAAAGGGTTTGGCTTTGGCCTCATCGGAAATATAATTGTGGGGATCGTTGGGGCGGCAATTGCCAGTTACCTGTTGCCAGCAATCGGCGTTTCTATCGCTACAGGGATCGTGGGCAGCATCATCCATGCGACATTTGGTGCCGTGGTATTGCTTCTCGGCATTAAGCTGCTGAAGCGCGCATAAATCTACACGGCCTCTCTTGCATTTACCTGCGCAAAGTTGATGCTTGCGCCAAATGCAGGAGAGTGATTTGCGACCCGTTGTAGGTGTTATCGGAAACGCGCATGTCATCAATGATGGCTATTACGTGCAGGCGATTGGCGAAATGAACTTGCGCGCGGTCGCCGAGGTTTGCGGCGCGCTTCCGCTGATAGTCCCCGCGCTGCCAGATACAAATGATTTACCCAGCCTGATGGCTGCCTGCGCGGGGTTTGTATTTACTGGTGGACGCCCAAATGTACATCCTAGCCTTTATGGCCATGCCGAATCCGCTGCGCATGGCACATTTGACCATAGTCGCGATGCGGTGACCTTGCCGCTTATTCGCGCTTGCGTTGCAGCAGGTAAGCCAATTTTTGGTATTTGCCGGGGGTTTCAGGAATTCAACGTCGCCCTTGGCGGCACCTTGCACCCCGAAATCCGAGACTTGCCGGGCCGCATGAACCACCGCATGCCGCCCGATGGCACGGTCGAAGAAAAATTCGCGTTGCGCCATGATGTGACATTTACGCCCGGTGGCGTATTTGCGCGCGTATTCGGCGCCGATATTGTGCGGGTAAACTCGCTGCATGGCCAAGGGATTGAAATACCGGGTGAACGAGTGATCATTGAGGGAATCGCCGAAGATGAAACGCCGGAGGCCATTCACATCGCTGATGCGCCGGGTTTTGCATTGGCCGTGCAGTGGCACCCTGAATGGAACGCCGCCCAAGACCCTGTTTCGCGCGCCTTGTTTGGGGCGTTTGGGGCGGCGTTAGCGCGTTAACCCCGCCACAGCCAAGCCGCAGGGTTTATCTCTGATGATGATTGTTGCGCCGCGCGTCTCTGCGCCCTAGCCAGGCCGGTGCTTAGCCCCAGTTCCATAGCGCGGGGATGAAGCGATAGGCATCGTCTATTTTCATCACATGTCCAACACCGGGGAAGGGCAGGTGATAGCCAGCCAGCGCAATGCCCTCAGCATCGGCCCAATCAAACAAGCGCCGGCGTGTGGCGACTACGGCCTCGGGGTCCTCGTCAATTTGTTGCACCCAATCGGGGCGCTCAAAGCTAACAAAGGCATTGGCGGCGGCATCGCCCAAAACCAACAACTTATTACCACCGCTTTCTACCATAATACCCATATGGCCCTTGGTATGGCCCGCCGTGTCGATCATCGTCACGCCATCAATTACGCTATGGCCATCTTCAACCAATGTGAGCGCAGGTTCGGCCACTTCAAGTGAATTGATGGCCCCGACCACAAATTGCTGCAAAGTATCGTCAACCCGATCAACCAAACCGGGCGCATGCCAATTTTCATACTCCGCCCGACCGATGAAATAAGACGCATCGGGCAGAACCAATTCGTCAAAATCATCACGCAGCCCCCAAACATGGTCTGGGTGGGCATGGGTCAAGGCGACATGGGTGATCGCGTCAGCGTCAATCCCGGCCTTTGCCAAATTCCCCATCAAACGCCCACTGCTTGGCTGAAAACGGCTGCCAGAGCCGACATCAACCAACACGGTCTCAGAGCCATTTTCGATTATCACATGATTGGTATGGGCATAATTCGTTTCACTCGATTGCTTATGCGCTTGCAAAAACGCGGCCAATTCGCCTTCGGGGGCGTTGATGGCCATAACGCTAGCGGGCAGCAAAAGATTCCCGTCTGAAACAATTGTGATGCGCAATTCACCAAGCGAAAACCGAAACCAGCCGGGGGCTTGGCCGCCCATTGGGGGCGAAAGCTCGGCACGCGCAAGGCGGGGCAGGGCAAGTGCGGGGGTTAAGGCCGCAAGGCGGATGAGGTCACGTCGGGTGGGTTGGTAAAGGCGCATGGCTGGTTCCTGAACTGTTTCACACTAGAATTGCGGAAAATGAATGTTAACTCAACCCCGCATGGCTAACAGCGCTGCGTAAAGCGGCCACAAATAGTGTGGCAGCCGGGCTTAAAGCCTCGTCTGGCCGCTGCAATATATTCAATTGGCGCTGCATACGCTCGTCATCCATTGGCAGCCCCATAAGGCCGGGATAAATGCCAAGCGCCAAATGTGGTAAAACTGAAATGCCAAAGCCGCGCTCAATAAACACATGCAAGCCTGTAACATTGGGAATGTAGAGCCGGGCTGAGGCCGCAAGCGCCTGTAACTCCGGGATCGGCATCGCGTCGCATAAACCGTTGCCGATAAACGGGTAAGGCGCAAGATCATCCCAGCGCAGGGGTCGGCCTATGTGCTGTAGTGGGTGGTCGCGGGCGGCTACAATATGCAGCGGGTCACGGATGAGCATTTCGGCTTGTAGCAAGTCAGCCCCCATCGTGCCGCTGGCAATGCCAATATCCACCCTGCCGCTGGCGACAGCTTGGACCACGCTTGCAGAATCTGCATCGCGCAATTCTAAACGGATATTTGGCCCTGCATCAAATAACTGGGCCGCAATCGGCAAGAGGCTGGCCGCAACCGATGGAACTGCCGCCACACGCACAACACCCGCCGTGCCACTGGCAAACCGTGCAATGTTTTTGAGCGCGTCATCATGGGCGCGTATTGCGCGCGCCGCCTCGGCCGCAACGGTTTGGCCAAGTGGGGTTAGTGCTGATTTACGCTCCCCCAAAAACAGCGCACCACCAAGTTCATCCTCAATATGTTTTAGTGTCATCGACACCGCCGAAGGTGTGCGGCCAAGGGCTGCGGCAGCCTGTGCCAAAGCGCCGTGCTGAACCACGGTTAGATAAGAGCGTAGATGTTCGAGTTTGATCATTTCAGAAAAACTGTAACTTAGTTAAATATATTCAATTTGACTGAAACACATTGAATGCGGAAACTAAAGAAAATTCGGAAAGGGACGACATGCCAGAGATTCATGGGAACTACATCGCAGGCGATTGGGATGTTTCGGGCAGCGTAATTGAAAACCGCAACCCGTCGGACCTGTCTGACTTGATCGGACTTTATGCACAGGCTGATGAGGCCGCGTTGAACCGCGCCCTTGATGCTGCGCGCGATGCCCAGCCGAAATGGGCAGCCATGGGCCTAGAGGCGCGCCAAAACGTGCTGAATGGCATTGGCAATGAGATGATGGTCCGCGCCGAAGAACTGGGCACATTGCTGAGCCGTGAAGAAGGCAAGCCGCTGGCTGAAGGCAAGGGGGAGATTTTTCGCGCTGGCCAGTTCTTTACCTATTACGCCGCTGAAATGCTGCGCCAATTGGGCGAAAATGCCGATAGCACGCGCCCCGGTATAGAAGTTGATATGCGCCGTGAGCCGATTGGCACTGTTGCTATTATCAGCCCGTGGAACTTTCCCACCGCCACGGCGGCATGGAAAATTGCGCCCGCGCTGGCCTATGGTAATTCAGTTATTTGGAAGCCAGCCAATTTGGTGCCAGCATCTGCTGTTGCGCTCGCCGAAATCATCAGCCGCCAAGCGGGGATGCCGGCAGGAACGTTCAACCTTGTTATGGGGCCCGGCGGGGCGATTGGTGAGGCGCTTGCATCTAGCCCTGCGATCAACGGTATCAGCTTTACCGGTTCGGTTGCCGTCGGAAAGCGGATAGCCAGTGTTGCCATTGGCAACCTGACCAAACTGCAAATGGAAATGGGTAGCAAAAACGCACTTGTGGTACTGGATGACTGCGATCTTGACCTTGCCGTGGCCCATGCGCTGGGCGGGGCCTTTGGTGGCACCGGGCAAAAATGCACCGCGTCTTCACGTCTAATCGTTCAATCGGGCGTGCATGATGCGTTTGTTGAAAAACTTGTCGCCGGGGCCAAGGCCTACAAGGTGGACCATGCTTTGAAAGCTGGCACACAAATCGGCCCGGTTGTTTCGGCGGGTCAGCTTGCGGGGAACTTGGACTACGTCGCGCTAGCCAAAACCGAAGGTGGCGATGTGCTCTGTGGTGGTGAGCGGTTAACCCGTGAAACCGAAGGTTATTATCAGGCACCTTGTGTGGTGGCGGGCACCGAAAATAGCTGGCGTATCAACCGCGAAGAAATGTTCGCCCCGATTGCATGCGTGCAAAAAGTCGATAGCTATGAAGATGCACTGGCCCGTGTAAATGACACAAATTTTGGCCTCACAGCAGGCATCATGACCCGCAGCCTTGCCGCTGCCAGCCATTTCCGCCGCAATGCGCGCACAGGCTGCGTAATGGTCAACCTTCCCACAGCGGGCACAGATTATCATGTGGCATTCGGGGGGCGGGGTGATAGTTCATATGGCCCGCGCGAACAGGGGCCCTACGCGGCTGAATTCTACACAGTCATGAAGACCGCCTATATCAATGCGGGTGTGCTATGAGCCTGCGCATCGACGGCCTGCAATATGCCAACTGGTCGGAAAAGATTTTCCGCCAGATGCGGCACGGCGGCCTAGATGCGGTGCATGTGACCATTACCTATCATGAGAACTTTCGTGAAACCGTGCTGAATTTTGAGGCGTGGAACCGTTGGTTTGGGCGCTTCCCAGACCTTATTTTCCAAGGCTTTACGGCTGACGACATCACACTTGCGCAACAAACCAACCGCACGGTGATTTTTTTGGGTTCACAAAACCCGTCTTGTATTGAAGATGATATTGGGCTGGTTGAGGTGCTCCATCGGCTTGGCCTGCGGTTTATGCAGCTTAGTTATAATAACCAATCGCTGCTGGCGACGGGATGTTATGAAGATGAAGACCCCGGCCTCACCCGTATGGGCAAGGGCGTGATTGCTGAGATGAACCGCGTCGGCATGGTGGTTGATATGAGCCATTCTGCCACCCGTTCAACGCTTGAGGCGATTGAGTATTCATCACGCCCGATCGCCATTACCCATGCAAATCCGCAGAACTGGGCGCCTGCATTGCGCAATAAATCGGATGATGTGTTGCGCGCCTTGGGCCAGTCGGGTGGGATGCTGGGCTTTTCGCTTTATCCGCACCATTTGCTGGGTAAATCGGGCTGCACGCTTGATAGCTTTTGCACCATGATCGCCCGTACGGCTGAGTTGATGGGGCCGCAAAATATTGGGATTGGGAGCGATTTGTGCCAAGATCAGCCCGATAGCATTGTTGAATGGATGCGCACCGGGCGCTGGACAAAAACGGTCGATTATGGCGAAGGGTCAGCCGCCGCGCCGGGCTTTCCGCCCATGCCAGATTGGTTTGAAGACAACCGCCATTTCGGTAATATTGCCACCGGATTGGCGGCAACTGGCCTATCAGCCGCAGAAGTGGCCGGAATTATGGGCGGCAATTGGCAGCGGTTCTTTGCAATCAGCTTTGGACGCGCTAGCTAATGCATATGAAAGCACTTCGACCACCAGAACAGGTAATGAGACTCTCAAGGATCGGGGCTTTTCACGCTTCGCGCCTTTCGTTCATGCGGGTATTGTTGCGCAATATGGCCACAGAAAATTGGCGGTTTGAACGGCGCATTTTTGACATTGATGCCAAAGGCGTTGGGCGGGCTGTTTATACCGCCCATGGCCCGCGCCGTTCGTATTCATTGGTCGCATTTGCGCATGATTTGCCCGATAACATGCGCTCAGATCGTGTTATCGCCACCGCTTGGGATGCCACGTTTTGTATGTTTGACGGCGTGCCGGATGCTACCGATTTGGAACGCTTGGCGCTAAATGTGCCGCTGCAAGAGGCGGGGCGCATCACCTCAAACGAACTGTCGCTTTCGCGGGCAAATCGTTCGGTGCGGCTCTGGGCGCATGTGGTGGATGCACTTGCGTCAGGCCAGCAACCCGAAACGCAGCAAATTGACTCGGTCGGTTATTTAATGCGCACAACGGCCGTGTATGGATCGGGCAAATTTGGTGCGGCTGATAATGCGTGGCTGGCCCCGCGCAACCAGATGTCAGCCCCGTTTGCCGTTGAAATGCTTTCGGTTTACCTAACGCGCACGTTTATTGCCGATCTTGTGGAACATGTGGCCGCGCAGCGCAGCGATAAGGCCGTAAAACTTGCGCCGCTCCTGCGCCGTAAACTTGGCATTGGTAATTCCACGGGCCTTGGCATGGCACCGTTCTTAATGAACCACCCGGCTTTACTAAATGCGTGGGTTTTGGCGCGTGAGACGGCACTGGCCCGTGTGCGCGCGCTGGCCAGCACAACCCCCGAGATTGCTGCGAAGTTCACCAATTTGGTGGCCCGCGCGCGGGCCAATGTTGCAGGATGGACAACGGAACACACGCTTCAGGCGCAACGGATTAACGGCCTCGCTTCCGACCTTGCGCATCTGGCGACGCATATTGAGAATATAGGCCTAACCGGCCCAAATCCGTGGGATGCACTGTATCGCTGGGCTGAAGCCGCATTGGCCTTAGAGGGTCAAGAACTGTTGGTTTCACTGATGTTGGAACCCCACGGCGCGCTGATTGATGATTTGGCCAGCACAATGGGGGCGGATGAACTCGCCTGCCATATGATTGATGGTTCAATGACTTTGGCACAGCTGCGCAGCATATTGCATGCCGATTATCGCTGGGCCTTAGCGCTAAACTTTGCTGATCGCGCGACATCGGCACGGTTTTGGTATGTGTCCGAAGAAAAGCTTGAGCCGCGTTTGGGCGAACGGTTTGATGAAGCGGGAGCTGACTTGGAACAGCCTTTGGCCACTGGGCGCGATATTTCTGCTATGGCCGCCGCGCAAGATGGTTTGCCTGACGAAACTAAATTGGCGGATTTTTTGCTGGCCCACCCTGAACACCGCCATGTGATTCGACGCATACAGCTAGCCCAAACCCGGCCCTATGCCGAAATTCGCGATAACCTAATCGCCGCAGATATGCTGCCTATTGACCTACTTCGCTGCAAATTATCCTTCTTTGGGGCTCAAAAATTTGACCCGCGTTCAGACCGTTGGTTGCGAATTTGTATGTTCCAAAATGCGCCTTATCCCGATGAATTGACACTAGAAACCGCTGATGACTGGGCCTATCCGCCCGAGACAGGAGTTGCGCCATGACAACCTATTCGCTTGGCGAGATTGAGGCCCAATGCAAAAAAGCCGCGCGCGGTGCTGGTATGGCATGGGGCATGGCCGAAGAGGCCGGAAAATCAGCGCGCTGGTTGGCCGCCCAAGGCTTGGATGGGCCATTGATTTTGGCCAATTGGTTGAACGAAATGCCCTTAACAGGGCGCGGCGCGCTGGATTGTGAAGATGATGTTTGGGCCGCGCGCAATGGTGTGATGTGCCCCATTACCGCGGGGACGCTGGTTGCGGACCGGGCGGCGGATTTGGCAAAATCCCCCATGAAGCTAACCAAAGTCGCGCATCCAGCACTGATGTTATTTGCGCTTCAAGCCAGTGCTGCTTGGTTGAGTATGCCACTTAGCATTCGCTGGGCTGGGTTTCGGGCGCGCCTTGCCCCACAACATGCACCAGTATGGAGCGGTGACACCCGCGCACCAAATGCGGCGCTGATCACTTGCATGGTTGACGACGCCCAGCCTGCCGATGCCGTGGTCGAGCCGATATGGTTTCCGCAACGCATTTCGTTGAACCCAGATAGTTGGAGCGCGCTTGAAACGCTTGCAGCACGCACCTACGTGCCCGCATCTGCGGCTTCACGCGCTGTCGGGGCCGGGGCAGGGCTTAGCGATAATGATTAAGCTAGGGGTTTGGGTTGCGGCTGATTGCTGTTAGGCAGGGGAAAACGCCAATAAGGAATCCCCAATGTTGACCAATGACCACCTGTCCGAATGGGACCGCGATTCGTTCTTCCACCCTTCCACACATTTGGGCCAATTTGCCCGGGGTGAGTTTTCCAATCGTATTATCAAAACCGCGCAAGGCTGCGAGATTGAGGACCGTGACGGCAACCGCCTGCTGGACGCCTTCTCTGGCCTTTATTGCGTGAATGTCGGCTATGGCCGCACCGAAATTGCCGATGCAATTGCCGAACAGGCGCGGGAGTTGGCCTATTACCATTCCTATGTTGGCCATGGCACCGAAACGAGCATAACGCTGGCCAAAATGATTATGGATCGTGCACCCGAAGGCATGTCCAAGGTCTATTTCGGGCTGGGCGGATCAGATGCGAATGAAACCAACATCAAGCTGGTTTGGTATTACAACAACGTGCTCGGCCGCCCCGAGAAGAAGAAAATCATCAGCCGTTGGCGCGGCTATCATGGCTCGGGCCTGATGACAGGCAGCCTGACAGGGCTAGAGCTGTTTCATAAAGCGTTTGATCTGCCGTTAAGCCAAGTCATCCACACCGATGCGCCCTATTATTTCCGCCGCACGGACCTTGCGCAATCGGAGGCTGAATTCGTCGCCCAATGTGCCCAGTCGCTTGAAGATCTGATTCTCGCCCAAGGTCCTGATACGATTGCTGCCTTTATTGGTGAGCCGATTTTGGGCACCGGCGGCATTGTGCCCCCACCGGCTGGGTATTGGGCGGCTATTCAAGCTGTGCTGGTTAAATACGATATTTTGCTCGTGGTGGATGAAGTTGTCACCGGTTTTGGCCGCTTGGGAAGCATGTTCGGCTCAGACCATTACGGCCTCAAGCCTGACCTGATCACCATCGCCAAGGGTCTTACCTCGGCCTATGCGCCGCTCTCGGGCTCTATTGTGTCGGACCGGATGTGGAAGGTTTTGGAACAAGGCACCGACCAACTTGGCCCCATCGGACATGGCTGGACCTATTCCGCCCATCCTATTTGTGCCGCCGCTGGCGTGGCGAACCTTAAGCTGATTGATAGTCTGAACCTCATCGAATCGGCCCGTGTTCAGGGTGCCTATCTAAATGCGGCATTGCGCGATGCACTGGCAGGCAAATCCATTGTGGGTGATGTGCGCGGCGAAGGCTTACTGGCCGCCGTCGAATGCGTAGCCGACCGTGATGATCGCACGTTTTTTAACCCGGCGCAAAAAATCGGCCCAAAAATTTCCGCCGCAATGCTTGACCAAGGCATCATCGCACGTGCTATGCCGCAAGGTGATATCCTTGGTTTCGCCCCGCCGTTTTGCGTAACCACGTCGGAAATTGACCGTATTGTTGACGCAACTGTGCGGGCAGTCGACCAAGTTACCGCTACGCTTTGAGCAACAGGCTTCGGCCTTTTCCTTTTGAGAGGCTGAAGCATGTCCTACCAGATCAATAACTTCTCTACCGAAGAATATTATGCGCGTATAAAAGGCACGCGCGCGGAAATGGCCGCGCGCGACCTTGATTGCATCGTCATTTCTGACCCTAGCAACATGGCCTGGATCAGCGGCTATGACGGCTGGTCATTTTATGTGCATCAGGCGGTAATACTGGGCATGGAGGGCGACCCGGTTTATTGGGGCCGTGGGATGGATGCGGTGGGCGCGCAGCGCACCGTGTTTATGGGCGATGACGACATTGTCGGCTATCCCGACCATTTGGTGCAAAACCCTGAAATCCACACGATGACCGACCTCGTCGCGTTGCTAAAGGCGCGCGGCTATGAAGTGGCGCGTATCGGGGTGGAACTGGATAACTACTATTATTCCGCTGCTGCGCATATCACACTGGTCAACGGCATGCCCGACGCGCTGTTTGTGGATGCGACGGGCTTGGTCAATTGGCAAAGGGCTGTCAAATCTGCGCATGAAATTGCTTATATGCGCGGCGCTGCGAGCATCACTGACAAAATGCATGCCACCATTTTAGAACGCGCAGAACCGGGTATGCGCAAGAATGATCTTGTCGCCGAAATTTACGCAGCCGGTATTCGCGGCACCGCTGAATTTTGGGGTGACTACCCGGCCATTGTGCCGTTGGCACCCTCGGGTCTTGATGCCACAGCCGCGCATTTAACATGGGATGGCGCGCCACTGCGCGCAGGCGAAAGCACGTTTTTTGAAATTGCTGGTGTGCATCGTCGTTATCATGTGCCGCAATCGCGCACATTGTTTTTGGGCAAGGCCCCGCAAAAATATCTTAACGCAGAATCGGCTGTGCTGGATGCGGTTGAGGCGGGGTTGGAACAAGCCCGGCCCGGCAATTATTGCGAAGATATCGCCAATGCCTTCAACGCCGCACTGAACAAGGCCGGGTTCACTAAGGATGGGCGCTGCGGCTATTCCATAGGGCTTTCTTACCCGCCCGACTGGGGCGAACGCACAATGTCGTTCCGTTCGGGTGATAAATCGGTGATGGCACCCGGCATGGTGTTTCATTTCATGCCCGCGCTTTGGCTGGACGATGGCGGCTTAGAAATTACCGAACCGATCCTGATCACCGAAACCGGCTATGAATGCCTATGCACCACCGAACGCAAGCTGTTTGTGAAGGGTTAAGACAGGGCATAAAGCACCCAAATCGGCCATAAAAATTGACCAATTGTAAAAATTTTTCCAATTGGTCAAAAATTGCTGGATTTTTGAACCGAAATTGCGCAAACTTGCGTAAATTCTCGGGGAGAAATCATGGCTGGCCTAAGCACACATGTATTAGATACGGCACGCGGCTGCCCGGCTGCGGCGATGAAGATTGAGCTGTTTGCTGATCCGGGCGGAGCACGGCGCCTGCTTGGCACATTCAAAACCAATGCCGATGGCCGCACTGATGGGTTGCTGATCGCGCCTGCTGATATGGCAACCGGTAGCTATGAGTTGGTGTTTCATGCGGGCGATTACCTGCGCGCCAATGGTCTGGTTGATGGTGGCGAGCTTTTCTTGGACGTTGTGCCGCTGCGCTTTGGCGTGCGCGACCCGGCCCAGCATTACCATGTGCCGCTACTCGTCTCGCCCTATGCCTATTCAACATATCGGGGAAGCTGATGACAACGCGCAATCATATTCAATTCGTGCTGAATGATCAGGACATTCGGCTGTCTGAGGTTGGCGCCAGCGAATCCCTGCTCGACTTTTTGCGCCTAAACCGCGGTTTAACTGGCACCAAAGAGGGCTGCGCTGAGGGCGATTGCGGGGCTTGCACCATTTTAGTTGGTCGGCTGGCGGCGCGTGGCTTAGTATATGAAGCCGTCAACGCCTGTATTCGACTCATGCCCAGTCTGGATGGCTGCCATGTTGTGACGGTTGAACATTTATCCGGGCAGGGCGGCGCGCTGCATCCTGTTCAGCAGGCTATGGTTGACCACCATGGCAGCCAATGCGGGTTTTGCACACCGGGCATTGTTATGTCGCTTTACGCACTTTGGATGGATAACCCCAAACCAAGCACGGGCGCGGTTGAGGTGGCCCTGCAAGGCAACCTATGCCGCTGCACCGGCTATGCGCCCATAATTCGCGCAGCCAAAGCCGCCAGCGAAATTGGCGGGCAGGGGATGGACGCGCTAGTTGCCCACCGGGCTGCTATGATCGCTCGGCTACGCAAGCTAAATGATGGCGCGCGGGTTGACGTTGCGCGCGGCAATGACCGAGCCATTCTGCCCAACAGTGCAGCCGACCTGACCCAAGTGCTGGCCGATAACCCCAAGGCAACTATTGTGGCGGGTGCCACCGATGTTGGCCTCTGGATTACCAAGCATTTTCGCAACATCTCACCGGCTGTGTTCATCAGCCAGTTGAACGATTTGCAAACCATTGCGGTAGGCCCAGATGGTTTGGAGCTTGGCGCCGGGGTTTCATATACCGATGCGGCCGAAGCGATTTTAACAGCCTTTCCGCAACTGGCCGAATTTTGGCCGCGCATCGGCGGGGCACAGGTGCGCAATATGGGCACGGTCGGGGGCAATATCGCCAATGGCTCGCCGATCGGCGACACGCCGCCGGTGCTGATCGCATTGGGGGCCGAGGTGGCGCTCACATCAATGCGCGGTACGCGGCGGGTTTTGTTGCAAGATTATTTCATCGCCTATGGCAAGCAAGACAGGGCCGAGGATGAATTCGTATCGGCCATCCACATTCCGCATCTGCCCGCGAGCAGCCATTTCTGCGGTTACAAAATAACCAAACGCCGGGATGAGGATATTTCGGCCGTTTCTGCTGGGTTTTTGGTGCAGGTTAGCGAGGATATTGTAACATCTGCGCGGCTGGCCTATGGCGGCATGGCTGGCACTCCAATGCGGGCCAAGCAGGCCGAGGCGGCGCTCATCGGCCAGCCTTTCCAGCGCGCTAGCTTTGCCGCGGCAGCCAAGGCATTGGCCGCTGATTTCACCCCACTTAGCGATTGGCGCGCCTCTGCCACCTATCGCAGCAAAGTCGCGGCCAACCTGCTTTTGCGCTTTTACGATCAAGCTACCGGCACAGATGACACGCTGGAAATTCGGCAGGAGGATGTGGCATGACCAAGGCATTACAAGGCGCTGTGCATACCGATGCAGCGCATGAATCTGCCCAGTTGCATGTAACCGGAGCGGCAGACTACACTGACGATATTCCAAGTCCTGCCAATACCTTGCACGCCTATCTTGGCCTAAGTACTGTGGCGCGGGCGCGCATAACGGGCATGGATTTGGCTGCTGTGCGTGCCGCCCCTGGTGTGGTGGATGTTTTACTCGCAGATGATATTCCCGGCCATAATGATGTTAGCCCAACGGGGCTAAATGATGACCCGGTTTTTGCAACAGATGAGGTGGCCTTTTGGGGCCAGCCACTATTTGCCGTGCTGGCCGAAACCCGCGACCAAGCACGCCGCGCAGCCCAACTGGCCAAAGTCGATTATGACGAATTACCGCATATATCCGATGTGGGCGATGCGGTAGCAGCCGGTTATCCACATGTGACCACACCGCTTAAGCTTGAGCGCGGTGATGTGGCGGCTGGACTGGCCAATTCGCCTTATATAATTAAGGGCCAAATGCGGGTCGGTGGGCAGGATCATTTCTATCTTGAAGGCCATATTGCACTGGCGATTCCCGGCGAAGGCCGTGCCGTGCAGGTTTATTCAAGTACCCAGCACCCCAGCGAAGTGCAGCATATGGTGGCCCATGTGTTGGGGGTCGACAGCCATGACGTAACGATTACCCTGCGCCGTATGGGCGGTGGGTTTGGCGGTAAAGAAACCCAGCCAAACCTGTTTGCAGCGGTGGCTGCCGTGGCTGCGAAAAAGCATAAACGCGCGGTTAAATTGCGGCCCGACCGCGATGATGACATGTCCTCAACCGGAAAAAGACATGACTTTCTAATTACTTACGAGGTAGGCTTCGACGATGATGGCCTTATACTGGCGGTGGACGGCACATTCGCCGCGCGCTGCGGGTTTTCGGCAGATCTGTCTGGCCCGGTCACTGATCGTGCACTATTCCATGCCGACAACGCCTATTTTTACCCTGCCGTGCGCCTGCGGTCGCGTCCGATGAAAACCGACACCGTGTCAAACACCGCTTTTCGGGGTTTTGGTGGCCCACAAGGGGTTATCGCGGCGGAACGGATTATTGAAGAAATCGCCTATCATCGTGGCATGGATACATTGGCTGTGCGGCGTGCAAACCTATATGCCGATGGGCGCGATGTTACGCCGTATCATCAGCAAGTTACTGATAACATCATGCCACAAGTACTTGATCAGCTTGAGAAATCATCAGACTATCAAACGCGCCGCGCTGCGGTTTTGGCGCATAATGCCAAGGGCGGAAATTTGCGCAAAGGGATCGCGCTAACTCCGGTTAAGTTCGGTATTTCTTTTACGGCAACTTGGTATAATCAGGCCGGAGCCCTGCTGCATATTTACAATGACGGTTCGCTTTTGCTGAACCATGGCGGCACGGAAATGGGCCAAGGCCTGTTTACCAAGGTCGCGCAGGTCGTGGCTGATTGCTTTAAGGTGGATTTGGGGCGCGTGCGGGTGACCGCAACCAGCACCGATAAGGTGCCAAATACCTCGGCCACCGCGGCGTCATCGGGCACCGATTTGAACGGCATGGCGGCGCAGGTTGCGGCTGAAAAGATTAAGTCACGCCTAGTAGAATTTGCCGCAGAAAAGTGGAGCGTCGCGGCCCAAGACATTGAATTTACAGCAGAAGGCGTAAAGCTGGGGTCGGAACTTATGCCATTCACGGCCTTCATCAAGGCCGCCTATATGGCGCGGGTTTCGCTTTCAGCGACCGGGTTTTACAAAACGCCCGAAATCCACTGGGACCGTGATGCTGGCAAAGGCCGCCCATTTTACTATTTTGCCTATGGGGCGGCGGTTTCTGAGGTGGCGGTTGACACACTAACCGGTGAATACCGCGTGTTGCGCACCGATATTCTGCACGATGTTGGCCGCAGTCTAAACCCGGCTTTGGATAAGGGGCAGGTTGAAGGTGCCTTCATTCAGGGCGTGGGTTGGCTAACAACTGAAGAATTATGGTGGGATGCCAAAGGTCGGCTGCGCACCCATGCGCCAAGCACCTATAAAATACCTTTGGCCAGTGACTTACCGCGTATATTTAATGTTGAACTTGCAGATTGGAGCGTGGCGAATGAACCCACGATCCGGCGTTCTAAAGCCGTGGGAGAGCCGCCATTCATGCTGGGAATTTCGGTGCTTGAGGCGCTGTCAATGGCGGTTGCGAGCGTGGCGGATTATAAAATTTGCCCTAGGCTAGATGCGCCAGCCACACCCGAATGCGTGCTTATGGCAGTGGAGCGGTTGCGTGACTAGCCCGACCGACCTTGACCGTTTATCCAGTGCTGGCCCTGTAATGCGCGTGGAACTGACAAGGGTTCAGGGTTCATCGCCCCGCGATGCTGGCGCCGTTATGTATGTTGGTGTGCAAGCCTGTATTGGCACAATCGGCGGCGGGCAGTTGGAATATATGGCCATAGATCAGGCGCGCCGCATGCTTGCCAGTGGTCAAGTGCAAGGCGATATGAATGTCCCACTTGGCCCCGAAATTGGCCAATGCTGTGGTGGGCGGGTTAGCGTTGGGTTGCGACTTCTGAATGATCTTGAAGCCGAATGCGCAATGCTTCGGTGTGCGCAGCAATTAAACCCACAGGTGCTCATTTTTGGGGCTGGGCATATTGGCCGCGCATTGGCGCGCGCACTTGCGCCCCTACCTTGCAACCCGATCCTTGTGGATAGCCGGTGCGCTGAACTTGCGTTGGCGAGCGCGTTGCCGCAATTGCTAACACCGTTACCCGAAGCGGCGTTGCGCGCAGCAGCGCCCGCCAGCGCCTATATCATCTTAACCCATGACCATGCGCTTGATTTTCTGTTGGGGGTGGAGGCACTGGCCCGTCAGGATGCCGCCTATATCGGCATGATAGGTTCTGCCACCAAAGCCGCCCGTTTTGCCAAGTTTAGCCGCGAGCATCGCCAAGACCCGCGCGGCCTAACCTGCCCTATGGGCCAAAAATCTGCGAGCAAAGACCCTGCGGTGATAGCGGCGATGATTGTTGCAGAGGTTTGGCCGATATTGGAGCGGGTGCAGGTGCGGGCTTTGACATAGCCCATGCTGCGGTTATATGCAGCGCTATGACGCAATTGCCTGAACTAAGCCAAGCCCGCCGCCTGTCCATCGCGCCGATGATGGATTGGACGGATCGCCATTGTCGATATTTCCACCGTCAATTGTCGCGCCATGCGTTGCTCTATACCGAAATGATTACTGCCGCCGCGATTGTGCATGGCGATGCGGAGCGGCTATTGGCCTATGATGTGGCGGAACATCCGCTGATTTTGCAGCTTGGTGGGTCTGAGCCGGAGTTGTTGGCGCGGGCCGTTAAAATTGCGGCGCCCTATGGTTATGATGGGTTTGATTTGAACTGCGGTTGCCCTTCGGACCGCGTGCAATCGGGCGCATTTGGGGCGGTGCTGATGAAATCACCTATTCTGGTGGCCGAATGCGTGAACGCGATGCAAGGTGCAAGCGCGTCTCCGGTTTCGGTAAAATGCCGCATTGGGGTGGATGATCAGGCACCCGAGGATGCATTGCCAAAATTTGTGGAAACAATTGCAGCAGCAGGGGTAACCGATGTGACTATCCATGCGCGCAAGGCTTGGTTACAGGGGCTTAGCCCAAAAGAAAATCGCGACATTCCCCCATTAGATTATGATCTGGCGGCGCATATCAAGGCGCGGTTCCCGCAACTTTATGTAACCTTAAACGGCGGCATAACCTCGCTTGATATGGCCGAAGCGGCATTGGCGCGCGGGTTTGACGGGGTGATGATTGGGCGCGCAGCCTATCATGATGCAGGCGCGGTATTGGGCCAAGCTGATGCGCGGATATTTGGGGCCGCGCCGGGGCCTGGGGCCGTGGGTGCAGTGCATGCTATGTTGCCCTATATTGAGGCGCAGCTTGCACAAGGGCTGAGGCTGAATGCCATAACCCGCCATATGCTCGGCGCGTTTTCGGCCATACCCGGCGCGCGGCAATGGCGGAGAATTTTATCGGAGGGGGCGCACAAGCCCGGCGCAGGGCCCGAGTTGGTGGAACGCGCATTGGCCGAGATTACGCGGCTGGCGGCCTAATCCCACTTGCCAAGTGCAGCGGTGCCTGTTTGGCTGTGGTAAAGCGGGGGGCGCAATGGAATATATTTGGTTATTGGCGCTGATGCTGGGCATTGGCGGGCTTGCGGGCGTCATTGCTGGAATGTTGGGCGTAGGTGGCGGCATTGTTTTGGTGCCAGCGTTTTTTTATGCGTTTGAAGCATTGGGCTATGGCGGCCCCAAGCTAATGCAAATTTGTGTCGCAAGTTCGTTGGCGACGATTGTCGTGACCTCGCTACGCTCGGTTCTTGGACATCACAAAAAAGGCGCGGTCGATTGGGCCATTTTGCGTGGCTGGGGGCCGGGCATTGTGGTGGGTGCACTGGTTGGGGTTGTTGCGGCTGCTGGCCTAAAATCCAACACGCTGATGTTGGTGTTTGGGGTGCTGGGGCTGATTGTAGGGCTGTATATGGCCTTTGGGCGTAGCCATTGGCGGTTGGGTAATGAGATGCCGGGCGGCTTGGGCCGCACCCTTGCCAGCCCGGTTTTGGGCTTTCTGTCGGTGCTAATGGGAATTGGAGGCGGGTCATTCGGGGTGCCGATGATGACACTGTATGGCCGCCCCATTCACCGCGCTGTGGCCACTGCGGCGGGTTTTGGCGTGCTGATCGCCGTGCCGTCTATGATTGGCTTTATGCTAACAGGTTGGGATGTGGCGGATAAGCCACCGCTAACCATTGGCTATGTAAACCTGATTGCCTTTGGGGTGATCGTTTCAATGACCTTGGTCACAACGCCCATTGGCGTGCGGCTGGCCCATGCCATGAACCCAAAGCCGCTGAAGCTGGTATTTGCCATATTTATTGCTGTTATGGCCGCAAATATGCTGCGCAAAGGGCTGGGGTTTTAGCCTTCAGCGATGCGCGCAGCGCGGCCTTTGCGCTTGCCCCGCAATAGCGTTTCACGTGCGGGTAGGGCGGCCATAATATCGCGCCTTAGGCCAGGTGACATGCGTGACCATGCGGCAATTTCATCTGGTGTGCGGTGGCAACCAATGCAAATGCGCGCCGTAGGGTGAACCACGCAGGTTTTCACACATGGGCTTTCAATTTCGTCGCGTTTCCAGATTTCGTCAGTCATCAGCTCGCCCCAAATGCGCCAACCGGTCTAGCACACCTTGCAAGATATACCCGGCTGCCACATGGTCAACCACCTCGGCACGACGCTTTCGAGATGTATCCGCCTCAATCAAGGCGCGTTCGGCGGCGACAGTGGATAGGCGTTCATCCCAAAATATCAGTGGTAAGGGCAGAATGCGTGCGAAATTGCGGGCAAATGCGCGGGTCGATTGGCAGCGAGGCCCTTCGGACCCATCCATATTGCGCGGCAAGCCAAGCACGAGCCCGACGATCTGGCGTGCTTTGAGAATATCCACCAGCGCGGCGGCGTCTTGGGTGAATTTGCTACGTTTGATGGTGGATTGCGGCGTTGCAATGCTGCGCCGTAGGTCACTAATTGCCAACCCAATGGTTTTGGTGCCTAGGTCAAGCCCCGCCAATGCACCGTCACGCGGCAGCGCGGCGATAAAGGCTTCAATCTCATCGGTCAAAATCATGGCAGATTGGCAGCCTCGGCGCGGATCAGCGCAAGGGCTTCGGGCTGGGCGGCAAACACGGATTCAGCCTCCGTCGCAATGGC
>Ga0105054_10004254_pt1 | contig 21491 bp, 8 predicted proteins | sample BON02_FD_78091 | JGI IMG/M metagenome (GOLD analysis project Ga0105054, IMG submission 78091) | Freshwater microbial communities from Lake Bonney liftoff mats and glacier meltwater in Antarctica - BON-02 (megahit assembly) | ecosystem: Environmental > Aquatic > Freshwater > Ice > Glacier...
GATTCATCAGCAGCGATTTTCTTTGGGCCGGACATGGGCCCGTCCGTTTACGAGGTAAACTCGCCAGTGGTCGCTCCGTCGTATTCGCAATACCAGTTACTTTCAGTATCGATCAGGATGAAAATCATGCGCCTGATCTCAATCTGACCGACGAACGAATTCAACTGCCACGGAACCTCGCACGACCTGCCTCACCAGTTTCATTTAGCCCATCAACGTTTAATATCCTTTTTATTCTCCACGGAAGCTTTGCTTCCAACAGTGCGCTCCATGTCGCCGCACTCGCGAATGAACTCTGCGCCATGGGTCACGATTGCGTGGCCACCGTCACCCACGACCTCGAGACGGTTCGCCAATTACAAGCACCTGCATTTCGCAGCCTCTTGCATGCAGAAGCGCTCCACAAAATTCCTTTCGAAAATCAAGCACCACCAGATATCATTCATGCTTGGACCACTCGGGAGCAGGTTAGAATCCTCACCGAGCAAATACGCCAGCTCCATCCCACCAGCAAGATTGTCATTCACCTTGAAGACAACGAACAGCAAGTCCTCGCTCACGCCCTCGGCCTTAGCTCCACCGAAATAGATCTACTCCCCACCGCGCAGTTGGATCAGCTAGTCCCCCCCCATCTGTCCCACCCAAAGCGCGCCGGTGATTTTTTAGAATCCGCCGATGGCATCACTGTGATCACGGAAACCCTCCGTGAATTCGTTCCTCGAAAACTCCCCTGTCAAACAATCCTCCCAGCTGCAGATGCTCGGTATTTCACCCCCTACTCGCGACCACAGGACTTCCGTGAAATCATCGACCTTAAGCCCGACACCACGACAATTTTTTATCACGGCAACGTTCACTCCGCCAACGCCTCCGAGGTGCGTGAGCTTTACTCCGCCGTCGCTATTTTGAATCGTTCGGGAGAATCGGTCACTCTCATCAGAACTGGGCTTGATACCGTCGATTTCCTCGGAGATCTGGAGGACGAAGTCTCTCCTCATGTCATTAGCTTGGGTCTGATCCCTGATCATCACCTGCTCCCGCCGCTGATGGCTTTAGCCGACCTCTTTGTGCAACCCGGCTCTCCTGATGCCTTTAATGATTACCGATTCCCTTCAAAACTTCCCGAGTTCTTTTCGATCGGTCGTCCGGTGATTTTACCGCGCACAAATCTAGGGAAATTCGTCCGCCACGGTATTGATGCCTACGTGCTCGACCATGCGGATGCCAAAGGTATCGCTCAGGCTGTTCAGGCATTGCGACACGACACTCAACTTTACCAAACCCTGAGCAAAGGTGCTGTCGAATTTGCTCGTGAACACTTCAATTGGCGGAGGAGCGCGGAGACACTTGCCAACTTCTATACGACACTGACACGGTCTTAATCCATGTCTCACAATCCTAAGCGTATTTTCGTCACCGGTGGACGCGGTCGCCTTGCATCGCTCATCACCGATCACTTTCGTGCTCCGGCCCATCAGGTAACCTTGTTCTCACGTCAGGAAAGCCCCGGATTTCATCCTCTATCTCAATTGCAGTCATCCCAGGTGCTCAAACAAGCCGATGTCGTCTTTCATCTGGCTTGGAGCTCACTTCCCGCAACTTCCGAAAAAGATCCCGGAATTGAAAAACGCAACGATCTGCCCCTGCTTAACCGCATGCTTACGGCAATAACTGAACTCCCTGCCGACCAGCGTCCCCATCTAGTATTCTTTTCCTCCGGCGGAGCCGTTTATGGCGACGCTCCTGGACGTCACAGCTGCGAAGACGATGTTTGCCAGCCTATCGGAAATTACGGACGAGCTAAATTAGCCACCGAGCAACTCATCACTCGTCACGCTGCTGAAGCCGAACTCCCCTACAGCATCTTACGGATCTCCAATCCTTACGGATACCCTGTCCCGAAAAACCGAGCACAAGGACTTATCCCCCATGCGCTCCGCTGTGCCGCCGAAGGGCAGCCCCTCACCCTTTGGGGTGATGGCTCCGCCCAAAAAGACTTCCTTTATTACACTGATTTCTTGTCAGCACTTGAACCTATCGTCACTCAACGTCTCACGGGGACTTTTAACGTTTGCTCGGGTCATTCGCATACCGTCACGGAAGTAATCCAAGCCGTGGAATCTGAAATTGGAAGCTCCATCAAATTGGAGTATCAAACGGCCCCAAATTGGGATGTGCACGACAGCCGGCTGGATCCGAAGCGGTTAGTAACCGCCACCGGATGGACTCCTCAAGTGTCTCTCTCTGAAGGAATCCGACGCGCGGCCTCAGGTTATGCCACCCACTGATAGTCAACTGACTATAGCTTAGTTACAATTCACTCGATCGTCAAACGCCCCATGATCGCCCAATCGCGCGTGGCGCTTCCATTTCGTCCCGGGCCAATGAAAAACTCTACCTCTCCGGGATAGTTGAGAGTAAACGGCATCACAACTCGAACTCGACCTCTATCCGTCATCCTAAGTTGTGGTTCAATATCCTGAGAGACCAGCAAGACCCGCTCTGCATTGGGACCAAGCGCAAACAAGGAAACATTGATTCCATCAGTGATCTCACTCTCCGTTAAGTCGGCATGGTAGGCGTCAGGCACGAGCCAGACTAGAGTTCGTAAAACATGCTCACCGGCAGGAAGATTAAAAACCAATCGGGTATCCGGATGTGCACTAAAATCTGCCTTTCCACCACGGGCATAAAAAGTAGGTCCATAGGATGAAAAGAACCTCACTGGTTGGGGATTCATCCCGGTAAATCGATACCGTTGGCTCTTTCGCAGTTCAGCTACGTCAAACCATTTGCCCGCCAAGCGAGTATGGGGTAATTCAACCCCAGGTGCATATCGAAGATCCGGATAATAGTTATCCTCCATCGTAAGTAGATTTTCAGCCCGCCTGTCTCGCGGAAGAAATATCGCCGTATCACGCCAAAGACAAAGCGGGGTGGGAGACAAGCCTCTCGCAACTGCCCGTTCGATCAATTCAGCAAACGGTTCCCATGGCCCTTTGATGATCAAAGCGCCCAGCTTCTCGTCTTCCAGATTTAGGAAAGCAGGATCAAAACGTTCGGGTTCAGATTGAACATCCGCCCTCAACATTAATGCTCGTCGCCGAGCATAATACGCCGGCATCGAATTCCAATCGTAGCCAACGAATACGAGGTATTCATTCGGATGGGTCATATCGCGCAAAGCTTGGGTCAAAGCATCTCCCCCCGGACTAATCATCTTTTGCAACGGATAGTATCGAACGACGTAGCCATACATTTGACCACCGATCACCACGATACTTGCGGCTACCGCGATCCAGCGCCGACAGTTCGATTCGAAGAGGGCGACCAAGACCAAACTGATCGCCATGAAAAGCACCACCGCATTGGCCACGAAATAGTAAGCATGCCGAGCGTAGAGTTCGGGAAACCACACCAATGGCAGGACATATAATCCCAAACATATTCCGATTTCCTTCCAACGTCGTCTCCCCACCAGCAATGCCAGCACGAACACTCCCCACAGGAGCTGCGGAGACGTCAGATCGTCGCTCGTTGTCTGCCATTTGGAAAGCCACATGGCCGGAGAAGTGCGAGTTTCCCAAGTGCCCAAATTAAAATCAGAAAGCCCAGCGGAAGTGATAAAATGGGCCATCGGGTTCAGCTCCTTCGTCGCATCAGCAAAGTGAATCCACCATAACGTCGCAGCAAACGGCAGAACAACCCCAGCAGCCATCCATCCGAATTCTTTCCACCACCCCGTTTCACGACGCTTATCCCATAACCTTTGCGCCGCCCATATCGCAGGAGGAATCAAATAAACCATGTAGGTGGTCACCTTCACCAATCCGGCGCCCATTCCGACGAACATCGCGAACAGCAACCATCCGAGATTTCGTTTTTCTACGGCCCGTTCAAACGCCACCCAAAACCAAAGGGCAAACATTAGCGCCATCGTCTCAATCAATAATCCGCGCGAATAAAAAATATAAAACGGACCTGTGACAACGACAGCCAAAACAAGCCAACGTCTCGCCGGGTCGATTTTCCAGCGAGCCAGTAGCAAAAACAATGCGGGAAGACACAGATAAAAGCAGGCAATTCCCACCACACGTCCCGCTTTCGTAATGGCGTATCCCGTCACATTACTCACCACCACAGTCGTCCATTGATAAAGAGGAAACTCCATCGGAATAGACCAAGGTTTCCCCAGCACTGGAGTCGGATATGCGAGTGAGAAATCATTATCCTGCTGGATAAAATAAGCCGAGATCGCCGTCTGGGCCTGTCTAAATTCTACCCCAGGTAGATTCTTACTCTGCCATCCCACCGTTACTCCCCAGAAATTATACCCGAGGCACAGAATGAACAGCACTAGCCCCCAACGATATCCCCTCCTCATGGTAGGCCTTGGTGGGATGAGCTGATTCATGTTTGTTGCAGGCAAGGAGAGCAGTGTCGGCTTGCAACCTGATTATTAGAAGGAGAGAGGATCCAAGCCGATAGCTAAACCGAAATATCTTCAGTCTATTTGGATCGCCTCCAGAGTAGCCCAGTCACGTGTCAGTGACCTCAATGGTCCAGGCCCGATATATAATTCAATTTCGCCATCCTGAGGGAGATTGAATTGCATTTCAAAGGGCACTCGTCCGCGATCTTCTTCACGCTCCCGCGGATCGATCAAACGCGTCTTGAGCAATCGGCGGGTGCCATCAAGCTCAAGGGCGAAAAGTGAAACCTCGATTCCATCGCTCCTCTCGTTCCACGCCAAGTCCGGACTATAAGCGGCCGGAGAAAGCCAAATTTTGGCGCGTAAGGTATGGACTCCAGCTAATAGTGTAAAAACGAGTCGAGTTTCTGGATGTGCCCCAAATCCCAGGGGGTTCTCATTACCTCCCAAGGGCGGTCCATAGGTGCTAAAAAAACGCACCGGTTTCGGAGACATATCGCGAAAAGTCTCCCGCTGTTTAGCCCGCAGATTCCTCAACTCGACCCAGCGGTTCGCTACCTGAGTCTGCGGCATGGGCACACCCGGAGCATAGCGCACATCCCCATAACGATTATCATCCAGTTTAGCCAAACTTTCGGCACGACGATTTCTGGGAAGAAAAACAGCAGTATCGCGCCATAAATAGAGGGGTTTGGATTCGAGACCAAGCTGCGTTGCCCGGTCAATCAAAGTGGCTCGAGTATCCAATGCGCCAACGATGACCAGAGCGCCTAGTTTTCCCCCTCTCAACTTTGCAAAAGCTGCATCGATCCGTTGCGCGTCATCTTCGAGGTAGGATTTAAACATCACCGCACGGCGACGCGCGTAATAGGGCATCATCGAATTCCAATCATATCCGGCAATGGCCAAATACTCATCAGGTCGGGTCAATTCTCTCAAGGACTGAGTCAAAGGATTACCTCCAGGGTTAATTTCAGACTGCTCCTGATAGTAACTAGAATAGTATCCCAGACCTTGAGCGACCAAGACGCCAGCCAGCACCACGCTGACTACGACCCGTGACAAACCAGATTCCAGTAAAGCCACTAGCACAAAGCCCAACCCGAGCATCAGTAACACAGCATTGGCCACAAAATAGTAAGAGTGATAAGTATAAAGCGCAGGAAACACGAAAAGAGGGACAATAAATAGGCCCACACAGGTGGTGATCTCTCGCCAACGTCGACGCCCGACCAATAAGGCAATTACTCCCAAAGCTACCAATAATTCAGGTGCAACAATCTCACCAGTAATCATACGCCATTTTGTCAGCCACATATCAGGCGAAAATCTCGTTTCCATCGTGCCCAAATTAAAATCCGCCAGCCCCTTGGAAGTAATAAACTCTGCCAAAGGATTTAACTCCTTGGTCTTATCAGAAAAACGAATCCACCACAGCGTGCTAATAAACGGCAGCGCCACCGCTGCAGCCATCCAAGAAATATCTTTCAGCCACTGATGGTTCCGGCGGTGCTCCCATAGTCGTTGGCTCGCCCAAATAGCGGAAGGCAACAGATAAACCATATATGTTGTCACCTTTACCAGACCCACCCCTACACCGGTCACTATTGCCAAAAACAACCAACCCATACTACGGTTTTTGACGCTCCGCTCAAACGCTACCCAAAACCACAGCGCAAACATGAGCGCCATGGTCTCGATCAAAAACGCTCGAGCGTAAAAGATGTAAAACGGGCATGATACGACCATCGATAATACGAGCCAGCGGCGAACAGGCAGGACATTCCAACGGTTCAACAGCAAAAATAGGGCCGGAAGACAGAGGTAGAAACAAACAATACTCACTAATCGGCCCGCCTTTGTAATGTTCAAGTCAGTCACATTACTCACCACCACTGTCGTCCATTGATAGAGAGGAAACTCCATCGGTATTGACCAAGGTTTGCCCAATACCGGAGTAGGATAAGCCAACGAGAAATTATCTTCTTCCTGAATAAAATAGGTCGAGATTGCCGTTTGGGCCTGACGAAACTCAACGCCGGGCAATCTCTTACTCAACCACCCCACCGAAACGCCCCACACGCTAAAAATCATACTAAAAGCAAACAGCAACATGACACATCGCTTCTCGAAACGACTCGGGGCAGGCGGTAAGGGCTCCATCTGTTGATGGCATGCTCTAGGCGAACCCCTTGCAATCCGAATATTTACAGAATTCGAAGGAGGAAGAGGCTTTACTCTCTCCCCGCCCAAGCTGCTTAATTTCAGTCTGTTGCATGCCGAAAACTACCGAACTAAAATTTCACATTGATAGCCCTAGAGACTGGAAACCTGGAGTCGCCGGACTAGAGATCCGTGGTTGGCTTTACGTCGATTCAGAAACAGGATGTCTCGATATCCGTGCCCGTGTAGACGACCGTATCTCTTTGGGCATCTACGGTCTCGAAAGACCGGACACGCAGCAAAATTTCGGAGGTGGGTTGCCGGCACTGCGCACCGGATTTATCCAGCGAGTCCAGCTCTGGCACGGGGCCAACACCGTGGCCCTCGACTACCACGACGGGACCTCCTGGCAGGAGTTTTTTCAAACCAAGCTAGATACCGCCGATCTGCCCGCCAGTGCGACTAAACCATCGCTCATTCTCCGCACAACGGTTGTTCATCAATCACTCGCTTATCTCTATCGCTATTTCCATCAATCTTCCTGGTCTGACATCTGTCGCGAAGCCGATGCTGTTTTAAACGACATCCTCGTTCCGACGAGTGACGTGACTATTGGTGAACGTTTCTTGGGGCACATCGAAAACCCTGGTTATTGGATCAATTCCGGCTACGGCAAATTCCGCATCACCGGTTGGATTTTTGGAGCGGATCGGGAAATCAACCAATTGAGCGCCACGACCGGTGTCCTTACCGAAAACCGGCTTATTTACCCCAAGGATCGTCCTGATGTGGCTTCCCATCGTGGCGATCACGACAACGCCCTCAAATCCGGTTACTATGGCCTGGTCGACATCCGCGAGGACACCCCCAATCCAGTGAACCTGAAGATCTTCGCCGAAACCGGAGACGGCACCCGTCCTCTCGCCTTTGCCCGACGTATGTATATCGATCGTCGCGACGAGCATAATGGGCCCATCGCAATCTATCGCCCACTGTTCTTCCTAAAAGTCGTCGCGGCCTTTCTACGCGGAGCATTATGGAAACGATTCTCTTTCGACAGCTGGAAGGAAACTCACGCGGAAATCAAACGCCTGCAATCCGAGTTATCCGGCAGTCTTGGTCGAGGTGAGAAGCCGAAAACACCTCAAGCGATTATCCGCCGTCGTGATCAGGATCCCTACACGCGTTGGTGCTGGCATAACAGACTCACCCCTCGTCAGCGATCTGTCCTTAAAACAGATGCCGAGAAACTTCTACATTTGGGCGCACCGCTCATCAGTGTTATCGTGCCAGCCTACAACACTCCTGAAAAATATCTCCACGAACTCCTGGATTCGCTTCAAGCGCAGATCTACCCGCGCTGGGAATTATGCATTGCCGACGATGCCTCGCCACAACCCCATGTTCGCCGCATTCTCGAAAAAGCCGCGCTAGACGACCCACGGATTAAAACAGTATTCCGTTCTGAAAATGGACATATTTCTCGCGCGACCAATTCCGCCCTTGAGTTAGCCACCGGCGAATTCATCGCCCTCCTCGATCACGACGACACTCTCCCGCACGACTCGTTGTTCCACGTCGCCGAAGCCATCGTCACACATCCCCAAGCCGGCTACCTCTATACCGACGAAGATAAGATCGACGATGACGGTCGTCATTTCGATCCGCAGTTCAAAGGAGATTGGAGCCCGATCATGGCTCTGACGCACAACTACACCCATCATCTCACCGTGATCAGAAGTGAAATCGTTCACGAGGTCGGTGGTCTGCGACCAGAATTTAACGGAGCACAGGACATCGATCTCTTTCTAAGATGTTGGGAACACATTGACGACAATGACGTCATCCACGTGCCCTTCATCGGTTATCATTGGCGAGCGCACGCCGAGAGCACCGCATCGCGAGGAGACCAAAAATCATATCTCTTCGAGGCCGCCCGCAACGCCATCGCCGAAGGGCTTTCCAACCGTGGATTGCGCGGCAAACCCATACTCCCTGAAATTGCACGGGACTACGCGCTCTGCCTGCATCAAGTGCAATGGGATCCGGAAATACTGCGAGAGACTCCCGTAACCATCGTCATTCCGACCAAAGACCATGTCGACCTGCTCCGCACTTGTCTCGACTCGATCGCCCGAACGACACCGATTGAGTCGGTCAAGATCATCGTCGTAGATGACAATTCAAGTAGCCCCGAGTCCCTCTCCTATCTGAAATCATTACCTGCCCGCACCGATTTACGTTGCGAAGTGATGCCAGCCCCTCCTTCACCGGAAGGCTTTAACTATTCACGATTGGTAAATCTCGGCACGGCCCAAGTCGAGACCCCCCTAGTTTTACATCTCAACAACGACATCGAAGCCCTGAGCCCCGGTTGGCTCGAAGACATGGCCGGTTGGTTAGCCACACCTAACACCGGCGTCGTGGGCGCGAAGCTGCTCTACCCAGATGGCACGATTAATCATGCGGGCATCTCCATCAGCCGCGAAGATGCCTTGCCCTACGTGCTATTTGAGCGTGAGCCGGTTGATGAACTAGGCACCCTATTCCTCCCTCATGCCGCCCGCAATGTCGCCGCCGTCACTGGAGCGTGCCTGTTAACCCGCACTGAGCTTTATCAACAACTCGGCGGGTTCGATGAGGATAAACTTTCCGTAGCCTACAATGATGTGGATTTCTGCCTGCGAGCAGAGACCGCCGGCTATCGTTCCGTAGTGACGCCGCAAGCCGTCTTGCAGCATGTCGGTAGCGCCACCCGTGGCAATAATTACCAAGAAAGCGAACACGTTGAATACCTCGCACGACACGGGAATTATCGTGACCGCTATCACAGTGAATCTCTCAGCTTTCCACCGCTCAATCTGCCCCTAAACCCCTACCACCGACGTTACGCAGACAACGCCCGATCTTTCAAAGCGACGGTGCTTACGCATAACCTCAAGTATGAGGGAGCCCCAATCTTCATCTTTGAGTTGGCTCGGTATCTGTCAGAACAGAAAGGAATCGAGATCACCGTCGTCTCACCTGAAGACGGGCCATTACGGAAACGATTCGAAGACGCCGGACTTACCGTGGAAATCTGGGATGTCGCGGCAATCACTTCCGCTCAAAACCCGGACGCCTTTAAGACCGCGCTCAAAGCATTCGCGGATACTCGCGACTGGGCCGAAACGGATATGTTCATAGGCAATACCATGTTGACCTATTGGGCGATCCACTTGGCCGAACATCTCGGAAAATCGTCTGCGCTCTACATTCACGAAAGCAATTCGGTAAAACGCTTTTTCCATGCATCAGTTTCTCCGAGAATGTATGAAACGGTCGAAGCGGCATTTCGCATTGCCACTCGGGTCATCTTCACCGCTCAATCGACGCGCGAGATTCACGAAGAGTTCAACCTCAACGATAATTACCGAACACTTGCCAGTTGGGTCGATTTCAACCGTATTGAGGACTTCTCTTCATCACACGACAAGCAAGAGCTTCGGCGCAAGCACGGGCTCGATCCAGAAGCGATTATCGTCGTCAACATCGGCTCGGTATGTGAGCGCAAAGGACAACACATCTATATCCGGGGCATCGATCTCATCAGCAAAGAATTGCTACAACTCTACCCCCATAAAAAAATCCAATGGGTCATGGTTGGAGCCAGAGAAGGTCTCTACATGGAAACGCTTCGGGAAGATATTGAGTTAATGGGACTACATGAAGTGAAAATCTTCGCCGAAACCCCGGAGATCTACGACTTCTACCACTTAGCCGATCTCCTCGTATGCACCAGCTTCGAAGAATCATTCCCTCGTGTGCTCCTCGAAGCGATGGTCTTCGGCACGCGGATTGTGAGCACTGATGTGAATGGAATATCTGAGATGTTAACGAATACGGATGAAGCTCATCTCGTGCCCGCCGGCGATCCTTTCAAACTGGCCAATGCCCTTAAGAAAGCACTCGCACAACACATCGCAGGAGACACGAAGATGCTTTCCATGGCCCATGCTCGCGCGACCCGCAACTACCACCAATCCCGGGCGCTTCCTCAGCATCTGCAAATGGTTCGAGAAGCTTGGCTTGGCTAAGAAAAATCAATGAACGAAACGGATTTCAGTTTCAGCCAGATAACTACTCCACCAGAAAGCGCTTCGTTGGCTCGCGGGAGACATACGCTTCATGGGTGGATTATGCCCAAGCCCGGTCATCATTTCGTCGATGTGCGGGCCAGGATTGGCAAAGCAATATTCCCCGGTGTGCATGGATTCCCTAGTCCGGCACTTGCCCAACAGTTTCAAACCCGCGAGCCAGTAGCACTGGCTAAATTCTTTGTCGTCGTGGAGATGAACACAAAGCTCTCTGAAATCAATCTGGAGGTATTGGCCATTGATGGGTCCTGGTCTCAATTTCAGAACTACCGTTATGAGATCGATCCTGTAGCGTCACTCGCCGAAGTCGAAACGCCGACCGGCTCTCTCCGTTGGCATGAATATGGGCGTGCTCTTCGATGGCTTCTTCGGGCTAGCCTATCTAGGCCTGCCGAATCATTGAGCAAACTCGCGGATGATCTCGATCAGCAACTCCCCTACCCGCGAGATCAACGCCAGCCGCATCTGCCTTTTCACGGCTTTTTGGAGGAGTCTGCCACCATCACCGAAAATCGATTTGGGAGAATCCATATTCATGGCTATCTGTTTCATGAATCTCAGCCCATCAAACGCGTGCTCGGAACCTATGATCTGCAAGCGTGGCAAGAGATTGCCTTCGATCATCCATCAGAGGACGTAGCCACACAGTTTCCGCAATTTTCCGCGTCAGCCCAATGCGGATTATTCGGCGTTCTCGACGCACCCGCTCAATTACCGAATCCCACTTCTTTAAGAATCTACGCGGAACTGGCCGATGGAAGTTTGCACCTCTGTTCTGTGCGTCGTTCGCTTCTCTACGATGCTGAGACTGAAAAAACACCTTACCCCAAATGGTCGCCACTTTTATTCTACCGCACCGTGCGCGCCCTTCGATCGCGCTTAAGAAAAAGAGGTGTCGTTCTGGAAAACCCTCCGGAAATAAAGAATGAAATCCGGAGAGTGCGAAATGAATATCACCAGCAAGCGGTTGACCGGAAAAAATGCGCATCGCTCCCCTTCCCAGCTGCTCCCGTCAATACCTCACCGGGCCCGCTGGGTTCAGTTCTGCTGTTCACCCATAATTTGGATATCGAGGGGGCTCCCCTGCTCTTTTGGGAATACGCACAGAACCTGTCAAAGCACCTCGGCACTCACCTGACAATCATCAGCATCCAGGACGGCCCCTTACGAGAGCGATATACAGAGATCGGGGCTCAAATCAAAATCGTGGACATCGATGAGCTGAGTAACGCCAACACCGATTCTGAATGGAACGATGCGCTAGGAAAGCTCTCTCAAGTATGCGACCTTAATTCCGCCGATCTCGTCGTCGCCAATACGATGTCATGCTACTGGGCCATTCATCTCGCGCAGTTGGCCAGGCTTCCATCGTTATTCTACATCCATGAGAGCACCACTCCCCGAACATTCCTGGAGACCATTCTTCGGCGCGGTATCCTCTCCAAAATAGAAGAATCCTTTCGATTGGCGACGCGGGTTTCTTTCAACACCAAACACACCTCGCACTACTACGAGCCCTTCACGAATCGGCAAAATTACTGGCTCAATCCTGGTTGGATCGATCTCCACGCGATTGACGAGCATCGAAGACTTCATTCCAAATCAGATCTTCGATCTGCTCACGGCCTGGCGGATGATAAACGTCTTATAGTTAACTTGGGCACACTCTGCGAACGGAAAGGACAGCACATCTTTGCCCGTTCCGTTGATTTGCTCTGGCGAAAAAATCCAACCCTCGCATCACAATGTGAGTTTTGGATGGTGGGGGGACGGGACTCTTCCTATGACGCATCCATAGTCGACCTCCTCCAAAAACTGGGTCGCCCCAATCTTCGAATCATTCCAGAGACGAAACAGGCTTACGATTATCTCGGGGCCGCGGATCTTTTTGTCTGTTCAAGTTACGAAGAATCATTTCCTCGGGTCGTGCTTGAGGCAATGGCGATGGAAGTGCCGATCATCAGCACCCATGTGCATGGCATTCAGGAAATGGTTCGTCAGGGGAAAGAAGCTCGACTCGTGCCCCCCGGTCACAGCTCATTTCTTGCCGCAGAAATGATGGAAGCACTTCATAATCCCGAACCAGCTAAAGACACTACGCAGCGGGCGCGCTCACGAGTGGAAGCGCATTACGATGCTTCCAAGCTACTTCCCATGCAGACCGGAATCGCCTACGAAGTTATAATGGAGCATCGTGCTCTCACCGATTCAGTATGAAGGATATTCCCGCACACTGCAGCCATCTTGAATCTCCCGAACCGGGAACAATCTTAGCCCTCGGTATGCACTCCTTGCGCGGGTGGATTTTCCCAAAGAATGGAAATCATTACGTTGATGTGCGTGGCCGGATTGGAAACCGCGTATTTCCCGGTGTGCACGGATTACCCAGAGCAGATCTGGCCGCGCATTTTGAGACCCATCAGCCCTTCGCGCTCGCCGAATTTTATATCGTCGTCGATCTCGAATCGAGTCCGGTTGAAATCACACTCGAAGTTCTGACTATCGAAGGCCAATGGACAGCCTTCGACACCATTCAATACACCGTCGACCCCCAGCTTGAACACGCGACATACGCAGTCCCTACCGGTCCACTGCGTTGGCATGAATACGGAAGGGCACTGCAAATCCTTCTGCGAGCCGTGCGCAAAGAACCGATGCGGCAACTCGACGAGCTCACCCGCAGGATCGCTGAACACATCCCCTATCCCCGCGATCTGCGCCATGCTCCATTGCCTTTCCATGGGCATCTTGATGAACCCGCTGCCGTGACCCGTTGCGGCTTTGGTCGTGCCGCCGTTCTCGGATATCTTTTTCACGAGACCCAACCGATCAAACGCGTGCTTGCCACTTTCGACCTGCAAGTCTGGCAAACCATAGATCATCTTCAACCCTCCCCCGGACCGGCAGAACATTATCCGCAATTCGCTGCTGCCAATCAATGTGGCCTTTTCGGGATTATCGATGTGCCCGCACAACTCCCCAGTCCTGTGAGTCTTCGCCTCTATGCAGAACTTGCAGATGGCAGTTTGCACTTATGCTCCGTCCAACGAAGCCTCCTCTTTACCAACGAGGATGAAAAGACTGCTTACCCAGCCAAAGACACGCTTGAACTCGCCGACGCACAGTCCGCTTTGGATACGGCCTTTTCAGAACGTAAAATTGAGGTTGTGCGAGACACCGAGTTTCAACACGAACTACATCGAATCGAAACTGATTTCACACTGCGCGCGCCGGAAACTCTACCGGGCATCAGTCCTCTAATCTCGGCTCCTACCTTGAGCACATCACCTCTTCCGCGGGAGGTGCTTTTGGTGAGCCACAATTTGAACCTCGAAGGAGCCCCACTCTTTCTCGTTGATTACGCTCAACATCTCGCGTCGCTTGGCTCGCGCCTCACGATCCTCAGTCCCGAGGATGGGCCGCTACGTTCACGATTCGAAGATCTGGGCGCGACCATTCGTCTTATTGATGTGACAAAACTCTTTGCAGCCCAGTCCGCAAATACAGCCCAAACCGAGCTCACGGCACTTAACACATCTTTCGATTTTTCAAACTACGATCTCGTCGTGTGCAATACCTTCACGACATTTTGGGCGGTCCACGCGGCCAAGGTGGCCCAACGTCGAGTATTGCTGTATGTGCATGAAAGCAGCACCCCCGCCAGTTTTTATATCGGTCGCATGCACCCTGAAGTTATCGCATTGGTCAACGCATCCTTTGGCTTAGCCGACTGCGTCTCGTTCACCACTGCTTCCACGCGGCACTACCATCTCGATTACGGAACCCCGGAGAAGCACCGACTCACTCCCGGCTGGATCGACGTGAAACGTATCGATGCTTGGAGAGCCCTAAATTCCCGCGAAACTCTACGCACCAAATTTCAGCTTAAACCCGGAGAACTGCTCGTCACTAATGTCGGCACAGTGTGTGATCGTAAAGGACAGCATATCTTTGCGCGCGCTGTTGATCTCTTCTGGAGGCGCTATCCTCGATTAGCCGAACGCACCCACTTCATTATGCTTGGAGGAGGAGAGACTCCATTCGATGCTGTGTTAACCGATTTGTTGGAGCAGATAAACCGACCCCATCTCACCGTCCACGCTGCTACTGTCGATTATCTGCCATACTATGCCGCCGCCGATCTGTTCGTCTGCTCAACTTACGAAGAATCATCTCCTCGCGTCATTCTGGAAACAATGGCATGCGAAACACCGATGCTCAGTTCCCATGTGCATGGTGTGCCGGAGCAAGCACGAGCTGATCTCGAAGCCACGCTTGTCCCACCCGGTGATACCGTCGCATTATGTGAAGCCATGGCAAAGCTGCTAAACTCACCCGACTTGGGCCACAAACTGGCGACAAACGCACGTGAGCGAGTCGTATCCGAATTCGATTCGAAGATTCTCTTCCCCCGCCACGCCGCGCTCGCGTGCGAAGTGGCCGCTGGCAACATCTGATCATGTCCACAGATACCGACCGACAATTCGCCGTCGAAGTCCATCCTCCCGATTGGCATTTCCCCTCTGGCGAATCATGGATAGCCGGTTGGTTTCACGCCGGAGAGAACCGATTTCTCACAGATATCCGAGCTTGGGTAGACGGACGCGTATTTTTGGGACTTCCCGGTATCCCCAAGCCGGGATTAGACGAAAAGTTCCTCGGGAAAGCCGGGCCACCCTATTCGGGATTTATCCTCCGGGTAAAACCTCATGCCGGATCCAGTCTGCTCCGTCTGGAAGAACGAAATCCATTGGGAGTATGGACGGAATTTTTCCGCACTAAGATCACCGTCGATGGCAATGCGTCAGCATGTCCTGAATCCCGGGACTTGGGTTCGCAAATTTCCAAGCTACTACCCGCATTGTTGCGCTTGCGAACCCAGCGTCCCAGCGCGCCTTGGCCACTCATTGCCAACGAGGTCATCTCGTCTGCCATCGCGGAGCCACTGGATTCACTGCCCGTGCCACCATTTCATGGCGCCTTGGAAAAACCAACCAACGTGGGATGGCTTGGCTTTGGTCGATTAGCGGTCACCGGTTGGCTCGTGCATCGAGAGATGAAAATCAAACGCATCACGGCATTGGTTGATGCTGTTCAAGAGGCCACCTTACGTCATGCATTGCCCCGCGATGATATCAGCGGCGTTTTCACGGATTTACCCAGTCACGAAAATTCTCATTTTGCCGGACATGTCGATCTTCCGACCAATCAAAGCTCACCTGCTTTGATCAAGGTTTTTGCTGAACTCGAAAATGGCGAGAAGCACCTCGCGTTCGCTAAGCGGTTCACCCCGCTCGTCATTGCAGGTGCCGCCATTCCATTTCCACACCTTTCCCGCCTATTTTTTTCACGCGCGCTGTGGTCCTTACGATCAGCAGCCAGTCGGCATGGCATGCCTCTTGGTAAGTGGGATGTCATTAGCAAAGGAGTCCAAACTGCTTGGGCTGAATATCGCGCCGAAGCCCCTGTGCCTCCTCGCAATCGACCGGTCCTTACCGCTCCCTTCAAAGTGACCAAACCGACGGGGCCACGACGTGTTTTGATCGCCACCCACAATTTAAATTTCGAGGGAGCTCCCTGGTTCATCTTCGAGTTGGCCTGCTATCTTGCAAAACAATCTGGGATCTCAGTATCGGTCATCTCTCCTGAAGAGGGGCCCATGAGACGGGTCTTCGAAGAACAAGGCATGAACGTTCAGGTGCTTGATCTGAGCCGTATGTTCAGCGCGACCTCCCAAACGCAGTTTTCGGAATATCTTCGCGAAGCATTTACTCAGATGAACTTGAGTGAAATCGATTTGGTCATCGCCAACACCATGGTCACCTTCTGGGCCGTCCATGCGGCCAAGCAGGTGAACATCCCCGCCTTGCTTTATGTGCATGAAAGTTCCGCCATAAGACGTTTCTTTGAACCCATCCTACATGAGGCCCTGTTTCCGGTCGTTGAGGAGGCGTTCGAAATCGCCCAACGAGTCGTGTTCACGGCCAATTCCACTCGTCAGGTCTTTGATTATCTGAACCGACATGGGAATTTCGCGCTGTTGCCTAGTTGGGTTGATGTGACGCGCATCGATGCATTTTCAAAAAAGCATGATAAGGAATCATTGCGCAAAAAGCATGGCTTGGACCCGGATGCCGTGATCGTTGCCAACATCGGTTCCATCTGCGAACGCAAAGGGCAGCATATTTTCATTCGCACGATCGAACTCCTCCAGGAAGAGCTCCGGCTTACCTATCCCAGTCGAAAAATCCAATTTGCCATGGTCGGCGCCCGCCCCGGCTATTATCTCGAATCCCTCAAGGAGGATGTCCGTTTAAATAATCTCGATAACGCCCTCTTTCTCTCCGAGTCCCGCGAGATTTATGACTTTTACCGCTTGGCCGATATTTTTGTGTGCACCAGTTTTGAGGAATCTTTTCCGCGGGTGCTTTTGGAATCGGCGATATTTCGGCTCCCGATTATCACGACCAACGTCAATGGCATTGCGGAAATGCTCGCTCCGGAGGAAGCCTGGATCATCCCGCCGGGTGATCGCTATCAATTAGGTGATGCCATCAAACAAGCATTGGCTGCTCACTATGCGAACAATACCAAACGAGCTGACAAAGCTCGTGAAAGCGTGAATCGACGCTACAACGAATCCAACTCGCTACCTTTACATACCGCACTCGCGTATGAGGCATTGGCCACTCGTGGAGAGGGTTGATTTTCGCGCGCTTGCCCCAGTAATGACCTTGTCTTAGTCATCGCCTTTTACCGTGAACGAGAACGACGCATACCTCTTCGATGTGGAAGAACCCATTACTTGGGATTTCGACGGCACTCCAGTCCGCTTGAAGGGCTGGTTCATATCCAAACATGACGCCCTATTTTCGGATCTTCGCGTAGTCATTGACGGCATCCCCTACCTGGGCCTATGGGGCCTACCGCGACCTGAAATTGAAACACAATATGGCGCTAACAAACGTCTTCCCCACGCTGGATTCGAATGTCTGTTCAGGCCGCCCTCTGGATCCAATCTAATTCATCTACAACTCCGTGATGCTGGAGGAAGTTGGGTCGAGATATGGAGACAGGAAGTAAAAGTCAGCCGTGGCCCGCGCAGAAAAGCAAAACTCAAGCTTGCGATCGTTCCTACCCAGTTACGCAAACTGCTCCAGCGGCGGCGGGCCGAACCGGCCGCCGATCTTACCACTACAGCAGACATACTCGCTTTGGAATCGAGTGCACACTTCGAGACCAAGGCCCCAGTATCGCCATTTTTTGGAGCACTGGAAAAACCGATTCTCACCGCTCAATCCCAATATGGTAAAATCAATCTCGAGGGTTGGATTGTTCACCGCGATCTAAAAATCAAACGACTCTTTGCGACCACCCATCCACTCGGTGAAAACGAGATGGACTATGGCGATCGCGCGCGGCCGGAAATTGGAACGCGTTTCCCGGATAATCCTCACGCGGCCCACCCGCAGTTCTTCGGCATGGTCGATATCGACGAGACCGCGGGTGATCCTGCCTATTTACATATCTTCGCCGAGCTTGAGGATGGAAGCCGCCACCTGGTCTTTAGCCACCGAATCCATCAACTTGCCTGCGCGGAATACGAAAAACCGCTGCCCATTTTCAACCGCGCGACCTTCTGGGAACTGGCCCGTCTTTTCGCAAAATCCTGCAAACGGCAAAAGATCACTATTGGCGGGCTTCGTGGTTATTTTACTGCCTGCAAACAAGCCCAGCATGACTACGCGAATGCCGCCCCGGCCATCATTCCGGATGCTGCCAGCCGTAAACTTGATCCCTACATTGCTTGGCAAAAGGTCAATCAAGTGTCCCCCACTCTAAACCGAGTGTTGTTGGAGTCGATCAAGGATTATGGGGCCGCGATGCCTCAATTCGTCTTGTTGATCGACACTCGTGAATGCAGCACTGCACATCTCAAGCAAATCGCCACCTCGCTTCAGTCGCAGTTGTATCCTCACTGGGAAGCATGGTTTATCGGAATGAGCTCTGTTCCTCTAGCCGATGACCGTTTCCATGCCCAGAAATGTGCCGGATCAAAGGACTATGTGCGTGCTCTCAATGCATCGCTCTCCGAATCAACGGGCTCGCACTTATGTTACCTGCCCGGACACGCGCGCTTATCCATCGACGCGCTTTTAGAAGTTTCTCTCTGCCTAAAAAATCACCTCTCGCTGGAATTAATCTACACGGATGAAGACCGGATGAGCGATGACGGGATACGTAGGGATCCCTATTTTAAACCCGAATGGAGTCCGGCGATGTCTCTTTCGGGACTCTTCCCCGGCAATCTAAGCGTAATTAGAAAGGACCGTCTCGGGAGTCTCGGTGGGTTTAGAGAACCTTATTCCCAAGTTGCCTGGTATGATGCGCTGCTCCGCATCGGAGATACTTTACAGGCCGAGGATGTTTCCCATATCTCCCTGATCTGTTTCCACACCCGCGACTCTGTTTCCAAGGAGATCGATCTAGCAGACATCTCGATCGAACAGTCGCGCCAGGCACTGGATGATACATTCAAGCGACGCCAATGGGATGCCATCGCATTACTTCCCGAAAGTGCGCATCACCGCCGGCAAAATTATCACCAGTTGCGGTGGAGTCCAAAGATCCTGGAGCAACTCCCCGTCACGATCGTAATTCCGACGCGAGATCGTCTTCATCTGCTTCAAGAATGCGTCGAGTTGCTCGATGAGACCGTCGATTGGCGCTATACAAAACTGATCATCGTCGATGATTTCTCACGAGACGCGGATATCGTGAGTTATCTTGAGGCGATTCAGCAACGAGATGACCTGCACTGCAAAGTCGTGAAACCTGCGGATCCACAGGCTCCTTTCAATTACTCTAAACTCGTTAATACGGCCCTCCCTCACATCGACACACCGTTGATCCTTCACCTCAACAATGATGTGAATGCTCTCGAACAGGGCTGGTTGGAAGAAATGGCGGGTTGGTTCAACCAGGATGACATCGGGATTGTAGGCGCTAAACTTCTTTATCCGGAAAAGACCCTCAACCACACCGGCATTATTATCGGCCCTCATGGCGGACTCGCCGACACCCCTTTTGCCAAAGCCGAGGAGTCTACCGTCGATGCAATTTGGCATGCCATCTCTCGCGAAGTGTCTGCGGTCACCGGAGCTTGTTTGATGACCCGCACGTCTCTCTACCGCGAGTTGAATGGCTTCGACGAATCCGATTTTGGCGTGTCTTACAATGATGTGGATTACTGTTTGCGCGTCCGTGACGCTGGACACCGGATCATCTACACCCCGCAGGCGAAATTGATGCATTGGGGCAGCGCGACACGCGGAGTCACCTTCAATGAAGCAGAACATATCGCCTTTCTCCAGCGCTACCCAGGCTACGTTGATCCTTATTTCAGTCCCAATTGGAAACTCGATGAGACGAGAATTCGCTGTGTAGGGGGTCGACCAGTTAGAGCCGAAAGAATCGGAAAACTGTCTGTGTTGATCATCACCCATAATTTGAATTTGGAGGGAGCCCCTCTCTTCATTCTAGAATACGCACGCTGGCTGGTGCTTGAAGCAGGGTTTACCGTGCAAGTGCTCAGCGCTCAGGAAGGTCCACTGCGCTCCTCTTTCGAAGAGATCGGGGCCGACATCACCCTCACCGATGTCGCCGATATATACAGCTCGGAAGACGAGGAAATATTTCACAGTCGCCTTGCCGATATTTCCCATCAGCTCGATTGGGAGAAGATAGATTTGGTCGTTTGCAATACCTTGGCCAATTTCTGGGGAGTCCACCTCTCCAAACTGGGTGGATGTCCTTCACTCTTTTATATCCACGAAAGCACAACGATTCAGCGATTTTTTGAACACTCGTTGCGTCCAAACTTAATGTCCCTGGTCTCGTCGGCCTTGGCGGAATGCACCCGCACCCTTTTCCTCTGTCAAGCTACGCGCGACTATTACGAAGATCTCAACCTTCACGATAATTTCATGATTGTCCCCAGTTGGATTCAACTGGATGAACTCGATCAATATCGAGCCGACCATCCACGCGATAAATTGCGAAAGAAATTCGGCTACGCAGAGAATGAGATCGTCATAGCCAACATCGGCACCGTCTGCGAACGCAAGGGCCAACACATGTTCATCAGAGCAATCGAACATTTTAATCGTCACCACTCCACTGGGGCTAAAGTGCGTTTCGTTCTGGTGGGCGCACGTCCAGGCATCTATCTGGACCTACTCAATCGGGACATCGCCAATCTCGGACTTCGAAATCTCACCCTCGTGCCAGAAACACGTGAAGTTTTCGACCACTTTATCGCTGCCGATATGTTCGTGTGCTCGAGCTATGAAGAGTCATTCCCACGAGTCGTGATGGAAGCGATGGGCCTGCAGATACCGATTGTCTCGACCAATGTTCATGGGATACCCGATCTCGTGCAGCAGCGTGCGGACGCCTATCTCGTGCCATCGGGGGATCCCATCGCGTTTTCCAAGATGATGTGGACCTGTATCGCCAAGGAGCGCAGCGGAAAATCTCTGGCCCCAACCGCCTATTCCAAAATTATGCGCTATCAGGATCATCTCCAAGTGCTGCCCAAGCATGTGGAAATCGCTCAAGAGGCGGTGCTCACACTATAGGGAACTCCTAAATTTAGCATATCGTTGATTGACAAGACTATAGATTGTGTATAAGCTGTATCTCGATGAGCCAAAATCAATATACCTTCTTTGGAGATCACTTCGCGCTGGAGTCGTTGA
>Ga0105054_10004260_pt1 | contig 21485 bp, 37 predicted proteins | sample BON02_FD_78091 | JGI IMG/M metagenome (GOLD analysis project Ga0105054, IMG submission 78091) | Freshwater microbial communities from Lake Bonney liftoff mats and glacier meltwater in Antarctica - BON-02 (megahit assembly) | ecosystem: Environmental > Aquatic > Freshwater > Ice > Glacier...
TAATTACTTAAATGATTATGCCGTTGATAACGGAAACGATGTTATTTTTGGGTATATATCCAACAAATCTAAATTTACTAAAGATTCAAAATTCAGTCCAACATTTTTTAGTCATGTGAACATTATGAAATGTTGGTTTCATAATAACGGATATGCTGTTAATGATGATAATAATGACTTTCATAAAGTAATAACAAAAAAAGAAAAAAATAAAGATTCTTTTGAAGATGGTGGGTCAATAAATAAAGGAAATATGCAGGGAAAACAATTAAAAATAGATGGTTCAGAAGATGAATTAGGATTATTTGACAATATGCCTAAAGCAAAATTATTTGCTAAAGGAGGCGGTGTAGAAAAAAATCAATCTTCATTTGCGAATAGAATTACTGAAAATTGGGATAATGTTCCAGTTTCTTGGAAAAACACAACAAATATATCTAAGGTTGATTTTAAACCATCAATTACAGACAAAGGTTTTTTATCCGTAATGAATCCATTTTTAGGAAGCGATTCTCTTCGCTCGTTATTTTCAACATACAATTTTGAAAACGGAAGAGTTACTTGTACAGATGCACACTCACTTATAAGTTTACCAGTTTCTAGTGACTTGGAAGGTAATTACGCAAGTGATATAACTAAAAAAAACAATCCAAATGATATAGTTAACGGAAAGGTTGAAGGGAAATACCCTAATTATATGGCGGTTGTTCCTGAAACATTGTTAAGCTATGAAATAGATTGTTATAAATTACTTCAATATTTAAAAGTAGCGGTTAATTACGCTAATAAAACAACCAATCAAGTGGTTTTAAGAGTGAATAAAGACGAATTAATTAGTTTTAATGCTAACTTTTTAATTAAAGCTCTAACTTCGCTATTAAAACTAGGAAACAAAAAAGCATTTTTTAATTATTCATCAACTAGAAAACCGTTAATACTTTCTGATAAAGAAAACTACAACAAGGATAAAGATATGTTTATTCTTGTTATGCCAGTTTTATTAGGGGTGGAAAGGGCAGGTTCTTTGGATATTGATATGAAAACTGAATTAAGTTGTTATTTCGATGTTTCAAAAAATGAAATAATCAACGCTGATGGTTCTGTTGTTGATTTCAAGATGAATTATGGTAAAGATAATATTTTTACCGATGAAATTATAAAAACTATTAAAGGCTTCAAATATGATACATTACCTATATTAGAAAATTTCATAGTGAAAGATAAAAAGCTTGAAATAACAGATTTAGAGAACACGTTTACCGTTAAAGATATTAATGTTCCTGATGGGTTTTATCAAGTTCAAAACAATAGTGTAATTCAAAGTGAATTATCTTCTAATGATCTTTCCGATTACCCAAAATCAGAAACTGTAATCAATCCTAATGTTGAATTTACAGTTGATTCAGATTATTTCAAATGGGCTGTAAATAAGGTTCATAAGTTCACCTCTAAAGATAATCTTAGACCTGTAATGATGGGGGTATCTATTATGAAAGATTATAGAGGTGTTCATATTACAACTACCGATGCTCACAAATTAATGTCAATTGATATTACTGATAAAATAAAATTAAAATCAAATGCAGATTTTAGTATAATTTTACGTAAAAATCAATTAGTTAAATATTTAGATTTTGCAAATGGTAGTTTAAGCGTAAAATCTGATAGTAATAATATTATTATTACGGATGGTAAATCTGAATTACTAAGTAGATTAATTGTTGGCAATTACCCTAATTTTCAAGCGGTAATAAGAGAATCCTCTACAATGAGATATTCACTTAATTTTAAAGAGATTGAAAAAATTCTAAAAAGTAATGAAGCTATTGGTTTTCATAAAAAAAACAAAGGTAATTCTGTATCTGTAGGTTTTGAAAGTATTGCTTCTGAATCTAAACTTATATTAAAAATGCAAGGCACTACTGGAAATGGTGGAACAGGAAAAATGGTAGATGAGCTTTACTTAGGTAGAATTGAATTAGATTTAAAAGAAGCGAGCTTTCAAACTACTAAATCGGTAGCTTTATTAATGCCTAAAAGAGCAAAAGAATTACCAACAAGTTTAGATTTTGCCGTTGATTATGTATTTTTCAAGGATATTATTTCTGAACTTGACGGAGAAGAACTAGATATGTATTTTAAAGACGATTCAAGTGCTATATTGTTCCATAAAGAAAATTTAATTTATAAAGAGCCTAAATCTAAAAATATTTCAATTAAAAAGATTGAAGAAGAGCCAGTTAAAAAAGAAGCTGTAAAAGAAACTTTTAAAACTGATTTAGACAATGAAGTTGAAAAAGAAGAGCCTATTGAAACCGATTCACAGGACGACATTAAAGAGTTAATTGAAACTCTTGAAATGTTACCAGAAACAGATGATTTAAACGAATTAATCGAAACACTTAAACTTTTAATTTCATAAAAATAAATTAAACAAGTAACTTTATAAAAAAATACTATGAAAAGAAATACAAGCAGGTCAGTTACTAACGAAAGAAGACACGTTAATAAAAGTGAAGATTACGAAGTTCGATATGCCAAAGATAAACCAACACGAACTGGTTATAAAAATAAAAGGGATTTTGAAAAAGGTGGTGAGATGGGTAAATTTGTTACAGGTTCAACCCCATTACTAAAAGTAAGGCTTGAAAATAATTTAAGAGCTTTACAGGGGATGAATATGATGATAACTCAAAACGATATGCCTAAATTCTATAATAACGATGCTTCTAGGCTTATGATAGAAAACGAAGAAATTGTTAAGGAGCTTAAACAAAGAGGTGTAAACGTAGAATCAATTCTTTCAAAAGAACATTTTGCTGAAGGTGGTGAATTAGAAACTAAAATAGCTCAGTTTGAAAAATCCTTAACAAGTGAATTAGTTCCAGAAAAATATAAAGTTACGATAAGAGCTGAAATTTCTAAATTAAAAGCTGAAATCGAAGCTAATAAAAAACCTGAAATTGAAGCTAAAAAACCAATTGTTAAAAAAGCTCCAATCAAAAAAGAAGAACCTAAAAAACCAATGGTTCGCAAACCAATTGTTAAAACAAATGTTGAGGTTAAAAAAGAATCTACAAAATCTACTGCTTCAAAAGGCAATTGGAAAGCAAATTTAGCTCAACTTAAAAGAAGAAAAGTTTACAAAAAGGATGGTGCAATTAAAAAAGAGGTAAAAATTGTTTCAGGAACTAAATCTAGAAATATAAAGAAAGACTTAGATATAAAAGCACTTCCAAAAGGTAAACGTGTTTCCAAAGATGGAAACGTTTATTACGAAAACAGATCAAACCGTTCAGATATAAGTCCAAAAGATATGTTTGAAGAAGGTGGTGATGTAAAATCTTCAGGTTGGGGTCTAAACTTAAATTGGTAAATTTAAAAAGTATGACAATGACAGAATCTCAAATTAATGAAATTAACGTTTTGATTTTAGGCTTAAAGAAAACTAAAGATTTTATTTTAAGTAGAGTTCAACAAAATATCGTTAAAAAAATAGGTTATGAAACTGTTGATAAAAAAGGAAGTTGGAATGGATATGGATATGAAAAATTAGGCAAAATAGTATTGTTTAAAGACGATAATAATTTAAGTAATCTTTTAATTTTGCTAAAAAAAGAGGTTAAAAAAAGTTCTAATTTACCATTAAAAAAATCCCCAATTAAAAAAACAGAAGCAGATAAAGTTAAGGATTGGATTAATAGACTTTCAAAATTAACAGGTATATCAATATCTGAATCTACTGAAATTGCTAACGAAAAAGAAGAATATAAATTATTAAAAATAGATGAAGTAGAAGAAAAACAATCTATTAATTATTCTAAACAAAGAACCGTATTAATAAATAAAATGAAAAGGGAAAATCCTTTAAGACCTATAAAGGATAGGGAACACGCAGAAAACATTTTAACGGCATCTAACAGGCACAACTCTACTAATTACGAGCAAATGTTAAACGTAGGTAGGGAAAAAGCATTAGCAGGGGAAATTGATAAATCAGAAGTGAAAGATTATGCTAGAAAAAATATGTTTAAAAAAGGCGGTAGAATAATTAAAAATAACGGTTGGGGAATCAACCTCGATTGGTAAACAAATTAAAAAGTATAGGTTTCTACAACCTATACTTTTTGTATATTTGTTTTGAATTTAAAAATAAATAATTATGAGTTTTGCACACGAAGAAATAATTGAAGGTTTAGAAATTGATTTAAAAGCACTGCCGTTAAATATTAGAAAGGAAATAAACAAAGTGAATAACGCTAAGAGATTAGCAACTAGACCTGAAAAGATTGTCGAGCTGGAAGCTATAAGCGAACTTATAGCTAATGACATTTCAGAATGGTACGATGAAAATTACGAGGAAGAGGACGAAGAGGAAGAAAAACGCCTAGAACAAGAAAGATTGGAAGCTGAAAGGTTAGAGAATACAACACCTCCAAACGTTGTAAGTCACGTAGTGAATAACGAAGTTGAAGAAGAAAAAGAAGTTGAACACGCAGAGGAGAAACCTAACTCAGGTTGGGGAATAAATACCTCTTGGTAAAATTAAAAATAGAATTATGTCAATAGAGATTAAACAAATAATAAATATTGCCGTTATAATATCGGCTGGAATAGCCTTAGCGACTTACATTTCAAATAGAAAAAAAGTAGCTCTTGAAACAAAGAAGCTTGAAATGGAAATTGAAAAACTAGAAGAGGAAGAAATGTCAAAAATATAACTTTATTGACAATATAATTTGTTCCCCATCAATTATTTTGGTGGGGTTTTTTGCTTAAAAAATAATTATGTACCGATTAGAGATAACACCGAAAGCAACTCCTAGACCTAGAGTAAAGACATTGTTTAGTAAAAAGTTAGGCAGAAACATTAATGCTACTTATTACCCTAGAGATTATCAAGCCTACAAAGATAAGATGATTTCAATGATTAAAGAGTTAAACATCACACCTAAAGACTATAATTACTTAATAGTTAAGTTTGCTTTACCATACCCCAAAACAGTTGTAGGTGGTAGGAAAATGAAGATAGAAGGTAAGTTGCACGATAAAAAGCCAGATTTAGACAACCAAATAAAGGGTTTTTCTGACTTCTTAAATGATGCTGGAGCTATGTTAACAGACGATTCTAAGATAGGAATTATACAATCTACAAAAGTTTACACTTGTTCTGAAATTGGCTACGTAGAATTTAATTTGGCGGTAATTTGAGTTGAATTAATTTGTATTTTTACCACCTATAAAACAAGGCATATTAATTATGGACAATAAAGAGTTAAAAGATACGGTAATTTTATTTTGTGATGCGCTAAAAAAGTTTGGAAAAACTAAAGTATTGAAGACAATACAAAATATAAACAATCAAAATATTTCTGATAAAACAATTGAAATTACAGAGTTTATAATTGATTTATCTTGTTATGCTTATGGAGTGAATAAAAATGAACTCTACCGCCCTAAAATCAGCTTTGATGCGACAGTAGTTCGTGACCTATGTATAGCATTAATGTTTGAACATACCAACACAACAAATAAAGAAATTGCTCAACTATTTTTAATTAAAAGTCCTTCAGCAATATCTCATTCAAAGAGAAGAATATCTGAAAAGAATCCTAAAATTAAACAAGACTTAGTTTTTATAGAAAGATTTGATTTATTGGGCGGAAAGGTTCTTGAATTTAAGGCAACTCTATAAAGTCTGAATCCTCAAAAGCCGTAATAACTTCTTGATTTGAAACGTCTCTAGTTTTAATATCTAATCCTATAATTTCTTTTATAGTCTTATTTTGTTTTTTTTGTCTTCCGACTTTATTAACCAATGAAAAAATAGGATTAATAAAAATTGATTTTTCGGTTGGTTTACTTTGACTTTTCATAATTTCTTTATTATTTATTGCACTTGGTATTTTAATGTTTTTGGATCTGTAATCTATTAATTCTCTATGCCTGTAAAAAAACCAAAGACTTACCGATTGATTTGCTTTAACTTTGTATTTTAAGCTATTAATCGGACTAGGAATAAAAGAAAGTTTAATGTTGTCAATAACAAATTGATACTGAGTAGGGCTTATTTTAGGAGACTCAACCTCCTCATAAACCTCACCCCCAGATGTTTTTTTTGTTTTAGTTACAATTTGACCTACTTGACTAGAGCTGTCAGCAAATATACTCATATCATCAAATATGTAAGGTTGAAATTGTAACTCATTCATTAATTGATTATACGTTAATGAACTCCCTAAGTCTACAGAAACGCTAGTGCCTTCTATTGATTCTGTTTGTGTAAAGAAATAATCCAAAGAAGGCATAATTAGTAATTTAATTTTGTTAATACATAAGATTCATCAAGACTTAATCCAAATATTCTTGAAGTTTTAACAGTTATACTTTCTATTGTAAACTCAAAAACTCCTGAAAAAACAGTGTTTAACCAAGATAATAAAAGAACATTGTTAGCTACTTCTTTAATAAAACTTAGACCTAAACCATCTTGAACATAGAAAACTTCAACAGTTGCGCTTGACGTTATATTCTCTATATCAACAATAAAATTAGTTTGGCTATACACTCCACGAGAAAACAATTCAACCTCTTCATCAGAATTTGAGTAGCTTTTCAAGTCAACCGTTATAATGTTGTCGTTATTCCTCATAATACAAAGATAATTTAAAAAATAATTATTATAAAACTCAAAAAGCCTTAAAAAGATTACTCTCTCTAAGGCTTGATGAAAAAAACAATTAATACATAAAACAAAAAAATAGGAAAACTATTTTGAGTATTAGAATTGATACAAATGTAATCATTATATAATGAATATTAACATCATTATCTAATATTTCCGTAATGTTCTTTAATATACGTTTCAATTAAGAAATCAACAGCTTTGTTTCTGTCTTTATGAACAGGTACTCCAGTTCTTATATTTTTTCTTTTTACTTCTTTCTCTACAAGATTTTGATTGTCTTCTAAGTATGAATTAATCGCATTAATGAAATCTTGCCTGGAAAAAGCACCAAAAACTTTTCCATCTTCCTTATCTACAAATAAGTAAAAACGATTATCCCCAGCGTTGAATTTCAATTTAACAAGAGCTTCCGCTAAAAAGAAGTGAGTAACATCTTCAGCGAACTTATTCTCATGTTTCTTTACCGCATCCTTAGTTTTGTGTACACGAACCCAATTACAATTAGCCCACAATTGGGGGTGTGCCATTTTACTTACTGATTGAAAGTGAATGATAATATCGGTTGATTTATGTCTATTCGTGCAAATTGCACCAATTAAATCAGCAGGCAGTGAATCTGAAACGAATTTTGTGATGTCCTCAATAAGCAATAATCCATTCATAAAACTATCTAATATAACACCTAAAGCATCTGCAACCTCACGAAGCGTCATTGTACCTCCACCCTCTTTGAATATAGTAACTCTTCTAGGCTCAATAATCCCATTGTAACACCATCGTTTAACATCTTTTAATGCGATTGCTTTAATGTGTCTAAAAGCCTTACTTTGGTCATTGCTAACATCTCCGAACTCATTATTAACATCAAGTATTAAAACCTTTCTACCTTTAGCGTTTGCGTTACCAGTTAAAACTTTTTGAATTTGAGCTAATGTTGTATATGTTTTACCTACACCTTTTTGTCCTATTGCTATGCCTAATGTGGCTTCTCTAGTTTTTACCATAATAATTATTCAAAATCTTTTTCTATATCATCCGTAGTTACTTCAATCTCCTCTACATCATCAATCTCCTCTTCCTTAACCTTTACTTTTCTTTTTGGCTTTGGAGTTTCTACAGAATCTGGCTCGTATGTTTCGTGTTTTGGTTGTTGTCTTTGATTTTGCGAGGCGTTCATAAAGTGTTTAATCATTTCGTTAGACTGTTTTTTCATGCCGTAAATCATTGTGCTTTTAACCGCAATATCTTGCAAGAATGCGCCTAATAAGTATTGCTCATCTGTAATACCCCAACCTTTTTTCATAAACACACGAACCATCGCAGGTTTTACCTTTTCGCCAAATTCAGGGTCATAAGATAAAGCTTCTTTGGATTGTTCGTTGTGTAGTTTTGCGTATTCAAGAACGTTAACACTTGAACCATCTTCTGCAATAGGAACTCTTAGATTAGAATCAATATCACCACTAATAAGTTTTTCATTTATTTTACCTTCATCTATTGAAGCTATTTTCTGAAATAATTGGTGAATTAATTCATAACCACCCAATGCCGTTTCTACAAGTTGTTCTGAAGCGTTCTTTTTTTCCTTACTACTAAGATTTTCCATTTCAGGATTCTTAACATTATCAAAAGGACTCGGCTCAGGCTCAATCTCTTCTTCTACTGCATCTTCTATTTCCTCAGATAAATCAGGCGCACCAGCACTATAATCAGGTTCTGGAATATCTCCAATGCTATCAATTACATCTGTTTTTGAGTAACTTCTCTCAACTAATTCAGCTTCTAAAGGATCCACGTAATTCAATGATAAATCTTCCATAGCTTCAGGAATTATATCTGCTACTGACTTAACGTTGTCCATGCTTACGACTTCTTCTATTTTTGATTTAGGCTTTCGACCTCTTCTTACTTCACTCATTTTTATAAAATATTAACATCCATATACATTCTTACTCCTTCAGTTTTGACTTCATCTCCATATTGAGATTTTCCTTTTTTTACGAAATCCAACTGTTTTTTTAAATTGTCCAAATCACAAGAAAAAATGTTTCTACTAGACACTAATGCGTTAATTATCTTATCGCTTTGTCCGTTCTTAATTGAAGACAACAACTGATTGTAATTGTCTTCAATTTGATCTTCTTTAGATTCTATTTGTTTTGTGATTTTAGCAGACCTTATTAAATGAAATTTAGTCTTCATATTATAATGGTCTTATTAGTTTTTTTAATCTTTTTACGTTTTTATGATTTTTCTTTATGTCTTCAATAATACTATTAACTCTATTCCTTAGTGCTATATAATACAACCACAATTTATCGTCATCGTCTTTATGGCTGTGATATTCTTTAACAATAAATTGCAGTTGTATATCGACATTTTCTTTCATCATTTCGTTTGCTCTGTCGAAATAATCTTCACACTTTTCTTTTGCTTCAGCTAGTTCAATAGTGTATTGAGGGAGGAATTGATTAATGTAGTAATCTTCTCTGTTTCTCAGTCTTTTAGTTAATGTTTGAGCGTGGATTTCATTTTCATATATCTCTTTTTGAAGTTTAGATTTTTGATACCCTTTTAGTGTTTTAACTTCTTTCTTTTGCTCATTTATCAACTTTTCTAAGTTTTTTAAATAATCTTTTGTTGATTTAATTATTGAAGTAAGTTCAATATTATCAGGTAGAACAGTTGCTTTTCCAAACAATTCTATTTCAGCTAATTCTTTAGCTTTTTTATCAGATTCAACAAACTGAATATCTTTATATTCTTTTGTGGCTTTTAACTCTACTACGAGTTTTATTATTCTAGGCTTAAGGATAAGTTGATACTCTCTCTGGGTTGATTTGTAATTGGTTGCAAAAACTCTTCCCTCCCATTCTGTCTTATCTAAATCAACAGCTAATTTACTTCTTTCAATTTCTGTTAAGTCTTTGCGTTCTAATTCTTTTTTAATTGCAACGCAAAGATTATTATGAAGTTCAAAACCTCTACTTAATTTTTCGAGCGTGTGTTCAACTATTTCCTTTCTATATAAGGACTTGATTAATTCATCTTTCATGTCTATAATATTATGTATTTAATTTTATTCCAACCCAAGATGAGTTGTAATGCTTACATTCAATAGTTGTATCAACGTATATGTTTGTTTTTGTTAGATAACAATCATTAGCAAACCAAGTGTCCGAGTGTAAGTCTGAATTTTCCACGACCCTAAAAGGGAACATTTCTAATACTGATTTATGTATAAGAACACAGCCTAATCCGATGTGGTAAACTTGATTGACCTTACCGTTTAATATTAATGGTTCTTCATGCTTAACGTATTCAGGGGTTCGATACGTTTTAACGTTCCTATCAAAATGTTCGTCAACTTGAATCATTAACTGTCTATTCTTACCATGTAGAATGTCATAAAATCCTCCAACAACCTTTTTATTGTTGTTTATAAGCCTTTCAATTACATCAATAGGAGGTATAATGTCTGTTTCAAGATGAAGCATAAAATCAAAACCATTTTTTAAGGCATAATCTCTACAAGAGTTGTGAGCATCATTAATAGTATGTAGGAAACCTTTCTTGTTTTGTTTAATGTGCTTATATTTCGCACCAGCAGGTATTATTCTTTCTTTTAGGTAGTCTTCATTAGGTGAATTGTCCGCTATAAATAACTCCCAACTTTCTGATGGGTAAGTCAAGTTACGGACGTTTTCAATCCATCTATCCCACGCATAATCTTTAGACTCATGTTGATGGGCGCACACCAACACTCTGGGGAGTTTTATTTCTGTATCTGTACTCATTTTTAATTGTTTAAAAATATCTCACAGCAAAATTATTTAATAATCAAAGTATCGAAACATTAATATTTTAAACATTTTAATACAATAAAAAGCTTAAAGTCAATTAATTAATTAAAATAAGTTCTAATAAATTAAAAAACCTATTTTATAAAAATTTAAAGTTCAATCAACTTTGTAGCAAGTCGAAACCCCGATTTGTTCGGGAAGTAGGGAATTAAAAATATTTTATATAAAATTAAAAAATTAAAAGATGAAAGAAGTTATCGCGATTATGAAAGCAAGTTTACCAGTAGTTATTGGAGTTGCAGTTGGAATGGTTGCTTACGAGCAAATCAAAAAAGCAACTACTAAAACTGTCTAATTTGTTTTAGCAAATTATTAAAAAATTAAAAAAGTAAAAAAATGAATTATTTTGAAAAACTAGAAAACTCTGCAATGGAGAATTTCTCAAATTACGACGGATTTTCAGGTTTCGTAGATGCTTATGACTATGCTGATGGACAAGGTTCAGGTGATGCAATGGCTTCTCTACCTTACGTGATTAATATCGCTAACTCTACTGTTTCTAATGTAGAAAATGTTGTTTTCTTAAATGCAAATTTAGCAGGAAACACTCCAGCTCCAGCATTTGGAAATGACGCTGCAATTACTATCACAATGGACGGGAACTATACTTATGCTGAGTTCTTACAGAACATTAAATCTGAGCCGTTCAAAGTTGGAATTACTCACTTAGAGTCTTCTAACACTTCTCAACCATATAAAACATTAACGATTACGAATCGTGATGCAAATGGTAGAAAATTAGAAACTCCAGTGACTCCAAGAAAGTCTCCAGACCAATTTCAGGCGGGTGTTGCTTTAATTAAAACGCCTTTCACAGTTAACTCTAATACAAGTATTAGTACAACTATCTTAGCTTCAGCTACGCTTACAGTTTCATTGTACCCAAGTACAGAAATCAACGTGGCTCGTTCTTTAGATGGACGTTCAGTTGCTAAAGATTATTTAAGACCAAACTTATCTAATACTCCAAACGGAGGATTAATCGGATAAGATTAAATCTTTAAAATACCTGAAAAGGTAGGTGGTACTTACTACCTACCTTTTTTTTTGATTATTAAAATAAGTAAACATGAATATATATCAATATACGGCATATAATAATCCAAGTGGTGCAATTCAAGTGGTTGAATCACATGGAATGAGAGCTGATAAGCATGATTTACCTAAACAATTAGCTTTAGTTATAAGTAAGAGTGGTGAAGAAGGTAGGAACATTTTGAGTTCTATTCATCCTGATTTACAATTGTTTCAAAACAACCTTGACAAATTTAAGAATAAAATTAAAACAGATTTTGAAGTTAAGGAAAAGGAATTGTTTTGGAATGCAGTAGGCACAAAAGGTTCAAGTCCTGTTACAGAAACAAAAGAAATTAAAGTTGAAAAAGAGGGTAAATCTACACAAGAACTACTTGTTATAGGTGGTCTAATTGTTTTAAGTTTAGCAATCGTTTTTAAGAAATAAAATATGATATACGGAGGAAATTTAATGAGCAATTTTTCAGGAGGTGTTATTTCTAATGATATTGAAATGACCAAAGACGTTGTTTTATCTAAAATCTATCATTTAATTGATAAAGAGCCTAATGAGTTAATTTCTTCATTAAAAATAAGTGGAGTAAAAATTTCAGATACAGCTTCAAAAAGAGAATTAATTGACAAGTCTATTGATGCTTTGTACTCTAATAAATTGTTTCAAAGAGAAGTATCAAAACATATAGCTGTAACAAGCCCAAAATTTAGCAATGGTTCTGGTGACCTTATGGGTAAGCTTAGCGGTTTGTTTGGTGGTGGTGGTGATAGCGAAGGCGGTAGTGGTGGTGGTGGCAGTACAACGCCACAGGTAACAGTAGGTGCTGACCCAATTAGTGCTATTGCAGGAGCTATTGGTTCAATATTTTCTTTTGCGAGTGCTAAGACGAATAAGAACGCTCAAAAAGATGCTGATAAAAACAAGTTAATTCAAAGTTTGTTACAAGATCAAGAAAAAAAAACAAATTGGTTGCCGATAGTTATTATAGGTGGGGTTTTATTAATCGGTGGAGCTATTGCATTTGTAACTTTAAGAGGAAAAAATAATTAATATGAGTAATATAATTGATTGTGTTGTATTATCTGAATATTCAAACTCAAAAAATAGAGGTAAAATATTCAGAAAAGGGGATAAAATTAAAGTTGTTTTAGTTAAAGGGAGCATGAACACTAAAAACCCTCTATATAAGACTACTGATGGTTTTATAGTGCCACAATCATTTTTAAAAGCTATTCAAAACAATTACTCCAACTCTAACGGAGATGAAGAAGGTTACGCTGAAATAGTTGAAGATGAACCAATGGTTGTAAAGCTTCCCGAAAACTTCAAACCAAAAATGCCTGAGATTTTTAAGAACAAATCAAAAAACTCTGTAAATGGTGCTTTAGTTGGGTTAATTTTAGGTTTTGGATTTAGTATGTACAAGCAAAAGAGTAAATTACTTTATTCTGCCTTAGGGTCTATTGTTGGTTTTGCTTTAGGAAATGTCTATACAAGTTATATGAATAATACAGAAGAAGAATAATATGTTATCAAAAATAGAATATAGAAGATTAGATGCAAGAGGAGTAGTTCCCTTTAAAGTCAAAAAAGATTTGAGTTTAGAAATTCTAACAAACGAATCACGCCATGAAGGAAAGGTTAAAACTTTTTCTGAAAACGGTATTTTTTACGGAGAATTAGTTGCTTTTAAAATACACGAAAAGACTAGAGATGGTAATTACGTTTGTAACAACAATGGTGTAGGTTTAATGGTTGTTAACGATGACATTACAGGTTGTTGGATTATACCAGTAAGTTTAGTTGAGCCAGTTGAAGAAATCCAAAACTCAAATGATGAAGTTAAGGCAATTGTGGAGGATGAAAAATCTGATGATTTATATGATATAGACATAACTTATAATGACAAAAACATTTTAGATAAAAAGATTCTAGGATTAACGATTAAACAATTAATTGTTATTACCGTTTTAGCAATAATTATTAAAAAGATATAACGATGGGAAGAAGAAACTATATTCACCAAGCTGATAGATTTTTTAACGCAAATGCTGTTAATACACAATCTACAAGACCTGTAATAGACATAAGAGAACCAATAGCTGACGGAAATACAGGTGTTGTACAAACAAATATAGGGAGAACATCTTTAATGAGTGAAGAGATTGAAAAGGAAAGACTTAGAGGTCAATATACTCCACCAGTTAGAGGTCGATATACGGGTACAGCAGTAGAGGCTGGAACAGGTAGGGGTCAATATACTCCACCAGTAGAAGGAGGAACAGGAACAGGAACAGGTACGGGTCAATATACAGGTACACCAGTAGAAGGCGGAACAGGAACAGGAACAGGTACGGGAGGTTCTCCTGAGCCACCACCAACTCCACCCGAAGACCCTATAATACCTGATTCACCTGAAACTCCTGATGTTCCTACACCTCCAATAGTTAATATTGTAACCAATCCTTCAATTCCTAGTGGTGGATTAGGCGGAGGTGGTTCAATGGGCGGTGGTTCAAGTGATTCAACTCCAATTCAGAAAAAGAGTTGGATTCCTTTAATTCTAGCAGTTGGAGGCATAGCAGTAATGATTTTAAAACCAATTAAATAATAATAAAAATGACTATAAAAGATATTTTCGACAAAAGAAACGCTGGAGAAATAAGTGATTCACAAGCGTACAAAGAATACCTTAATTTTGGTGGTGACGGTACATTTAAAGACTTTATGACTAATGCCGTTAATGAAGGGTGGATAGATAGAGGATTGGGCGCACTTAGTGGGTGGGCTACTGCTAAATATGGAGGTGCTACAAGTAATCCTGCTTCAGTAGTTTGCGGTACTGGATTGCAAAATGACGGATTAGGAAACTGTATAGCTCCTGCTCCACAAGGGATGAGTGTTGGCGCTAAAATAGGTGTAGGTTTCGGTGTATTGGCATTAATAGGTGGTATTATCTATATCATTAAGACTAAAAAGTAATGGGTTTCGAGATAGACTCATTACCAACAAGACCTATTAGCGAAATAGAAGAAAACGCTAACAAACCAACGGACATGGGGGGAACTAATGTAGTAGGTTTTGATCCATTAAAAAAAGACAATAGTTTAAAATTTATTATCGGATTTGGTGCTTTAACCTTAGTTGGTGTAGTTTTTTATTTTTTTACTAAAAGAAATTAAAATATGCAAAATAGAAGAAATGACGAAATAATTAAAACTATTTTAATAGATGATAATTATTCAAGAATGACTGGCGAAAAAATAGACGATATTTGTTCTAAGGTTCAAAAAGGTGACAAGCAAGATTCTTGTTATGACCAATTGGATGGTACACGCTCTAGCGGTAAAAGTAAATCGGTAACTGAAACTTACTGGAAAGCTGTATCTAAGGGTTATAAAGGTACAATTTCAGAATTTGAAAAAAGAAAAAATAGTTTATCTAAACTTTTCGGATTAGGGCTTGACACTTTGAATGTTTTTAGTGGTTTAGGGAGAAATCCTAGTGAAGATGAAACTGTATCTACTCCTACTCCACAAGGGATGAGTGTAGGTGCTAAAATAGGTGTAGGTTTCGGTATTGCTGGAGCAGTAGTTTTGACAATTTATTTAATCAATAGAAACTAAACAAAAATGAACGAAGTTAAAGTAAAATGTGGAAACAAGCCTACTAATTTATTAGTTAATGTTTCTGTTGAAAGACCTAATAAAATAAGGTTAATGGCTTTTAATCCTAAAAGACCAAATACATTTTACACAAATCGAGTTAAGACATTACAATCGAAAGGTCAATTTGAAATAAGAATGCCTCAAAATTGTGAAGAAGTTTATGTTAGGATTGAAGGCGGTAAAATTGACTCGTGTAAAGAGGTTGAGTTAGAACAGACATTTGCTTGTATTCCAAGTAAGGTTTCAAGCTTTGTAAAGTTGGCACAAGAATTTTCTGAAAGATTAGCAATATTACATGAGGGTACGTATTTGTCAGATGATAGAAAGTTTAGGATTGATTTATTCAACCAAATTAAAGAGGATGGTAGGGTAATAGTTACACCTGCTAGAATAAGCAATGTAAACGGAAGAATTGAAATATCTAAAGACCATTTCAGAACTTATACCGTTCCTATGAGAATGGCTATTTTACTTCACGAATTTTCTCACTTTAATCTGAATAAAGTTCAAAAAGATGAGATTGAAGCCGATTTAAATGCCTTAAAAATATATTTAGGTTTGGGCTATCCAATAATTGAAGCTCACATGAGTTTCTTAAACGTGTTCAAAGGAACTCCTTCAGAACAAAATAAAGAACGTTATCAATACATAAAACATTACATTGATAATTTCGACAAGATAAAATATTCAATTTGTATTTAATAAGTAATAATAATAAATAAAAAGTAAAAAAAAGATGGAAAGTAAAAATTTAATTATCGGAGTAATTGCTTTAGCAGGAGCAGTTTTAGTTTACAATAAATTTGTAAAAAAACCTGTATTACCAACATTGCCAATAGCAGGAGAGGAAAAATCAAATGCTTCAGGGAGTAGATGCAAATGTGAAAACGGAACAGAGGGTTATTGCCGTTCAGGTGATTGCGAAAGTTGTTGTGGTGGCGGTGATTCAACTGTAAGAGGGAAGTCTCACCAACGAGCTGTAAGAGGAACAATCTTTAAAGAATCTCCTTACAAAAGAAATAGCGGTTCGCTAAGTGTAAATAGATTTTAATTTTTTAAATAAAAACAAATAATCCTCACATCAAATTGATGTGAGGATTTAATATTTAATATATATTATGGAAATTTCAGATTTACAAAAGAAAAAAGCACAATACCAAACATTATTGATAAGCGGAAGTTTTATAATTCTATTTTCGTTCTTTATCTTTGCAATAGTTGATATTAAAAGAAATTAAAAAATTATGAATAAAGGATTTCTAAGTTTACCAAGTTGGGCTAAAGGTACAGTTGCCGTGCTAATGTTGGGAACTATTATAGTTGGTGGATATTTCGCTATTAGAGGTGTTAAAAAAGGTATTCAGAGGATTAAAGATAGTTCAGAATCTAAGGCTGTTAAAGATGATCTAAAAGACTTAAATTCAAGCCAAACAACTAAGCAAACAATGTCAGATAGTCAAGCGAACGGTTTCGCTAGTAGGTTATACATTGCTATGGATGGAAACGGAACAGATACTAATGCTATATATGACGTTTTGAGCAATATGAAAAACGATGCTGATGTTTTAGCGTTAATTAAGGCTTTTGGAACTAAGAAACTTCATAATAGTTTGCTATGGGAAGAGGTGGTCTATGAGGGCGGTCTATCTGGTGCTATGCAAGATGAGTTAAGCTCTTCTGAATTAAGAAAAGCAAACTCAATATTAGAGGGTAAATCAATTAAATACAGATTTTAAGATGCAAAAGTGTAAAACGAATATAGATTACGAATTAAGGGATATGTTTTTACCGAACATAAATAATATTCCTTTAGCGAGTTCTTTTAGTGAAGAAAGAAGATTATTTGGGAATGTTGGGTTTTCAAATGCAAGTGGGTTTAGCAATGCTATAGGCGATGAAATTTCAGCGAAACAATCAGAGATTACAAGACTTCAAGCTCTTTTGACTTCTCAACTAGACACGGAAGCTACAAGAGTTGGATTGTACGATAGTGCTAAAATTGATTACGATATTGTTAACGCTATACGTAACAAAAGCCGTTCTGAGGAAAAGTTGAAGAAAAAACACGCTGATACAATGGCTTTTCATACTTCAAAACTTACCGTGTTACGTTCGGAAATGGCTACAACAAGGACTAATTTAGCTAGAGCAGATACTCAACTAAAAGTTTTGCTTAGTCAAAAAGCAACAGAAGATCAACAAAAAGCAAAAGAAGACCAAGCGAAAATAGATTTGATAAAAACAACCGCAGAAGCAGAAGCTAGACGTTTATTAGCGTTAAAAGGTCAGACTCCTGAGTCAGTTGCACAAGCACAACAAATATTAGCAGATGCTCAAATTAAAATTGATGCGATTAAAACGGCTGAAGTTAGTGGTTCTAATAGGAGTAAAATGGTTCTAATTGTTGGTGGTTTAGCTGTTGCTGGATTGGTTGCGGTTTTATTATTAAAAAGAGATTAATTATGGAAAAGAAAGTTATAATCGGGTTAATTGCTGTTATCGGTGTGGGTGTGGCTGTTTATTACTTCAAGACAAAGAAAAGTGAAGTTCCAACTGTAAGTGAAGTTCCAACTGTAAGTGAAGTACCACCTACCCAACAAGAATTAGCTGTAAAATTTGAAGAGTCTGATAGGATAAATGCAATTGAGCAATCTCAAAGACAACATATTGGTAGGGCTGGAAATAGCGGAATGTTGCTTATTGATGAAGAACAATCAGGAAGAAGACAATATCAAGCGCAATGAGTTTATTAATTGATATTGTTAAAAATATAAAAGGCAAAACGACTGATAAAGTTTCAGTTGATACTTATAATGCAAGAGTTTCTGGATGTTACTCTTGCCCTAGCCTTTTAATAACTGGAAATTGTAAAATATGCGGATGCTTTGTTAAAGATAAAGCGAAATATTCAGGAGAAAGTTGTCCTGATGATAAATGGTAAAGTAAATTAAAATTATGGAAACAAGCACAAAAGTAATAATAGGAGTAGTGAGTATTGCAATAGTTGGAACTATTGCGTATTTCGTTATTAAAGGAAAGAAAACAGTAGTTATACCTCAGCCACAATTGACTTGGATTGAGAGTAAATCTGTTTCTGATTTACTTCAAAGTAAATTCTCGGCTCAACAATTGGTTGATTTAAGAGGTTGGTTGCAGTTGATTAAGCAAGAAAGAAGTAAAGATTCTAGTAAGTGGATGAAAAATGATGATTTTGCTACAGAACAAATATCTGATATTGGTCATGCTTTACATCAAATGAAGACTTGGGATATGGCTACAAGACAAGAGTTGCAAGATTTAAAATAAAATAAAATATGAAAACAAGTACAATTATATTATTAAGTGTTGGTGCTTTAGTTGGGGTAACTACTATTATTTATTTAGCAAATCGGAAGCCAGTTGTTGAAGATAAGTCAGCGAACGAAAACAAAGGATATGTGCCTGTTCAAAGTGAAAGTACAACTTCAAATAATACGCAAAACAATTCAAGCGCAACTGCAACAGAAGAACTAGCAATCATAAATTGCAAAAAAAGATGTAATAAAAAATGGTTATTAAGCCCTTATTTGATTGCTATTTGTAGGTCAAGATGTAAATGATAGATTATTATGAATAAAAGAAATGTTATAAGTTTTGTTATTGGTTCTGTAATGTTGTTCGGAACTGTATTTTTAATTTCTAAGGCTTGGAAGAAAGGTCAAAAATAGAATTAATATGAATTGGAAGAAAGCAGGTGTTATTTTGGTTACTATAGGTGTTACGGCTACGGTTGGTTACGTTGGGTATTCTTATATAACATCTGCCACGAAGAAGCATTATTTAGATTTTATTGAAAACTGTAAAGATTCAGAATTTGTAAAATATTTAAGTGATTCTGATAAAGATTTGTTTTTAAAGAACATATCGAAAATAAGTAAAAAAGAGTTAGCAAAACTTACTGAATTTGTAAAAAAAGAAAAATTAAGTGATGCTGAACAAAAAGATTACGAAAAGATAATTAATAAATTGGAGTTAAAAGATGGAAATAGAAAATAAACATATACTAATCGGAGGATTATTATTAATTGGTGGTTATTTAGCTTATAAAAAGTTTAGTAAAAATGCAATCGAACAAGAAAGTGAAGGAATGGTTATTGATTCTGATGAAGGAAGTGATGATAAATTTAGAATGCCTGTAAAAGACCCAAATAAAGCAAGTGTAGGAACATCAATAAATATTGATTGCAACCAAATAGTTAAAAATGCAATAAGAGAAAAAAGCATAGACTATGAAGGTGTATTAAGATTATTACGTATAGACAATAAGCACGTAACTGAACTTTCTGAATCTGAAATGAATAGGGTATGTTCACATGTTAGATTTGTCAGTATATATGCTACCAGAGTACCTGAATCACAACAGAAATAAAAAGTAAAAAAAAGATGGAAATAGAAAATAAACATATACTAATCGGAGGATTATTATTAATTGGTGGTTATTTAGCTTATAAAGAGTTAGGTAAAGAAGGAAATAAAAATGTTGTTGGTATGCCTAGAGTTAGCTACGGAGCAACTTATAAAACAGATGAATCTGGTTTGCCTGAATATGTGAAGGTTAGAATGAATATGGCAAAAGAGATGATAGACTATCAATTAAGTTTAGGTAAAACCCAAGCAGAAGCAGAAGCTTACGCTATGGATGCAATTCGTCAAGTTGGATTTTAAATAAATAAATATGAATTATAAAAAAATAGCATTGTTCACAATACTAGGGATTGGCGCAACATACGGAGGTTATAAATTGGTTAAGTATATCAACAGAAATAAAGGCGGTAACGATATACCTATAGATGAGAATAACGTCATTTCTGGAACAACAACAAATCCTTCAGCTCCAACATTTGACAACAATAAAATTGTTAAAAAAGGTTCAAAAGGCGGTGAGGTTAAAACTATTCAGACGGCTTTCAATAACATAATTGTTGATGCTAAAAAAGTGAACGTATTAACGCTTAAAACTGATTACAATCCAGCAGAACCTAAAGGTATTTTGGATGACTTTATGAATAAGCTAGGAGCTTCTAATGAGTTAGACAAACTTTCTGACAAAGCTAGAAGAATTACTACTATACAAAAACTTAACAAGCTTAACGTTGATGGAGATTTCGGAGGTAAAACAGAAAGTGTATGTCAAGTTATAATGGGTAAAAAAGAGGTTTCTTATTCAGAAGTTAAGCAAAAAAGAATTGATTTCGCTAAGGTATATGGATTACCAATCCCTTATTAATAAATAAAATTAAATTAAAATTATGGATATGGAAAGTTACAGTAATGGTAGTGGTGGTAGAGCTTGTTGGTTGGATTCAGGTCAAATAAAACAAGAGTGCCTTGCTGCTCAAGCAGAAAGAAAAGCTTTAAAAGCTAAAAACAAAGATGCTGATACAGATAGAATTTTAGCCGAAGCCGTTTTAGCTAAAACAAGCAAAGATGCTGAAAAAGGAATGACACCTATACAAATTACAGGAATTGTTTTCGCTTCAATGATGTCTATTGCTATAATGATAGTAATAATCAAAAGAGTAAAAGCGAAAAGAGGTTAAATTAATTAATTTTTAGATATATGAAAAAAATATTTATAGCGGTGGGTGCGTTAACCCTATTAGGTGGAGTTGTAATGTGGGGTAAATATCAATCTGAATTAGCACAGAAACTTGTGTTTGATATGAAAAACGCTAAGTTAAAGAAGCTTAACGGAAATGAGATAATTTTAGATTTTGACTTTGAGATTAAAAACCCAACTGATATAGCTATTGATATTTCTTCGATTGAGATTGATATTTACGCAAACGATAAATTTGCAACTAAAATCACAACTAAAAACCCAACGTCTTTACTTTCAAACAGAGATAATTATATTCCTTTATCAATGAGTTTTTCGCCAAAAGTTATTTTTTCGGATTTCGGATTTTTAGTTGATATTGCTTCAAACATGAAGAATATAAGATTGAAATTTCAAGGCAAGATAAGGGTACGTAAGTTCGGTTTAAATATTCCTGTACCATTTACTTATGAAACTACATACGGTGCGTTAATGGGTTAATTTTTATAACTATCTTTACGCCTTGAAGTTTTAACTTTTTAAATAAAAAAAAGATGATTGCAGAAGCGGTGAAAGGAATAATTAAAGAAGCGTTAATTAAATTCGCAAAACAAGAGTGTGTAGAATTAGAAAAGATTAGGTTCAAGTTCTATAAAAA
>Ga0105054_10004273_pt1 | contig 21448 bp, 21 predicted proteins | sample BON02_FD_78091 | JGI IMG/M metagenome (GOLD analysis project Ga0105054, IMG submission 78091) | Freshwater microbial communities from Lake Bonney liftoff mats and glacier meltwater in Antarctica - BON-02 (megahit assembly) | ecosystem: Environmental > Aquatic > Freshwater > Ice > Glacier...
GAAAGTATTCTGTATTTAGGCCAGAAATGGCGCCAGAATCGGAGTTTAGGTGCGATCTTGGACGGTTTTTCTAATTCTGAGCGGTGTGCTGCGGTCACGTTCGAGTTTTTCTGCAGCCTGTTAAGGGCGATGTTCACCTGGGCGACCGACTTGAGGGTTGGAAAGGGTTCTTCGATCTTGCCGCTGATCTGCATCCCATAACCCGTGCCGCACTTGGCTTTTACATCTGGCCTATGGCGGGCATCGGACCAGAGGGCGAGCGGCTGGAAGCTGCAGTCCTGGCGGCACGGGTTGCGCACAGGATTGTCGGGCTGGGCTGGTCTTTGTTCCTCCGGCAGCAGGCGGCGGTGGCGGGTTGCGGGCTGGCGGTGACCCTTTGAAGCGGTTGCGGGCCTGGCTGGACGGGATGGAGACAGCGATCCGGGCGGCGCAGCGAATGTTGGATGCGCTGGAGGACTGGCAGGAGAAATCAGCGGTAGTGACCGCTGACCTTTCTGGCAGAACGCCGGAGCGGCTGGTTGCCGCCTTGGTGGAATGGCCGATGCTTTCTGCGCCAATGACCGAGGAGATCACCGGGGCCAGTCGCGACGCCGTGCAGTGCAATCTGGCGCTTCTGGAACATCGCGGTCTGGTGCGAGAGGTGACAGGGCAGGGGAGGTTCCGGTTCTGGCGGGCAGCTCTTTGAAGTCTGCCAAAAAGGGCTGCTCTCAGTCTCGGTTGTTGAGCGATAGAGGAGCGTTCCATCGCTCATGGACCTGTCTCGCTTGATCAATTGACAGGATGCCTGCCTTTATTGATACACTTTGCGAAGCGAATTTTCCACGGCGCATGTTCGGCGGCCAGTTGCTTTCGGGGGGATAGTACAGCCCGCTGCCCGCACGCCTCGTCCAGCGACTGCATGATCTGGACCGATTGCCCGGCGACATGATCTCGCCGCTCAGCAATCCCGAGGCGATCAGGCGTTCGGCCTCGTCAGCATGAAACTGCATACCCCGGCCAGCGACCGACGCGTCGAAGGTTTCAACCGTGGCATTGTCATTGTCGCAGACGCCGAAAGTCGTGGGGGAATACCAGACGCGATCAATGTCGATCCGGCCTTTGGTGCCGACCACACTGGCCCGGTTCGGCCCGGCGCGGTCACTCGACGAAAGGGTCGTGGCGATAGCGCCCGAGGCATAGCGGAGGATCGTGGCAACCTGCGCTTCAGCTCCAGTTTCTCGGAACGTGGCCGAAGCCGTGATCGAGGCGGGCTTGCCCAGAATGTCACATGCAAAGGAAATCGCATAGATCCCAAGGCCCGGCAAGGCGCCACCGCCCAACTCCAGCGCGTTCAGGCGGCGCTTGGCATCCTGCCGTTTCTTCTGCGATCCGGACGGCGAGCCCCGAATTCATACCGATCAGGAAAGACAATGCCCTGTACTTGCGCTCTTGCTTCAGGTCATGGAAATGTTGGGGCGGGAGGGAGCGCATGGATATCCGGTTGAAGGACCATTTTGACGGAGCAACATTGCAGCGAGGGCACGACTATGCCCGTCGCGGTCTTGTCAGTTTGGTCGAGCCTCTGGCAGATGGCGCGATCAGGGGTCGGGTGTCGAACGGGCGCGGGGACAGCTATCAGCAGCGGATCACTTTGGGCCGGGGATTGGTTGAAGGCAACTGCACCTGCCCGGTTGGCCACAACTGCAAGCATGTGGCCGCAGTGCTGATAAAATGGGCCGAACAAAAGGACAGGCGCCCGGCCCTTGCTGCGCCGGTACAGGGCTGGCTCAGCCGGATTAGGGAAACCGCCGTCACGACGCACCCGCCAGAGGCGCGGACGGAGGACTACCCGGCCAATGTAAAGGACCGTCTGCTCTATGTGCTGGTGCCGCCGGGCCCAAAGCTGAAGGTCGACATCTACAAGGGTCAGGTCAATGCTGCAGGGTCCGCGCTGAACAAGGCCATCCGACGTTATGACGCGCTCCACGTCCTGCGCGGCGCTGCCCCGGCCAAGTTCATCCGCCCGGTGGATCTGGAGTTGCTGGGGGCCTTGGCGCAGGCACGGCTGTGGGACACGCATCACAGCTATAGCCTGCCCGATCTTTTCCGGCCCAAGGGGGAAGATGTCATCGGTCTGATCCGCCGTCTGTGCCAAACGGGGCGTTTTCTGCATGACAACGCCCCTGACGCACACCTGACCTGGTCTGACAGGCGTCCCGCAGCGCGCCTCGGATGGCAGATGACTGCAGACGGCAGCCAGCGGCTGCGGTTCGAGGATGAGGCGGGCCAGCCGGTGGACGTGCGTGGGTTGGACGGGGCCGCGCTCTGGATCGACACGGCGCAGGGCCGGATTGGTGCGCTGGAGCATACGGTGGAAACGGATGTGCTGCGTCTGGTGGAAGCCGCCCCCGCAGTGGCCCCGCATGAGGTCGAGGCGTTTGGCGTGGCGTTGCCTGACACGCTTGCCGGGCTGGCGCTGCCGCGCCCGCGCACCATCCTGCAGACCCGGCGCGCGGCGCTGCAGCGCTTTGCCCGGCTGACCCTCGGGGCCGAGACGGCGCGCAACGGGCGGCGTCATTGGGACAGTACGGTGCAACTGCCAACGCTGACCCTGCGCTTTGTCTATGACGGGCAAGAGGTTTGGGAAGGCGACGGCGATCCACGAATTCTTGAAGGTGGCGGGATCGTGACCCTGATCCGTGATCTCCGCTGGGAGGCTGTCTGCGCCATGCGGCTGATGGAGGCGGGGGCGCACCCGGTAGAAGAATTGGAATTCCATTGGCCGGGCGAGCGCATGATGGCGTGCGACTTTGTCTTTGTGGGTGGCGAAATGAACCTGCACACAATGGAAACCTCGGACGGGCGCAAGTCGCTGGATTTTGCCTTTCGCGCTGTCCCCGAGCTGCGCCGGGAGGGGTGGGAGGTTATCGAAACTTCGAAATGGCCCTATCGCCTGAGCGAGGCGGCGGCTTCGCTGACGGTTGCGACACGAACCGAGGTGGGCGAGACGTTTCAGGGCAACGACTGGTTCTCGCTGGGCTTTCAGGCCGAGATCGGCGGCAAGTCGGTAGATGTGGCGCCGCTGGTCGCGGCCTTTCTGGAGCAGTTGCGCGAGAATTGGGAAAAGATACCGGATGTCGAGACGCTTGCGCAGCATCTGGCTGAGCGGCCGGTCTATCTGGATCGGGGCAAGCAGGGATACGTCGCACTGGATCTCAGCCCGCTTGCGCGCCTGCTGCATCTGTTTCTGACCCATCATGCCGAACTTGGCGCGCTGCACCCGTCGGATGCCAGTGTCGCAAGACTGGCCGAAGAGGCGCTGGCCGGCAGCGCCATCCGTTTTGCCGACAAAGCCGGTATTCTGCCGCTGGCGCGCAGCCTGCGGGCGCTGGCCGAGGCTGAGCGCTTTGAACCGCCAAAGGGTCTGAACGCGCAGCTACGCGACTATCAGGCTTACGGCGCCGCATGGATGGGCAGTCTGCTGGAGGCCGGGTTTGGTGGCGTGCTGGCGGATGACATGGGCTTGGGCAAGACGGTGCAGACCCTGAGCCTGTTGCAGGCGCGGCGCGAGGCCGGGGCACCCGGACCGGCGCTGCTGATCCTGCCCACCAGTCTGCTGCACGGTTGGCAGACTCAGGCGGCGCAGTTCACTCCCGACCTGCGCATTGTGGTGCTGCATGGCGCTGACCGCGCGGCCATGCGCGACGCGGCAACTCAGGCCGATCTGGTACTGACGACCTATCCGCTGCTGGCGCGCGACCGTGACTGGCTGGCGGCGCAAGACTGGCCGCTGGTGATCCTCGACGAGGCGCAGACGCTGAAAAACCCCGCCTCGCAAATGGCCAAGGTGCTGCGCGACATTCCCGCCAGGGGGCGGCTGGCGCTGACCGGCACGCCTCTGGAAAACTCGCTGCAGGATATCTGGACCCTGATCGACTGGGTGAACCCAGGTCTTCTGGGCGACCGCAAGAGGTTTCAGACTCTGTTCCGCACCCCGATCGAAAAGCATGGCGACGCTGCCGCGCAAGCCCGGCTGAACCGGCGGTTGCGGCCGTTCCTGTTGCGCCGGACCAAGGACGAGGTTGCCGCCGAACTGCCGCCCAAGACCGAAATCCTCGAACGCGTCGACCTGACGAAACCGCAACAGGCGCTGTATGAAACGGTGCGCAGCGCCATGGATGCCCGCGTGCGCGAAGCCATCGCCGCCCGTGGGCTGGCGGCGGCGCGGATCACGGTGCTGGACGCTTTGCTCAAGCTGCGTCAGGTCTGCTGCGACCCAGGCTTGGTCAAGACCGAGGCGGCGCGATCGGTGACCGATAGCGCCAAACGCGCGCGGCTGCGCGAACTGCTGACCGCGTTGGTTGCTGAAGGGCGCCGCGTGCTGGTGTTCTCGCAATTCGTCGAGATGCTGCGCCTGATCGAAACCGATCTGGCCGAGGCGGGCATTCGCCATCTGACGCTGACCGGCCAGACGCAAAACCGCGCCGGGGTGCTTGACGCCTTCGCGCGCGGCGACGCACCGGTCTTTCTGCTCAGCCTCAAGGCAGGGGGCGTCGGCCTGAATCTGACCGGGGCTGACACGGTGATCCTGTATGATCCGTGGTGGAACCCGGCGGTCGAGCGTCAGGCGATGGACCGCACCCACCGGATCGGGCAGGACAAGCCGGTCTTTGTGCACAGGCTTGTGGCGGCCGGAACCGTCGAGGAAAAGATCCTCGCCATGCAGGCGCGCAAACAGGCTCTGGCCGATGCGCTTTTTGCCGACGTGGCCGATACCGCCAATACCCTGCTTGACGAAGTCACTCTGCAAGATCTCTTCGCTCCTCTGACAAGGTGAAAGGCACTGACAAGTTCTTGAGAAGTTGCGGCAGGGCGTTCTTGCGGCACTGACGCATTGGAACGATGCTGAAAAACCCAATCCTGGAGGCCGGAAGTGGAAAATGATTCACTTTCCGAGCTCTTTGGGAATTCCTTCAGTCCTGTACGCTAACGCGATAGGAAGGTCTTTGGATTGAACCGGTTGGCGCGGAGCGGACGGTAGCGTTCGAGGGGTTGGTCAATCTCGTTCCAGAGATAGTCGCCGGTCAGCGCAATATGGCCTCAGGGGAGCGGCGCTACTTGGGCGAGAAGGATACCTGAATGCTCATCCCCGATCCGGCATCGACGCAGCCGAGCTGACACCGCGGCCTAGACACGTCCTGCGGCGCCGAGGTTTCGGATCACCGCCCTTGCCGCTTCAAATAGCGCGGTATGGGTCTCCTTGAGGATCGCGATCCTGTCAAAGCGGGATGGGTCTGCGTTGACGGCGACGCGAAGGGCCGCGCCAAAGACCTGGCGCAGTTCGGTCCCGATGTTGAGTTTGCAGATCCGGGATGAGGCGGCGAGTGCGGCCCGTGTCATTGCGGGCACGCCAGAACCTCCGTGAATGACCAGCGGCACCTCCGTCACTTCCTCGATGGCGCGGATGCGCGCCAGATCGAGCCCGCTGAACTGGTTCTCTTGGAGGTGAAGATTGCCGACCGAAATCGCCATGGCGTCAATGCCGGTATCGCGGGCAAATTTCGCGGCCTCGGCAGGGTCCGTGCCGATGGATTGCTCTGCACCGACATAACCGACAAACCCGATTTCGCCTTCGCATGATATTCCTGCCCCATGAGCGAGCGCGGCCACAGCCGCCGTTTCGTCGATGTTTTGCGCCAGTGGCAGGCGCGAGCCGTCGAACATCAGCGAGGTAAAGCCTGCGTCCAGCGCCGCGCGGCATTCGGCCATCGTCGTGCCGTGGTCCAGATGTGCGACAACAGGCACGTCGACAGAATCCGCCAGATGCCGGAACATCGCGCCCAGAACCGGCAGCGGCGTGTGCGCGCGGCAGGAGGGCCCGGCCTGCAGGATCACCGGCGCGCGCTCGGCCTGTGCCGCCATGACATAGGCCCGCATATCCTCCCATCCCAAACAGACAAGACCCGGCACGGCATAGCCGTCGCGCAGCGCAGGTTGCAGGACCTGGGCAAGAGTGGCCAGCGTCATCTGAACTTGGCCACCATGTCCATGATACCGGGAATCGTATGCAGTTGCGCAGCATGTGTCGGCTGAAAGTACTGTTTCAGGCTGCGCTGGCTCAGCCCACCAAGGATGGTGAAGTAATACATCTCGTACCCCGGCAGAACGCAGCAGGGATGATAGCCTTTGTCGATCAGAACGGTCGAACGGTTGACGATGTGATAGGCATCCCCCGGCGCGTTATCGACCCGCTGGAGCATCTGCAGACCCGAGCCATAATCGGGCCGAAATCGGAAATTGTAGCATTCGTCATGCCGCGTTTCTGTCATGGTCCCCCCGGTGCCATCCCGCCGGTCGGTGTCGTGCTTGTGGCTGGGAAAGCCGGACCAGCCGCCCGCGCCCACAGTGTAAAGTTCGCTGACCAGCAGACGCCCCACCCTGTCATGATGCGCGGCACCAAGGATGTGTTTGATCTTGCGATGGGTTTTCGTGTCGTCCGATCCATACTGCACTTTGTCGAGGTCGGCTGTGCGCACCGCAAACGGGTGCAATGTCTCGGAAAATCTGGCCCCGGCGACGAATATTTCGGTCACGGTCAGCGCGGTGATGCGGGCAGCAGCATCAGTGGGGACATAGACGCCCTCGGGTTCGCCATCCCAGACATCAATTCCGCGATTGCCGATCTGCGTAAAGGTTTCGCCCATGGTTTCGACCGTCACTGTGCCGGTCGCGGGCACGACGCAGGTTTCATAGCCCGGAACGCGGTAGTCAAAGGTTTCTCCCGCCTGCAGGCGCAGGATGTTGAAATAGACCAGCGGCACATGTGCGTCTTTCACATCGACGATCGGACGGTTCTGGTTGTCGAAGGGGGCAATGTGCATGGAATATCCTTTCAGGCCGGGCTTTGATGTTCGTTCAGAAATGTGGTGAGTTCAGCGCGCGTCGGCATGGCAGGAGCACAACCGACACGCGCAACAACCATTGCAGCAGCAGCAGAGCCGCGCAGGACGGCGTCGGGCAGCGGCGTCTGTTCGGCCAGTGCTGCGATGAATGCCCCAAGAAAACTGTCGCCTGCCCCGGTCGGCTTGAGAGCTTTTGTGCGATAAATTCCGGTGCGAAACTCGCCTTGCGGGGTGATCGTGATCGCGCCGTTTTCGCCCATCTTGTAGATCACGATCCCGGCGCCATCTGCGGCCAGCGCACGCGCCGCGTCCAACCCGCGATCATGATCGCCCGCCAGAAAGCCGAACTCGACATCATTTCCGACGATCACGTCGCAAAGGGCGGCGGCGCGGGAACAAACCTCGGAGGCGATTTGTGCAGAGGGCCACGAATAGGGGCGATAATCGATGTCAAAGATCAAGGGCAGACCAGCGGCCCGCGCAAGATCGAACGCCGCAAATGCGGCGCTGCGTGACGGTTCAGCCGCAAAAACCGTGCCTGTGGTAATGAGTGCTGAAAAGGCGCTGTAGTCGACGACGGCGACATCGGCTTCGGACATTGCGAAATCGGCGGCATTGTTGCGATAGATGACCGACTGACAGTCCTCCATCCGTGTTTCCACAACCGCGAGTGAATTGCGCACCTCACCCCCGACCGCGCGGACATGGGTGCGGTCAACACCGAAGTCGTCAAGTTGGTTCAGGGCAAAGCGACCCACCGCATCGTCCGACACACAAGTGACCAGCGAGGCGCGGCATCCCTGCTGCACAAGTGCAACCGCGATATTGGCCGACGATCCGCCGAGGCTGGCGGTAAACCGGGTGGCGGCCTCGGTCCTGGTGCCGGGTGGATCCGCATATAGGTCCATTCCGGCACGCCCGATGACCAGAAACCGCCCACCGCACAGGCGCGCAAGGTCTGCCATCACACACCCCGCCGTTGGTCGGAACGCCCTGCCTCGATCTCGGCGTGCTTTTCGAGAACACCCGCACTGTCCGAGACCTGTGCCGTTCCGACCTCCCACCAGGCGTGCCCCAGCGTCGTCCAGCCCTCGTAGGGGTCCACCTTCATCACGATGACAGTGGTTATCGCCGCCGCTTTGGCGTGCAGAAACGCCTTGCCCAGTTCAGCAGGGCTCGCCACCGTTTCGGCCAGTGCTCCCATAGCGCCGGCGTGCGCCTCGAAATCAACGAGAAACGGTTCGGGTAGGGTCGGGCAATCGGCAATCAGGTTGTTATAACTGTCCTGCCCGGTGTTGTTCTGCAGCTTGTTCATGACCGCGAAGCGTCCGTTGTCGAGGACAAATATGATCAGCTTTCTTGCAGTCAACACAGAGGAATAGATGACCGAATTCATCAGCAGGTAACTGCCGTCACCGACGAACACGATGGTGTCGCGGTCAGTCGGGTGATGAATGTATCGCCGCACAACAGCAGTATCGGCAGACGGTTGGCATGGGCGAGTGCGGCTGAGGTCAGCAGGTTTGCGGTGCCCGGCCCGGCGCTTGCCGTGCAGAACATGAACCGACGGGGCAGGTGATACTTGGCATAAGCTGCCGCAGCGAAACCCATGCTCTGCTCGTTCTGCCCGCGGTAAAGCGGCAGGTCGTCACGCACCGGATAAGGCGCCTCACCCAGACAAGGGACATTGCCATGGCCGAATATGCCAAAACCGCCTCCACAGACCCGAACCCCGGCTCCATCGATCTCGATGAACTGGTTCATCAGATAGCGCACGATGGCCTGCGCCACGGTCAGCCTGATACTGGCACCCGAGCCTGACATGTTTCCACTTCCCTTCCATGACAACTGCGCCGGCATTCAAATGGGACTTGTGCGCTGCCTTGCCTCAGGATACATCTTTTGCAACCGGTTGCAACATTCGCCTTGGATCGAGGTCAGACAATGCGCGAAATTGGGATAGGTCTGATCGGTGGCGGCTATATGGGCAAGGCGCACGCGGTAGCTCTCTCTGCCGTTGGTGCCGTGTTCGACACGGCCTTGCGGCCCCGGCTTGAGTTGATCGCGGCGTCAAACCCCGTGTCGGCAGAGCGGTACCGCGCTGCCTATGGCTTTGCCCGCGCAGCAGCCAGTTGGCAGGCTCTGGTCGCAGACCCGCGTGTCGAGGCAGTCGTCATTGCCTCGCCCCAGAACACCCACCGCGCGATTGCCGAAGCCGCTTTTGCCGCTGGTAAACCTGTGTTTTGCGAAAAGCCGCTTGGCGCGTCGCTGGATGATGCTGAGGCGATGACAACGGCAGCCAAGGTAGCCGGCGTCGCGAACATGATCGGCTTCAACTATGTGCGCACCCCGGCGACCCGTTTCGTGCGGCAGTTGCTGGCTGAAGGCACGATTGGTCGTGTGACCTGGTTCCGGGGCGAACATACGGAGGATTTTCTGGCCGACCCGTCGCTGCCGGCCAACTGGCGCACCACGGGGCGCGCGAACGGCGCCATGGGTGATCTGGCACCGCATATGATCAACTGCACGTTGGCGCTGATGGGCGATATTGCCGAACTGTCGGCGCAGATCGAAACCGTACACAGCAGCCGCCCCGGTGCAGATGGGCCAGTAGCGGTTGATAACGACGATCAGGCGCAACTCATGCTGCGGTTCGCTTCAGGTGTGATCGGGCATCTTTTTGTCAGTCGCGTGGCGACCGGTCGCAAGATGGGCTATGCTTATGAAATCCATGGCACAAAAGGCGCGATCCGTTTTGATCAGGAAGATCAGAACACTGTCTGGCTCTACCGCGCCGAAGGGCCAGAGGCGCAGCGCGGTTTCACGCGCATCCTGACAGGGCCAACCCATCCCGACTTTAGCGCTTTCTGTCAGGGGCCGGGGCATGGCACCGGCTATCAGGACCAGATCATCATCGAGGCACGGGATTTTCTGGAGGCGATCGTCACAGGCAAACCCGTCTGGCCCACCTTCCGCGATGGGCTCGCCGTGGCGCAGGTGATCGAGACGGCGTTCGCCGCCGCAAAAGACGGGCACTGGCATACTGTGCCGCAAACTTGAGGAAACTATGCTATGACTATCCGTATCGGTAATGCACCCTGCTCCTGGGGAGTTGAATTTGCGGACGACGCGCGCAATCCTCGGTGGCAACAAGTGCTGAAGGATTGCGCTGATGCCGGTTATCGCGGCATCGAACTCGGTCCTATCGGATATATGCCCGAGGATCCGGCAATTCTGGGCGAGGCGCTGGCGCAGAACGGGCTCGAATTGATCGGCGGCGTGGTATTTCGCCCGTTTCACGATCCCGCGAAGTGGAATGAAGTCTGGGATGCCGCGCAGCGGACATGCAAGGCACTGGTCGCGCATGGCGCGCAGCATCTGGTGCTGATCGATTCCATCTCACCCCGCCGTGCGCCGACTGCGGGCCGGTCTGAAGCCGCCGAACAGATGGCTTCTGCCGAATGGACGGCCTTCCGCGAGCGGATCGCTCAGGTCGCGCGGCTTGGCGCTGATGAATACGGCCTGACCGTAGGCATCCATGCCCATGCCGCGGGTTTCATGGATTTCGAGCCGGAACTGGAACGGCTGCTGGATGAGGTCGATCCGGGCATTCTCAAGATCTGCTTTGATACCGGTCATCATTCCTATGCCGGGTTCGATCCGCTGGCTTTCATGCGTCGCCACGTAGACCGCATTTCCTATATGCATTTCAAGGATATAGATCCAAAGGTCAAGGTACAGGTCATGGCGAATGGTACCGGGTTCTATGAAGCATGCGGGCAGGGCATTTTCTGCAATCTGGGTCAGGGCGATGTTGATTTCGCCAGCGTGCGACAAATCCTTCTCGATGCCGGATTTGAAGGCTGGTGTACGGTCGAACAGGACTGCGACCCCACCCTTGATGTACGTCCGGTCGAAGATGCGAGGCGCAACCGTGACTACCTTCTTTCAATTGGGTTCAATTAGGAGTTCGGGTCATGGCACAATTGAAATGGGGCCTCATCGGTGGTGGCGAAGGTAGCCAGATTGGTCCCGCCCATCGGCTTGGCGCCCGGCTCGACGGGCTCTTTGACTTTGTCGCAGGTGCGCTCGATCATCGGCCTGAGGCGGGGCGCGCGTATGGCCAGCGCATCGGTCTCGCGGCGGACCGGTCATACGGCGACTGGCGCGAGATGCTGGAAGGCGAACGCGGGCGCGCCGACCATATTGATCTGGTCACTGTCGCCACGCCCAATGCAACCCATTTCGAGATCACCCGCGCCTACCTGCAAGCCGGTTTTCATGTACTCTGTGAAAAACCGATGACGATGACGGTTGAAGAGGGCGAAGAGATTGTCGCGGTGGCACGTGAAACCGGGCGGATTTGCGCCGTAAACTATGGATACACTGGATATTCGCTGGTGCGGCACATGCGGGCGATGGTGGCGCGTAACGATCTGGGTGCGATCCGCATGGTGGTGGCCGAATTCGCCCACGGCCATCACGCCGACGCCGCCGATGCCGAAAATCCGCGTGCGCGGTGGCGCTATGACCCGGCGCAGGCGGGCGTTTCGGCCCAGTTTGCGGATTGCGGTATCCACGCCTTGCATATGGCCAGTTTCGTCATTGGCCAAGAGGTAACCCGGCTTTCTGCTGATACCGTCTCCTGCATCCCGTCGCGGGCGCTCGAGGACGATGCGCAGGTAAATCTGCGCTTTGATGGCGGTGCTGTCGGGCGGCTTTGGACCTCATCCATCGCGCTGGGGCGGCAGCATGGGCTGACCCTGCAGGTCTTTGGCGAAAAGGGCGGGATGCGCTGGTCGCAAGAGCAACCAAACCAGATCTACTGGATGCCGCTAGGTCAACGTCTGCAGGTGATCGAGCGTGGCGAGGCGGGACTGAGCCCCGAGGCCGACCGGACCAGTCGTGTCACCATGGGCCACGCCGAAGGGATGCCTTTGGCTTTTGCCAATATATACAAGGATCTGGCAGAAGGCATCACGGCGCAAAAGTCGGGTCGTACGCCCGATCCTGCGGCGAACCTCTATCCGAGGGCGGAGGATGGGCTGCGGTCCATGGCAGCGGTTTTTGCGGTCGCGCAGAGTGGCCGCAATTCCGGGATCTGGACCGACGCCCGCCCCCCGTCCATGCGCTAAGACAGCGGGCGCAGGGTCTGCCGTTCGATCACACGGCAAGGAAACAGCCGGATTTCAGGGTGGCGATCGGGTTTCTCGATCGTCGCCACGACAAGTTCGATAGCCGCATCGATGATCTGTGCCACCGGCTGCCGGATCGTGGTCAACCCGATATTCTGCCAACGCGACATTTCCATGTCATTCAGTCCGATCAGGCCAATATCGCCCGGCACCGTCAGGCCCGATTCCTTGATCGCACTCAGCGCACCGACGGCAAGCAAATCATCACCACAGAAATAGGCTTCAGCCGGATTAGCTGCCAGCAAGCGCTGCATTTCGATGCGACCGGCATCAAAAGAATATCCGCTCGCATAGCTTTCGCTCACGGCGATATCTGGATGGTTGGCGAAAGCGGCCAGAAACCCGGCCGCGCGATCCTGCGTCGAAGTTGCCGATCGCGGCCCTCCCAAAAACCCGACCCGGCGATATCCGTGCCCGACCAGCGCCTCAGCAGCCATGCGTCCGCAGGCGACATTGTCGATCCCGGCGACATGCACATCGGGCGAAAGCGAATAGCGACCAAAGGCATGCACCACGGGGAAACCCGCGCTCTTGAACGATTCGGCAAAGCTTGATGGCAGCGTGGACGAGGCTACGATCACCCCATCGACGGAATATTGCCGTAGCATGCGCACCGATGCCGCAGGATCGATGGCATCCGTCAGATTGACAAGAAGCGGGCGCAAACCCCGGTCCTGCAATCCGCGTGTAAAGAGGTCGATAACCTCCAGAATGAGTGGGTTGTGAAAGTTGTTTGCAATCAGGCCGATCAGTTTGGTCCGGCCAGTGGTCAGGCTCGAGGCCAGGGCGTTCAGCTCATAACCCAATTCTTTTGCAGCGTTTTCCACCTTTGCCCGCGTCCGTGGCGACACTGATGCACCGGTCGTAAAGGTCCGTGATACGGCAGAGCGTGAAACCCCCGCGCGCTTCGCCACTTCCTTCAGGGTTACTGCCATTTCAAACAAAATCTCTCGCCTGATGTGGGCCTATATAGGCGCCGGACTTCGGCAAAACCAGTTGCTTTGCGCGCGGCCGTCGACAGCGGCATCGATGTCATTATCATGAACTCGGGTACTCCCGATCAGGCACGCGAAGTCGGTGCACTGATGTATGTGGGCCAGCCCGAGTATGACGCTGGTTATGCCGCCGGTCTGCGGGCCAAAGGCGATGGCGTGGGCTCGTTCCTCTGTGTGAACCACTACATCGTTCAGCCATCGTCACAGGAACGCCGCCAAGGCTTTGCCGATGGTCTTGGGATCGAATTGGGCAACCAGATGATCGACGCTGGGCAGGATCCGGCAGAGATCAAGAGTCGCGTGATGGCTTATCTCTCGGCCAACCTCGACACCGATGCTGTCCTGACGCTTGGGCCGACATCAACCGACCCGACGCTGCCCGCGCTCGAGGAAAACGGTATGGCCGGCGACATCTACTTCGGCACCTTCGATCTTGGCGGAGAGAGTTGATGGATCGGCAAAAGCTGGTCGTTGTGCGCAAGACTCCTCCCTTTACAGCAAGACAGCTTGCCCGGTCTGAGCAGACCGTTGCGCGGCCAGACCCATCGCCACGGCGCGTGCGCCGTCTTGAAGTGTCACCTCGACCTCGGCGGTTCCGCAAACCACCGCGTGAAATCGCGAATGCTGGTAATAGGTTGCGCCATTGTGATCTCCCGCCGCCAGCAGCGTTGGATCGACTGGGATAGGGCGGGTCATCGGTCCCTTGGGGTCACGGGGGCTGACAATCACCTGCGGCACCGGCGCGTCTCCCAGATGCTTGGGCCAGAAACGGCCGGGGCCCGGCACCAGCGCTTCGATCTTGCCCAGATGACCGATCGCGCAGATTTCCTCCTGGTAGCGCGCCCCTTCAGCGAACATGCACAATTCAAGCATCGCCCGCGCGCCGCTGGCAAAATCGACGATGACATAGCCGTTGTCCCAGATATCCGGAACCCGTCCATCGATCCGCTCGTCCAGATGGTTCACCGCCTGCCCGGCACTTGCCATGATCCGAGTGGGTTCAGACTGCAGGATGAGTCGCATCAGGTCAAAGAAATGACAGCATTTTTCGACCAACGTCCCACCGGTCTGAAGGTTAAACCGGTTCCAGTTCCCGACCTTTTCAAGGAACGGGAACCGGTGTTCGCGGATGCTGAGCATTTTGATCCCACCCGTAGCAGTCCTCGCTTCGGTGATAAGCGCGGCCACAGGGGGCATGTAGCGGTATTCCATCGCCACCCAGACTGGCCGGGGATAGGTGCGTGCGAAGTCAGCTATCTGGGCCGCTTCGGCCTGGTCGGTGTAGAGCGGTTTTTCAACCAGAACCGGCAGCGGGCACAGAGACGCGATCTGGCGTAGCTGTCGCACATGACAATGGTTTGGACTGACGATGACCAGCGCATCAAGGCCTGCATGATCGAACAGCTCCTCGAGTGTCGGCGCGATGGCAGCCCCGGTCATCTGCGCCGCCCGAGCAGCAAGTTCGGGCACCGGATCATAAACGACGGCGACAGAGGCCCCGGGAATCAGCGCGATATTGTGGATATGTTCACGCCCCATCATGCCACAGCCGATCAAACCATATTTGACTTCTCTCGACATTTTCAGCCTTTTCCCATTCTCGCTACATAGCGGACCCGTTCGCTGTCGAACCAGGTCCTTGAATATTCTGCCGGAGCGCCGCACGCCAACCAACTCAACCGCTCAACCAAGGCGACAGTCTGGCCCGTCTTTGGTGAAAATGATGGAACGGACCAGTCGGGCACCGTGCCGATGCCAATCCGATCTTCCACCCGCGCGATTACCAAACCCAGCGTGCGGCGGTAATGCAGGTAGAGTGACTCCGACAGATCCTCGGCGTTCAGCGTGGCAGCATGGCTCGCATCCAGCCAGATTTCCTCGATCGCGACAGGATCGCCATCCATCAACCGAAGCCTGCGGATCCGATGTGCCATTGCGGCGGGACCAAACTCGGGGGCGAGTGCGGGTTTGTGGCACAGGGCCACTGAAAGAACCAGGGCCGTCGGCAATCCACCGCCGCGGACACGCTCAAGCCGAAAGAACGAATAGACACTGCTCACATCAGCGCGCTGGCGGATGTAGTTGCCCGAGCCCTGCACCCTGTCCAGAAGGCCCTTTGCCTCGAGATCACCCAACGCCTTGCGAAGCGTACCGACGGAAATGGCCAGGGCCTGCGCCATGTCGCGTTCCGGTGGCAGACGGGCACCATCTACCAGATGTCCTGCGGCAATCTCGCGGATCAGCATTTCGCTGATCTGTATGTATTTGGGCAAGGCAACGCTTGCGCGTCCTGCATCGGGCTCCTGGTCCATCAGCTATCAAACTTTCAGCTGCGACATATTGATACACTATTGATGCACATTGTCGCAGGTGCTACGCAAGTGGAGAATTAGGCTTGGCGAGAGATTCGATGCAGGTTGTCCCAATCACTTCGCAAGACCTCGATGCGGTCGAAGTATCTTGGTTTTCCGCTTTGTGTTCAGATGACTACGCCTATCTTGGCGTGCCAGATGGCGCATTGCGATCATCTTTTGCGCACTGCCGTGACATCGTGGAAGTGGCGGAACGCGAGGGGTTCCGGAACATCCTTGCGCCGTCGTCTTATCAAGTTGGTCAGGACACCCTGTCGTTTGTAGCGGCCATGGCGCCTTTGACGACGACGATCAATTTCCTCGCTGCGATTCGCTGTGGCGAGATGCATCCCGTCATGTTGGCGCGCACGGTCGCGACGCTTGATCACATGCTCGAAGGGCGCCTCACACTTAACGTCATTTCCTCGGATTTCCCGGGAGAAGTAGCTGACAGCGCTTATCGCTACAAACGGAGCCACGAGGTGGTGCAGATTCTGCGGCAATGCTGGACCCGCGACAGTATCGACTTTGATGGCGAGATCTATCGGTTCAGCGGATTGAGCACAGAACCGGCCCGACCATATCAGCAGAACGGCGGCCCGCTCTTGTATTTCGGGGGCTATTCGCCTGATGCGCTCGAACTTTGTGGCGCACAATGCGATGTCTATTTGATGTGGCCAGAACCCAAGGACCAAATCGCGCAGCGGATGCGCGATGTGCATGCCCGCGCCGCAGCACATGGCCGGACGCTGGATTATGGCCTGCGCGTTCATATGATCGTGCGCGACACCGAGGCCGAGGCGCGCGAATACGCGGACCATCTGGTAAGCAAGCTTGATGATGAATACGGCCGCATGATCCGCGAACGCGCCCATGATTCCATCTCGCTCGGCGTGGCGCATCAGGCCAAGGCGCGCGAACTTGCTGACAAATTTGGCTATGTCGAGCCACATTTGTGGACAGGCGTCGGACGGGCCCGCTCGGGTTGCGGCGCGGCCTTGGTCGGTTCGACCGATCAGGTGATGACCGAAATCGAGGGCTATCAAAAGATGGGCATCCGCGCCTTCATCTTTTCTGGCTACCCCCATATCGACGAGGCCCGCCATTTTGGCGCGCGGATCATACCGCATCTACGTACCTGTTCGCTGCCCCACGCCTACGGCAGAGTGCCGGCAGAAACCCCGGCAACCCCACTCGGGACCGGTGCGCGTCGATGACCCACATGAAAATGGAGCGCAACACATGAACCGGGTCCGCATCACCGATGACTTAAGTTTTAGCCGCATTGTCTATGGCATGTGGCGGCTGGGCGACGACAGCGATACCTCGCCGCGTCATGTGCAGGCCAAGATCATGGCCTGTCTTGAGCAGGGCATCACCACCATGGATCAGGCCGACATCTATGGCGGTTACATGGCCGAAGAAATTCTGGGCAAAGCGCTGCGCGACAAGCCCGATCTCAAGAACCGGATCGAAATCGTTACCAAATGCGACATCGTCGCACCTGTCGGGCGTCATGCCGGGGCGCGGCTAAAATACTATGATAGCGGATCTGCCCATGTGACCGCGTCGGTCGAGGGATCGCTGCGCCTGATCGGCGTCGATCGGATCGACCTTTTGTTGATCCACCGGCCCGATCCACTGATGGATGCCCATGTTACCGGGCGCACGCTCGATGATCTGGTCGCAAGTGGCAAGGTCCGCGCCGTCGGCGTCTCAAACTTCAGGCCTTGGGACTGGTCGCTTCTGCAATCGGCGATGCAGACCCGGCTGATGACTAATCAGATCGAACTCAGCCTTGGCTGCATCGCGCCTTTTGCCAATGGTGATCTGGCCTTTTTGCAAGAGCGGCAATTGCCGGTCATGGCATGGTCACCTCTGGGCGGCGGTACCGTTTTGGGTGCCGACGGGAATGAGAAACTCAACCTTGCCCTGCAACAGATGGCAGATGACAAAGGCACCGATCCCGCGCAGCTGGCGATTGCATGGCTGCTCGCACATCCCGCGAGCATTTTGCCGGTGATCGGCACCAATACGATTTCGCGGATACGATCGCTTTCCGGGGCCATCGACCTGACCCTTGACCGGCAGGATTGGTACGCGCTCTACACCGCCGCTCTTGGACATGAAGTCCCCTGATGGATAGTCCACTGAACATCCACCCCGGTCAAAGAAGTGCGGACACCTCGACTTTCTCACCCGAGAAGGATCTGTTCGCCTATCGTCGGGCACTGGGATGTTTCAGCACCGGAGTAACGGTCGTGACGATCAACACCCCCCAAGGCCCGATGGGGATAACAGCCAACAGTTTTGCCTCGGTTTCTCTGGATCCGCCGCTGGTGTTGTGGTCGCCTGCGAAATCTTCGCAGCGCTATCCGCATTTTATGGCGGCCACGCGGTTTGGAATCCATGTGCTGGACGCAGACCAGAAATACATATGTGACGCCTTTACCCGCTCAAAAACCGCTTTTGATGGGCTGCACTGGAAACCGTCCCACGCCGGGGTGCCGCTGCTTGCCGAGACGCTGGCCTGTTTTGAGTGCAATCTGGAGGCCATGCATGACGTGGGCGATCACACGATCATCATCGGGAGGGTGATACGCGTGCAGTATCGCGACAGTGCGCCGCTGGTGTTTCACGCCGGGAGTTACGGAGGTTTTGCGCCCACTGTCTGAACAGGACGAAAACCGGGCTGCAAACCCGGTGAAACGATAAGAGCCACAAGGCTCGCGATCAATAGGGAGGAGGCCGCAATGGCGGTGTTGTTCGCGGTCCTATGGCCGCTGGAACGAACACTTGATGTGCTGCTCGCACTGGGGCGATGGCTTGCCATGGCTGCGCTGGCGGTCATGGTCGCATTGATTCTTGGCCAAGTTTTCTTTCGTTACATCCTGAACGATGCACCCAGCTGGACCGAAGAGGGCGCGCGTTTTGGCATGCTCTGGTTGACGGGATTGATGGCGCCGCTTGCATACCGGCAGGGCGGTTTTGTCGCAATCGACATGTTGGGACAGGCACTTGCGCCCAGATTGTCCCAATTGCTGGGTCTGCTGCTGTTGGGGATCGCGCTTTGGGTTCTGATCATCTGCGTGGACCGCGGCCTCAATAATCACGTGTTCAGCCTCGCCGGGCGTGGCGACAGCCCGTCCTTGCGTGTTCCGCTCGGCATCTTTGGCGGCGAGAATATCCGCTTTCTGAACAGCTGGGCCTATGCCTCGCTGGCGACCGGGTTCGTTTTGCTGTTGCTGGTCAATGTCGAATTGATGCTGCGCCAGATTATCATCATCCTCGGTGGTGGTGGTCGCTTGAAGCCTCTCGGATCCGGCGACCTGACGAGGGCAGACTGATGCTGATTTGGTTCCTGCCCGTATTTCTCGTCCTCATCATGATTGGCTTGCCGGTGTTCTTTGCCTTGTTGGCAGCACCGGGTGCGCTGTTGATCGCCTCGGGGCAAGAGCGCGATCTCGCTGTGCTGTATCGCAATGTCTATACCGGCATCGACAGCTTCCCGCTGATGGCGCTGCCCTTTTTTCTTTTGGCAGGCGAAATCATGAACCGGGGCGGCATCACAATGCGCCTTGTCGATTTTGCACAAGCCCTTATGGGCCATCTTCGCGGCGGGCTGGCGCATGTGAACATCCTGTCCTCGATGTTGTTTGCCGGAATGTCCGGTTCTGCCGTAGCGGATGTGAGCGCGCTTGGCTCGACTCTGATCCCGGCCATGGAAAAGAACGGCTACACTCGCAGTTTCGCCGCCGCGATCACCGCCGCCTCATCGGTCATCGGGCCGATCATCCCCCCCTCGGGCATCATGATTATCTATGCCTATGTGATGGGCGAAAGCGTGGCGGCATTGTTTCTGGCCGGGATCGTGCCGGGGATCCTCGTCGGTGGCGGCCTCATGATAACCGTGCGGCTGATGGCGGACCGCTACAAACTGCCAAAGGCGGAACGGATCGTTCACAAGGGCCAGACCATCACCCCGCTCGAATTCGTGACCAGTACGGTGCTGTTGCGGCTCAACGTGGCGGGGCTGCTCTACCTTGTCTATCTCGGGCTCAAGGGGCCGCTCGGGCTGAGCCGTGTCGAAGGTGACATGATCAATGAGCCCAATGGCTGGCTGGTGTTCCTGTTCCTGCTGCCTGTTGCCCACGCGCTTTTGCTTTGGGCGCGGCGGGGGGCAAGCCGCGATTTCCGGATCATCTGCAAAAAGGCCGTGACGCCGCTGCAAACCCCGATCATCATCCTTGGCGGTATCCTGATCGGCGTGGCCACCCCGACGGAGGCGAGCGCGATGGCCGTCGCCTATGCGCTTATAATCAGCTTTTTTGTGCTGCGCTCAATGAAGGTCCGTGACCTTGGGCCGCTTCTGTCGCGCGCGGCAATGTCCACCGCCTCGGTGCTCCTTTTGGTGGGTGCTGCGGTAGCGTTCAAGACAGTCGTGTCACTGTCATATGCGCCCCAGATCCTCACCGACGCGATCCTGGGACTGTCGGAAAACCCACTCGTGCTGCTTTTTTTGGTCAATGTGCTTTTGTTTGTCGTCGGCATGTTCCTTGATGCCGGGCCAGCAATCATCATCCTTGGGCCCATTCTTGGGCCGGTCTTTGTCAGTCTCGGTGTCGATCCGATCCACTTCGCCATCATCATGTCCGTCAATTTGACCATCGGACTGGCGACTCCGCCGATGGGCCTCGTGCTCTTTGTCGCCTCAGGCGTCTCCGGTGTGAAAGTCGAAACCATTGCCAAGGCGATCCTGCCCTTTCTCGCGGTCGAGGTAGTGGTGGTGTTTCTGATCACTTTCATCCCGGCGCTTTCCATGACAATTCCACGCCTGACAGGCTTTGCTCAATGATACGAACCAAGACACAGCATAAGGAGGTTATAATGCTGAAAACACTGACTAAATCTCTCTTGACAGCGACAATTCTGGCGAGCGTGCCGTTGTTGGCCGTCGCACAGGAAATCACCCTTCGCGCGACCGCCAACTCGAACGAACAGGACGAGGATTACGACGGTCTCGTCGTGTTCAAGAACTATGTCGAGTCGGCTTCGAACGGGGCGATTGCGGTGGAACTGTTCATCGGAACCCAGCTTTGCGCAACAGGTGAAGAATGCCTGGCCGGCGTCTCCGAAGGGGCGATCGACATCTACATCTCCACATCGGGCGGCGCGGCCTCGATCTTTCCCTATATCCAGGTCCTCGACCTGCCCTATCTGATGGCTGATGACCGCGTGGCCGAGGCAGTACTTTCGGGGGATTTCGTGCGCACGATGCGCGATATGGCGCTTGAAACGTCTGACGACACGATCCGCCTCATGACCATCGGCAATACCGGTGGCTGGCGCTCCTTTGCCAATACCGAACGCCGCGTTGCTGCGCCGGGCGATCTGAGCGGTCTGAAACTGCGTACCGTGCCTGCCGATCTGCCTCAGGAACTGGTCCGCGCCCTTGGCGCCTCCCCGACGCCGATCCCGTGGCCCGAACTGTTCACCTCCCTCCAGACCGGCGTAGTCGAAGGCACCGCAAATGGCATCACCGACATCATGAACATGAAGTTTCCCGATGCTGGACTGCAATATCTGACACTGGATGGCCATGCCTATATGGGCGCGCTGTGGTGGATGTCGAACGAGCGTTTCCTGTCGATGTCGCCCGAGCATCGCCGCATTATCGTTGACGGATTCTACCAACTGCAGCAGGCGACCTTTGCCAGCCCGAAACGCAAGTCGATCGAAGCCTATGAGGCATTTCTTGCAGGTGGAGGCGATCTTTATGTCCCCTCATCCGAAGAAAAGGCTGCCTTCGCCGCTGCGGCTGCGCCGGTATATGAGTGGTTCGCCGCCAATATCGATGACGGTGCAGAAATCCTCGAAGCATTCCGCAGCGAAGTGGCTGAAGTCGAGGCCGCAATGGCGGCAACTTACGAAGCCGACCTGAACTGAGCCGAGCCAGAATGCGGGGGCGCAGTAACTGCTGCGCCCCTCATTTTGCATGGCCGCCCGCCAGCCTGACGGCTCTGAGA
>Ga0105054_10004280_pt1 | contig 21428 bp, 17 predicted proteins | sample BON02_FD_78091 | JGI IMG/M metagenome (GOLD analysis project Ga0105054, IMG submission 78091) | Freshwater microbial communities from Lake Bonney liftoff mats and glacier meltwater in Antarctica - BON-02 (megahit assembly) | ecosystem: Environmental > Aquatic > Freshwater > Ice > Glacier...
AAAGATCTCGCAAGGATTATGGAAATTCGCAATTCGCCAGATTTCGTTGATGACTTGGAAGAATTGATGAAAAAAGTGCATGTGTCTAAAGATTTTCAAGTGGTCTCTGAGAACTTGCGTGCTAGTGTAGTTACCGACCATGTATTGGAGAACAGCAGTTTGGTTTTTGGAGATCCCATATCGTTTTCTCCACTCACATTGATGAAGTGTGGCAGTTCTATACCTCATTGGAACCCGATAGAATGCGTGGACGAAGAATCTGATGATGAGTTTGAAGATGATATACGATCGAGCTTGGATGGCGTTGTGGATATGGGTGACTTGAGCTTTTTATATAATGATCAAGAAAAGTGTAAGTCGCCGATTTCCGAGATAGAAATAGCAGGGGAACTGGTTTCATCTTGGGAGGCCTTTTTTGATCATGCGGCAGAGTTACTCGGGAATCCTCAAGATGAAAAAAACGAGACTGAATTAGAAGCTAAAGAACGAATTCTAGAAGAGTTGAAAAACTCACTTCGAACCGAGGCCGGGATAGAAACTGACTTTAACGGACACATTGAAAGCAGGTTCCGAGATATCGCTGCAGACAATGTCCTTCGACAATTGGGTAAAGTACATAAGGCAGTCAAGGCAACTGAGATTGCTTCTCGAACATTGACTCGTAGCCAAATCAATATCATCAAGAATAGCGCTACTTCAGTCGGACTCAACTCTTTGTTCGTTGATCAGCAAGTGGATAGTGGAAATATTGCTTATTATAAAGTGGATGTTTCATCTTCACAACGAGTTCTTGCTGTGAAGATCCAATGCACCAAAGGCGAAGCAAGATTGTTACTTTCTAAGGACGCTGTTCCAACTTTCTTAGATTGCCATTGGCAAACAGAAGAAGCTCGTAGTGTATCGATCCTATTGTTTCCCAATGATCCCTTCTACACTCCAGGTTCCTACTATATAGCAGTTCATTCATTAGTACACACATCCTTCTCGCTTGAAACGAACTATGACGAGGGAATTTGTGACACAAGCTCTCCATTACAGAATGTAGAAAAGCTGGTTGAAAAGTTTAACTCGATTGCAGGAAATCCAAAAGGTCTGACTAACCTGGCACTGAGGGAATTCTTTGAAAACGGGGAATCGTTTCAAACCATCAGCGATGTGGAGGTGAGGTCGCCATCGTCTCATGAAGAGACTTCCGATGTTGATAGCGATTCACAAGAAATGGAAAGTGAGCATCATACAAAATCGAAGCCAGAAAGGGTCCTCCCTCTTGATTCATTCACTGAGTCTAAGGAGGCGCATGACATGTCAAAGCATTCTGATGACGATCGGAGTTCGATAAACAGTTGTCCCTTCACAGACAGCCGTACTTTCACAACAAAGTCTCACAAGATGGCTTCATGGTTACTTGCAGCTCCAAGAAGTATAACTTATCAGACAGGTATCATGCAAAGCCTCACCGAGCCAGGAAGACGACTAGCAGCAGTGAAAGCCGGAGCTGCAAATTTGAAGCGAGGGAGATTCAAAAAGTCTTTTGACGATTATCAGTCGAACCGCAACTTGCTGGAGGCTGTTCACTCTCTAGGAGTGTTCGTTCAAGAAAAAATGCTCGCTAATTGGACAGCGAAGCATCGTGTTGAAAGCCTCCCAGAATTTATTTCTATGGTTGAATCTCTTGAAAGGAAAGTGCGTCGAAAATCAGATAACAAGAATCAGAAAGGCAAGGTATTGAAACCAGTCAAGGTGATCAATAACTTAGGTATCACCAGTAATAATAGATATATACCAGGCATCCTAGATGAGCCTTTGCCAAATTTAGCAAACTTGCATGCTAAAACTCCTCAAGAATGTGACAAAGCTGTGAAAAAGGCCGATTCAAGAGCTCAGAAAAGGATACGAACAGATCGAAGAACAGAATTATTAAGACAGAAACTAGGAGATGAGGCAGTTGAGCGGATGGTGAGGAACGGCGGATGGTAAATGAGTTTTAGTTAATCAAAAATTGAGTTTATTCAATAACGACCGAGCCAGATCTCTTAACCCTGATATTTCGAGCAGCATTCTGACGGGATCGAATTCCCTCATCGCTTCCTACAGAGCGGTCTCCTACAAGTTCTCTCAGTCGCTTGTTTTCCGAGTGAGCATTCAACAACTGGGTTTCAAGGATATTCAATGAGTCATAAACTTCTTCCAGCTCTTTCGTAGCGTTGGTTTTTCTGGAAGCAATACTCTTTAGCTTTGAAGTTGCGTCTCGTAAATCGCTTTCTAAAATAATCTTCTCCTGTTCCGATCGTTCTACCGTAAACAAATGTTCGCGCATCTTTAGTTTGTATTCGTTGGCTTTCTTATCCGCAAGTAATAAACGATCGAGAGCTTCTTGAAGTTGTGTTCTTTCTTCGTCTAGTTCACTTCTCAATCTGGTTTCAATACCCGACTTGTCACGTTTAGTCATCTCAACAAGATGCTTCAAATGATCAATCTCTACTTGCAGATCCATACCTCGCGAATCAGATGTTTCAATACGACTGTTTTGGAAATAATGTAGCTGATTCTTGGCTTGAGCAAGTTCCATTTCTGCTAATTGAAGGGCGTCTCTTAGATCGTGTATCTCCATATGGGCTTGTTGCACTTGTTTAGATTTCTTTGAGAATTCTACTAAATTGTGAGAGGTTGGATCAGCATGCAGTTTACTGCATACATGCTTGATAGCTTTTGTGACTCTCATTGTATCAACTTCAAGAACTTGCATTTGCTTGGACAATTTCATAAATATTTCTGAAGTTGTTTGAGACTTTGTAGCACATCCAACTGCGCTGTTTTGCAACGAGTTACTTGGAGATTTTGCAATATCAGGGAAGTTACTATTGATGAGATCTTCAAGCATTTCCTGACACACTCTCGTGTCCAGATGAAGGTCGGACAAACGTTTCGAAAATCCAACTAGCTTTGCGGTTTCCAAACCAGAGGCTGCTGATTCTAATTGAGTAGCTGCTGCTGTTTTGGCAATAGATCCTGCTTCGACGATGTGCAACTTTTCTTGAAGTTTTTCTATCTGAGATTCATATTGCTCGCATAAAGCAACCGCGTTCTCTTCTGCCAACCTAGTCTCCACCAGCTCTTCCAAAGTTTCATCATTGTTTTGAATGCTGCTTGGAATCCTGCTTGGAATTTGTCCCTGCGACATCGCTGCATCGCGTTGGGCAAGTGCAATGTCTCTTACTCGAAGTACGCTTTTGAGCTCATCGGTCAATGCCTTGCATTGACGTTGAGACACTTCCCTGTCCTGTTCAGCAGATAGCTTGGCCTCTAAAGCTGTTTCCAGTTGTATCATCGCTGTTGCTGCACTCTCTTGCGCCAAATGCAACTTATTTGAATTAGATTCCAACTTGTTATTAAGATCATCCAGGCATGATTCAAGATCTCGAACTTTATGCACCATTCGATTATCACCAATTTGAACTTGAGTCAATTGTGTTTGAAGACCCGACACTTGCTGAACTGCTTCATCCCTAGTTTCCATTGCCCGTTTCCTGTCGCTTTGCATGCTGTCTACTCGTTGCATAGCGTGCTGCTGTTCTTTAATGGCGGCATCTCGCTCCATGATAATGGTCTCCCGTTGCTGCTGTAGGATCATGACATCCTGGGATTGCCTGCTCTTAGCCCTCTTAAGTGATTCCACCTGACTCTCTAGTTGTGAAACCATGTCTGTAGCATCGCGTAACTCCGACAAAATTTGTTCCTTCGCCGCGCACTCCGACAGTAAAAGATTCTTAGATTTCTCCGCATCGGTCAAACCATTCAAGTACTCGCGTCTACTTTCTTCTGCAGCTGCTAATGCCTTGTCTCGATCTTCCATGACCTGCCGCATTTCCAACATCAGTCCTTCGTGACGTTTTTCAGCTGCACGATACTCTCGCGCCAGCACTTCTCTATCGCGTTGAACTTTCTCCAACTCATTTCTTAGGGCTGTTCTTTCCATCTTATCGGTCTGAGATTCCTCATGATTGATACCTTGTTCCAGCTGCAGAGCTCTCAACCTGTCCAACACCTTTTGCTTGTCTTTAACAGCAGTCTCTAACTCACTTTCAAGTCTGTGTCTTTCCAATCTTTCTCTTGCAACTGAAGTTTCCAGCTCACTCAATCTTTGTCGCGAGTCAAACGACGATACTGCTCCTATTAAATCCACATCGCCATTCCGATGAATCTTTAAGCTATTGACTTTTAGCCTAGGCGAAGGCAAGTGATCTTGCAAGGACAGCGAGTCTCCTCTCAGTCTATCGATGGTGGTTTCTGCGTCATTCAACTCGATCTCAGCTTGGTGTATCAGAGCATCACGTTCGCGTTCGTGCGAATGACGTTGCGACTCTACAATTTTATTTAATCGCTCCACTTCCAAGCGTAATCCGCTAACATCATTTGAACCTGTTTTAACTGAGTTGGAAGACATGCCAAAGACACCATTGCTACTTAGGTGATCATCCTTAAAAGTCCAAGCACTTTTACCAACTGCCTGACTAAGTTCAAGTTCCAACTGTCGATTGCGGCGTTCTAAAGTCTCAATACTGCTCGACATTTGTTTTTTCTCTATACGAAGCAGAGCTAGTTCTTCGTTAACTGCATTAAGAGAAGTATTTGGTTTGTTTTGGGAGAGCAAACTTGCCGTTTTGAAATGAGCGCCAGCCGGAAGAGTAATCCCAGCGCTTGACATTTTCTTCTGAAGATTAAGCTGAAAAATTCGCAGATTTTCTAACGCATAATCTAATTTAGAGTCTGAACTCTCTATCTCGTCATTTGGAACGCACACTTTTTTAAACGAAGATATTAGATTGGTAAACGCTTTCATTGTGGTTCCGTGTGCCGCCGAATTATCCACCAATGCCTGAGCTAGTATCGTTGCCTTTTCTCTCTCTGTAGAAGCCTCTGATTCAAAATACATCACTTCTTCTACGAGTTGCGACAGCTTCTCCTTGTAGACCTCCATTTCCTATTGTAACGGCAATAACAATTTTTTTAAGTGATGACTCAAGGTGACCTACATTCTGATGGAGGGGAAAGCAACCCTGACGCGATTGATTTTGCTCCTCAACAAATAAAGAAAGAGCGATGCAGAGACACCCACAAATCTGCCGCAAGGTATCTTATCGTTGCTGTAAGTTCGTTGGAAAATTTTGGAATTAGTACATTGAGTTCATTTTGAGTTGTCAATTTCAGGGTCTAGCGTTTGTTTCAGGCTGGGTTGAATTAGTAGCAATAACTGTATTTGATTCATTTGCTGGTATGGTGACTGGCAATTTTCTATATTTGGGACGAGCGATAGTTCAACCGAAGGAAAGCTACCAATGGTCTTTGTATGTATGCTTGATTCTCTCGAACGGCGTGGGAGTTCTCACGCAATTATTTTTAGCTTCTAAATTCAAGTCCTATCCTATAACTGCTGTTGCAATTCCTTGCTTCATTGGATTGGCTCTCCCCGATTTTCTGGCACAAACTGGACTTTTATGTCCAAATTGTTTTGGGTTTGATTTCCAAGTGTGTCTTGTTGCATTTAGTTCGGGTGCTCAAAACTCAGTTGGCAGGCATCCTAATAGTTTTCTTAGCACTCACACCGTTTTAGCAACAGGTGCATATCAAGCCGTGGTCTCAGCCATCTACGAGTCGATTGCAGCGAGGGATTTATCCAAGATGAAGAACGCTGGTATTCCCGGGCTTCTTATTTTTGCAACATTTATGGGCGGAGTGTGGGCTTCTGTTTGGATAAGGTATGTGGGTTCTTTCAAGTGGAATTTTATTCTTCCTGCAGGCATCCAACTAGTTAGTTTATTGGTTCATGATTTTGTCATGAAACCTATAAAGAATTGACATCTCGTTAGTTGCAATGAAGTTATTCGTGCCACTTCTGTAAGTAAAATAGGAACGAGAAGGAAATTGTGAGATTTGGAACTTTTCCTCTTCAATAATAAAAAAAGCTGTTGAATTCATTTTCAAAATCATTTTTTTTTTATAAATAACGGTCACGAAGAGCGTGCATGTCTCATCATCCGCGTAATCAAAACGCAGGCGAGCAAGTAGCGAGTATCTTGAATCCCGTGCGTGGAGTGCGAGACCAACAGCTGAGAGATGGACGAAAACCAGTTGATCATGCCCGACGTAACTTCGAAGCATTGAAGGAGAAAGAACGTCAACTTCGAGAAAAGCGGGAGGAAAGCAGCCATCGAATAGATCCAGTTCCATTCAAACTCAAGAAATTTGAAAATACACAATCCAGAGTCAAGCCTGCCTCACCTTGTAATGGGCGAAGTTTCTTGAAGAAAGGTAACGGCGTCAAACCGCAACCGATTGAGTCATCAGTGAGGAAGGAACCCAGGATGAAACTGAAAGAACCAACTCCAACAGATAGACTGGAACTAGCACCGCGTACGAACAAGAACTTTATTGCCAGTAACTCCAAAGCGATATTATCTAAAGATGCTGAGAATCGTGCCAGACACGACGTAGTTAATGAAAGGAAGGAGAAGGTCTTACATGATGATTTTGGCAAGGTGCCTAGATATCTACAGGAACGACAGATGAATGAGTTGAGGGCAAAGGAGGAGGTAGAAAGTAGACAAAAGGATCATTGCCCCGCAGGTATGGTGATGTTATCAGAAGGAGAACGACTAAAGACGCTGGAGGGTCTACGAAGAAATGTGGAAGAGATTCAAAACGGATTGCGTAAATTTCCACTTTCATTGTCCTCGATGGCGCAAAGACATCGAAAGACTGAATTGGAAGAGCAACTCAAACAACAGGAAGATGCGATTCTTATTTTCGATAAGGAGAAAGTGTATGTGTACGAATAACATTATTAGTTGTGTTTTATATAATAATATAAAGAAATTCAATTAGAACTTTACAAAATCTCCGCCTGGAATGCATTTAGTCAAAAGTGATTTTGTTTCCGGTACCTTCAGCGAAAAACTTTCCTCGTTTTGGAGGTGCTCCGCCTCCGGAACCTCCTCCAAAACTTCTCTTTTGACCGCCTCCAAATCCTCCACGGCCTCCACCACCGCCAAAGCTTTTTCGGTCTCCGCCACCAAAACTCTTTCGTTCTTCTCCACCGCCAAAGCTTTTTCGAGCACCACCCGAAACAGCAAAGTCCAATCTAATGGCGCGTCCAAGAAGATCTTCTCCATGCAGCTGCACTGCTTTATCAACAGCTGCTTCGTCAAAGAACTCACAATGACCGTATCCCTTGAAATCTCCAGACTCTTTATCGGTTCCCCATCGAATTTGCTTGACTTCTCCACATCCTTTGAAGAAATCTTTCAAAGAATCTTCGTCAATTTGAAAACTCAAGTTACCGCAGAATACTGTGGTGCAACCCTCCGGTCGCTCACCGGCTGGGCGACTTGGACCACTGCCTCCTGCTCTAGGTTGAAACATTCGGATTTTGAGGTAGCGAGGTCCCATGTATTCACCATCCAATGCAATGGCTTTGGTGGCTTGGTCAAGAGTGCTAAATGTAACAATGGCAGTTCCCTTGTTCATCTCAGGGAGTTCTATTTCTACTGGCTCACCAACTTTACTGAAGAATTGTCGGAGTTCATCAGCATCGGCAGAAAACGGCATGCCTAATACTTGAACAACGTGCTTTTCAGTACCAGCTTTTGGCTCTTCTTCCTCTTCGGACGACTCTTTCTTTGATTTCTTAGCTACTGGTTCTTCAGGTTTCTCCTCGTCACTGCTTTCATCAGAGGAACTTTCAACTTTCTTGGCAGCAACTTTCTTTGCCTCCGGTTTCTTTTCATCATCACTGCTCTCATCAGAAGAACTATCAGCTTTCTTGGCAGATACTTTCTTGCTTGCTGCTTTCTTAGCCACTGGTTTTTCATCTTCTGAAGAACTGCTTTCATCAGAGGAACTTTCAGCTTTCTTTGCAGCTACTTTCTTCGCCTCCGGTTTCTTTTCATCATCACTACTCTCATCAGAAGAACTGTCAGCTTTTTTGGCATCTACTTTCTTAGTTGCTGCTTTCTTAGTCACTGGTTTTTCATCTTCCGAAGAACTGCTTTCATCAGAGGAACTTTCAGCTTTCTTGACTACTTTCTTAGCTGATTTTTTGACAACAGGTGCTTCATCCTCTGAAGAACTACTGTCAGATACCTTCTTGGTCGATGCTTTCTTGGTTTTTCGAACTGACGAGGTATTCTTCACTACCTTTGGTGCTTCATCCTCACTGCTACTGCTGCTGCTTTCGGAGTCAGACTCTACTTGTTTCTTCTTGATCTCGGTTTTCTTTCCCATGTTGATTGATTGGTTGGCTTTGAATAATTGAATTGAATTTCGCCTGAAACAACAACATCCCGATAATTTTCATTCTTTCATTCAAATCATCATATGTTTACATGTAAAATAATTCACTCATATATTCAAAACATAAATTTTGAACTTTTTTGATTGGTTGGCAACAAATCAGGGAATGGTCTACCACATCATAAAACAGATTAAAACCAGATCCGATGGTACTCGCATACATTTTCACACACTTCTCCCCTAATCTTATAATTTTAATTTTGAAATACAAAACGACTTTTTCCATGCTCCAAAAGACCTAGATCACGAATCTAAACTTGACTTCTTTGATCTTCTTCACGCGATTTGTATCAGTGGGTGCTGTATCCATCGCAGCAGAATCATGGGGGTTCATCCGTAAAGGTGCCAATTCAGAAAAATCAACAATTTCAACGTCAACGTCTTCGCCATCTTCCATTGCATACAAGTTATGAATTTTTGTTTTCTGCGTGGCATTCAGAGTGAGAGGCGCTGCGGTATCTACACTGAGCGCACACGAGTAAAAGCTCCTTTGCTTCGCGGGATCCAGGAACACGTGTTGCTTGGACTTGTAAATGGAGGGGCCAACGTACTGAGGAGAGGGAGAGAATTTGTGAGAGGCAGCGGATAATACAGGTATGCGATCGATTATGTACCGACCTCCTCTGCCCATCCTTCCTCTACATCGATACTTGACTGGCTGCGTAGTGAAGCGACTTTCGCATCTGGCTCTTGCGGTTTCTTCTTCCATTGATGAAGGATACATATTGCTTTTGGAATGCAGTCGCTTCTCTGTGTGGTGTGATAGCGCAGGCCAAAACGGAACTGCTGGCAAAGAGATCTCCAACTCTTGTTTGGTATAATGAAGCGCATCGTCCATTGGTCGCAGTAGTTTTGGAGGGTTGACAGGGAGTTTAGGTAGTTCTGCTGGTTTCAAATCCTCTGCCTTCTTCTTCTTGGAATCTGGAGCGTAGGTTTCAGGTGCAACAGTTGAAGGTCTTTTCTTTTGAACTTTCTTCCTAGACGGTTCTTTCAATACATTATCTGCATTCACCGGCGACGTCGTCTTCGAGTCTGTTTTTTGGATGGCATCAAACAATGGCTTCCACATCGCGTCAGACAATGGTCCAACAGGTATATTTAATGGTGCAGTTGTAGCTCGTCGTTCTCCTCCTGTGATCTTTGAAACTGAATTATCCAACTCATCAAAAAGGAGCTGCATCTCGATTTCACGTAATGCCTCTCTCCTACGAACTAGCTCTAGCAAACATTTCATCATCTCAAACTCATTCTTTAACTGGGATAGTTTCTCAAACGAGCCAACATCATCGCCTCGCTTGCGTCGGAGTGTGTACTTCTCCTTTTCACGGGGGCGGAATGTGCGATGCGGGTCGGTGTCTTCCATAGGGGTGACTGGCCAAAATCGACGGAGTAACGGTTTAAATAAATATCTATCAGAGCGTTTCTTGTGCCAATGCGCATATACATCTTTAACGACTGCAGTGTCAACGGAATCATTCAAAAATTTGAATACCTGTGCAACAGTGCTTTGCGCAGTTCCCAGATCAACAAGTTCCAATGATATCCCAGTTTTTTTCTCTAATATATCAATAATTCTTTCGAATTTCTCCTCCTCTAAAGGAGCAGTTCCCTTTGATCCGTACATTGGATGATGGGATAAAAATTCAGCATCTTGGTGATCCATCATATATTCAACATCACCAGCGAACCTATTGTCTTCATGGGCATACATTCGATGTCGAATATAAGCGTGTCCTACTTGGAAATTAGGTTGCACGATATCTTTGAATTTCTTTGTGGCGTCAACGGAGTCAGGAACTGGCAATGAAAAATGTTTGGCATGCACAATGCCAGATTCGATTTTCAATTGCTCAGTCTGATATGTGTGTTAGTATTACTCTCAAGCAGCAGGGCAATATGACTTACCAATGTTTCTCGCTTTGGAGACGGTGGCGAGGCTTTCTTTTTATCCCTACCGTTTGGCTGCTTCTTATTTTCGGGTTTCCTTTTATTCTTTTTATTGTTCTTTGATTCTGAAACTTCCTTGACAGTCTCTATCTCTTCAGCAGTTTCTTCGCCTTTTTCCGGAATTATATCATCTAGCTCCGCCTCGAAGACGACGGCATCACCATACACTTGCAGTGCGTCGAACGGCGTAAGTTCACGCTTCCGGAATGACCTGCCTTGTTGCATCGAAGCAATGGACACGGCTCTTTCAAAATGAATATCTTTGAGCTAGCACACCTTGCAGTGCCTACAGAGGCGAACGCAAAAAAAATGATTTTTTTTTAAAATTTTGAATTCTTTTGTTTTATGACACATTTGAATTGCGACCAATCGATATGAAGCATCAGCGGGAAGAGGAAAATTCTTCGGAAAGTTCTTCTGATGAAGATTCAATGGCACTGTTCAGTAGACGAGGAGCGCGCACTTCGGAAAAAGTGGCGTGTGTTTCAGTTCCGACTGCGATGACTCCGACTGCGTCGTTTCCGGAAGCTGAACAATGGAGTTTCGAAGCGTTGGGTTTAAGTCCTTGGATTGTTCAAGGATGCAAGTCTCTCGGTATGGGAGAACCAACTGCGGTGCAAAAGGCATGTATTCCAGCTGCTCTACAAGGTCGTGGAATATTCGCCTCAGCCCCCACTGGTAGTGGCAAAACAGCAGCTTTCGCTCTGCCAATTTTAGACTTTCTAGCGAAAGACCCATATGGTATTTTCGCAGTGGTCCTCTCCCCCACAAGAGAACTTGCTTTTCAAATTGGGGATCAATTCATGGCACTTGGTACTGGGATGAGACTACGATGCGCCGTTGTTGTGGGAGGAGTTAATCATTTGCGTCAACAAGAGGAACTTTCGCGAGATCCGCATGTTGTAGTAGCAACACCAGGAAGAATGGCAGCACATATGAGAAGTTGTCAACCCCCCAGACTAATCAAAGTACGGGTCCTCGTTCTTGACGAAGCAGATCGAATGCTTGAAGATTCGTTTGCAGAGGATCTTGTTACCATTTTCAAAGCGTGTCCAAAAGACCGTCAAACAATGCTTTATTCAGCCACCGTTACTGAATCCGTGCGCAAAGCAGCCAAGTCCTCTACCGACTTGTTTGAATACCATGCCGGTCCTCAAGCACAAACTCCTGATGCGCTAGACGAGCGATACCTATTGGTGGCTCAACAAGTGAAGTCGGTGTATCTTGCTTATTTAATCAAGAAATTGGGCCCTGAGCTAGTTCATGGACCGCTTGCTCCCAAAGCGCAACTAGGAAAGAGCCACAAAAAGAAAATGGAGGATGCACAGCTGACGCGTGCAGGCTTAGTCATCGTATTTGTATCTTCATGTGAAAGCTGTCATATTATTGGAGAGATGCTATTGGAGTTGGGAATTAAATGCTCTATTTTACACTCTGCTCTATCACAGGATAGACGACTTGCTGCGTTGGGTAAATTCCGATCGTTGACAACTAATGTGTTGGTAGCCACCGATGTTGCTTCTCGAGGTCTCGATATCCCCCAAGTGGACCTTGTTATTAATTATGACGTGCCTCGAGCAAAGGAAGACTACGTGCATAGAGTGGGTCGTACGGCGCGTGCCGGTCGTACAGGCGTTGCAATAAGCCTTGTCACCCAATATGATATTAAATTGGTTCACGCCATTGAAGAGGAAACGGGGAAAAAACTCGCTCTTCTACCTGATGTAGATGAAGAAAACGATGTTCTTACATTACTTACCAGAGTTACAAATGCCACTCAAACTGCAAGAATGAAAATATCTGAAACCGGAATGGAGGACGCTCTGAAATTGCGAAAGAAAAGACGAAGGTAATTGTAATTGAAAACTATTTTTTATGTACAAAATAGGAAACCTCTACTGGGCCATCATCACCAATAATAGAAGGAAAACGAGTCTCTACATATCCGATGTTTCCCGCGACTCTTTTCACGTCGTCTTCCATCCTCGCATATCGGTATTTATGGTTGGCTAGAAAGAATTGCCCTCCTTGCTTCATAAAGTATTTTGACGATTTAAATAAAGGCTCAATGCACTCTGGTTCATATCTAATGAAACGAATTAGCAACAAGTTAAAAAGAAAAAATCACAACGCTTACACAACGTCAGTACCAATTACCAGGTCAAATAGCCCCCCATCTAAAGATTGCTGACGAACATAATCAGCTTGCGCTTCATCTCCCCAGCTAAGCTTGAAAGCAGAACATGATGATCTTTGCGAATTACGGTCGATATTTATATCGATGATGGAGATGGCTTCATCGTTGTAATCCGTCATCACTACCTTAGAGGCACCTAACTTAGAAACCACCAGTCCGCACAGTCCAGTACCACTTCCAAGCTCCAGAACTGTTTTGTCTTTGACCAATTCTGGGTGCTGCACGAAGTACTCGCACATTGCTTCCGCTGACGGCCACACGACTCGTGAAACAAACTTTTCAATAAATTGATTGGACCCGTGAACAAACTCAAGATTAATCTTAACATCTCCATATTGAAAATTGCCTTCCTCCGTTTCTATATTGGAAGAGAAAAGATCCGGATTGAAGAAATCCATTCCGCCATTGTCAGATGAAAACGCATCCATTTAAATGATTATTCCAATGGTTGAAAACTGGAAATCGGTACGGTCCCCGCTCGACAGTAGCAAGAGTATTGAATGGGCTGGTGACAGGTTTCAATTTATATACCACTCGAAATACAAGCAACTCGAATTGTATACAACTTGATTTGTATATAACCTGAGCTGATTTATATGGAGGTCCGCTTGCCATTGGTAACCGTGGGCTTGAATTTTCGTGGGGGGTTTAGCCAATGCAAGTTAGATGGTACTCTCGAACAACTGTGTCAACAGCAACATCAATGCACTTTGCTAGCTGGGCTTCCGGTGGAAATCTTGCAACGAATATTCGGGAAATATGTTCAAGATATTCGGGTTCTCCTGAATTTCAGAGCCACTTGCAAAGCTGGTAATTCTTTGAGCATCAAAATCTTCTCAGATTGGAGCTTCGTATCATGTACGGACGTTGCGCTCATTCGAGTCGCGACTATTTGGTGTACTTCCTTGCATGAACTGGAGCTCAATGGGGACATTGTAACAGAAGCTAATTTATTCGCAATTGCACGGGGGTGTCCAGGACTCAAGAGCTTTAAGAGCTCGGCACCAAACCCCAAGACCAGCTCACAGGCTCTAGGCGCTTTCTTTTCGGCTTTGTCGAGTTTTGAATCCATTGAGATTTCTAAAAGTGAGACCTTAGACAACTGGGTCTTGTCTCGAATTGCACAAAATAGTAGAAACCTTCGCAGAGTGGCAGTGACAGAGAACTCAAACATCGGATACGAAGGATTGGCTGATATCGCAATGAAATGCTTCACCACTCTTCGAGAAGTAGATCTCAGCTGGTGTTGTAACCTTTCCAAAGATTCGATTTTTGTTTTTTTGAAGAATGAACCTTTCAATAGCCAGTCTAATTTGACTCATCTTGCTCTGAACGGCTGCTCTGTTGTCGACGATGAATTATGTATGCGGATAAGTAATTTTTGTCCGCATCTGGTGCGCTTGGAGATATCTGATTGCCTTAGAGTCACAGAACACGGAATACTTTGCTTTGCGAAATCATCTGAATCAATGCGAGTACTTCGATGTTCTGGATGTATTAATATACAGCATGTAGGGTTCGCAGTGCTCTTTAGTTTAAATATTCGTTTGGTGGAACTTTATGCCGATAGATGTCCATTTCTTTCCGACATCTGTTTCTTGTCTTTAGGCAACGTTGTCAACAATCATCTCAGGGTGTTGGATGTTTCCTCGACTAGCATTTCCTCTATTGGAGTCCGCGCTATATACAAAGTGTTCCAAAATTTAAAAACCTTTAGTTGTAAAAATTAACTAGTATTTATTTCAAAATTCAAATTCGGTTTCGTCTATGCTCGAAAGGACAGTCTCAAGAATGAAATCAATAGAATCGTAGCAAATACAGAATGATTGCGGGATTGGGTGAGGTAGTGTCGCATAGCAGGCTCTGGGGTATATATTTTTCAATCTCTCCATTGCTGACCATTCTCTTACATCATCTTGAACCGGAGGAACAATGAACGTGATGCGATCCTTGAGCGCCACAATCATTTTTTCCATCTTATCAAGTCCTCGTTGACTTTTCAAGTGGTCATCATTTAAGGACAGCGCATTTTTAATTATATCCGGATGTAAAAGCTCAAACATGACGGAAACGAATTCATCCTCCACATGCGGGTACTTCCGCAACAAGATCATCTTCAGTAATCTATGCTTTAGAGTCTTGGGAATGAAAAACGAAAAAATTCCCAACCATAAAGTAGTGTACCACGCGATGGTACTGTTAAACTTCGAATTGACGGTAAACCTGTTTTCAAACCATCCATTATTTCCTGGAAAGTAACTGAAAGGCACCGAAGGGGAAACCCCGTAGAATTTAATAAAGCGATACTCTGGTAAACGCTGCTGCATCTCTAACCCAATACGTATCCCTACGCCATATCCAATCACGAATATTTCGAATACATCATCGTCATCTCCAGTGTCCTTCAGCGAGGTAACTTCTCTTCTAAATACAGCTATTTTATGCTGGATTTGCTCCTCTAGACTGATAGATTGATTATCCTTGGGCAAACTCCATTTCGAATTTCCTGCGTGTCCAATACATAACACCGAAACAGAAGCGTCGTAGTACTCGTAGATGCTAGCCAACATGGTTAAGTAGCAATCCACAAGACCCGGTGTTCCTGGAATTAAGAAAACAATTTTTTTAGTATCGTGCAGAGTGCCGTGTGATTTGGAGGCATACATCCTAGCTACATCTGTGTTCAACATTCGGCCAGTTGGTAAAGGCATACTCACTCGCCTTTGAACGAATTGAGTAAGATCATCTGGGGATCCATGGGGCCTGCCAGTGTTAAAGAACGCAGATATGGAGCTAAACAGAGTGAGCAAAAACAACCGAATCAAGATGGCGATTCTTCCCAACACTTTAGACATTGAATATCTCTCAGCTCCTTTAGGAGATATGGGAGCGAGAAGAGATTTGCTTCTTGGAGTAGATAGTCCTCCATCTTCATTGCTGCTACTCAGCCTTCGAAGAAGTTCCTTGTCGAAAACTGCCAACGTACGAAGCTTCATAACGGCGCTTTTAAATTTGGAGTTCTTACGATCCTTGAACCTATCGATTACATCCTGATAATTTCTATCTGCGTTTTCTAATTCAGTGATGTTATTCACCCATGGATGATCTAGCACTTGGGAAGGTGAAAATCTTTTCTCCGGGTTGACCTGCAATAAACCTCGAATGAGTGATTTAGCTTGTTGCGTCACTTGTTTCCAATCATCAGTTTCCAACTCATAAACACCAGATTTGATCATTTCAAATTGGACTTTTTCAACCGTGTGGTGAAACGGCAGAGTGCCTGACAACAGAGTATACAGCAACACTCCTAGAGCCCACATATCTACTTTAGTACCGTAAGGATCTCCTCTTAATAGCTCCGGGGACACATAACCTAATGTTCCAACAGCATCTGTTAAAGGTTCGAGGGAATCGTATTTGGATATATCTCTCGAAATCCCGAAATCAATGATTTTAACGTTGGTATCGTTGTACATGACATTTTCTGGTTTCATATCCCTGTGTACAATGTGATTTTCCTCCAAGTATACCAGGGCTGAAGCCAGTTGTTTAATAATAGCGGACGCTTCAATTTCAGAAAAATGTTGACGTGTCGCAATTGCATCGAAAAGCTCCCCCCCAGTGAGAAGTTCCATCACAACAAAATAGTATTCTGGCGATTCGAAGTATTCATAATAACGAACAATATTAGGATGATCAAGCTTTATCATGATGTCGCACTCATTCAAAAAGGCTCTCGGAGTCACTGCGGATCTACGAATTCTTTTTATTGCTACTAATGAAGGAACTTCCGATCCCACTTTGGTTATACGCCCTGGTTTTCGCAACTCCGCTCTAAAAACAGTTGCTACTGATCCACTTCCTATGCGCTCATGAAGGAAGTACACACTGTCAATGACTTTATTTAGCTCCATATCTTTGGTGAACGCAACACTGGTCACGATCACACAATTCAAGTTCAATGTCAATCAACAAATAATCGATACGAACAAGCAGAGTCGTGTATTATTTATTTAATTAATACACAATAGATTCGTAATATAATTGATAGTTTTAGCTAATACAAGACCCGTATGGAACAAAAGCACGTGATCTGGAAATGTTTTTTTCAAAAGTACTATCAGTTTATGCTAGGTCGCTTTATTAACTATAGTTCTGCGTAGGAACAAAGGAAAGTGGATCAACGTTTTTAATTAAGGAGAAGTCCAGAAGTTGTATCTTGTCAAGTAACAAAGGATGATGATGAAGATGACTTTGATGAAGATGACTTTGATACTTGCCTTGGCTTCGGTGCAAGCTAACCGCGTGTCAGAATACGTGGAGCTCGAAGGGCATACGGTGAAGAATGACTACGTGCTGAGACGACCTCACGAGTACGTCAAGACAGAGGATCTACCGGACGGTTGGGATTGGCGAGATGTCGATGGGATCTCGTACGTTACGAAGAGCCTCAATCAGCATATTCCGTAAGTTTTCATAAAATCACTCGTGTGTATCTTTAACAGCGAGTTCCAGTCAATACTGCGGGTCGTGTAAGTAAATCAAGAACTCTTTGTCACTATATTCGTTATAATGGTTTATGAAGGCTGGGCCCATGGATCTATGTCATCTCTAGCTGACAGAATCAAGATTGCTAAGAAGGGCAAAGGAGAAGATGTAAATCTTGCCATTCAGTTTATTCTCAATTGTGGCACGAAAGTTGCTGGAAGCTGCCATGGTGGGTCCCATACTGGTGCCTTCGAATTTGTGAAAAAAACTGGATTCATTCCTTACGATACCTGCTTGGTTTACGAAGCTTGTAGTTCTGAGTCCTCGGAAGGTACTTGCAAACGGGCTGACTACACATGCAAGCCCATTAATACCTGCAGAACCTGTTCCACATTTGAAGCTGCAGGTGGATTTTGTTCAGGTATCTCTGATTTCCCAAATGCCACTATTGCAGGTAAGTTTCTTTTCTTTTTAGTGTGGGATTTAAATTTGATTTTCGAATAGAATATGGAACTTTGGAGAATGCCGATCAAATCAAGAAGGAGATTTACGCTAGAGGTCCAGTGGCGTGCGGAGTGAACGCTAATGTTTTGTCCGAGTATACCGGTGGTATTGTTGACATGCCTCATGCCTCGAGAATGGTAGATCACATCGTGTCGATAATTGGCTGGGGAAAAAACCATGAAGACGGGTCTGAATATTGGATCGTTCGTAACAGTTGGGGACAATACTGTAAGTAGAGTCCTTTTATATAACCCACTAAACTTACCTTGACCATAGGGGGAGAGATGGGGTATTACAGATTGAAACTCGGTGATAACCAACTTGGAATGGAAACTAGTTGTGCATGGGTAAGTCCTATTTATTTAGTGAAGGGACAGTCTTAATTAAAATTGGTTTGTAGGCAACGCCAGGAGGTTTTACTGAGATGAACACGCCGTGCTATGAAGATGGCTCAAACTGTGTCATTCAAAAAGAATATGTTGATCCTCATCATTCGGGAATCGCGTATGGAAAACTGCTCAAGAACAGGTTTTCACAGCAAGAGTTGATGTAAAAGAATTTTATTATAAATTTGTTTGAAAAGGTTTTTTTTAAAACACCACAAAAATCGATTTTTTAAGGACGAAAATACACACCATTGTGAAAGCGAGTTGCGAGGGATGGGGAAATCACGATGCATCGTCTACATTGATCTAATTGAAATGGAGGACGATTCAGATATAGAGCCTAGACGGATTGGAAAGTTAGTTCTTGAACAAGGGGAGCTTGATTTCATATCTTCCGTTCAGATGCTACGCAGTCGTATCGAGGTTGAATGCAGTGACAAGCTTGATTTTCGCTGGAAGTTTCTGAGGAACTATTTCGGTGTTACAATGGAGCAGGAATTCAAAAAACCTCCACTTTATGTGATGACTAGAGGCAAGTCGAAGGTAAAGCTATCTCATCTCAAGTCTCCAAGACCGAGAGCCAACGCTGCCAGTTGCAAAGACACCTTGTTCACCGTAACTATAATGAAGATGAAGGAAGAACCTATTAAAGAAGTATCCTTAATGGAAGAACTTGAGCACCAATCAAGGTACCAAGGATACATGGAGAAGTTGGATATATTCGCTGGGAAATTCCAACTGTTTTATTTTCGAGTAGATACCGCTACGTGCTCATTAGACTGCTTCGGACCTTACGATAGCATAGTGCCTAAAGTTCCTAATCTTGCGCGGAAACTAGCAAGTGATTCTCTCAACCTGAATTCTGTGTGGCAAGTGAAGCCTTACGAAGGAACGATTCCCGGCCCGGAATGCTATTATACAATGGAACTGCATTGTGACGATGGAGCAAAATGGACGCTAGCCATTCCCTCCATAGCAGAATTTACCAAATGGATCAAGTACTTTCACAAAGTCACGCCTAACCTAGCAGGAGTCAATTATCGGATCAAACCAAAGAAGTGCGAATGGACAATTTGTGAAGTTGATGATAAGCAGTTCAATAGCCGTGAGGCAGTTCGATCCTTTGAATCAGTAGTGTTTCATACCGGTCGTTTGGGTATTCAGATAGGAGAAGGTGCGACAGGCACAGAGGTTAAACACGTAGCACCAGGAAGCCAGGCTGAAATTTTGGGAATAAAACTTGGAGACATACTTGTTACAGTTGACGGGATCGATGTGACAGGCATGGGCTGGAAGGAAATCGTTCCTTTGTTAGAAGCTCGCCCATTGCAAGCCACTTTTGGCCGTCCTTGCACTATGGTTCAACTTAAGAGTGGCAATCGTTTCTACATCCAAAAATTGAAAACTATGTTTACCCGAAGTCCGAATCGAATGAACACTGAAACTAATAGTATGAAACACAGCGGACATAAAGAAAACATCAAGAATACACCTCCTATTGCGCCTCCTAGAAATCTGACTCCTCCACCAGGCCTTCCCAACCCGTTTAAAGTCAAGGGACTATCAAGGGGGTTTGGGGCGGCCAAGCAACTTGATTCTATGCCAATTTCGGTAGAATCCAATTATATTACGCAGGAAACTCGAGCTGCTTCACGGCAATTATCGAGATACAGGAATCAAACCATACGGTTCAACCAAACTCTGAGTTCAGCTTTTCAAGAGTCGTACCAGCAAGAGGAGCAATTTGAGTCTCTTTTAGCAAGCATGTTGGAAGAAGCAAAAACTAGAATTAAACACGAAGCCAACCTTGGTTCGAATAGGGAGCTAAGCTCCAGATCAGCGGATACCCTCGAGTCCAGTAACACTAAGAAATATATGGCATTTAGTTCGAGGTTGGCATTTTCTAAAATAGGCCAAAAGGTCAAGGTAAAGAATATCTTAAACAAAGCGAATTTGCGTTTCGCTGGAGCTATTAAACCCGGTAAATATGCCTCAAAGATAAAAAATGCATTGGAAGCTAAATTCAAGCGTCGAAGGCATAATATTGCGGCATTGATCTCTTTATTACGTTCTACTAATATTGAAGAAAAAGAAGAAGCCCTGGACGCGATTCTAGATTTAGTTGCGAAAGATGACATGGCGATCGGAGTACTAGCTACTCACCTAGACTTGCTGATTGAATGCCTAAATAACAAGGAGAACATCGAGCTGAAGGAGAATGTTGCAGGTATTCTCTGGAATATGTCTGATGATGTTGCTATCGCTCAGAAGATAATAAAATCGGGAGCGATGGATTCGTTGCTTTATTTGATCGCAGCAGCTGCAAATGACGAAGAATCATCTGATATTGCCAAGGAAGAAGCTGCAGGTGCTTTGTGGAATTTGTCAGATCTGCCTCAAGGCAAGATTGAAATTTTGAAACACGAAGAAGGACTCAGAGCGATGCTGGAGCTCATCATGCCATCTAACCATTGCACTGACTTCACGAAAGAGAATGTTGCCGGGATCATTTGGAATCTCTCTGGAAATCCAGATTGTTTAGACTCCATTTTCGGTTTTGAGGAAGGACCTGTTGAAGCTCTAGCTTATTTAATTGTTAAAGGTACAAGTGTAGCACAGGAGAATGCAGCCGGTGCTTTGATGAATATTTCGTTGAGTGTGGATTATCGCTCTAAGATTCCGTCATGTCCATCAGCCATTTCAGCGCTGGTTCAGTTGCTGGTATTCGGATCTCTTTTAAGCCGAGAACACGCGTGTGGAACTCTGCATCATGTTGCAATTAATGATGCCGGCATCCAGCGTCTCATTGTTCAAGAAGGCGCTATTCCGCCCCTTGTTCGACTTTTAAAGCAAACCGATTCTGTGAATGCTAGATCACGTGCCGCGCTATGCTTACGAACATTGTCGGAAGATATTGAGAATAAGAAAGAGATCACAGAGAGTGATTGTATATCATCTTTAGTCGAAGCTCTGGAGGAGAAGAATTCGATGTTAGAGATTCACTTGGTGGAGGCATTGTGGGTATTGGCACATGAAAATCAGGACAATCGGATATTAATCTCCGAAGGTGCTATTCCAAAATTGGTGGAGATTTTGAAAAATGGAAATGATGCTGCAAAGGCCAGGGCTGCAGGGGTTATTGGAGTGCTAGCGGATGACCCTAGGAATACTCGTACAATAGTTCTATCAGGTGCATTAGATCCATTGGTATCCATGGTCAAATCTGGGGATCACGAATCCCGTAGAGAAGCAGCAAATGCACTTGGTCGAATTAGTATGGGGGATCCACAGACCCAATCGAGGTTAATGAGGTCTTTGAAATTTGGCCAAGTAATAGGAGTGAGTCGAGGTGATATTTATTCTATTCGAGCAAAGTTGGAGGTTCTTGGGGTCGATGATGACGATGAATATTTTGATAGCGATATATCCGACTGGGCTAGCGTCGGCGCTCAAACTTCCAATAGCATCATATAAGCATTTCAAAACTCAGTATTTAATGTGCAAAAAACGAAGCCATAGAACAACTTCGAAAGTTTCCATACTGTTTTTGTAGCAAG
>Ga0105054_10004282_pt1 | contig 21427 bp, 19 predicted proteins | sample BON02_FD_78091 | JGI IMG/M metagenome (GOLD analysis project Ga0105054, IMG submission 78091) | Freshwater microbial communities from Lake Bonney liftoff mats and glacier meltwater in Antarctica - BON-02 (megahit assembly) | ecosystem: Environmental > Aquatic > Freshwater > Ice > Glacier...
AAGCCGGGCGGGCAGGATGGATGCAAGGTCGTCCGTTGCCGCGGGCTGGCGCGGGGGCTATGTTGCGGCCCCAATTGTGACCGGAGGATTTCCGATCGTGGCCGATACCGGCGACCAGTTGCTGCGCGAGATCGACGAGGATCTTCGGCGCGAACAATGGCTCAAGCTGTGGCGCGCCTACGGGCGTTATGTCGCGGCTGTTGCGGCCGTGCTTGTCATCTTCGTGCTCGCCTTCGTGGGCTGGCGCGAATACAGCCAGAGTCAGCTCGGCGCCGACGGCAATGCCTATTGGCTGGCCGACCGGCTCGATACCCTGGGCGACCGCAAGGGGGCGGCCGCGGGATTCGGCCAGCTCGCCGATGACGGCCATGCCGGTTATGTCCTGCTGGCGCGCCTGCGCGAAGGCCAGGCGCTCGCCGATACCGGCGATGCCCAGGGCGCGGTTGCCGCCTTCGATGCCGTGGCCGCCGATCCGTCCTTCGATGCCGACTACCGTCTTCTGGGCAACCTCTACGCTGCTGCGGTGCTGCTCGACGGCGATGATGCCGATGCCGTCGCCAGCCGTCTGGCCCCGGTCGCCGCACAGGGTTCGCCCTGGCGCTCCTCGGCCATGGAGATGCAGGGTGTCCTGGCGCTCAAGACCGGCGACCGCGAGGGTGCCGCCGCCATCTTTGATGCCCTTGCCGCCGATCCGGCGACACCCACGACCCTGCGGGCGCGTGCGGTAGAGCTTGCAGCCATGGCGCGGGGGGGCACCTGATCGTGCGCCGCCTCGTTCTGGTGCTCGCCGCCGCGGCGCTGCTGGCCGGTTGCGAGTCCGAAACCTTCGATTTCCTGGGCACCCCGCCGCCGCCGCCGCTGGAAGGTGATCGTATCGCCATCCTGCAGCTCGACGCCGAGCTCACCGCCGACCCGGAGATCGCGCAGGATCCCGTGATCCTGCCGGCACCGCTGGCAACTCCCAACTGGCCCCAGTCGGGTGGTCTGGTCGACAAGGCGATGTACCACATCGCCGTACCCGGCCCGCTCGACAAGATCTGGTCCCGTGACATCGGCGAAGGCGACGGCCGCTATCGCAAGATCATTGCCACGCCGGTGGTCGCGCTGGGGCGGGTCTATACCTTTGATGCCGACACCGAAGTCACGGCCCTGGATGCCGAAACCGGCAAGAAAATCTGGGATTTCGACGTCACACCCGACGCCGAGAGCGACGGCGGCTGGGGCGGCGGTCTGGCCTTCTACCGGGGCCGCCTCTATGTCACTACGGGTTATGGCGAGCTGATCGCGCTCGACGGCGAAACCGGCGACGAATACTGGCGTGTGCGCCTGGGCCCGCCCGTGCGGACACCGCCCACGGTCAGCCAGGGGCGCGTGTTCGTCGTCACCCCGGACAACGAACTCCAGGTGATCGACGCCGACACCGGCGAACTGCTGTGGACCCATCGCGGCATCGAGGAAATCGCCAGCCTGCTGGGCGGCGGCGGCCCTGCCGTCTCAGGGCCGATCGTGATCGTCACCTACTCCTCGGGCGAGATCTACGCCCTGCGTGTCGAGAACGGCCGCGTCGTGTGGTCGGATTCGCTGGCCTATGCCTCGCGCATCGGCACTCTTGCGGCACTCAACGACATCAACGGCAGTCCTGTGATCGACCGCGGCCGGGTCTATGCCATCAGTCATGGCGGCCGTCTGGTCGCGATCGACCTGGCGACCGGCGCACGCCTGTGGGAACGCGAGATCACGGGCGTTCAGACCCCCTGGATCGCCGGCGATTTCCTCTATGTCGTCTCCCTGGACGGCAAGGTCGTCTGCCTGGAGCGTGCCGACGGGCGCATCCGCTGGGTCACGTCACTGCCGACCTTCGAGGATCCCGAGGAGCACGACGATCCGATCCTGTGGAGCGGCCCGCTGCTGGCCAGCGACCGCCTGCTGGTCGTGGGCACCGACGGCACGGCAGCTTCGATCTCGCCCTACACCGGTGAGATTCTGGGCATGGTCGACATGGGCAGCGGCCTGCCGGTGGCGCCCATTGCCGCCAGCGAGACGGTCTTCCTGCTCGACAGTTCGGGCGATCTCATCGCCCTGCGCTGATCCGGAGCTGCCTGGGCCGCGATTGGCCCCGGCGCAGGATCGGTGCAGTTGCGCCCGCTCTTTGTTATAGAGCAGGCTTGAACGTGCCTGCGGTTCATCGTGGGCACGTGCGAATTCAGTGCCGGCCCGCGCGCCGGTGATAGGACAGCGTTCCGTGAGCTTTACCGTCGTCATCGTCGGCCGGCCCAATGTCGGCAAATCGACCCTGTTCAACAGGCTGGTCGGCCGCCGCGTCGCGCTGGTCGATCCCACGCCCGGCGTCACGCGTGACTGGCGCGACGGCATGGGCAACATCGGCCCGCTCAACTTCCGGATCATCGACACCGCGGGCCTCGAGGAGGCCGATCCCGGGACCCTGGGCGCGCGCATGCGTGAGCAGACCAGCCAGGCGCTGGCCCAGGCCGACGTCATGCTTTTTGTCGTCGACGCCCGCACCGGCCTGACGCCCGAGGATACCCATTTCGCGCGCGAACTGCGGCGCAGCGGCCTGCCGGTGATCCTGGTTGCCAACAAGGCCGAGGGCAAGGCCGGCGAGGCCGGTTTCTTCGACGCCTATGCCCTGGGGCTGGGCGATCCGGTGCCGATCTCTGCCGAACATGGCGAGGGCCTGGGCGAGCTCTACAACGCGCTTGCCGTCTTTGCGCCCGAGGATGAAGAGGAGAAACTCCGGGGCGACGGCCCGCTCAAGCTCGCCATCGTCGGCCGCCCCAATGTCGGCAAGTCGACGCTGGTCAACCGACTCCTTGGCACCGAACGCATGATCACCGGCCCCGAAGCCGGCCTGACGCGCGATTCCATCGCGGCGGACTACCGCTTTGAGGATCGCGACATCGAGCTGGTCGACACCGCCGGCATGCGGCGCAAGTCGCGCGTCAGCGAGGGCATCGAGCGCATGTCGGTCTCCGACACGCTGCTCACCATCCGCTACGCCCATGTCGTGGCGGTCGTGGTCGACGCCACCGAAGCCTACGACAAGCAGGATCTCACCATCGTCGACCTGATCGAGCGCGAGGGCCGGTCGCCGCTGGTCGTGGTCAACAAATGGGATCTGGTTCAGGACCAGAAAGGCGTGCGCCAGCAGTTCGAGGATCTGCTCTACGGTCTGCTGCCCCAGGTCAAGGGTGCCCCGCTGGTCACACTTTCGGCACTTTCGGGCCGCGGCGTCGAGCGCCTGATGCCCGCCGTGGTCGGTGCCTACGAACGCTGGAACGCCCGCATCCCGACCTCGCTGCTCAACCGCTGGCTTGAAGACGTGCTGGCGACCCATCCGCCGCCGGTCTCGGGCGGCGGTCGCATCAAGCTGCGCTACGTTTCCCAGGCCAAGTCCCGGCCGCCGACCTTCACGCTGCACGGCACCCGGGTCGACGATCTGCCGGAATCCTACAAGCGTTACCTGGTCAACCGCATGCGCGTCGACTTCGACCTGCCCGGCGTTCCCATCCGCCTGCGCTTCAAGTCGCCCAAGAATCCCTTCGCCGACAAGTAGGGCCGGGGGCGCTCGCCCGTTTCATCACTACCGATGTCATCCCGGACAAGCGCCCGCAGGGCGCGCCGATCCGGGATCCATGCTGTGACCTTGTCAGCGGCATGCACCTTCGTCGTGCTGCCGGGGCGAACGCCACAGCAGGGTTCCTCCGGTCAAGCCCTGCCGGAATCACACACTCCTTCTTCCCCTCTCCCCTTGAGGGAGAGGGCAGGGTGAGGGGTCTTACGCGCGGCAGCGCGGACATGAACATTTGTACACAGGGAAGCTCCCCCTCACCCAGCTTCGCCTATGCACGGCCAGGGGCCGTGCCAAGGCTGCGCAACCCTCTCCCTCAAGGGGAGAGGGGGAGAAAAACTCGAACCTCGCAGGGTATATGCATGCCGATGCGGCAAGCCGGAGAATGGCAGCCGTAGGGAACAGTTCTCCCTCAGCCCGCCTTCTTGATCGTGTAACCGTAGGGGTTGTCCTCGCGCGGCGCGAAGAACTCCGTTGCCGCGATCACGCCGTTCCAGGCACCGTCGCGGATCGCGCTGTCGGGCGCCTTGGTCAGCGGCGTGTAGCGGTGGCCCGGAATGGTCGTCTCGACCGGGTCGTTGGCCACGGCGTTGTAGGAGAAATGCAGCAGGCTTCTGGGGCGCCCGGAATGGTTGGGGCCGGAGGCATGCAGCGTGTTGGCGTGGAAAAACAGGGCATCGCCCGGCGCCATGACACAGGAAACCGTCTCGTACTGCGCCAGCGCCTGGGCGACACGTTTCGGGTCGGCCCCGCGCGAGGCGCCGACCGCGACATGGTCGAGCCTGCCGAACAGGTGGGAACCCTTCACAAGCTGCATGCAGCCGTTGTCCTGATCGCAGGGATCGACCGCCACGGTGCAGGTCACCATCGCCGGGCGCAGGCAACCCTCGACATACCAGCTTCCGAAATCCTGGTGCCAGTCCCAGCGGCCGCCGCTGCCCGGCTTCTTCATCGAGAACTTGGAGTGCCAGTGGTAGATCGGCTCGCCGATCAGCCCCTGCGCGCCGTCGACGATACGCGCGATGCGGGTCATGACACCCAGCAGGTCATCGCCATCGTCGCCCGACCAGCCGGCAAGGTCCTGCTGGCCGCCGTCACTGTCGGTGACATGGACGACACGGCCGCCCAGGTCTGGGTCGATCAGGCAGGCCTCCTGCACCGGCGCGATCTCGTCGGGCGCAAAGAGACCCGAGACCACGACAAAGCCGTCGCGGTGGTAGGCCGCGATCTGGTCGGGGCTGAGGGGAAACTGGGTCTTGAGTGACATGCGGCGTCTCCGTAGGAGCCTCATTGGAGACCGGCGAGTGCCGCTCAGCAAGTCCTCTGTAGCAGCTCTTCAGCCTGCACGATCGTGCCGCTTTCCTGCCAGTCGGGCAGCGCCATTCGCACGAATGCCTCGGCCACCGCGTCCGGCAAGGGCAGGGAAGCGGGGTCTTCGCCCGGGTAGGCGCGTGCACGCATCGCGGTCCGCAGCCGTCCGGGGTCGATCAGGTTGGCGCGCACCGCGGTCTTGTTGAGCTCGCCGGCCCAGGCGCGAATCATGACTTCAAGCGCCGCCTTGGTCGCGCCGTACGTCGCCCAGTAGGCGCGCGCGTGACGCGCATGATTCGAGGTAACGAAGATCGCGCGGCCCGCCTCGGAACGACGCAGCAGGGGGTCCATGCTCCGGATCAGGCGCCAGTTTGCCGTAAGATTGACAGCGACGGCCTCATCCCAGATCGCGGGCTTGACGTGGCTCAAGGGCGACAGCATGCCCAGCACACCGGCGTTGCCGACCAGCACGTCGAGCCGTCCGTGGCGCTCGAAGATCGCGCCGCCCAGCCGGTCGATGCCGGGTCCGTCGGTGATGTCGAGCGGCACCAGGGTTGCGGCAGGCGCGCCCGCCGTGCGCACCGCATCGTCGACCTCCTCCAGGCCGCCCACCGTGCGCGCGACCAGGATGAGTTGCGCGCCCTCGGCGGCAAAGGCCCTGGCGACGGCGGCGCCGACGCCGCGCGAGGCGCCGGTGATCAGCGCGACACGGCCTTCCAGCCGGCGCCCGGAAGCGGTCTCGTTCATGGCGTCCTCTAGACCGGGTCGTCGAGCAGGGAGAGCTGGCGTGCACCCCGGCCGCCTTCGCGGTCGACCAGGGGAATGGGATACTCGCCGGTCAGGCAGGCATCGCAGAACTGGGGCAGCGCGCTGTCGCGCCCCAGCGCCTCGCCGGTCGCCCGGTAGAGGCCGTCGACGCTGAGGAAGGCCAGCGAATCGACGCCGATCAGTTCGGCCATCTCGGCCAGGTTCATGCGCGCGGCCAGCAGTTCCTCGCGCGAGGGCGTGTCGACGCCGTAGAAGCAGGAATGGGTCGTGGGCGGGCTGGCGATCCGCATGTGGACCTCGGTCGCGCCGGCCTCGCGGACCATGGCGACGATCTTGGTCGAGGTCGTGCCGCGCACGATCGAATCGTCGATCAGGATCACCCGCTTGCCCGCCACCTCGCCACGGTTGGCGTTGTGTTTGAGCTTCACGCCCAGGTGGCGCACGTTCTGGCTGGGCTGGATGAATGTGCGCCCGACGTAGTGGTTGCGGATGATGCCCAGGGCAAAGGGAAGGCCCGCCTCCTCGGCATAACCCAGGGCTGCCGGCACGCCCGAATCGGGCACCGGCACAACGACATCGGCCGGCACGCCGCTCTCGCGGGCCAGTTCGCCGCCCAGGCGCTTGCGTACCTCATAGGCGTTGCGGCCCTCGACCTGGCTGTCGGGGCGGGCAAAGTAGATGTATTCGAAGATGCAGAAGCGCGGGCGCTCCTTGGCGAAGGGCCGCAGGGAGACCATGCCCTTGCGGTCGACGATGATCATTTCGCCCGGTTCGACATCGCGCACGAACTTGGCGCCCATGATGTCGAGCGCGCAGGTCTCCGAGGCCATCACCGGCGCGCCATGCACCTCGCCCAGAACCAGCGGGCGCACCCCCAGGGGGTCGCGCACGCCGATCAGGGCGTCCTCGGTCAGCGCCAGCAGCGAATAGGCGCCCACGACCTGTTTCAGGGCATCGACAAGGCGGCTGGGCAGGTCGGGCTGGGTGCTTTGGGCGACCAGATGGACGATGACCTCGGTGTCGGTCGTCGACTGGAAGATCGCGCCCCGCTTCACAAGCTGCTCGCGCAGGATGTGGGCGTTGGTCAGGTTGCCGTTGTGCGCGATGGCAAGGCCGCCCATGGCGGTCTCCACGAAGATCGGCTGGACATTGCGCAGGGTGGTTTCGCCGGTCGTGGCGTAACGGTTGTGGCCGATCGCACTATCGCCCTCCATGCGCGCCATCACGCCCTGGTCGGCAAAAACCTCGCCGACGAGGCCCAGGCTGCGGTGCACATGGAACTGGCTGCCGTCGAAGGTGACGATACCGGCCGCTTCCTGCCCGCGGTGCTGCAGGGCGTGCAGGCCAAGGGCCGCATGGGCAGCGGCATCGTCGCTGCCATAGATGCCGAAGACGCCGCACTCCTCATGGAGGTGGTCGTCGTCGAAGGGATGCTTTGTCAGGAAGCGTGTCACGCGTGAGAGTCCTGCCTCATTGGTCGGCGTCGATCATCTGGTCGAGTGCCTCGCGGTCGGCGTCGTTATACCCGGCTTCGGGCGAATTGCCAGCCTCGGTGTCATCACCCTGGGGAGCCACCATGTCGTTGTACTCGATGCCCAGTTCAATGGCTGATGACGTAGCCTTGAGTTGCTCGCTCACGCGATCGCCCTGCATGCCCCATTCCTCGGGCGCGAGTTCCAGCATGATCTCGGAGCCTTCGGCGATCAGAGGCGTCAGTTTGGCCTCGCGCAGCCACTCGGGATGCTCTTCGGACGGAGCCATCAGCGTGTAGACAAGATAGATCAGGCAGACCACCAGAACGCCCCGGATCAGGCCGAAGACGAAGCCCAGGGAACGGTCGAGCACGGAAAGATGGGATTCCTCGGCGCGTTTGACCGCGACCATGCTGATCAGCGTCAGCACGGTCAGCGCCACCACGAAGATGCCGGTGCCCGTCGCCAGGGCCGAAATCAGCGGATCGCCGATCCATTCGCTCACATGCGGCAGCACCGGCTTGTAGAGATAGACTGCGGCCGCCACCGCCCCGCCCCAGGTCGCCAGGAAGAAAAACTCGCGCACCGCGCCGCGGAAATAGGCCAGGAACCCCGAAAGGAAGATGATTCCCAGGGCGGCAAAGTCGGCGATGGTCAGCGGCAGGTCGTTCATGGCCGTCCGTCGTCTCCGTAGATCAGATCGACGAGGCTACCCAGCTGGCTGATGTTGGTGACCGACATGCCCTCGATCGTGCCCTTGCGTCCCTTGCGCTCGGGGATCACGGCCTGGCGAAAGCCCAGCTTGGCGGCTTCGCTGAGACGGGCGTCTGCCTGGCTGACCGGGCGGACCTCGCCGGCAAGGCCGATCTCGCCGAAGAAGATACCATCCTTGGGCAGGGGACGGGCAGCGATCGAGGAAATCAGCGCGGCGGCCACTGCCAGGTCCGCGGCCGGTTCGCGCACGCTGAAGCCGCCGGCGACGTTGAGGTAGACATCATGGCCGGCAAGCGCCAGGCCGCAGCGGGTGTCGAGCACCGCCAGGACCATGGCCAGGCGGCCCGTATCCCAGCCGACCACCGCGCGCCGGGGCGTGCCCAGCGCCGAGGGGGCGACCAGGGCCTGGATTTCCATCAGCATCGGCCGGCTGCCCTCGATGCCGGCGAACACCACCGTGCCGGCGACATCCTGGTCGCGCCGGTCGAGAAACAGCGCCGAGGGGTTGGCGACCTCGTCGAGGCCGTGGTCGGTCATCTCGAAGACGCCGATCTCGTCGGTCGCGCCGTAGCGGTTCTTGACCGCGCGCAGGATGCGGAACTGGTGGCCGCGCTCGCCCTCGAAGTAGAGCACCGCGTCGACCATGTGCTCGAGCACACGCGGTCCCGCAATCTGGCCGTCCTTGGTGACGTGGCCGACCAGCAGCAGCACCGCGCCGGTCTCCTTGGCGTGGCGGATCAGTTCCTGGGCCGAGCCACGCACCTGGCCGACCGTGCCCGGCGCCGAATCCAGGGTGTCGAGGTACATGGTCTGGATCGAATCGATGACCACCAGGTCGGTGCGCTCGGCCGACAGGCTGGAGATGATGTCGCGCACGTTGGTGGCTGCGGCAAGCTGCACGGGCGAGGCCTCCAGGCCCAGCCGGCGCGCGCGCAGGCGGACCTGGTCGACCGCCTCCTCGCCGGAAAGATAGACGCAGCGCACGCCTTTCAGGCCCAGCCGGGCGGCGGCCTGCAGCGCGATGGTCGATTTGCCGATCCCGGGATCGCCGCCCAGCAGCAGGACGGAGCCGGGCACCAGGCCGCCGCCGAAGACGCGGTCGAGTTCGTTGATCCCGGTCACCATGCGCGGCGGCGGTTCGCTCGCCCCGGTCAGGCCCTCGAAGGTCAGGCGCCTTCCGCGTTTCTTGCCCTTGAGGCCGCCGGGCGCCTCGGAGGTCGTCACCGCCTCTTCGGCGATGCTGTTCCATTCGCCGCAGGCGTCGCAACGCCCGGCCCATTTGCGGTGCTCGGCACCGCAGGACTGGCAGACGAAACGCGACGCGGCGGCCATCAGAATTGTTCCTCCAGAGGGGAAGGCAAAGGAGCGGGCGACAGCTTCGCGACGCCGGTCCTCACGGTCGCCTGACGTCCATCTGGATCGGGCCATCGGCGCGACCATGGATGAACTGGTCGACATAGGGATTGCCGCTGTTGTCGATGTCGTCGACCGGGCCCGTCCACACCAGCTTGCCGCCGTAGATCATGGCGACCCTGTCGGCGATCTTGCGGACGCTGGCCATGTCGTGGGTGATCGAAATGGTCGAAACGCCCATTTCCTCGCGGACGTGGACAATCAGGTCGTTGATGACATCGCCCATGATCGGGTCGAGCCCGGTGGTCGGCTCGTCGAAGAAGATGATCTCCGGCTTGGTCGCGATGGCGCGGGCCAGCGCCACGCGTTTCATCATGCCGCCCGAGAGTTCCGCCGGCAGCAGGTCGGCGACATCTTCGTGCAGGCCGACCATGCCGAGATTGTCGATGGCCTGTTTGTAGGCATCGGCGCGCGAGACGCCATGGCCCTGGATCAGGCCGAAGGCGACGTTTTCCCAGACGGGCAAGCTGTCGAACAGGGCGCCGCCCTGGAACAGCATGCCGAACTTCTGCATCAGGGCGTCGCGTTCGCCGCCGCGCAGGCCCACGGCATTCTTGCCGTCGATCAGGATCGTGCCCTCGTCGGGCCGGATCAGGCCCAGCACGCACTTGATCGTCACCGACTTGCCCGAGCCCGAGCCGCCGATGATGACGAGCGATTCGCCCTTGGCGACATCGAAGTCGATGCCGTCGAGGATGGTCTTGGACCCGAAGCTTTTCTTCAGGCCGGCAACGCTGATTTTCGGCGTGTCCTGGCTCATACCGAAAAGAAGATCTCCGTGACGAAGTAGTTGAAGGTGAGGATCAGGATCGAACCCGACACCACCGCATAGGTCGTCGCCGTGCCGACACCCTGGGCGCCGCGCTGGCTGTTGTAGCCGTGGTAGCAGCCCATCAGCGCGATCAGGAAGCCGAAGACCGCCGCCTTGACCAGGCCGGAGATGACATCCATCGGCTCGAGGATGTCGAAGGTGCTGTGCAGATAGACCGTCGGATTGAACCCCAGCTTGCCGATCGAGACGACGTAGCCGCCCAGCACGCCGATGACGTCGGCGATGGCGACCAGGATCGGCAGGGTCAGCGTCGCCGCGATCACCCGCGGCGCCACCAGATACTTGTACGGGTTGGTCGACAGCGTGGTCAGCGCGTCGATCTGCTCGGTCACGCGCATGGTGCCCAGTTCGGCCGCGATCGCGGCACCCACGCGGCCCGCGACCATCAGCCCGGCCAGCACCGGCCCCAGCTCGCGCGTCACCGAAAGCACGACGATGCCCGCGATGGCGCTTTCGGCCTCGAAACGGGAAAAGCCGGTGTAACTCTGCAGGGCCAGCACCATGCCGGTGAAGACCGCCGTCAGGCCGACCACGGGCAGCGAGAAATAGCCGATTTCCAGGATCTGGCGCAGGACCAGGCGCGGATACCAGGGCGGCAGGATGCAGTGCATCACCGCCAGAGCGGCAAACTGCACCAGCCGGCCCGTTGAGGCCAGGAAGGCCAGGGCCGTGCGGCCTATGGGCGCTAACGGATTCACACGCTCTCCCCGCTGCGATAGACGCGGGGATAACGCCCGCCCAGCGCAGTCAGCAGCTCATAGCCGATCGTCCCCGCACGAGCGGCCAGTTCGTCCAGCATTTTCGAACCCCAGATCAGTTCGACCCATGTTCCCACCCCAGCCTTGTCGTCGGGAACGGCGCTGATGTCCAGTGTGACAAGATCCATGGAAACCCGCCCGATCACCGGAATTTCGATGTTTCCGATGCGCGCGCTGCCGCAGCCCGAGAGGCTGCGCAGGTAGCCGTCGGCGTAACCGACCGGGATGGTGGCCACCCGCGTCGCCTTCTGGGCGGTAAAATGGCCGCCGTAACCCACGGTTTCCCCGGGGGCGACATTGCGGACCTGGATGATGCGCGCCCGAAGCGTAACGACCGGGGCCATGGGGTTGGCCGCGCCAGGCGTCGGATTGCCGCCGTAAACCGCATAACCCGGGCGCACCATGTCGAAGTGATAGTCGCGCCCCAGGAAGATGCCCGAGGAATTGGCCAGGCTGGCCGGCAGTTCGGGCAACGTCGCGCGCAGCCGGTTGAAACGGTCGAGCTGTTCCCGGTTCAGCGGGTGCCCGGCCTCGTCGGCGCAGGCCAGATGGCTCATGACATGGGCGACATCGAGACTGTCGAGCAGTTCCGGCTTGCCTGCCAGTTCCTCGACCTCGTAGGGCGGCAGGCCCAGCCGGTTCATGCCCGTGTCGATGTGGATGGCGGCCGGAAGGCGCCGCTCCTTCTTGCGCGCGAAGCTCGACCAGCGCTCGATCTGACCCAGATCGTTGAGCACCGGGATCACGCCATTGGCCGCCATGTCGTCCTCGCCGCCCTCGAACAGGCCGTTGAGGACATGGACGCGGGCCTTGGGCACCAGGGCGCGCAGCATGACGGCGCCGTCCATGTTGGCGGTGAAGAAGTTGCGGCAGCCGGCCTTCCACAGGGCCGGCGCGACACGGCGCACGCCAAGGCCATAGGCATTGGCCTTGACCATGCCGGCACAGGTGGCGCCTTGGCTGCGGTCGCGCAGCATCTGCCAGTTGGCGGCCAGCGCCCCGAGGTCGATCACGAGCTCGGTGGCGGCGGGCTCAGTTGGGGCCGTCGTCCGGGGAATAACGCCTCTCCAGGTCCGTGAACTTCGTCGTGGCAGCATCGAAGTAGAGCTCGACGTCGCCGGTGGCGCCGTGGCGGTGCTTGGCCACGATCACCTCGGTGATGCCGCGCATCTTCTCCATCCTTTGCTCCCAGTGTTCAAGTCGTTCGCGGAACTTGGCGTCGGAATCGCTTTCGCCGGCCTTGGGCTGGGGTTGCTGGCGCGAGAGGTAGTACTCCTCGCGGTAGATGAACATGACGACATCGGCATCCTGCTCGATCGAACCCGATTCGCGCAGGTCCGAGAGCAGGGGGCGTTTGTCCTCGCGCTGCTCGACCGCGCGCGACAGCTGGGCCAGCGCCAGCACCGGCACGTCCAGTTCCTTGGCCAGGGCCTTGAGTCCCTGGGTGATCTCGGAAACCTCCTGCACCCGGTTTTCCTGGCTCGCCCGGGAGTTGCCGCGAAGGAGCTGCAGGTAATCGACCACGATCAGCGACAGCCCGTGCTGGCGCTTCAGGCGGCGTGCCCTGGTGCGCAGAGCCTGGATCGAGAGCGCCGGGGTGTCGTCGAGATAGAGCGGGATGCGCGCCAGTTCCTGGCTTGCCCGCACGATGGCGTCGAAATCGCGCTGGTTGATGTTGCCGCGGCGCAGCAGGTCGCTGGGCACCCGCGATTCCTCGGCCAGGACACGGCTGACGAGCTGCTCCGACGACATTTCCAGCGAGAAGAACCCGACGACCGCGCCGTCGATCACGCGTGCCGTGCCGGTTTCGTCGACCTCGGCGCGATACCGTTTGGCTGCTGCAAAGGCGATGTTGGTTGCCAGCGAGGATTTGCCCATGGCGGGGCGCGCGGCAAGGATCAGCAGATCGCTGCGATGGAAGCCGCCCAGCAGATCGTCCAGATCGGTCAGGCCGGTGGAGATGCCGGTCATGCCGGCTTCCTTGCGGAAGGCCGCCTCCATCATGGTCAGGGCGCCGATGGAGATGTCGCGGAAGCTGCGGAAATCACGGTCGCCCGAGCCGTGTTCGGCCAGTTCGAAGAGCGAACGTTCGGCCCGCTCGAGCTGGTCGGATGCGGTTTCCTCGATGTTCTGCTCGAAGGCGTCGTTGACGACCTCCTCGCCGATGCCGATCAACTGGCGCCGGACGTAGAGATCGTAGATCTCGCGGCCATACTGGCTGGCGTTGATGATCGTGGCGGCCGAGGAGGCAAGGCGGGCCAGATACCCCGCGCCGCCGACCTCCGAAAGCGCCTCGTCCTTCTCGAAGAAGGTCTTCAGCGTCACCGGATTGGCGACCTGACCGCGCTCGACGATGCGCTGTACCGCCTCGAAGATGCGGCCGTGGACCGGGATGAAGAAGTGCTCGTGCTGGAGAAAATCCTCGACCCGATTCAGGACGTCGTTGTTAACCAGCACGGCGCCGAGCAGGGCCTGCTCGGCCTCCTCGTTGTGCGGCATCACCCGGTAGCTGGGCGATTCCTCATTGGCGCTGAACTGGGCGAGATCGGCGTGAACCATGGTCTGACTGGGGCCTGAGAACTGAGCGGTAATTGGAATTCGCAGGCAGGTCTAGGTCAGAGGGTGGCGATCGCAAAGCCCTAAGAAAAATTTCGTCCCTGGACCTTGGATCATGCCTGCGGGGGATAGCTCATAGGGGTGCGCGGCTGCACGTTGAAAATGGGATGTTGATAACTCAGGGATAACGCGTGGGAAAATATGTGATCCCGTTTGCGCCTCCCGTGATCCTCGTTTGGTGTTGACGCCCGCGTGGCTCAAGGGCCTCATCGCGGCCACCTCAGCAGTTGGGATTCGCCATGGGACCGGACATCCGGAAGATCGTCACGTATGTCGAGGAAACGCGTATCGAAGGCGGCAAGGTTGCGGAGCCGCCCCAGAAGATGATCGCGGTCGCGGCCGTCATCGCCAACCCGTGGGCGGGCAAGGGTTTCGTCGAGGACCTGAAGACCGACATCCTGCGCCTGGCCCCGCCGCTGGGCGAGATCATGGTGCCGATGGTGCTGGATGCCGCGGGCGGCGCCGATGCCATCGAGGCCTTCGGCAAGGCCGCGGTTGTCGGCACCATGGGCGAGATCGAACATGCCTCGGGGTTCATCCATACCCTGCGGTTCGGCAACAAGTTCCGCGATGCCGTGGGCGGCACCTCCTATCTCTCCTTCACCAACATCCGCGCCGGCGCCGGCTGCTCGATCCAGGTGCCGCTGATGCACAAACACGATGCCGGTTTCCGTTCCCATTACCTCACCGTCGCCTTTTCGATCATCGATGCGCCGGCACCCGACGAACTGGTCATCGTCCTGGGCGCGGCAATCACCGGGCGGCCCCATCACCGCATCGGCAACCGCTACTCCGACATGGAGGAGATGAAGGCCGAGCAGGGCGGATGAGCATACCGGGGGAGCGCAGGCTCGCGGGCAGCCACGTCGTCGTCGAGGGGGGCGGCCCGCCGGTCGTCCTGATCCACGGGGTCGGCGCCGACCTGCACATGTGGGACGGTCAGGCCGGCGAACTCGCGCGCTACTACACCGTGGTGCGCTACGACACCCTGGGTCATGGGCAAACGCCGATGCCGGCGGGCGCGGTTACCCTGGACTCCTATGCCCGGCAGCTTGCCGGGATTGCCCGTGGGCTGGCCCTGGGCCGTTTTCTCGCCGTCGGGTTCTCCATGGGCGTGCCGATCAGCCAGCTTTTCGCCCTGGATCATGCCGATGGCGCCCTTGCCGGGCTGGTCCTGATGAACGGCGTCTATGACCGCACGCCAGAGCAGCTTGCCGCGATCCGCGGGCGGGTCGCCCAGGCCAAGGCCGATGGCAACTTCGCCCTTGCCGATGCCGCACTCGACCGCTGGCTCTCCCCGGCATTCCGCGCCGCCCGCCCCGATGTCGAGGCAAAGATCCGTCAGCGCCTGGCCGACAACGACCCGGCGTCCTTCATCGCGGCCTACGACATCTTCGCCGAGGCCGACCCCTGGGTCGTGGGCCGCCTGGGCGAGATTGTCTGCCCCACGCTGGTCACCACCGGCGAGGACGACCAGGGCTCGACCCCGGCGATGACACGGGCCATGGCCGCGGCCATCCCGGGTGCGCGCAGCCACATCATGCCCGGTCTGCGCCACATGCCCACGGCCGAAGGCCCCGATGTGGTCAATCGCGTGCTGCTCGGCTTCCTCGACGCGCTGCCCCGCAACGGACCGCTCTGGGCCTGACTTAGCGCTTTGGTCGAACCCTGACGTCGTGGGAACATGACGGCCTGTTCAGGGGAGAAAGCCATGCGCACAGCGGACAAGGTTCAATCGATCGCCATCGTCGGCAACGGCCTGATGAGCCAGGGCATCGCCCAGGTTTTTGCCTGCAAGGGCAGGAACGTGGCCATCATCGGGCGCAATGCCGAAAGTCTCGACCGCGCCATGAAGGCCATCGAAAACAACGTCGCTGCCTTTGTCGAGCGCGGTATCATCAGCCGCGCCGATGCCGATGCCGCGCTCGCGCGCATCTCGACCGGCACCGACTACGCCGCGGCGTCGGCCGCCGACCACGTCATTGAGGCCGTGCCCAACGTCAAGGAACTCCAGATCGAGATCTTCGGTCTGCTTGATGAGGCCTGCGGCCCCGATGTTGTGCTGGGTTCAACCAGCGGCCAGCCGATCAGCCGCATGACGCAACGGATGAAACATCCCGAGCGGGCCGTCGCGATGCACTTCATTTATCCCGCCCAGCTCATGCCGCTGGTCGAGGTCTGCGGCGGGCCGGAAACCGCGCCTGAGGCCGTCGACATTGCCTGTGAGATCCTGAAGTCGGTCGGCCAGACCCCGGCGCTGATGAACAGGGAGGTGCCGGGTTTCATCGTCAACCGCCTGCAGTTCGCCGTCCTGCGCGAGGCGTGGTCGATGTGGGCCCAAGGCATCGCTTCGGCCGAGGCGATCGACAATTCCTTCAAGATGACCCTGGGACGGCGTTACTCCGATACCGGCCCCATCGAATCGGCCGAACTGGGCGGGCTCGACGTCCTCCACGGTTTTGCCGAATTCCTTTTCCCCGAAATCGATGATGCCAAGGAGCCGCCCAGGGCCGTGACCGATCTGGTCAAGGCCGGCCACCATGGCTTCAAGACCGGCCGGGGCATCTACGACTGGTCGCAGCGCAACGGCAAGGCCCTGCTCGCCAAACGCGCAGACCGCCTGTTCGCCCATCTCGCGGAGGACTGAAGCCCGACTATTTTTGTTCCTCATGCCCGCGCAGGCGGGCATCCAGACGCACGGGCCAAGAGGTGCGCGCAGAACGATGCAGGGCCACTTCTACATCCTCGCCAGCGGCCGCCACGGCACGCTCTATGTCGGCGTGACCCGCGATCTGATCCGCCGGGTGCACGAGCACAGGACCGGTGCGCTCCAGGGTTTCTCTCGCCGCTACAACGTGCATCGGCTGGTGCATTTCGAGACCTTCGCCTGGTTGGCCGACGCCATCGCCCGAGAGAAAGCCGTGAAACACTGGAAGCGGGATTGGAAAATCCGGCTGATCGAAGAGAACAATCCCGAGTGGTCGGACCTTGCACCCATGCTGGGTTTTGACCCCTGATATGCGCATCCGTCTGGATGCCCGCCTTCGCGGGCATGAGGAGCATTGGCAAGAGCGATGACGCCCCTTACGCGAACGGCCCTGCGGCATGCACGGGCTTGCCGCCCAGCATGGTGAGCAGCACTTCGGTCTCCCCGATCGCCTCGGGGTCGACGCTGTAGATGTCGCGGTCGAGCACGATGAGGTCGGCGAACTTGCCGGCCGAAAGCGATCCGGTGTCCTTCTCGCGCCAGGCGCCGGCCGCGGCATTGACCGTGTAACCCTTGACCACGTCCTCAACTGAAATGCGCTGCTCGGGCAGGAACACGGGATGATCGGGTTTGTCCTCGGGCCTGCGCGTCACGGCGGTCTGCATGATCGGGAAGGGGTTCAGCGTCGAGACGCCCCAGTCGCTCGAGCAGGCATAGGGCGCGCCGGCTTCGACGAAGCTCTTCCAGGCATACATCCACTTGGCCCGCTCGGGTCCGACCATGGGCAGGGTGACCTCGACGGAGGGTTCCATGCGCGCCCACAGCGGTTGCATGTTGCAGACCACGCCCAGTTCGCGAAACCGCGGGATGTCGGCGGGATCGATCATCTGGACATGGGCAAGCTGATGCAGCGCCGGCCAGGGGCCGTTGACCGCGCGCGCCGCTTCGATGCAGTCGAGCGCGACACGCGCGGCACCGTCGCCGATGACATGGACATGAAGCTGGAAACGCGCCGCATCGAAGGCGATGAACAGCTTTTCCAGATGATCCCGGTCGAACATCAGTTCGGCGTTTTCGCCGGTGTCGCTGTAGGGCGCGATCATCAGGCCGGTGCGGTTCTCCATCACCCCGTCGAGGAAGAACTTGGCCGAATGCACGGCCGCCATCGGGCGCGAATAGTTACGGCGCAGCATGGCGATACGTTCCAGCGCGCCTTCGACCGTATCCTCGGGAACGACCAGGGCGGTGGCGGCGACCCGGATGGTCAGCGCGTCGGCATCGGCCAGGTCGCGATAGACGCGCATGTGGCGCTCCTGCACCAGGGCGTCGAGCACACCGGTGATGCCGTGCTGGTTGCACTGCTGCTGGCCGTAGAGCACACCCGCGGTGTGGACCGCGTCACCCTGCTTGGGCATGCGTGCGTTCATCCACTGGGTCGCGGCTTCATAGAGCAGGCCGGTGATACGCCCGCTGCCGTCGCGCACGAAATGGCCGTTGGCCGGATCGGTGTTTTCCTTGTCGAGCCCCGAAAGTTCGATCGCTTTGGAATTCACCGCCGCGTTGTGGCCGTCGCTCGCCCAGATCGCCACGGGACGGTCGGGCACGGCGGCGTCGAGCACCTCGCGCGTCAGGTTCTTCTCGCCGAAGACGCCGGCGTTCCAGCCCCAGCCGCGAATCCAGGCATCACCGGGGTGGGCGGCGGCATAATCGGCGACCAGCTTCTGCAACTGTTCGACCGTCTCGGCGCTGTAGAGCACCGCGCCGGTCGAGAGTTCCGTGCCGGAATCCTGCAGATGGATATGGGTGTCCTGAAATCCCGGCAGGACCAGGCGGCCGCCCGCGTCCACCGTCTCCGTGCGGCCGTTCCGCAGCGCCTTGATCGCGTCATCACTGCCGATGGCGGTGATGCGCCCGTCGTAAACGGCCAGCGCCTGGGCGCGCGGACGGGCGGTATCCATGGTGCGGATGTCGGCATTGAGAACAATGAGATCGGGGGCGGTGAGGCTCAAGGGCGTGCTCCGTAGTGAAAATGTCGTGCGGCGACCGGCGCTTTGTGCGTCGGTGCGGCTGCGAAGGGAAGGGGATTCCGATGGCGCTGGCTGCAAAGCCGGGCGCGGCGGCTTCAGAGCCTGACTCGGAACTTTACGATGGGTTGGAGGGTGTTGGCTTGGTGAGGCGCTTGAGCATGACGGCGAGCTTGGCGAAGCCTTCGGCAACGATGGCGACAGCCTCGTCGTGAGCCATGAGGCACCGGTTGCGGCGCAGCCAGGAGAAGGTGTGCTCGACCACACATCGCCGGCGGACGACCTCGAAGCCGCCCTCCTTGTCGGTTCGTTTAGTGCTATACGCCCAAACAGTCGATAATTGGAGCTTGCGAATGAAAATCTCCGCAATTCTCATTGGAGTTTCTTCTCTCACGATGTTCTGGATGAGTATTGCTCTTGCGCAGAACGATTCCTTGCCTGACGGATACGATCAAACCAACGGATCTCACTCGATGTACTGTTTGACTAGGGAAGATGGCTGGGTGTCGTATGAAATCAGAGGAGAATCAATTTATTACGGTAATAAATTCCTTGGAGATATCGTGGAGAATGATGGGGAGGTATTCATAACCGATTTATCTACTACGATAGGACAAGTTACCATTGTCATAGATTATAGAAATCGTATAGTAGTTAATAAATACTATATAACAGAAACCTTTTATTGTAATTAAGCTGATATTTCACTATTCACAATCAGAAAATTAGGGTTGCCGCGATGCCGATAGCACTGCGGCCGGCTCAGTACGGCGGCCTTGACCGACTGACTCTAACCTGGTCGGGGGACCACCACATCTGGACAGGCCACCAGAACCCGCTTGCCGGTGAAATCCATCATGATGTTCCCTCTGGCTGAACCAGCTGCCACTGACGGAATCACAACCGATTCCGACGATTCAAGAACGATCAAGTCAGGCTCTCAGCCCTGCAGGGCGCCGATCACATCGCCGCTGCGTCCCAGGTTGCCGAAGACACCGCCGGCATGGCGGATGATGTCCAGGGCGGCGTCATGGCGCAGGGCGCTGGCCGCGGTCACGCAATCCTCCAGCACCACGGTGTCGAAACCGCGGTCGAGCGCCTCGCGCAGGGTCGAGGTGACGCAGCAATCGGTCGTCACGCCGGTCAGGATCAATCGGGTCATGCCGGCGCTGCGCAGGTCGGCTTCCAGCGTCGTGCTGACAAAGGCGCCGTAGCTGGTCTTGTCATAGACATGCTCGCCCGGAATTGGCTGCAGGGCGTCGAGGAAATCCCAGCCCGGCTCGCCGCGCACCAGGGCACGGCCCAGCGGCCCGGCCACGCCGATGGCCTCGTTGGCCGGGCCGTTTTTCTTCCAGGGCTGCAGGTCGGAAAGGTCGGCGGCGTAACCCTCGCGCGTGTGGCCGATCCACAGACCGGCGGCGCGCGCCGCCGCGAGCACCGCCTGGATCGGTGCGATCGGACGCTCCAGGCGTTCCAGGTCGCAACCCAGGTTATGCATGTAGCCCCGCGCCGCGCAGAAATCCTTCTGCATGTCGATCACCAGCAACGCCGTCGTTGCGGCATCGAACGGGTCGGACATGGGAAAGCTGCCCGGTTCGCCGGGGATGCGCCGGCCTGCAGGCGGGGTCATGCGTTGGCCCGTTCCCAGTCGACCATGTAGTCGCGGGTCTCGGGCGTGGCGTAGCGGTCCTTGGTGATCTGGATCTGGAAGACCATCTGGTCGTCGAAGCGGAACACCGACTCGCAGCCCAGCAGATAGAACTCCCACATGCGGCAGAAGCGTTCGTCGTAGAGCTCGCGGATCTTGTCGCGGTTGATCATGAAGCGCCGGTGCCAGTGCTTGAGCGTCTCGGCGTAGTGCGTCTTCAGGATCTCCATGTCGGTGGGCAGCAGGTGAGTCTGCTCGAGCCGGGTGAAGACCTCCGACAGGGCCGGGGTATAGCCGCCCGGGAAGATGTACTTGCGCAGCCAGGCGTTGGTGTTGCCGGGTTCGCTGAAACGGCCGATGGCGTGCAGCAGCATGACGCCCGAGTCGGTCATCAGTTCGCGCACCTTGCGGAAGTACTCCAGGTAATGGCGCGAACCGACATGTTCGAACATCCCGACCGAGACGATGCGGTCGAACGGCCCCTCCAGCTCGCGGTAGTCCTTGAGCAGGAAGCGCACCCGGTCGGAAAGCCCTGCCTCGCGGGCGCGCCGGTTGGAGACCTCGTGCTGTTCCTTCGACAGGGTGACGCCGGTGACGTCGACATCGGCGATCCTGGCCAGATACAGCCCCAGTCCGCCCCAGCCCGAGCCGATGTCGAGCACCTTCTGGCCGGGCTGCAGCAGCAGCTTGGCGGCGATATGGCGCTTCTTGGCTTCCTGGGCCTGTTCCAGCGAGTCGTTGGGCGTCGCGAAATAGGCGCAGGAATACTGCCGGTCCTCGTCCAGGAAGAGATCGAACAGGTCGTCGGAAAGGTCGTAGTGGTGGGCGACGTTCTGGCGCGCCCGGTGCATCGGATTGTTCTGCTGGATCGGCCGCGAGATGTTGCGCCGGAACGAGGCGGAAAACCGGCCGATCGCGTCGTCGCGTTCCAGATTGGCCAGGTTGCGCCCGACGACCTCGAAGAAATCGGCGATATCGCCGTCCTCGATCGTCAGGGTGCCTTCCATGTAGGCCTCGCCGACGGCAAGCCTGGGATTGAGCGCCAGCTTGCGGTGCAATGCCTTGTCGTGGAGCCGCATCGTGACCGATGGCGAGGCCGAGGGATCGCCGAAATCATGGCGCCGTCCATCGGCATCGATCAGCCCGAGATGGCCGATGCTGACGAAACTCCTGAGAAACCTTGCGAGGAGCAAAACTGCCTCCCGCCCTTCTTCTGGTCCGAGCGTGGGGCGAACTCTAGAGCGGAATTTTTTGGCTGGGAAGGCATGTTGTCAAAATTGCGACGCTTTTCTGTTCACCCGATCACGGGCTTGGGTCGATTCGATCAGACCGTCGTGCAGGCTCCGGCGGCCGGGGTGTTTTCGGCGCCGGAAACAACAAGGGCGGCACCGTTGCCGGAGCCGCCCTTGCGGGATGTCAGGAACGGGCGCGTTCAGGCGTCGTCGTCTTCCTCGTTGCGCTCGTTGAATTCGGCTTCGGCTTCGATTTCGGCTGCGGCCTCGGCATCGACCAGATCCTCGACCTCCGGGGCGGCCTCTTCCACGACGGCATCGGCGCGGCGCACGGCGCGGCCGA
>Ga0105054_10004283_pt1 | contig 21426 bp, 23 predicted proteins | sample BON02_FD_78091 | JGI IMG/M metagenome (GOLD analysis project Ga0105054, IMG submission 78091) | Freshwater microbial communities from Lake Bonney liftoff mats and glacier meltwater in Antarctica - BON-02 (megahit assembly) | ecosystem: Environmental > Aquatic > Freshwater > Ice > Glacier...
ACCTTCTCCTCGACCGAGGCCGTCACCAGAACCTTTGTATGGCCGAAAGTGACGAGGCAGGAGCCCTCGGCATAGCGGTTGACGCCGGTCTCCAGTGTGACGGTACGGAGCTGTTCGGGGGTGCGTTCGGACGGACGGACGATGGTCATGGACGATTTCCTCGGATGCCGCTTGGACAGGGCGGCGGCGCTGCTTATCCTGAAACCGTGAGCCTGTATGCCCCCAACCCTTCGCCATTCGGCGGCAGCCCGGCCGGTCTGGCCGCGCTGGATGAACGCGCCCGCGACATCTTCCGTCGTATCGTTGAATCTTATCTGGAGACCGGCGAACCCGTCGGGTCGCGGACCCTGTCGCTGACCGGCATCGCCCTGTCGCCAGCCTCGATCCGCAACACCATGCACGATCTGACCCTCGCGGGACTGCTGGGGGCACCGCACACCTCGGCGGGGCGGATCCCAACCCATGCCGGTCTGCGACTGTTCGTCGATGGCCTGCTGGAGATCGGCGACATCGGGGTCGAGGAGCGGCGCGAGATCGACGCACGGCTGGCCGCCCATTCAGGAAAGCCGGGCGGCCGCAGCTTCGAAGAGGCGCTGAATGATGCCTCCTCCCTGCTTTCGGGGCTCGCCGGCGGGGCCAGTATCGTCGCCAGTCCGGTGCGTGATGCGGGTGTGAAACACGTCGAATTCGTCGCCCTCGGCCACGATCAGGCGCTGGCGGTACTGGTTGGCGACGACGGCTCGGTCGAGAACCGGCTGATGCCGCTGAAGGCCGGGGTGACGCCCTCGACCCTGACCGAGGCCTCCAACTTTCTCAACGCCCGGCTCAAGGGCCGCCCCCTGCACGAGGCGCGCACCGAGATGCGCACCGAACTGGACGCCGCCCGCCGCGAACTGGACGCCGCCGCCGCCCGGCTGGTCGAGGACGGCATGGCCGCCTGGTCCGGTGGAGCTGAGCGCGAACGGTCACTGATCGTGCGCGGACGGGCCAATCTGCTGCATGACCGCGAAACCGCCGAGGATCTGGAGAAAGTCCGTGTCCTGTTCGATGACCTCGAGCAGAAGGAACAGCTGATCGGCCTGCTGGACGGGGTCTCGACCGCCCAGGGGGTGCGTATCTTCATCGGGGCAGAAACACGGTTGTTTTCGCTTTCGGGTTCCGCCGTGATCGCGGCGCCCTATATGACGGGCCGACAGCGGGTTCTGGGCGCCATCGGCGTGATCGGACCCGCACGACTGAACTATGCCCGCATCATCCCGTTGGTGGACTACACCGCCCGGGTGTTGGGCCGAATACTGGACGGACAAGAGAATTGAGCGACACACACGACGACCTCCCCCACTCCGCCGAACTGGCCGCTGATATCGCGGAGGCCGAAGCCAATGCCGAGGCCGGACTGGATGACGGCCTTGGGCCCATCGACGCCCTGATCGCCGAACGCGACCAGTGGAAGGACCGCGCCCTGCGCGCGGTGGCCGAGGCCGAAAACACGAAAAAACGCGCCGAGACCCAGTCGAACGACGCCCGCGCCTACGCTATCCAGCGTTTCGCCCGCGACCTGCTGGGCGTGGCCGACAATCTGGAGCGGGCGCTTCAGGCCGCACCGAAAGACGCTGACGCCGGTGAGGCGGGTCTGGTCACCGGTCTGGAGCTGACCCAGAAATCGCTGCTCCAGGCCTTTGAGACCAACAATCTGAAGCGCGTGGCCCCCGAGCCGGGCGACGCCTTCGACCCGCATCTGCACCAGGCCATGATGGAACAGGCATCCGAGACGGTTCAGGGCGGACAGGTGATCCAGACCCTTCAGGCCGGCTATGCCCTGTTCGGCCGCACCGTACGTCCGGCCATGGTGGTGGTCGCCGCCCGGAGCTCCGGTGCCGGGACCAGTCCCGTCGATGCGGCCGCGGGTAATGCGGCCTATGTCGCGGCAGGTGGGACCGCCGGCCAGTTCGACGGGACGGCATAGTCCTCCCCCACCGGGGGAGGACTATTTCAGCCGCGCCTCGAACAGCGCCAGCAGTTTCGCCCAGCCGTCTGCGGCGTCGGCGGCGCGATAGCTGTCGCGATAGTCGGCGTGGAAACCGTGCGGCGCGGCCGGGTAGACATCGATCCGGCTGTCCGTCTGGCCGGCGCGTTGCAGGGCCGCGCGCATGGCCTCGACACTGTCCAGGGGAATACCGCGATCCGCCTCACCATACAGGCCCAGTACGGGGGCCTTGAGGTCGGCAGCCAGATCGACCGGCCATGGAGCACCGCCCGCAGCCTGTTCCGTTGTAGCGGTGGCCGGGGGAGCCAGACGGCCATACCAGGCCACGCCGGCGTCGATGGCGGCGAACCGGGCCGCAGCCTGCCAGACAACCTTGCCGCCCCAGCAGTAGCCGGTAATCCCGACCTTGTCGGCATTGGCCCAGAGCTGCGAACTGGCCCAGTCGAGGGTGGCGGCGATGTCGCCCATGACCTGCTCATAGCCGGCGGCGGCCACGATCTGCTGGACCGCCTGCATGTCGGACAGCGGGGCCGGATCCTCGACCCGTACGAAAAAGGCCGGAGCGATGGCGGCGTATCCGGCCCTGGCCAGTCGCCGGCATATATCGCGGATGTATTCGTGGACGCCGAAAATCTCGGACACCACCACCACCACCGGGAACGGGCCCTCGCCGTTCGGGCGGGCGACATAGGCCGGCAGGTCAAAGCCGTCGGGCGCGGCATAGGTCGTCTGTTGAACGGTCAGGCCGCTGTCGTCGGTCGTGACCGGGGCCGCCTGCCGCGCCAGGGCTGCCGGAGCGTAGCCGACGAAGAACAGCCCGCCCAGACCGCCCGCGGCCAGTGAGCGACGGCTGAAGCGAATATCGTCGGCCTCAGGGCCCTCGGGGCGGATCAGCGTCGGCATCGGCAAGCTCCGGTCTGTCTGAAGGCGTGACAGTGACCCCCTCGCGCACGCCCGTCGAGTCACGATTGCGCTGACCCCGGCCTGGCCCGGCGCAGCGTCAGATTGATCCGACCACCGCCCGGAACCAGGGTGGACGAAGCGGCGATCACGCGGTCGATACCGTGCCGCGCCAGCCGAGCCGGACCCGTCAGGGCGCAGATATCGCCAGAGGCCAGCCGTACTGTTCGGGTCGGCCCGCCCTCCGCCGCCCCGATCCGGAACACCGCCGTATCGCCCAGCGAGACCGACAGGACCGGCGCGCTATGGTCCTGTTCATCGCGGTCCTGATGCAGCCCCATCCTTGCTCCCTCCCGATAACGGTTGACCAGACAGGCATCGGGCGGCTCGGGCCACCCGGTCAGCTCGCTCCATAGCGCCAGCAGGGCCGTCGGCATCGGCGGCCATGGCGCGCCTGTGACCGGATGGGTCGGCTGATAGCGGTAACCGGCCCGGTCAGAGACCCAACCCAGCGGCCCAAAACCGGTCATCTCCACCGAAAAGGGCCGTCCGCCCGGCGTTACGGGCCGGTAGAAGGGGGCGGTATGCGCCGCAGCCAGCACCTCGCCAAGCAATTCTGCCTGGACAGACGCGGAAAGGGCTCCCGGCCAGAACCGGAAGCCCTCCATTCCCGTATCGATCTCGCGCGCCGGAGCCATGGCCCGAAGGTAGGGCTTCCTGCACAGCGCTCAAGCCGCGAGCGACCGCAAACCGACCGGCCGGGGCGCGTCAGCCCCCTTGGGATCAGCGCGTATAGTAGTAGTCGGCGATCTGGCAGACATTGACTTGGTAGCGCGTCAGCACCTGGCCGTTGGTGAACTCGGCCTTGAAGTCATAGACGCAGGCACCCGAGCCATCGTCGATATTCATCGTGACGCTGCGACCGGCGGCCAGGGTGCCGCGGCCAAGCATATCTTCTTCCCAGCTGGTGACGCGGGAATCCGAGGCGTAGAAGCGCAGCATGGTCCAGCCGGTGTTGTTGTGGATGCGCACCCGGCGGTTCAGGCCGTCGCGTGACTGGACAGCCGCCGAGACGGCGGTCCTGTCGGCGGCGACCGCCGGCTCAGCGGCAGTAGCGACGGAAGTAGTGCCCAGGGCCGCCACGATCAGTGCGGCGCGGGCGATGGTCTTGAAGGTTTTCACGTCAGTCTCTCCCCAGCGGCCGGACTCTCATCGGTTCGGCGATGACAACGTTATGCAGGCTTTTGTTCATGGGTGCACCTGACGGACCCTGACGTTTGAATCGTCCCGACCATGCCTTTGGGCCTTGCAGGCCGGGGGGTATTTCCCATATGGGCTCAACCGCCGCAAAACCCCGTAACTCGTGGGGCCTTGTGGCCGGACTCGTACCAACCGACCAAAGACCCTGAACACCGGGGGCGGTCACGCGCGGCGCTTCGCTCTAAAAAGGCCGCCGCATCGCCCGCCGAAATGGACTGAAAGACCACCAATGGCCAAGATCATCGGCATCGACCTGGGCACGACCAATTCGTGCGTCGCCGTCATGGACGGCAAGACCCCCAAGGTCATCGAAAACGCCGAGGGCAATCGCACCACGCCCTCCGTCATCGCCATCCAGGACGGTGGCGAGACCCTGGTGGGTCAGCCGGCGCGTCGTCAGGCCGTGACCAACCCGACCAACACCTTCTTCGCCATCAAACGCCTGATTGGCCGCTCGTTCGACGACCCCGTGGTGGCCAAGGACAAGAAGATGGTCCCCTATGAGATCGTCAAGGGACCGACCGGCGACGCCTGGGTGCGCGCCAACGGCAAGGACTATTCCCCCCAGCAGATCTCGGCCTTCACCCTCGGAAAGATGAAGGAGGCCGCTGAGGCCTATCTCGGCGAGACCGTGACCCAGGCCGTCATCACCGTCCCGGCCTATTTCAACGACGCCCAGCGTCAGGCCACCAAGGACGCCGGCAAGATCGCCGGCCTCGAAGTGCTGCGCATCATCAACGAGCCGACCGCAGCCGCCCTCGCCTACGGCCTGGACAAGAACGACGGCCAGAAGATTGCCGTCTATGACCTCGGCGGCGGCACTTTCGACGTCTCGATCCTCGAGATCGGCGACGGGGTCTTCGAGGTCAAGTCGACCAATGGCGACACCTTCCTGGGTGGCGAGGACTTTGACCTGCGCCTGGTCGATTATCTGGCCGACGAGTTCAAGAAGGAGCAGGGTGTCGATCTGCGCTCCGACAAACTGGCCCTGCAACGCCTCAAGGAAGAGGCCGAAAAGGCCAAGAAGGAACTGTCTTCGGTCACCCAGTATGAGGTCAATCTGCCGTTCATCACCATGAACGCCTCGGGCCCGCTGCACCTGAACATCAAACTGTCGCGCGCCAAGCTGGAGGCCTTGGTCGAGGATCTGGTCCAGCGCACCATCGAGCCCTGCGCCAAGGCCCTCAAGGATGCGGGCATGAAGGCCTCGGACATCGACGAGGTCGTTCTGGTCGGCGGCATGACCCGCATGCCCATGGTCCAGGAGGCCGTGAAGAAATTCTTCGGCAAGGAGCCGCACAAGGGCGTCAACCCGGATGAGGTCGTGGCCCTCGGCGCCGCGGTTCAGGCCGGCGTGCTGCAAGGCGACGTCAAGGACGTGCTGCTGCTGGACGTGACCCCGCTGACCCTGGGCATCGAGACCCTCGGCGGTGTCTTCACCCCCCTGATCGAACGCAACACCACCATCCCGACCAAGAAGAGCCAGACCTTCTCGACGGCCGACGACAACCAGTCAGCCGTGACCATCCGGGTGTTCCAGGGCGAACGTCCCATGGCCTCGGACAACAAGGTGCTGGGCCAATTCGACCTGATGGGCATTCCCCCCGCACCGCGCGGCATGCCGCAGATCGAGGTCGCCTTCGACATCGACGCCAACGGCATTGTCCATGTCACCGCCAAGGACAAGGCGACCAACAAGGAACAGTCGATCCGCATCCAGGCCAACGGCGGCCTTTCGGACGCGGACATCGACAAGATGGTCAAGGAAGCCGAAGCCAATGCTGCCTCCGACAAGGCCCGCAAGGAGATGGTCGAGGCGGTCAACGCCGCCGACAGCCTGATCCACTCGACCGAAAAGGCCATGGCCGAGCACGGCGACAAGGTCGGGCCCGACGAAAAGGCCGCCATCGAAACCGCCCTGGAAGAGCTGAAGGCAGCCAAGGACGGCACCGACCCCGAAGACATCCGGACGAAGACCAACACCCTGGTCCAGGCCTCGATGAAACTGGGCGAGGCCATGTACGCCAACCAGCAGGGCGGCGATGACGCCTCTGACGAAGCCCCCGCCGACGACGGCGTGGTAGACGCCGAGTTCGAGGAAGTCGCACCCGACGGCGACGCCGGCGACGACGACAAGAAGAAGAGCGCTTGAGGGCAGCAACCCCCTCCCCTTCGGGGGAGGGGGGACCGCGAAACGGTGGAGGGGGCCAACCGCACCCACCAGCGCTGGGAGCCCCTCCACCATCCTTTGGATGAGCCCCCTCCCCCGGCCGCTTCACTGGTGGAGGACTGGAGAGGCGGGGCCGTTTCATAAACTTGCATCATTTCGCCGGGTGCCCATGTCTGCCCGGTCAGCCGCAACGGTGACCGCCCGACAAGAGGCGCGGACCCGGCAGGGTAAGAGGACGAACGCCGCATGGCGACGCGCGACTATTACGAGGTTCTCGAGGTCGAACGGACCATCGACGCCGCCGGGCTGAAGGTGGCCTATCGCAAGCTGGCGATGCAGCACCACCCTGACCGCAACGGCGGCTGCGGCGACTCCATGGCCCGTTTCAAGGAGATTTCCGAGGCCTATTCCGTGCTGTCGGACGACCAGAAGCGCGCCGCCTATGACCGGTTCGGCCATGCCGGCGTCAACGGCGGTCAGGGCGGGTTCGGCGGCCAGGGACAAGGCTTTACCGACGTCAATGACATCTTCTCCCAGGTCTTCGGCGACGTGTTCGGCGGACACGGCGGCGGCGGGGCCCGGCAGCACGGCCCGCGCCGCGGCTCGGACCTGCGCTACGACCTAGAGATCACCCTCGAACAGGCCTACAAGGGCTCCGACGTCGAGATCGCCGTGCCCACCACCGCCGCCTGCGAGGGCTGTGAAGGGTCCGGGGCCCGCAAGGGTGCCCAGGCGACCACCTGCTCCACCTGCCAGGGCGCGGGTCGGGTCCGGTCGGCCAACGGCTTTTTTCAGGTCGAGCGGACCTGCCCCCATTGCGGCGGCTCCGGCACCCGGCTGGCCGCAGCTGATGTCTGCACCACCTGCGCCGGCCATGGTCAGGTCCGCAAGACCCGCAAACTGCAGCTCAAGGTCCCGGCCGGGGTCGATGATGGCTCGCGCATCCGCCTGTCGGGCGAGGGCGACGCCGGTACGCGCGGCGGCCCCCGCGGCGACCTCTATGTCTTCCTGTCGGTCACGCCCCACGAGTTGTTCGAGCGCGACAACCTCGACCTGCTGGTCACCGTCCCCGTGGCCATGACCACAGCAGCCCTCGGCGGCGGGATCGACGCCCCCTGCCTGACCTCCGAGGCCTGCGACGGCCGTTGCAAGGCCCCGGTCAACGTCCCCGCCGGGGCCCAGACCGGCAAGACCGTCCGCATCAAGGGCAAGGGCATGCCCCATCTGAACGGTCGCCAGCGCGGCGATCTGGTGGTCGAACTGTTCGTCGAGACCCCGACCGACCTGACCGCGCAACAGAAAGCCCTTCTGGAAGAGCTGGCGGCCTCGCTGGGCGAGAGCCAGACGCCGCGCAACTCATCCTTCGCGGGCAAGGCCAAGCGCTTCTGGGCCGACATCCTCGGCGCGGACGCATCGCAGTAGCCCGCCTGACGCCGTCACCGATTGCCGTCATCCCCGCGTCAAGCCCGGGGATGGCGACCGTGATTGGGATGACGGTTCGGGAGAAACCCTTCACAATGCCGCCGAACTGACAGGGGTCTGAGTTGAGCGCTATTTTTCACGCCGGCATCTCCGGCGCGCGTGGCCGGATGGGCCGGGCCGTCTCGACGGCTCTGGACGCCCGCGAGGACGTTGTCGTCGCCGCCCGGTTCGACCGCGGCGAGATACCGGACCTGTCGCTGTGCGACGTAGTCATCGATTTCTCGACCCCGGACGCCTCGGTCGACCTGGCCCGGATCTGCGCCGAACAGGGCGGCCCGGCCCTGGTGATCGGCTCGACCGGCCTGACGCCGGAACAGGACGCCGAAATCCTCAAGGCCTCCGAAAAAATCGCCATCGTTCGCAGCGGTAATTTTTCCCTCGGCGTCAACATATTGATCGGACTGGTGGAACACGCGGCCCAGCGACTGGACGCGGCCGACTGGGACATCGAAATTCTGGAGACGCATCATCGCCGCAAGGCCGATGCGCCGTCGGGCACCGCCCTGATGCTGGGCGAGGCTGCCGCCCACGGTCGCGACGTCGACCTCGCCGAAGTGCGCAGCCCCCCCTACGACGGCATCACCGGCGAGCGTACGCCGGGCTGGATCGGCTTTGCCAGCCTGCGCGCCGGCGGGGTAATCGGCGAGCACACCGTCCTGTTCGCCTCGGAGGACGAGACCCTGACCCTCAGCCACTCGGCCATCGACCGGTCCCTGTTCGCCCGCGGAGCCGTGGCCGCCGCCGCCTGGGTCCGCAACCGAAAGCCGGGCCTCTATGACATGCAGGACGTGCTTGGGTTCCGACAGGCGTGACCTGATTAACGCGCTACCGCTCACTGCGCGGCGGCGCGCTGTTTGAGCGCGAAGGTATGCACAATGCCGAACAGGCCGCCCCGAACAATTGCCTATCGACCGGTTGAGCCGAACCCACCGGCCCCACGCGCCGTCTCGTCCAGCGCCTCGACCTCGATCAGGACCGCCTGCTCATATCTTGCGACCACAAGCTGGGCGATACGTTCGCCACGGCGGATCACGAACGGTTCCTGTCCATGGTTGATCAGAATGACCCCGACCTCACCGCGATAGTCGCTGTCGATCGTGCCCGGCGAGTTCAGGCAGGTCAGGCCGTGCTTGATCGCAAGACCTGAACGGGGCCGCACCTGGGCTTCGTAGCCCGGCTCCAGCGCAATCTTCAGCCCCGTGGGCACCAGCCCCCGCGCTCCGGGTACCAGTGTCATCGGGGTCTCCTCCGCCAGCGCCGCGCGCAGGTCCATTCCGGCCGAACCGCCGGTCTCATAGGCCGGCAGGGGCAGATCCCCGGCATGGGGCAGGCGTTCGATGCGGACGGTGGTCATGCGGACAGGGGCCTTCAGGCTTTGAAATGATCAGCGATGCGGGCGGCGAGCTTTCGCGCCACCTCGACCTTGGACTGATGCGGCCAGGCCTCCGCCGCGCCGTCGCGGGTGAACAAGGTCACGGCGTTGCCGTCGGCACCGAAAACGTCATCGGACACATCATTGGCGACGATCCAGTCGCAGCCCTTGCGCGACAGCTTGCTCCGGGCATTGGCCTCAAGGTCGGTGGTCTCGGCGGCGAAACCGATCACCAGATTCGGCCGCTGTTTTCCGGGGGCCGAGACACCGGCCAGAATGTCGGGATTCTCGATCAGGGCCAGGGACGGCGGGCCGCCGGGGGCCTTCTTGATCTTGCCCGAGGCGACACCATCGACGCGCCAGTCAGCCACCGCCGCGCTCATCACCGCGATGTCGACAGGCAGTGCCGCCTGCACCGCCGCCTGCATCTCGCGCGCCGTCTCGATCCAGACCCGCGCCACGCCCGTCGGCACCGGCAGGGCTACCGGGCCGGACACCAGGGTCACCTGCGCCCCCAGCCGCGCCAAGGCTTCGGCGATGACATAGCCCTGTTTGCCGCTGGAACGGTTGGTCAGGCCGCGCACGGGGTCAATGGGTTCAAACGTCGGCCCCGCGGTAACCACCGCCCGATGCCCCGCCAACGGTCGTCCGTCGGGACCGGCCAGCAGGCCCTCAATGGTGGCCAGGATCGCGGCCGGCTCGGCCATCCGGCCGGGGCCGAACTCGCCGCAGGCCATTTCGCCCTCATCGGGGCCGACCACGGCGACGCCGTGGAAGCCGTCGAAGGCCGTCAGTCGGGCCATATTGCCCTGTACCGCCGGGTGCAGCCACATCCGCACATTCATCGCGGGGGCCAGCAGCACCCGTTTGTCGGTGGCCAGCAGGGTGGTCGAGGCCAGGTCGTCGGCCAGGCCATTGGCGGCCCGGGCGATCAGTCCCGCCGTCGCCGGGGCGACGACCACCAGATCGGCCCAGCGCGACAGCTCGATATGGCCCATGGCCGTCTCGTCCTCGGGCATGAACAGGTCGCTGCGCACCGGGTGACCGGTCAGGGCGGCCAGGGACATGGGGGTTACGAAGGCACCGCCCGCCGCCGTCAGGATCGACCGCACCTCGGCCCCGGCCTTGCGCAGCAGGCGCACCAGCTCCAACGCCTTGTAGGCGGCGATACCGCCACCGACGATCAGCAGAATCTTGCGTCCGGACAGCGAGACCGTGGTCATGCCGCTGATCTAGCGATGCAGCCGATCGCCGTCGAGAGGAACTCGCACCAACAAGAACATTGCACGAACATATGACCTGTGGTTATCTGTCTGGCGGCGGGTTCAACCAAGGGAGGGTTTCATGATCGCCAACAAGGGTTCGATATGGGTCGCCGGCGCGACAGCCGCGCTGGTTCTGGGGCTGGCCGGATGCGGTAACGGCGGCTCAGCCGTCGAGACGAGGGACCGTACGGCGGAGGGGGCGGAGACGGCCCTCACCGGCGCAACCGGTGTCCCGGCGGAGACGGCAGGGTCTGTACCGGAAAAGGCCCGACCGGCGCTGACCGCCAATCGGCGCGAGACTGTGGATGCCAAGATCGCCCGGCTGTTCGAGCGCAACGGGGCCGATTTCGGTGCAGCAACGGCCGAGGACTATCTGGCCAAGATCCAGGTCTTCACGGCACGACCACCCGCGGGGACGGAGCGGGTTGAGCGTCCCAACGGCGACAGGCTGCTGTATCAGGCCTCGACCAATACCTTCGCCGTGGTATCGCGCGACGGCGTGCCCAAGACGATGTTCAAACCCCGCGACGGGGCCGCCTACTGGGCCGAACAGAAGACCGCAGCGCCGAATTTCGGTCGGCGGCGTTCTGGCTCGTCAGAGGAATAGGGGTCCGGCGTTCAAGGTCCGGGCCGGACGGGGCGATCAGGCCTCTTCCGGCTCCTTGCGGTCGGCCATATCGCGGATCAGCTCGAGCGCCAGTTTCTGCTGGCGGGTCGAAATCTGGGGCGAAAGACGGCTGATTTCGATCGTGTAGCGCGTGGCGGGAAAGTCGTGTTCGAAGCCGGCGCTGCCCTCGGCCATGCCAGGAGCCTGGCCACCGGTCAGGCCCTCGAAGAAATAGCCGATGTCGACCTTGAAGAAGCGCGCGATGTCCCAGAGTTTGGACGCCGAGATCCGGTTGGCACCCTTTTCGTATTTCTGGATCTGCTGGAAGGTCAGACCCAGAGCGCGACCAAGATCACTCTGATTATAGCCCAGCGCGAGACGCTTCTCGCACACCCGCCGGCCAACATGCCGGTCCACGGGATGGGGACCATCCTCGCCCTTGCCTCTCGCCATCGTGCATTCGTCCTTCGGTTGCTTGCCGTAAAGGTTTGAATGCACCCCTGATCGGCCCCTGTCAAAAAAGTTCGGAAAGCACCCAGCCATGGTTGCGTAACAGCGTTTCTGGCTCTCGCGCGGCGCGAATATGGGCCTGTGTGACTCGATTCAGGCCGTCTCCGGCGCACGCCGCAGACGGTTTTCGAGGCGGCCCCAGGGCAGCACGACCGCCAGTCCGGCAAGCACCGCCAACCAGAACAGCAGGTCACCGAAGCGGCCATAAAGGGTCACCGCCGTCGGGCGCGGCAGGCGGGCGTCAATGACGCCGCTCTCGCCCGGCTCAAGCCTTTGGTCGCCGACCACCCGCCCCCAGGGATCGATCATGGCCGAGACTCCGGTCGGGGTGGAACGCACTACTGGCAGGCCTGTCTCGATTGCCCGATAGGAGGCCAGGTTCAGGTGCTGGAGCGGGCCGGAGTTGCGGCCGAACCAGGCGTCATTGGAGATGTTGATGATCCATTCCGGACGGCCCGCTGCGCCCGGGGTGAAGCCCGGATACAGGCTCTCGTAGCAGATCAGCGGCTGGACCCTTGGTGCCCCCGGAATATCGATCGGCGCGGGACGCGGGCCGGGACTGAAATCGGTCGGCATATGGGTCAGGCTGCGTACGCCCAGCGCTCCCAGAAGCCTTCCGGCGGGCAGGAATTCGCCGAACGGAACCAACCGGTATTTGTCGTAGGTCGCCGTGATCTTCAGCCCCGCATCGCCCTGGTCGGTCAGGACGAACAGACTGTTGAAATAGCGGGTGCCGTCCCGCGCGGTCGAATCCGGCAGGCCGCGTCCCAGACCCAAAATCAAACTCTGACCCGGCTGCACCGCGCGGGCGATGGCCTCGGCTTCCGAGGCACCGGGGGCGAACACCTGATTGGCCGAGGCCGGCAGGGCCCCTTCCGGCCAGATGATCAGATCAGGCGTCGCCGCGCCGGGCCGGGACGTCAGATTGACATAGCGATCGACGATGCCGCGATAGGCTTCGGGGGTCCATTTCGACTCCTGGTCGACATCGGCCTGAACGATGCGGACCACCGTGTCTGTCAGTTCCAGCCGGGCCTGGGACAGCCGCACTGTGCCGCCAACCAGCAGTCCGGCGAATACCAGCCCGCCCAGAACCGCCACCCCGATGCGGGCCTTGAGGGGTCCAGCCGCCAGCAGGGGACCAAAGGCCGCTGCCGCCGCCACGGTGACGAAGCTGAGCCCGTAGACACCCGCGACCGAGGCGAACTGCGAGGCCGCCGAACCGGCCTGCCAGCTGGCCCCCGCGGGGTTCCACGGTAGACCCGTCAGCAAATGGCCCCGCAGCCACTCCAGCAGGCAGAACAGGGCGGCGAAGAACAGCACCCGTTTGACCCCGGCTGGCAGGAAACGGCGGTACAGGGCCGTCGCCGTTCCCCAGAACAGGCCCAGCCCGGCCGGCAGGAGCGACGCCGCAAAGGGAGCCATCCACGCCTGGGCCGGATTGACCAGAAAGGCTTCGGCCACCCACCAGCAGCTGATGAAAAAATAGGCGAAACCGGCCAGCCAGCCCATCCAGAAGCCACCCCGTACCGAGACTGATCGCTCGGACAGGAACATCAGCAGGGCATAGCCTGCCAACCCCGGCAGGAGGCCGAACGGCGGGTGGGCCAGGGCCGCTGCGCTCCCCGCTGCCAACGCCAGGCCGATGCGGCCGAAGCGCAGGATCAGCCGTGCACGTGGGCCATTGTCGTCAAGCGTCGCCGTCAGAAAGGTCATGGGGTCTGTATGGGTCCGCGACGCCCAGACTGGCAAGAAGCGTTCGCTCCTCCGCCTCCATGGTCTCGGCCTCGGCCTCATCGACATGGTCGCGGCCCAGCAGGTGCAGCACGCCGTGGACGGTCAGATGGGTCAGATGGTCGGCCAGGGTCTTGCCCTGCGCCCCGGCCTCGGCGACGCAGACCCCGAAGGCCAGCACCAGGTCGCCCAGATGCGGGGCCGCGCTGTCGGCGGCGGGAAACGACAGCACATTGGTCGACTGGTCGCGGTCGCGGAAGCAGGCGTTGAGTTCCTGAACGGCCACGTCATCCGTCAACAGCACGACGACATCGCCCTCAATCGCGCCCAAGGCCGCGACGGCGGCCCGCTCGACCCGCGCCACGACATCCGGCAAGGCCATGGTCCAGGCCTCATCCTCGACCTCGACCTCGATCATGGGTCGGGGGCTTCCAGATCAGTGGCCGGCCGGCGGCTGGCGGCATCGGCGTCATAGGCGCGGACAATGCGCTCGACCATGGCGTGGCGGACCACGTCCTGGGCCTCGAACCGCTGGACCCCGACCCCCTTCACATCCCCGAGGATACGCAGGGCGTGTTTCAGACCCGAATCGCGCGGGTTCAGCAGATCGACCTGCGACGGGTCACCCGTCACCACCATGCGCGCACCCTCGCCCAGCCGGGTCAGGACCATCTTCATCTGCAGGCGCGAAGTGTTCTGGGCCTCGTCGACGATGATATAGGCATGGGCCAGGGTGCGGCCGCGCATGAAGGCGATGGGGGCCGCCTCGATCTCGCCCTTGTCACGTCGGCGACGCACGTCGTCGGGGCCGAGAATGTCGTTCAACGCTTCCCAGATCGGAGCCAGATAGGGATCGACCTTTTCATTCAGGTCTCCCGGCAGGAAGCCCAGCTTCTCGCCTGCCTCGACGGCAGGCCGGGTGATGACCAGCCGGTCCACCTGCCCGCGCCGCAGTAGCGAGGCCCCGTAAGCCGCCGCGAGGAAGGTCTTGCCCGTCCCCGCCGGACCGACGCCGAAGGTCAGCTCGCGGCTGCTGAGCAGAGACAGGTAATTGGCCTGGGCCGCCGTCTTGGGCGCGATGGCCCCGCGCCGCCCGACCGGCAGGGCGATGGCGTCGGGGGCCACACTGCCCTGCCCGGCCCGCGGCTGGGCCATGGCCGCGCCCAGTGCGGTACGCACATCGGCCTCGGTGATCTCGGCACCCGCGTCGGCCCTGTCGGCCAGGGTCTCGATGACCCGTTTGGCCTGGGCCCGGTCGCGCGCCGACCCGTTGATCGACACGCCGCCGCCGGGGGTCTCGACCAGAACCTTGAACCGATCCTCGATCAGGGCCAGATGGCGGCTGCTGGGGCCGATGACCGCGCGCAGGGCGGCGTCACCCAAGGACAGGAACTCACTCTCACGCGCCATCAGATGCTCTCTTGCGCCCCGTCACTGACCAGCCGGCCCTTCAAGGAGTTCTGCTGGCCGTGTTCGATCACAACCGGAACGACCCGGCCGATCAGATGATCCGCCTCATCGACATGGACCGACTGCAGCCAGGGCGAGCGTCCGATGGCCTGGCCGTCCTGACGGCCCGTCTTCTCGAACAGCACGTCCATGGTCCGCCCGGCCATGGCGACGTTGAAGGTGGTCTGTTGTTCCCACAGCAGGGCCTGAAGGGCGTGCAGCCGTTCGCGCGCCACTGGCTCGGGCACCTGGGCCCCCAGGGTCGCGGCCGGCGTGCCGGGGCGCGGCGAATACATGAAAGAGAAGGCCGAGGCGTATTGAACCCGCCGCACCAGATCCATCGTCTGTTCGAAATCGGCATCCGTCTCGCCGGGGAAGCCGACGATGAAATCCCCCGACAAGGCGATGTCGGGCCGCGCAATGCGGACCCGGTCGATCAGGTCGAAATATTTCTGCCGGCCGTGTTTGCGGTTCATGGCCCGCAGGATGCGGTCCGACCCCGACTGCACCGGCAGATGCAGCCACGGCATCAGGGTCTCCAGCTCGCCGTGGGCGGCGATCAGGTCCGCGCTCATGTCGTTGGGATGGCTGGTCGTATAGCGGATGCGGTCGATGCCCTGGACGTCCGCCAGGGCGTAGGCCAGCCGCGCCAGGGTCGAGGGCTTTCCGTCCGCCCCGTCCCCGTCATAGGCGTTGACGTTCTGGCCCAGCAGGGTGAGTTCGCGCACGCCCCTGGCCGCCAGTTCACGGGCCTCGTCCAGCACCGCCGCGACCGGCCGCGACCATTCCGCCCCGCGCGTATAGGGCACGACGCAGAAGCTGCAGAATTTGTCGCACCCCTCCTGCACCGTCAGGAAGGCCGTAGGACCCTCGACACCCCTGGCGGACGGCAGGGCGTCAAATTTGGCGTTGGGCGCGAAGTCCGCACCGATCCGCTCGCCCCGCGCCCGTGCGGTGCGCGTCAGCAGTTCCGGCAGCTGGTGATAGGCCTGCGGCCCGACCACGATGTCCACCGCAGGCTGGCGCCGCATGATCTCTTCGCCCTCAGCCTGGGCGACACAGCCGGCCACGGCGATGGTCAGGCCCCCCTGCCCCGCCGCCGCCCGGTCATCCTTGAGGATCCGCAGCTTGCCGAGCTCGGAATAGACCTTCTCGGCTGCCTTCTCACGGATGTGGCAGGTGTTGAGGATGACGAAATCGGCGTCCTCGGCGCTATCGGTGGCGGCATAGCCCAGCGGGCGCAGCACATCGGCCATCCGCTCGGAATCATAGACATTCATCTGACAGCCATAGGTCTTGATGAACAGCCGCTTGGGCGCGGCCTGCCCTTCAGACACCGTCGTTGGGACGAAGGTTTCGGTCATGGAGCGGGCTTTCCAGTCCGCCCGGACCCGGCTCAATCCGCCCCGTCGCGCTGAGCGGAACGGGTAAAGATCAAACCTTCGCGGCTGGACGGCTCGGCCCCCTCGATCGGCTTGCCATAGAGCTCCAGCTTGTGACCGATCAGTTCAAAGCCAAGCCGTTCCGCGATCTCGGTCTTCAGCCGCTCGATCTCGGCGTCGAAGAATTCGATCACCTCGCCGGTGCGGGTATCGATCAGATGGTCGTGATGGTCGTCACCCGCCTCTTCATAGCGGCTGCGCCCGTCGCCGAAATCATGCTTTTCGACCACCCCCGCCTCTTCGAACAGGCGGACGGTGCGATAGACGGTGGCGATCGAAATATGCGGGTCGATGTCCGAGGCGCGGCGGTAGAGCTCCTCGACATCCGGGTGGTCTTCGGCGCTGGACAGCACCCGGGCGATCACGCGCCGCTGCTCGGTCATACGCATGCCGCGGTCGGCACAGAGTTTTTCGATCCGGTCCATGGCGGACAAGATAGGCGGGCGGCCCGGTCTAGGGAAGCGTCGTCGCCAAGTTTAGGGCCAGGATCAACCCGTCGCGACGGCCGCCGTCGGGACGGGCGTAGTAGCCGGGCCGTCGACCGGCCTCGGCGAACCCAGCGCGGGCGTAAAGAGCCACGGCGGCGGCGTTGTCATCGGCCACTTCCAGAAACAGTCTTGTCGCGCCGCGTGCGGTCGCCGCGTCTCTGCCCTCACGGACCAGCCGGGCACCCAGACCCCGCCGCCGCGACGCCGGGCGGACGGCCAGGGTCAGGATTTCAGCCTCATCGGCGACCGTGCGCATCAGGATGAACCCCTCCGCCTCTTCGAGGGCGAAGACGCCCGTCTGGTTGAGCAGGGACTCGAAGGCCGCGGCGGACCACGGCGCGGCAAAGGCGGTCGCGTGGAGCCCGGCCAGACGCGCGGCTGTGGCGGCATCGGTCATGAGGCTCTGATAGGAGTGCGGGCCTGACCCGGCAAGCGGGTGGGCGGCGTGGCATCGGGCGCACGCAGATAGAGGGGTCTTGCCGGGGCGAGGCGCGGATCGGCCGCCGCCGCCAGCCGGGCGAGAGCCTCGGGCGCGGGCCCGTGCAGGGGCATCAGGCCCGGCCCGCCTGCGGCTTCGGCGAACAGGGCCGCGCCGGATCCGACGAGAACCCTGTCGGAGCCCATGGTCGCAATACGGGTTGCTGCGGCGTCCATCATCAGGGCCTCGGCGAGTCCCTCGGCCGCGCCACCGCGCCAGAACCGCGCATAAACCTGCCCCCGGCGAGCGTCGATCAGGGCCGCCACCTCGGGAGCCTCGCCCGCCGAGGCCGCGAGCGCGTCCAGGGCTGAAACGCCGACCACAGGCCGATCCAGCGCCGCCGCCAGCCCTTGGGCGAAGGCCAGGCCGACGCGCAATCCCGTGAACGAGCCCGGACCGACCGTGACGCCGATGCGGTCAAGCGCGGCGAACGCCATACCCGCCTCAGCCGCCGCATCCCGGGCGAAGCCGGCGATCCGTTCGGAATGGCCCTTGACCATAGGCTCGGATCGTAGCCCCAATTGACGCACACGCCCGTCGGTGACTGCAAACACCCCGGCGGTGCACAGACCCAGCGCTGTATCGACGACCATCAACTTCATGCCGGCACTCCGGCGGCGGCGATCAGTCGTCCCGCGCCAGCGACCGGACGATGCGCGCCACTGCCTTGCGAATCTCGCGGTCCTCGATCAGCGGAAAGGAAGCCGCCACTGTAAGTCCGTCGGCGGTTGCCGTGATGAACCGCAACTGCTGCCAGATGTCGTCGTCCGCCCGGCGGGCCGTCTCGACCGGCGGAAAGAAGGTCTCGACCGAGGTTCCCAACGCGGTCGCGGCCCGATGCAGCCGCGAGGCCGAAATTCGGTTCTGGCCGGTTTCGTATTTCTGCACCTGCTGGAAGCTGACCCCCAACTGCTGGGCCAGAGCGCTCTGTGACAGGCCAAGGGCCGACCGCCTGAGCCCGATCCGCGCGCCGACATAGGCGTCGATTTCGTCCCGTCCACCGATCCTGGCCATGGCCGTCCGCCGCCTCCGTTTCGAGGGTCAATTGTTTCATGGAACCGAAAAACTTGCAATGAATTCGTTTCATTCAACGCTCCAGCCTGGCTACGACGGCGGAGACGGCGCGGGTTTCGGACCGGGCGATTCTCTGACGCGCCTCCAGACCGCCTGGGCCGCCGCGCACCGTCAGCGCTTCGGCGTCAGCCCCCTCATAGAGCCGGACGCGGACCTCGCCGTCGGCCATGTCGATCACACAGCCCTGATCGCGCCGGGGCCAGAGACCCGGCTCATAAGCCACCACCACCCCTGAGGCGGCCCAGGGTGCAAGATCGTCATTGGACAGTTGCAGCCGTTGCGTTGCAGCGGGCGCGTGGACGAAGGCCCGGCCCTCGCTGGCCATACCCGGGGCCGCGCGCCCCGAATGAAAGACCGGATCCGCCGGGGCTTGCAGCCGCAGCAAGTCCTCCGGGGTCGCGTCGAGCGCGGCGGTCAAACGGCGCTGGACGTCGGGGCGATACAGGCCCGAGCGTTTTCCGGTCTCATATAGGCCCCAGCCCTGGCTGGTCATGCCCGCCCTGCGACCGGCCTCGGCCTGGCTCAAGTCGCGGTCGCGGCGCAGGGCCGAAAGGGCTTCGCCGAGACGCCGGATGTCGCTGTCACTTTGAAATCGGGGCACGGGACGATGATGGCGCCGTCTTCCAATGGAAGCGAGGACGGATTCGTTTCACCTGCGCTCAAGCAGCGAGCGGCCGCGTCGGGAGCGAAAGCGCCCCTGTGCGTCAGATCACCTGTTCGACGCCGGTCACTTCCGGCACATAGTGTTTCATCATCTGTTCGACCCCGGCCTTGAGGGTGGCAGAGGAAGAGGGACAGCCGGCACAGGCCCCGCGCATACGCAGGGTCAGAACGCCTGTGTCCTCGTCAAAGGCGTCGAACAGGATGTCGCCGCCGTCCTGGGCCACGGCGGGGCGGACACGGCTGTCCAGCAGGGCCTTGATCTCGGCCACGACCTCGGAGTCCTCGCCGGTCTCGACGCTGTCCGGCGCTCCGTCGCGCATCAGGGCCGCGCCGGAAACGAAATGGTCCATGATGGCGGCCAGGATCGGCGCCTTCATCTGCGTCCAGTCCAGCCCATCAACCCGGCGCGTCACCGAGATATAGTCGGCACCGAAGAAGACACCGGCCACGTTCTCAAGCTCGAACAGGGCTTCCGCCAGGGGCGAGGTCGCCGCTTCGTCCGCATTGAGAAACTCCCGCGGCTCGGTCGAGACCTCGCGACCGGGCAGGAATTTCAGGGCATTGGGGTTGGGGGTCGGTTCGGTCTGGATGAACATGGTGTTCAAATGTGCCGTCGCCGCCGCCAGTTCAAGAGGCGCGCTCCCGGACACGGGGGGTGGGGCACAAAACGTCCCGCCTCACGCCAGGTCCTCGATGTCCTTCTCGGTCAGCTCACCCGGCACAATGGTGACCGGGAGTTTGCGGCCAGTGAAGGCAGCACCCTGTTTGACCACGGCCGTAACAAGGGGACCGGGGCCTCTCCCGCCGCCGCCGGCCGCCAGAACAAGAATCTTGATCTCGGCATCCTCGCCGACGACCTTGCGGATGGCATCCTGGGGCTCTCCCCGTTCGATCAGAAGCACAGGGATGGCACCGGATCGTTCCGCCACCTCACCCGCCCATTTGTTCAGGAAGGCCTCAGCCTCGACACGGGTCTGGCGCTCGATCTCCTCGCGCACCCCGGCCCAGTGGGCATCAGAGGCCGCCGCCGGGATGACGCGCAGCAGGGCGACGCGCCCACCCGTCGACCGGGCGCGCCGGGAGGCATAGCGCAGCGCCGCCTCGAACTCCGGACTGTCGTCGACGACCACCAGAAATTTGCGCGGCATGACACTCCTCCGGGCCCGAGCCCGCCGGCAACCTCAACCGGCTGTCGACGCTATCTCACGGATCACACTGTTGGCGATGGTCAGTTTGGCGAAGGTCCAGCCGAGGCCCGAGACCTCGATCTCATCGACCGAGGCCCGCGCGTCCTCAACGAGTGCCAGCCGCGGGCCGATCCAGGCGTCCACCGCCGCTTCCGCCGTCGCCTCGCTGGCCCCCACCGTGGTCTCTGACGCCTTGGCCACCGCCCGCGTCAGGGTCGCCTGCTCGACCATCAGATCCTCGATCAGACGGCGCACCGCCAGACGATCGAAATGGTCAGCCGAAGGCACCTTGCCCGCGCCGGCCCGCAACCGGTCAAAGTCAAAGGCCGCGCCCACCTGATGATACAGCATGGCCATGGCCGGTTCGGGCCAGTCCGCCTGCCGCGACAGGTCGCCGATGTCGGCGGTCGCGACCAGCGGCCGCAACATGGCGAAGTCCCGGGCCATGGCCTCCGGCACGCCTAGGGCCTTGAAGCTCTGGACCCGGCTTTCCAGCCGATCCTGCTCAAAGCGGGACAGCACCGTTCCTCCTGCGGCGCGCAGGGCGTCCGCTGCAGGACGATAGGCCGCGACCAGATCGTCGACCGTACTGTCCGGTCGCATCGCCCGCCGCGACAGCCAGAAGGTCTGGCGGCGCAGGACGGTGGCAATCTCCTGATAGAGCACCGTCTGGGCCTCAGCAGAGATCTTCAGGTCCAGCGCCGAGACCTGGTCCCAGGCCTCGTCGAGACGGAACACCTGACGCGCGCTCTCGAAGGCGATAACCATGGCGGCTGTATCGCACCGCGCCGCGCCGCGCAGCCGCTCCGGGAAGGTCGGGCCGCACATGTTGATGATCTCGTTCGACAGGACGGTCGAGATGATCTCGCGGCGCAGGCGGTGGCGCTGCATGTCGGCTTCGTATTTCGCCAGCGGGGCCGGGAAATAGCGCACCAGCGTCTGTTTGAAGAAAGCGTCGTCCGGAGCCGAAGAAGCGACGATTTCGTCAAACAGCTCCAGTTTGGAATAGGCCGTCAGGACGGCCAGTTCCGGCCGCGTCAGGGCCTGTCCGGCCAGTTTGCGTTCGGCGAGTTTCAGATCGTCAGGCAGGCCTTCAACCTTGCGGTCCAGCCGGCCCTTGGCCCCCAGCCACAGCATGAATCGCTGCTGGGTGTCGAGTGCCTCGGCCCCGTCGGCCTGCTGAAGCGAGACCGCGAGAGTCTGGTCATAGTTGTGCGCCAGAACCTTGAGGCCGACCTCATCGGTCATCGAAGCCAGCAGGGCGTTGCGATCTGCCGTTTTGAGCGCGCCGGAGGCGATGGCCGCCCCGGTCAGGATCTTGATGTTGACCTCATGGTCGGAGCTGTCGACCCCGGCCG
>Ga0105054_10004285_pt1 | contig 21421 bp, 15 predicted proteins | sample BON02_FD_78091 | JGI IMG/M metagenome (GOLD analysis project Ga0105054, IMG submission 78091) | Freshwater microbial communities from Lake Bonney liftoff mats and glacier meltwater in Antarctica - BON-02 (megahit assembly) | ecosystem: Environmental > Aquatic > Freshwater > Ice > Glacier...
CACGCATACCCACATGCACACGCACACGGACACGCACCCGCACACGCACACGCACACGCACACGCACACGCACACGTAGACAAGGACAGAGACGCAGGGAATGGAGACGCGCGAAAGTAAAACAAGAGAGGTGTTATCGAAAGTAAAACAAGTGAGGTCTTATCAACAAGAGAGGTCTTATCTTATAGAACAAGAGAGGTGTCATCTCACACATATAACACCACATCACACTCGCACAAAAATTTCCAGAGCAGTTTATACTGAGTAGTTTTTACACAGTGGAGCAGACAGACCCATAGACGTTAGAGACAGACATATAGACGTTAGAAACAGACACATAGACGTTAGAGACAGACACATAGATGTTCAAGACAGACACATAGACGTTGAGACAGACACATACACGTGAGTGCCCTGGCTGCGAGGAGTGCAGACGGCGAAGGCATGTTGCGCTCCTTGTGTCTCCACACACGCTCACACTCACACACGGTGCTTGCAACTTGAGACACGTGCAGCAAGCAGCGTAAACTGATGAATGGGCCCATACATCAATGAATGGGCCCATACATCAATGAGCCCCTACAAGACAAGAGAGAGTGTCACACACCTGAAGGTAGCTGACAGAACCACCAAGGATGCAGAGCGACAGGCCCAGGGCGAGAATGCCGTAGGACATTTGATAGCGAGCTGAATAGGTGAGACCCAACTGCTTGTTGGGATGCAGCTTCTCGTCTGCCTCCACGGCCTTTTTGGTGGCTGCGATGTGCATGAGGGCAGGGAAAATGTAGATGATACAGCTGCCCAACACGGCGCCAGCAAAAGAGGCCAGGAACCCCAAATCCCGCAAGACCATGGCCACCCCCGTGGTAAAGACGAGGGTGCACACTGCGATCAAGTCCTTGGTCGACTGGGGAGCCTTGGAGTTGCCGGTGGAGGCGAGTAGACCGGTGCGGAAGCCGTTGAAGGCAAGCGGGTATCCAAACAGGATCGAGGCCCCGATGCCCAGCCGCCCAAACACCGCCAGCTTGTCCGTCGACGCATAGCTGTTGAGGATCAGTCCGTTGGAGTTGCCGCCAAACGTCAAAAAGCCGGCTACCATGCAGATGCAAGACACTGTGCCAGCCGCTAGGAAGGAGGGGAACACCAGCTTGTTAAACTGCGCCAACGTGGGCGGCTGCATCATGCCCACGAACTTGGGAGCATCATAGTGGGCCTGGAACGCCGTGTTTAGCGTGGCCATAAGGATGAGGGTCTTGACGCCCTCAAACCTCGTGCCAAACGAGGGGATGGAGTCGGCAGGAATGGACTTGTAGAACTGGCCTCCCGGCGCATACGACCCCTCCACCTTGCGCAACACCATGAAGACGGCCGTGTACACAACACCCATCACACCGAGCATCGAGGTGTAAGCGAGCATGGCGAAGGAACGCAGCATGCACAGCGGCAGCAGCATCGTGACCGACACGAAAGCCAGCAGGTTGTTGCGCACAGCGAACCACCCTGAAATGCCGAGACCACGCAGCAGATCATAGCCTAAGTCGCCCAGGATGATGGAGTAGCAAACACACGCCACAAGTGTCTGAGACATGACAGCAAAGCCAGGCATCCACGCAGTCTGGGGGCCCATAGTCTTAGCCCACGCATCCTGATACGATTCAGCGCCCGTCATCAACGTCACCTCACCAATCAGCGCGTAGCAGTGCCCTGCCATCATTGAAAATGCCAACTGCACATACACACACCGTCCAAGACATTAGAGATCACACTAGAAAGTAAGTCGCTCAATCGCCGCCAATCTCACAGTCGATAATCCCTGTCACATGCAGAGAGGGGCACCGCCCCCACCAATAGGTGGGGTGGGTGCAGCCGACGCAGGTGCGGGGCAATGGTGTGCTCCCTGGTGCACTCACCGAAAGCAAAACGACGGGGGCAATATGGGCGGGGTTGTCAGTCCAGCGCGATATCGCGTTCGCCAGCGACAGGATTCCAGAGCCCACAATGGCCTTGAATAGACTGAACATCAACGGTAACAGCACCTGTGTGTTTTATGCTTGCAGGGTGAGCACGCTATGTGGTGCTCTGCTGAACAGAAGCGTGTGTGTGTGTATCACCATCACGAATGGTTTGAGCATCATCTCAGAACCATTGAAGGTGTGCAGCACATGAGTTCCGTGCACTTGCCTTCCGCGCACAAGACACTTCCTGCCTCTTTGTAGCCCCTTACAGCATGCGGAAACCCTGTTGCATTTCACAAAAATTGCAGAAGAAGTGTGGGGGCGGGATCAAGGGTGTGGCGGGGGAATTGATTGCGGTCTATACCTGCTCGCCCGCACCACCCTTGAGACGGAGAGCATCAGACTGGGACGCTGCAACCGCCTTGGCCTTGAGGTTGGGGCTGGCGGTAGCTGTGGGAGAAGCTTTGGCCAATTGCAACGGCCGGAGCCCAGCAGATTCAATATGCAGGGCATGCGAAACTCCGCACGCCGCTGCTGCCAGCAGCAGCACCCGCGTTCTCATCCCGGAATCTGCGTATCGACACGCACATACTGAGCATGCATTGTGCTGGCGGCACGACGACGGTATCGTCGTGAAAACTTTCCAGGGTGGTCGCCTGCCCGACCGAGGTCTGCCGAAAGTGCGAGCGGCAGCTTCTGAACTTGCCTTAAAAGCAAGCGCGCTGGATCCAGGTGCATGCATGCAAGGGGAGCAGCGAGGGAGGGCATATTTTGGACGACTCAGGCCCCCAGTTTCTCGGGCCTGGGTCACGTGAAATGCGGTGGCATCCCCGTGCGAAATCCCGCTAGCGTGTCCCGCACGGGACCAAACTACGTCTCCGCCAAGGTGACAGGCTGGGGGGTTTGCGAGAGTTACATACATGCCCACCGCCGCACGTGGTCTTGGTCCCACACCAGGGCATTCGCACACTCATGGCAAGCCCTTGCCGGCCAGCATCAGCTTTGGACTCGCACCCCGGCACAGAGAGACAAGCCGTGACAAGCGAAAAGGGTGCAAAAAATGTGCAGCAAGCTTACTATGCCAAACTCGAGAACCTACGCTTCATAAGAGGGATCTGCGCAAAGACTACATGCGCCGCACTTTGCCAAGCGAACGATCCGCGCAGTCAGTCGTAGCTGGCCAGGAACCTTCGCCCTGCGAAGCCACATACCTTTGGTCCTTTCGGCTTCGGAATGTATAAAAACTAACTTCTCTATAAAGAACCACCTTTTTCAAAAAATCGCCACCGTCGTCATATCTGCTCCTCTCGACGACCCCCTTTCCCAAACGTGTGCCACGTTTTTCTTCTACACCGCATCTGCCACCATCCCAGCGGAGTATAGGGAGCCAAGGGCCTGGCCTGCGCATTATTTGGGCTGGTGCTCACTCGCAGTGGCCCGTTGGCGCGCGGCGCGTTGCCGGTGATGCCTAGAGGCGCGGGAAACGTAGGACGCATCCCTTGGGAGCGTGGAGAGGCGCAGAAGAGGAGTCGGATGCAAGCAATATTCTACATGTGCCATGCCACGCCATTGTTGAGGGCCGACTGCTAGGCGTGGCTGCTGCGGACGCTGAAAGTGGCGGTGCCGCCACTCAGCAGTCCCTCAATACTGGCGCTGTTTCAGCGCCGCGTGGAGTGGGCGTCTGCCCCGTCGGACCCCGCACTGGCTGTTGCACCTTTGTCTCGCCTGCAGACGTTGAGACTCAGCTAGCGTGGGTGGCTGGTCGCGAGTGCCACTCGCTCTTCGGAAGTGGCTGCTAGAGGGGAAGCACAGTGTCTCGGGAAGCTCAGGTTCTGCCAGTCACACAGGTGGAGACACACGGATTACTGAAGGAACGATAGATGGCGCCAAAACGAAACAGGTCTGCGAACAAGAAGGCGGCTGCCGACAAGCCCGTAAGGGCGCCGGGTGATAATGAAAAGGGTGAGGTCGCGCGCAAGGCGCGGCCCAGAGGTTCACACAAGGAGGAGCTACAAAATACTCCCGCGGCAGGCGCAAAACGTGGGCGCAAGGAGCTCCAGAGCACTGCTGATGATCATTGCCAGGCATCAGGTGAAGCCAGTGTGTCGGGAAATACGGGGAAGGGAAGCAGCAAGCGCCTTTCTTCCAGCAGAGAGCCCTCAGACAAGAGAAAAACGGATCAGAGACCTGATCACACACACGGGGAAGGCAAGGGCGTTGATATCACTACCGCTTCTGGCAAACACGAGAAAAGCGACAAGGGTGCGGCTTATGCTGCATCGACAATGTCGCCAAAATCCAAGCTCTCGTCTTCCGCTCTTGAGCCCAATGTATCGATGAGCCAAAATATTGATGCTGCTGGCTCTCTGGAAACTGCAAGTGAGAAGGAAATGAAAGCACCTGATTTTTCTTTGGGTGCTGTGGAGCGAGGAGAACGAAGTAGCAAAAGCGCAACCACGGACACTTCGCAAGGTGCTGACTGCAGCGGCGCTGGAAGCGGGTTGTGTGCGTTGAAAGGAACAGGGTCCTTGATAGGCAGCGAAGGCACTCCTGGCTTGTCGCAACAAAGTTTAGACACGTATGTCCCGCCCCAAGAAGATGTGGACCTCTGGGGCAAGGCCAGCCGCGACGGATACCTTGAATTGGAGCTCGCTTTTGCTCCACACAAAGTGCTGCTTGAGGATAAGGTGGACGAGGACTATAATCACAGGAAGGTGGCATTTTGGAAATCTACGGCGGGCGATGACACAAGCGAAATTCAAGATTGCGTGCTTGATACTCTTGATGTTCTGCTGGCACAGATGATTTGCAAGAGGAAGCACTTGGACAGAGAAGTTCGGGTGCGATTGTGCACGATGCGCATGTGGGTAGCGCGCGGACTGTATGTGCGACAATTCACCTCTGTGCTGGTGGACGGTGCTGCAAATGCATGTGCTGGAGCTGATGGTGGTGCAGATGATGCAGTGGAGGAGGTGAAGGCTGTTGTGCTGGATGGGATTAATCAGCTATCCAATCATGACGTAGCCAATGCTCCTACACACACTAACTCCATCGATCCAGCAGTGCAGCGTGCAGCTCTTGAGCAGTTGCTGCAGCCGCTCCAGAGACTGAAGCTTGCTCTGAAACAGGGTGCTTCAGCTGGTGCTTCAGAAGACGCTGCAGGAAGTGCAAGAAGCAAGGGTGCGGCACAGCAAGCTGCTGTCTCACAGGGTGTGCTGGATCCAAATCGCTTCCACACGCAAGTAGTGGGCAACCAGCTCATCATCAACAACATCACGAGCATTTGCAACTGCGAGGGAATGGAGCAGATGCTACTGTCGCCGCTACAGGGCTCAGCAGTGGTGGGCTTTGGGGCGCATCATCGAATCGTCGTGTGCCCTGATGCTGCTAGTGCAGAAAGGGCAAACAAAATGATATGCGAGACTGTGCGTGCATACCGCAAGACCAGTGCAGGCAACCAGGGCAGTGGAGGTAGCACGAGATCATCGGCTGTCGAGGCCGCAAACACTTGGCCGGCGTTGGGAGGTGGTGGCGGCAAGGCAGACTTGATGCAACTCTTGTCAAGGGGTGCTGCTCAATGCATGCCCAAGTCTGCTTCACAGCCAGTGCCTTTAGACCAAGAGTTGGTGGATCATGTGCGTGGTGGTCCCAAGGCTAATGCTCGCGCAGGTGGTAAGGGAAGCAAGTCTGGCCAGGTGGCTGACATTGCCTCTCTCGACATTGCCTCTCTTGGGGAGCACCCAACCATGCGCATCTTAGGGCAACATCTGCCTGGTTTGCATCTGCCGCATCGGTGCCTTGATCATTTCATGGTAGTGACGGCTACGGGCAGTTTGGTGCCGCCAGACGCACTGGTGTCGTTGAGTGGGTGCCCTTTACTCCTCATCGGTGAGGTCATTTCAGAAGAAAACGAAGCCGAAGATCTCATGAGCCATCTGCTGAGACGCCCCGCTCTTGTCTCCACCACAGATGTGGGTGATGAGAATGCGAGTGATGAGGGCAGTGAAGCTACTTGGCCTGCAGCGATACGGCGTGCGCTAGCCATGGTGCCAGCAATCGGCACCTCGAATGCTGCAGGCGTCACAGCCGCAGCAGTCTTATCCGAGACTCTGCCCACAGGGGTGCCGTCAGGAAATGCCTTTGCGGCCATGGGCACCAATGCAATTGCACAAATGCTCCAGGCTAATGCTGCTCAGGCCAATGCTGCCCTCACCTTGGCTGCAAACAAGGCACATGTGGGCGGTACTGGAGTGCAACACACGGCTGCATCCACGGCTGCGTCGCCGTCCTTGAACAATCTCCTTCCGCTCAATCGTGCTGCGCCTGGACAAGGTGCTATGAGCCACTTCGCTCAGGTCTGCTCGCCTGCCTCTCTCTCCGTGTCTTCTGCCCTTCCCTTTGCCTCCCGGGCGCGCGGCGGCTCAGGTCGCCGCGCGCCACTCGGGTCACCTTTGCATCTCTCTGATCATCCCGCACCGATTTTTTTTTTTTTTTTTCAACCCGCACTGATATGAAACGATTATCGGTGCGGGTTTACATCCGTGCGGGTAAAATAAAAAAAAAGGTATATCGGTGCGGTTGAAAAATTGAAGAAATTATATCGGTGCGGTTCAAAAAGTGAAAAAATTATATTGGTGCGGATGAAAAGATTTACAAAATTACACCAGTGCGGTGAAAAAAATGAAAAAATTATGTCGGTGCGGGTAAAAAATTATGTCTGTGCGGGTAAAAATTGAAAAAATTATGTTGGTGCGGGTAAAAAAAATGAAAATGGTTGAGCCCCTCATTTTTTTTTGTGTTCCTCCAAGTATTTTTTCCTATTTTTTTTCATTTGGTTCAGTTTTATTTGTTCATTATTTTTTTGCAAGTTGACAACTTGTCGAATTGCTTGTGGGCTCCATTGGTACCCTCTGAACACTCAACCAACACGTTTTTAGCCCAAAAATCTAGGTGCAGCCCCTCCCAGGCTCCAACTGGTTTTTTGACAAAAAAAATGAGTTTTCGACTGTCCGTAGAGCTCTGGCTGAATGCGAGTGGCGCGCGGCGGCTACGGGTCTAAGGCCCCTCCGCTTGCCGTGAGCCCTGGAGCCTCCGCTATTGTCTAACAAATTGGTAGTACAAATTCATCGTTCATTTTGTTGCTCTTGATCGGGCTTTAAATCGAATTAAGATAGACAATAGCATGTAGAGATGGTATCGAGTGGTTGCGATATCGAGATGGTATGCACTCGTTGCGATGTGCCTTGCTGTCTAGCTGGGAGAGAAATGCGTCAAACTAAGTTAATAGGCAGATTCACAGTGTCATCATGGCGCAGTGTCGTCATGGCGTGTCGCGTGGCTGGCGTGTCTGTTGACGTCTTCTCTGGCGTGTCACTCTCTCTGTCGCTCACGTCTTCTCTGGCGTGTCTCTCTCTTCTCTGGCGTGTCTCCCCAGGTGCTGCACCAGCACCAGCACCAAATACAGCTCCAGCACCAGCTCCAGCATTTGGGTGCTTTTGGAGGCGTTGCAGGACTACTGGCCCAATTGCAACACCAGCACCAGCACCAACAGCAGCACCAACAGCTGCAGCAGATGTTGCAGGGTAATGTAGCAACTGGTCTCACTGGAGGCTTTTCAGGTCTCTCCCCCCCACGCATGCAGAGGGTGCGAGAAACAGGAAGATGAGCTTCTGTAGAGCAACTTAGAGCAAGGAAGATGAGCTTCTTTAGAGCAACGTGTCTTTAGAGCAAGCCGAGCATCTCTACAGCAACATGCATCAAGGTGAGCATCTCTAGAGCAACATGACCATCTTTGTATGCCCATCAGTGCACCTTGAACCATTCTCAAGCTCCAGGTGCATAGAGGGAAATGTGGCCTGATCATTTATGCTCAGCCTCGCTGTGTGGGACCTCTGCCCTACAAAGTCTAGGAAGGGCAGGGGCCGCACACACGGAGTCTCGGCCCATTGGCTCGGCGCGCATATCCGTACGCCTCACACCTACTATAAGATTGCCCCCTTGAATCAGAGACCACTAAGGGCCGAGGCCCAACGGCTATCAAGTCCAGTCCGCGCCATGACAGCATGCGCACATGGGCAAGAGTGCATGTGTGGCATGCGTTTCATGACCTGGCAATGCAGGCCATCGAAAAGCATTGGACAAGTGCAACGGGCGTCTATGCATGCACCTCTCTGCATCCAGCACACTGACCGTTCGGCACACACAAAAAACACAAATTGGGTACACTCCAAAAATAAAAAACCTGGCACACAAAAACAACAATACCTGGCACACAAGGAGTGCCAGGTTTTTCCAAAAAATGTGTGCCAGGTTTTTTTGGCGCAAAATCCGTTGGAGAGGGGAGTGTCATCAAACTATCGAGAGGTGACTCCCCTACTTGCTCCGTCCTCATGACTCTGGTCCGATCCAGTGGGCGCGCGGCGACGTCGGGCTAAAGCCCTCCGCCGCCACGCGCCCCTGGACTCTGGCTGGCTGCGGGTGGCACGCGGCGCCTGAAGCCCCTCCGCTTGCCGCGCGCCCGGACGGTCAATTAAAAGGTGCCAAGGTAGTGGGCAAGGTTACTTCTTGGCAGCAACCATGCAAGTTACTTGTTGGCACTTCTTGGCAGCAAACCATCCGTTACTAATTGGCAGCAACCATCCGGCAACCAGAATGGTGCTCTTTGACATGGTACAAGGGTGCTGTTACAATATTGCCCTGACAATGTTGCTAGCATGGTCGGAGACTCTCCTCCTGTGCTTGTGCTTGTGTGACATGGGGGTGACAAGTGAACAATTCGACAGGAACAGTGGCTGGCAATCTACAGATGCAGCACATGGAGCACCAACTACACATGTTGCAACAATTTCAACAACTACAGCAACAACACCAGCAGCACCAGCAGCAGCAGGTAAATATTTACAAATGGATAATGTATATGAGACATACATGCCATATGAGATGTATATCTCATGCTATCGCATGCACATGATCTCATCTGTCTTGAAACAAAATGATAACATGTTTTGCATGTACAAAGTGTGTTATTGTATTCATGTTGACACACAATTTCACCGATACGTGTGTATTTGGAGTGAAAGCGTGCATATTGGTATATTAGTGCATACTAGTGCATACTAGTGCATACTGGTGCATATTCATGTGACATGCACGCTAGTGTACATTCATGTGTCTGACACGCTAACACGCACGACATGTGTCTGACGCGCTCATACCCTCTGACACGCTAATACCCACGACATGTGTGAGACACGCTAATGTGTGAGACACGCCATGTGTGAGACACGCTAATGTGTGAGACACGACATGTGTGAGACACGCTAATGTGTGAGACACCACATGTGTGAGACACGCTAATACCCACCAATGCACACTAAGCACGTCAAGTACATGCGAGGGTGTCCTTATTCTTTTTTTACTTGGGGTGTCCTTAGTGTTTTTTTAGTTGGGCTGTCCTTAGTATGTCTTTGGTTGGTGTGTCCTAGGGTGTCGTTAAGGTTGCCTCTACTTCCCAAAACTCGCGCTAACTCTCCTTAATCCGCCTTAACTCGCCTAAACTCACCTTGACTCACCTGAACCCGCCTAAACTCTCGCCTGACTCGCCTTCAGTGGTCTGGACTAGCCCAAACTCGTCTAAACTCGCCTAAACTCGCCTGAATTTGACGTGACTTCCCTAAACTCGCTCCAACTCGCTCTAACTCCCCAAAACTCGGCAACAACAACAGCAGCAGCAACATCAGCATATACAGGTACAACAGGCACTGCAACAAGAGGCACAAAAGCTGGAAAGGCAAGCATCCCTCAACTCATCAATCTCTCACAATTTCCAACAAGCAATTCTCGGGGGTATGGGCAGTCTGGGTGCTCTAGGCCCACAGACTCCGTCGTCTCTTCTTAGCGCGCATACTGCATCCTCTCTAGGCGCACCACCTGCGACGGCTCACGTTGGTCTGAATGTGGGTATACCAGCGCAGACGGCAGCCTTGGCCCTGGCAGGCGGCACGCTCGCGCAGCAACATGTGCTTGCTGCCCACAGTGCAGCACCCAATCAAGGCATGAATGGTGATGCGGCGTGTGGTGATGCTGCGTGTATCCCGCAGCTCGACGGCGCTCACGACTCTGAGACTTACATGCATAGTCATGACGCCATGGCTCAGTGTGGTGCGACTGCCACTAATTGCGCTGCCGAGAGCGACCAGAAAAACAAGGCTGAGTCAGACGACTACAGGAGGCCGCGGCTGCCGGCAATGGGCGTGGCGATTAAAGTGCTCGCCTGGTTTCTCGAGCTCGATGACACCTTGCACCACTCGAATTGCAAGTCGCAGGAAGCTGCAACGTTGCCGTGTGGTGCAGTGCTGTGGGTGCTGGGCAAGAGTGCTTGGTATCGACTCAAGGTGCCGCATGGTTGCTACCTTGCCATCATGCAGTGTTTTGTTGACAAAGTGAGGATAGGCGACGCTATGTGTGACGTCGTGCGTCGCAGCCCCTACTTGAGCATCAACAAGGTCATTAATCAGGTGGCACAATCGGTTGGACCGCAGGAAGGACTGCAGGAACAAGTTGCTGAAATGGAGACGCTGGAGGTAGAAGATGGTGGTGCCGCCAAACCTGGGCTGCTCCAAATCCATGATGCTGCAGAGTATCTGAGTGTGTGCATAGAGCGAGTCGCCATGATAAACACGCGCATCGAGAAAAGCCGCCTGGTCTCGTCGCTGCTGCAGGAGGCGATCGACTTGCGCGCCATGCGCCTGGTGATGCAGCAACAGCCGGCGTTACGAGGCCTGCACTTGGTAGCTGCGTCTTTGGCACGTGCCAAGAGCGCTGCGTCGCGTGTTGCTGCTGCTGGTGTGTGGCAGCGCTACGAGACTGAGGACATGGGAGTGGACGAGGGTCAAGCACATGCTAACACCCAAGTGGCAGCACAAGAGGCTGGTGTGGATGCGTCGGATACATCTCATGTGGATGCGTCGGATAGGTCTCAAGCAGCACACTTGCTTGAGGTAGCCAAGGTCTTGTGTGAGCTGGTGTCTCAGGTTGAATTGGCGGCCATGCGTACCGAACCCTCAGGCCACACGCGCCGCATGCTGCCGCCGGCCCTCATCAAGAATGGAGGAGCGGGCAACAAGCGCGTGCACAAAGAGGTTGACAAGAAGCCCGCTGCGTCAAATAAAGGTGGCAGTGCTGGCAAATTGTGGAGCAATGCCTCCAAGCCTCACCTTGCCAATACCGACCATTTGGCAGCCTTTGCCCTCTTTGGTCAGCTTGCCGGCGGTGCTGCAAGCTCGAACATGCCTGCGGAGGCATGGGCCAAGAACAAAAAGCGAGGGGCCAAGGCGAAAGGAGGCACAATGCTCGACTGCGACGGCAGCATGCCTAGCGACTGGCCTCTGTCTCTGAGTGCTGGCTCCTCGGTCCATGACCATTTGATATGCCTGGTGTCGCGCCAGGTGTTGCAAGAAGTCGTGGCGCAGGTGGACAAGATCAACAGTTGCCCTCCGGGTGTCTCTGCCACCAACCCTGACAACTTGATTGCGTGGTTTGGCAAGGCGCCAGAGCAACTCATGTCAGGCAACCTCATGTCAGGCAACCTCGGCAAGGTGTCGCGAGAGTATGTCGAGGACCATCTGCAGGCGCATGCGGCCGCTGCACACCAAGACGAGGCTAGCGTGTGGCTGAGTGACAACACGGAGATGCAGCAAACTTGCATGATGCTCTGCGATTTCATCCACAAGTTTGGTGTGGAGTTTTTTCAGAAGCTGCGCGCAGAGGTATGCGCTTCTGCTGGCAGCAACAGGAGAATGGAGTGGATGACGCCACACCTCCTGGCACAGGCTGTGCACACACGCCTACCCTGTCGGTTGGTAGTGCGTGTACACATGTGGCTGCTGCAAATGCTGGTGCAAGCCGACGACGAGCCGCAGTCGCTTTTGCTGACTGAAGTGACATGGCCCGAGGTGCTGCGCGAGGTAATGTTGAAGCGGTTGCAGCACAAAGCACGACGCATGTTGACCGAAGAGCAAGACTTATCTGCTCCCGAAATCAACACCGCCTTGATCACCCTCCGTATGTGTGCGCTGGCAGCAGCGGACGAGGAGGGAGGCGTGGAGTTGGAGGTGGATGTGATTGACGTGAACTGGATACCCGACGCCGTCGACGCCATCGAGCCGGGCGGCTTTGTCAAGCCAAAGGGCTGGCGGGGTGGCGGCCCCTCAGGCAAGCCAGACAGGTTGCGTGGGGTTGGCCGCTTGAGCAATGGGTTCTATGTCGCCAAACTCTGCTTCAAAAATGGCACGGAAAAGGTGCTTGGCTCTGAGTTTGCTACCAGCGCCCAGGCTGCTCGTGCGTGGGACCATGCAGTCATCCGCCAGTATGCCGGCAATGTCAGCTCCGACTGCCTCAACTTCCATGACTCATTTGACGAGGTCCTGTTACTCTTAAGCCAAGGGCAGGTGGATGTGCAGGGTACAGCGCGTGAGCCTCTGCCGGAGGTTGCTGTGACGCGCTGGGATGATTGTGCAGGCGATGTGGGCTTGCGTGGCGCCCTTGCCGTGCTCCACAAGTACTTCGCGCAGGAAGTTCAGACCATTCGCGCCCTGGTCTGCCGTCCTTGCTCCCTTTCCTCTCCCTTGCCTTTGCTGTGCTTTGTGCGTGGCTCTCTGGCCTTGGGGCTGCGGAGGAATTGCTAAGTGCATGAGGTAAGTGCATGAGAGACGACAATGTGTGGATGAGACATGACAATATGTGCATGAGACATTGTGACGGTCGACATGGTCGTGTCTCATGCACCTACCTTGCCTTGCATCGTCAAGCACCGAAGCAGCCTGTGCGCGCATTGGTGCTGAAGTGGTGCGCACATGTGCGAGGGCTGAGATATTGTGTGCACATGCACAGGGCACACGATCATACGAGAGGATAGGAGCGCATTATCGGTGGATGGCTTTGCAGTGGCTGTGTGACGAGGCCACTGAGACGGATGCATTGCGTGCTCTCATTGACCAACACCTCGTCCTCTCCAAGATCATGTATAACCTGGAGGTGCAGGAGAAGATTGCAGCGCATCGGCAGGTGATTGATCAGATGAACCCAGATGTCGCCGAGATGCTCGGTGTCGTCAAGACGCTGCTGTGTCTGGATGCACGCGACTATCGCTCTGTGCTGTCCTCCTCGTTGGATGCGACGGGAGTCAAGGATGCTGATGAGGCAGACATCAACGTCAAAAGTCCCACGGCTCGGCGTGGCACAGGCGGGCGGTTTGTTGCCAAGGCAGCTGCTCTCGAGATGGCCACTGCTGCCAAGGCTGCTGCCAACAAGCCATCTCATACCAAACCTGCTCCTAAGGCCACCCTTGGCAAGGATAGCAGGCTAAAAGACAATACTGTCTCTGGCAAAGACAATAGAGTTGCCAGAGATGCAAAAGACAATACAGTTGCCAGAGATGGCAAGGGCGTGACTCCGGGCAAAGGCGCGCCGAAAGCCATCGACACTAGGCCCTCAACCAAAGGCACCTGCCTTGCAAGCACAGATGGAGTGAGCACGCCCAAGGGTGAGGGTGTGTCGGGTGAGGGTGTTGAGATGCGGGAGCTAGACTTGTTGCTCATTCACCACAAGCTCCTCCAAGCTTGCTATTCTACTGGCGCTGAGGTGGAGGGTGATATCAATAAAGTCCTCCAGTCCGCGCTTCACAAAGAGCCTGCTGCATGCGTCAAAACGCCACAACCACCCTTGCCCAAATATCTGGATACGGCAGGCAGCAAAGACGGAGCAGAGACATATGTAGCAGAGACACATGTAGCAGAGACACAGGTACCGCACACACAGGTACTGCACACACAGGTACCGCACACACACCCCACGCCGCCCATCAAGACCAGGCCCACGCCAGCTGCGGCAGCCGCAGCGGCTGCACGCGTTTTTTTGGAGCATTTACCTGCGCTCAAGCGTGCGGAGCACGACAACACAACTGCTGCAGCAGAGGGGAGACCCTGTGGCGTGGGCAGTCGGCAGGTGAGTGTGAGTGCTCACCTTGACGGCCTGACGCTGGCACCGGCAGCAGCGAGCACGAGAGCAGGCATCCAGCTAGAGCGCGGGTGGTTGGGCTCAACGTTGCGAACCAAGGCGTTAGGCCGAGATCGTCTCAATCGTCAGTACTGGTGGTTTGACTGGCCCACCGGCTGGCTGGCAGTCGAGGCTTGCCCTCGCCACTCCCAAGCCCTCGCCCCCGAAAAGATGCCTCAGACCGTGAGCTCAACAAAGCCGCCTCGCCCCTCTCGCGCCAAGCCCCTTGCTTCCCTGCCCTCTTCCAAGGACACATCAAGATCTGACACAGTGGAGCAGGTCACAACGGGTCTGGCACGTGCTGCTGACACCAAGAGTGTCACAGTCACAGGAGAGTGGGACTGGAAGACGAAGCAGGCTATTGACACCAAGCAGCCTATTCAATCGAGCATTAAAGACTTGACTGCACATGCAAATGGCACGGCGTCATGCCTTGAAGCCGAGGGTGATGCGGCACACTTGGATGATTCGGCACAGATGGAGGCAGACGGCATGCCGGAGCACGGCATGCCAGAGGTCCACCCGCCTGCACTTCCCTCCCAGGAGGAGCACGAGGAGGAGGAAGAGCAGGAAGAGCAGGAAGACGGCCAATGCAAAGCGTGCTTGGGCATAGATTCTTCACACTCCTGCCAGGCTAAGCGCCCTGCCAAGAATGCGCTGCCGCCACCCCCACCTCCACCCCCTCCGCCTGCTTTACAGTGAGTCCCCTTAGTTTATGCGAGTGAGAGCGAGTCCGCAAGTGCTCCACACCGAAAGCATCTAGTCCGAAAGCACTTGCTGCCACTTGCTTTCCGTCGCAATCTGTACCTGACACGGCAACATTGGAAGGCGTACCTGGAACGCGTACCTGGCACGGCTGTTGCTTGTGCATGTCTACAGGACACGGCTGTTGCTTGTGCGTGTCTAGTTTGCTTGGGGTTTGCGTGTTGGTGGATGCAAGGTGCAGCTGAGACTCTAACTCGCGCCAACTGACGATACGCCACACCAACTCGCACCAATTGACGGTAGGTCACAGACAGCAGTGCAGACTAAGGCGTAGTCATCGTAATGCATACTCACTTGTGGTCCTAATCCATACTTACTCTTGGTTGTCGGTATCTTCAACCACAGGGTGGGCAAGGCGCAGGGCGAAAGGGAACGAGTGGGAGGAGTGGGAGGAGCGAAGCGGGGCAAAGTAACAAGCAAGCACAAGCCAGTAGGTGGGATGGGTGTCAAAGACCTCACGCCCTATACCGTAGGATGCCACCTCCACCCCAGTCAGTCGCCGTTCGAACTAGTGCAGCCGCTGGTGCACCTCGATCATTGGGTTGTCTTGAAGACAAAGGAGGAGGTAGATCAAGTAGAGCGATGCTTGGATGTGCGCAGTCCAGTCGATTGGAAGCTGCTGCGCCGCCTCAAGGCCGAGCGCTGCAAGCTCCTCCTTCCGCCTATGCCTGTCCCGCAGCCTGGTTCGCCTGACGAGGTGCAGCGCGAGTTTTTTTCTTCTGGTACGCCACCCTGCCCCCTGCCCATCGCCTCATCTTGATGTGCGACACATTGCGCTGCCCAGTGCGCTTGCGGAAGGGCAGCACGTCGAAATGGGTGCACGTCGAAAGGGTTGCGTGTCCAAGGCCTGCACGTTTTGGAGCACTTGCTTGTAACAATATGTTAGACAGCCTACACTATCTTAGACTGCCTACAGTATCTTACACTGCCTATAGTATGTATTTTCCTGTCACACTACCCGGAACTGGTCCTGGGTCAATGGTCCTTGAGGTGAGCAGCGGCGAAGGGCTCGGCGGCGCGTGTGCCTTGCTCTTCGTCTGTGTGTTGCTTGCTCGTGTTGTGTGTGTCCCTTGCTGTTGCCCTGGTTGTGTATGCAGGCGAGAGTGGAGGCGATAGTCGTTGCGATAGTCCGCTCGACCCTCATCAAGCCTTGGTGCATGAGGCTTAAGCTGCAAGTCATGTGTTATGGCATCTTGCTGCATGAGGCTTAGCCTCCATGTCATGCCTCCATCTTTCATGGCATCTTGGTAGTGGTGTGTTTGCCATGCATGACAGGTGGTGTATTTGGTTGACTTGACCGTTGGATGCAGCCGCGTGGACATGCGTCCACACGCCCGTGCGCGCGCCTGACTATCTATCTATCTCTTTGCTATGTATCTATCTCTTTACACGTGTTATCTCTTTGCACGTGTGCCATTGGCGTGTGGGTGAAGCATGACAATGTGGTTGTGACAGAGGTGCTGGGGCAAGTGGCGCCGGGCGGCATGGTGGTTACGCAGATGTTCAAGGAATTGGCCTCGCGTATGTCTCTTGTTCCCCTCACCGCCCACATGTTGCAGCTCCTGGACCTCTCGGCCGATGTAGACCATCTCTTGCCTGCCTTGCCTCGCTATTCCTCCAAGACAAGGCACGCGAGCGCACACGACGACTTGCCGAGCGCATCGGAGGAGTTGGACGACGAAGTGGTTGCTCAAGTGTGGCGGCGCGTATTTGCGATAGAGACGCTCTTGTTCCCCTATGCCCTGGGCCGAGAATGGACGCAGGAGAAGCGAAACGCCTTCCGTCGCCGCCTCGCCTCGGTGCGAACGGTCAGCCGTATGGCGCTTCTGATGCATCAGTTGAGTGGGTCGGCGCTCGAGTCTCTGGGCGTCTTGGCAGGGGCGCGCTTCGAGAAGCCGCCGCCCGACAAGTCCAAGAGCAATGCCAAAAGCAAGGTGACGGTGGAGGAGTTGCGGGTAGGCGATGAGGTGGCCTACATTCGCGCCGGACACCGGCAGCACTTGAAGGAAAAGACGCAGCCGCCGAGGCCTTGGGAGGCCGAGGCCTTGGGCTCTCTCTCTGCGCTGCCCCATGTCACGTGTGTGGTGGAGCATATTTCACACTATAAGCCCGTGCCGCTCAACGTGTTCAAGGCGCGCGACTTCGCGGATGATCTCGTCGAAAAGGACAAGAAGGGTGAAAAGGAACCCAAGAGTGAATGGTGCATGTGCGTTCGACTGCGTCCACTGTCGGTGAAGCGCAAGAGCGGTGGTGTCTGGTGCGACACAGTGGTTGATGCCTCGTTCCACGTCTCGGTCTATCTCGACAGCGCCTTGCCCGAGTTCCTTGTTGCCAAGCTCGTCTTTGAGCAAACCTGCAAGCTCAAAAAGGGTGCGCGCGTCAAGATGTGGTTTGCCAAGGAAAGTGAAACGCTTCGAAAGTCGGCATCTGGCGCTGTCAACTGCAACGCCAAGTCTCGTGTCCCCTCCGGCGGTACCTGGTATATGGGCGCTGTCGTCAACAACCTATACACTCTCGACGAGCAGCCGTGGGACTGCATCCAAGTGCGGTGGGATGATCACGATGAGCTTTCTCTCGTCTGTCCTTGGGAACTGGAGGTGGTCTAGCAGCTGAGGGAACTCAAGGTGGTCTAATGTGGTGTAGTGTCTAGCACCTCAGCCAACTGCACGTCGTAATGTGGTCTAATGTCGAGCACCTCAGCCTCAAGGTGGTCTAATGTCTAGCACCCCAGCCAACTGCACGTCCAACACCTCATGCAACGTCCACCACCTCATGCAACTCCGCGTGTCTAGCACCTCAGCCTCAGCCAACTCCACGTCGTCTGGTGACACCGTCCAACCTCCAAGTGGATAGTCATACGGACATCTAGTCCAACCTTCGAGTCGATGGGCACTAGAACGAAGGTTGTCCGTCACTTTCAGAAAGTACAGGTGGTCTGGCGACACCGTCACTTGGACTCGGCACTTGGACTCCATCTTTCCGCTCACCCTTCAACTCGTCCTTGTGGTTTGGGCCTCGACACCCTTGTGGCGCCTCAAGATTCAGGTGCTTTCGGCTAATTCAGACTCTTATTGCTAATCCATGTGAGCATGAGAGAATGCGGCGAGGGGCGTCAAGGAGGCAGCGTGAGTGTCCGTGTGTCCTTGCTCCACCATACCATACTATTCTTTATCAAAGAACAAGTCATTAAAGACCAAGTCACTCCACCTCCAGCCGTTTGACCGGTAAATGCGCAATGTCAATTCATTTTAGCTTAGTTTAATGCGACCTAATGCGTGCTGTGTGTGTCACCGAATACATGCTGTGTGTGTCGATGCGTGCTGTGTGTGTCGCCGAATTTCATAAAGGAGCGAGTCACGCGAAGACCGAGTCACGCGGCGGCAAGGCGCTTTTGCCCCGACGCTGCTCAGCGCCACACCAAATCCTCTGAATTCTGAGGATTTGCGGTAACTCTATTTTTGATCCTTCTAGATATGGGATGTCCCATCCCATATGTCCCAGGTCGACAAATCGCTGACCTGCGCTAAAGGCCTCACATCGCCTTTGAGAGTAGAGTTTTTATTGAAAACTGACAGCGAGTATCCCAGGGATGCGGAAGTTACTTTATTCACCCTGGCAAACCCTGAGAGTTCCCTTCGCTTTAACACCCATTGGTCAGCTCCACCAGTCTCCGCCCTCGCCCGTTCCGGGGGACCGGGCGCGCGGCAAGCGGAGGGGCTTTAGCCCCGGAGCCGCCGCGCGCCACAGGAGTCGGACCAGAGTCCCTACCGATCTCCAATCCACTTTTTTTCTCTGTTTTCCCGATCTTATCTGAAATCGGACGTCTCCCACGCGTTTTTTCCGCAAAATCTGAGGTCGGACATAGTTATGAAAAATCTATCGCTGCATACGTGTAACCTCGTAATATATTTGAAAAATAAATTGCGTAATATATGCTGGGCTGCGGGATGATGTTTTAGGCTGATTTAAAAATTTCACATGTCTTTTCTCAAGTTTTGAGAAAAGAAGAAAGTGTGACGACAATCAGAAACTCCAGTCACTCACTTTGGTGGGAATAATAGAATGAGGCTGCACCTTGAAAGATGCGCACACAATTGTCATGATTACTTCTTTACGAGCAGTAGGGAAAACAAACGTACTATAAGCCAGCCCAAGATTAATTAACAAATAATTAATAATTAATTTGAATCAATTCATTAATTAAAAGAAGAAGATTCTGAAGATTCTGAGGTTACAATGCTTGTCTGGTAGTCTGACAAGGAGGACTCTGCTTCATGTCACAAGACAATCCTTCACAGACGTGATGTCTCACAAGACTCTGCTTTATGTCACAAGACAATACTTCATGTCTCACAAGACTCTGCTTCATGTCGCCAGCTTTCCCCAATTCGAATCAATGAAAGAAAAGTGTCACCTCGGGAGGGCATAAATCTTGTATACTACTGTCCTTATGTGGTGATTTCATTGCAAAATGAAATATCATCTCCGAGTCGATTTCGTTTTTGTATGCGATTTTTCTTCGGAAAACAAATTCCCAGGGTTTTCAAGGGTAATAAAGTAACTCCCTTGGGATACTCACTATCAGTTTTCAATAAAAACTCTACTGTCAAAGGGCCCGAGGCACGTCGTCAAGGTCGATCGGCATGGCGTCAGTGAAAGAAAGAAAAGAAATCTGCGAGGGCTTGCAACCTTCTTTCATTTTTTCTTGGGTGGCGAATACCCAACTTAATCACTAGACTAAGTGGGTGGGTGCCTAAACCTCAAACTCAGACGCAGTAGTTGTATGATCGCTTTTGCAACAGTGCCAACAAATTCAAATTTTGATTCAGGCTTCGTGGATGGCTCGGGGGAGGCACTGCGACACACCAATTAACGGCCCGGGTGACACATCTCGAACTTAACGAGAAAAGGAAACAATGTGCAGTGATCAGGGGCTCGCGGTGCACCCATGCTATGTCCCTATACGTCTAATTTCAATTGAATAGGACTAAGACAAGCAGTCGCCGAGGAAGCACAGGTACTGAATTACTGTTACAAGTATTAAAAGCAATCATCAATCAATGTGTGTGTGTGTGTCACACACGCAGACACACACTCACACTCACACACACACACACACATATGCACACAACCCGTATGCAAATATTCAGTTGCACACACACACGCACACACACGCTTTCAAGCGCATTCATACGTACGCCAACAACTCAACGAGAAGACTGCCCTTGTAACAGACAAACACATGCAAAATATTTAATCTTCACCAAAGCAAACTCTGTATTGGTTGATGTCAACGTGAGTCAAGCTCACACACACACGCAGCGAGGGTGTCTATCAGGCTTGGACACACAAACAAAATCGCGTGAACTGCTTGTTTTGATTCGAGATCTGACGCAGACACAATGACACACCGAGCAAACAAGGGCTCATGACGACGTATTTGGTACCTTGTTTTACTAGCTGTTTGCGTGCACGAGTAGCTCAACAAGAGCTGCACATCTGTGCGCGCGTGGTTGCGTACGCATGAGTACAGAGAAGCGCACGCACACACATACACACATACACATTTGCGAGTGCTTGCGCGTATGTGTGCTGGTTTACGTGTGTATTCACACAGACTACACCAAGTATAGTCTACGTGACCGTAGGCCTTGACACGTGACGAGATACTTCACCTCGTCGCCCTTGGACGTGTCCTTTTCAAACTCGTGTTGACAGCGTGCGTGTCACCAAGATCCGTTTCCTTGCGCCGCGTTAGTATTCAAAAACCGGCTTCTCGGATTAGCCAACTTTCTAGGAGGGAACATGGATCCATGTTCCCAAATACTCATTTTTAGTTACCCCCCCTTTAGGTTGTTTAAATGTCCAAAAACAGAGGGAATGGCACGGGCGCGGGCCTAACACCTTTCCGAAGGTAGACTTTTCTCCGAACAAAACCCATGTTTAGGCCTATTTTTGGCGGGTGAACACAGTTTTCCAATTTGCTCGACGGGCTCGAAGGCGCTGAAAACTTGCGATTTCAGGGGCCATGTGAAATTCAAATTGCTAACAACTTCGGAACATCTCGTGTTCCTAGGGAATTGCACAAACAAAACCCTGCTGGTACCAAAGGTGTGCTAATCAAGTTTACTGCTGTCTGGTACAAACCACGGGTGTAGTTAAAAACAAATCGACGGGCTCCTCTGAAGTGTGATAATCAAGTTTTTGAACAATAAAAATATTTGTACTCGTCTCAATTCATTGAATGGTATTGTCAAATCAATTACGGTCTAGCGGTCGAGAGAGTGTGCTTCGAGTGTAGGGTCCACAGATCGAATCTCGGTAGTCTTCGGTACGGTGGAACACGCGAAACATGTGGCTTTTTGCTGAAATGACACTTGTCTACATTTGGAAAAAGAAAACTTTAATAACATAATACGAGAGCATCGCTGCGAGTCGATCTCTGGATTCCACCAACATCTAGACCGGACAGCAAAGTCCACTGGCCTATTTCCATATTCATTCCTAGGAAACTCTGCATAATTACAGACCTCACGTGCAAGCGTGGCTCAGTTGGTCAGAGCGAGGGACTGTCAATCCCTAGGTCGTCGGTTCGATTCCGTCTAAAACCCGATACCTCAAATTCTCATGAATTTGAACTTCATAGA
>Ga0105054_10004291_pt1 | contig 21407 bp, 22 predicted proteins | sample BON02_FD_78091 | JGI IMG/M metagenome (GOLD analysis project Ga0105054, IMG submission 78091) | Freshwater microbial communities from Lake Bonney liftoff mats and glacier meltwater in Antarctica - BON-02 (megahit assembly) | ecosystem: Environmental > Aquatic > Freshwater > Ice > Glacier...
CCGCCTCCGATGTGGGCTGGGTCGTGGGGCACAGCTATATCTGCTACGCGCCGCTGATCCACGGCAACACGACCGTGGTGTTCGAGGGCAAACCCGTGGGCACGCCCGACGCAGGCACCTTCTGGCGGGTTATTCAGGACCATAAGGTGCGCGCGCTCTTTACCGCGCCCACCGCCTTTCGCGCGATCAAGCGTGACGATCCGGGGGGGCATCTGATAGGCGATTACGACCTCACCTCGCTGCGCACGCTCTTTCTCGCCGGTGAACGGGCCGACCCGGACACGATCCTGTGGGCGCAACGCCACCTCAAAGTGCCGGTGATCGACCATTGGTGGCAGACCGAAACCGGTTTCACCATCGCGGGCAACCCGATGGGGATCGAGGCTTTGCCGGTCAAGATCGGCAGCCCCTCCGTCCCCATGCCCGGCTACGACGTGCAGATTCTGGGCGAGGACGGGCACCCCGTCCCCCCCGACACACTCGGCGCCATCGCAATCAAACTGCCGCTACCCCCCGGCACGCTGCCCACACTCTGGAACGCGGACGCGCGGTTCCGCAAAGCCTATCTCACCACCTTCCCCGGCTATTACGAGACCGGCGACGCCGGAATGATGGACGCCGATGGTTATCTCTATGTCATGGCGCGCACCGATGACGTGATCAATGTGGCGGGGCACCGGCTCTCCACCGGCGCTATGGAAGAGGTGCTCGCCGGGCATCCCGACGTCGCCGAATGCGCGGTGATCGGGGTCGCAGACCCGCTCAAGGGTCAGGTCCCCATGGGTTTTCTCTGCCTCAACCGCGGCTGCGACCGGCCCACCGCCGATGTGGTGCGCGAAGTCGTGGCACGGGTGCGCGACCAGATCGGGCCAGTGGCTGCGTTCAAGCTAGCCTGCGTCGTGGACCGGTTGCCCAAGACCCGCTCAGGCAAGATACTGCGCGCCACCATGGCCAGGATCGCCGATGGCGAGGCGTTCAAACTTCCCGCCACGATCGACGACCCGGCGATTCTGGACGAGATCAGAACCGCCCTCAAATCCGTCGGCTACGGGCGTGACCCGACAGGCTGAGGTCAGGGGTTATAGATCACGGTCACGGCCACACCGTCGGGGCCGCGCTGAATGACCGTCGTCTCGGTGCCGGGGCCTGATTCAAACGCCGTACCACCCGGTTCTGCCGCGCGATATTGCACCACACCGCCGCGCACCTGGGACCGGGCACTCTGATAACCGTAATCGCGGATCACCGGCAGGGCGCGCTGCTGTGCAGGCAGCACGCGGGTGGGGCCTGCCGCGTAGATCTGCGTGTCGGTATAGACCGGATGCGCAATGATCGAGGTCCGCTGCGGGGTATAGGCCGGGGCATGGTTCTCGTAGGACCGGATCCGGGCCTGATATTGGGGCTGATACTGCGGCTGATAATGCGCCTGATATTGGGGCTGAAAGTGCGGCGTCAGGATCTGCCCGGATGACCAGCCCTCCTGCGCCAGCGCAGGCAGGGCAGTCAGCGCAGTCAGGGCAGTCAGGGACAGGGCGGCGGTCAGAACAATCTTGCGAAACATGGCATTGCCTTTCAAATAGGGTGGTCAAATCTGCGGGGCGCGCGCACCCCGCGCGGTTCAGTTCAGGCGCAGCGGACAGGCGACAGCACGGCCCGCCACCGTCAGGGTCAGGGCTGTGTTATAGTCTGCGGCACGACCCGAAAGCTGGGCCATGCCAATCTCCTGCGGCTGGCCCGCACGCACGGCAAATGCGCCGCCCTGATCCATGGACAGGCTGGCTCCGCGGCGAATGCGCAGATCATAGCTGCCCGATACCGGGTCCGCAGACACGACCTGCCCGGTCAGAATGACCGAACCGCCACGCTCCACAGCCGTCAGGGCACAGCTCAGCGTGGGCTCGGTCGCAGCAGTGGCGCGGCCCGCCGGCTGCGGCGCGCCGCCACTGCTGACCATGGCACAGGCGGTCAGAACCAGCGCGGCGATGCCCAGCAGAATCGGTGAATTGGTCGTCATCATAGGCCTCCTTTCAGGGTGAGGGGACCGGCGCCGCTCAACGGCAGGCACCGGTCCGGGCGCCGATCAGTCCTGCACGATCACGACAACATTGCCGCTGCCGTTCTGGCGGGTGGTCACGTTGTTGCCATTGCCCATCTGGATGATGCCGAGCGCATTGCAGCCACCCGACTGGGTCGCGTTGACGTTGTTATACGATCCCATCTGCGCCACACCAAGGATGTTGCAATGACCGGTCTGGGCCGCGGTCACCTGATTGCGATAGCCCGACTGTCCCACCACCATACGGTTGCGGCCCCCGTCCTGCGTCGCGATGACATTGTTGCGCCAGCCATCCTGCTGGATATTCATCTGGTTGCGATAACCATATTGCGCGCCACCGACCGAGTTTTCATAGCCCCACTGGTCCAGTATGAACTGGTTGCGGTCCGCCAGAACCGGTGCAGCCAGCCCGAGTACCAGCATGGCAGAAACTGCGCTACGCAGTGCAAATGTCTTGATCGTCATTATCTTCACTCCTGTTACCGGGCGTCCTCGCCCCAAAAACCATTTCCCGTCCGACCCAAGGCAGCTGTCACAGCGGGGCCGGTAAAGTGATCAGGACCGGTTTCGCCGGGCGAGCCAATAGCGGCGAGATGTTATCGCTTGTCAGCGCGCCAGCACCGCGCAAACCGTGCTTGTCATCCGATAACAACGCCGTTCTCAGCCGGGTTTGCTATGCCAACACAACCTGTTAGACCAATCCGGCGCAGGCCGCGCCGGGAGTTGGAATGATGCGGAATCTGGTTGTCGGGTTCTTGGCCCTGCTCCTCGGGCCCACGACCGCCCTCGCCGCCTGCGGCCCGCAGGACGTGCGCGATTTCCTGGCGCTGGCGCTGCCCTCCGGCGGCGACCCGGTCGAAACCGCACTCAAGCTTGCCTATCCCGGAACCGACCTCGATCTGGCAGCAGCCGTGCTGCACCTGCCCGATGGCGGGCAGGTGCCCTACGCTCCAGCCCGCGACATCGGCGCCGCAGCGCGGCTCGACGGCGCGACGCTGGGCGATCAATTCGTCTACCCCTACCCGCTCGATTTCGACCTCACCGCGCGGCAGACGCCGTTCATGGACCCTGGCCGGACGCGCAACGAGGCGTTCTTCCGCGCGCTCTATTTCAACGATGCAGCCGCGGCGCGGGACTCTCTGGTCACCGTGCGCCACGCGGGGGCATCCTTCCAGATGACGACAAAACATTGCGTCGATCAACAACTCGCCGCCGCCTTTGCCGCCATCGCGGCGCTACCAGAACCCACCGCAGTTTACTTCTCCAATATCGGCGGCAGCTTCAACTGGCGGGTCATCGCGGGCACCGACCGGCTCAGCAGCCACAGTTTCGGCGCCGCCCTCGACCTGAACAGCGACCTCGGCGGCTACTGGCGCTGGGCCGGCGTCCCGGAGGGTCAGGCCGGCACCTATGACAACAACTATCCCGCCGCCCTGGTGCAGGCGATGGAGCGTTATGGTTTCATCTGGGGCGGCAAATGGCACCACTACGACGGCATGCATTTCGAATACCGCCCGGAACTGATCCTTTATGCCCGCCTGACCGATTGATCACGCCTCGCCAAACGCATTCTCGATGATTCGCAACCGGCCCATGCCATCGACCAGCGCCAGATCGAATCGCACATCGGTCAGCTGTCCGCGCGGCTCTGTGGCCAGAAACATCGCGGCAGAGGCGCAAAGCCGGTCCATCTGGCGGCGTCCCAGTCGCAGCGCCGCGCTGGCCAGACTGCTGCTTTTCTTGACCTCGATAAAGACGACACGGTCCCCCTCGCGGGCGATCAGGTCAATCTCGCCACCTTCCGAGCGCCAGCGCCGATGCGCCACCGGTCGTCCCCGGCGCTGATAATCCTGCGCGACAATCTCTTCGGCCGCACAGCCTGCGTGATAGCCCACAGCACCGCTTTTTGAATGCATCATCCGCATACTACCGTCCCTCATCTCATCTCTTCCCCCTCACCTTGCACCAAATCATCTAAGATTCATCTAACGCCCCCATCTCCAGCGCCATCTGATACACCTGCCGCCGCGGCAGCCCCATCGCGCCTGCCACCAGCGTTGCCGCATCCTTGATCCGCATGCTCTGCATCGCCAGCCGCAGCGCCGCGCGCACGTCGTCCTGCTGCACCACTTCCGCCCCGGCGCGCCCGACCAGCACCACGACTTCGCCCTTCACCACCTGCCCGGCATAGCTTTCGGCCAGACTGCCCAATGTCCCACGGCGAACCTCCTCGAACTTCTTGGTCAACTCGCGGCACACGCAGGCCTCGCGGTCGACACCCATGCCGGAGCACATTTCGGCCAGCATCGCGCCAAGCCGTTTAGGCGATTCGTAGAACACGAGCGTGCACTGCATGTCGCGCAGCGCCGCGATCTCGGTCTCGCGGGCAGCAGAGGCGGCGGGCAGGAATCCGACGAACATGAACCGGTCCGTCGGCAACCCCGACACCGTCAGCGCGGCCAACACCGCCGATGCCCCCGGTGCGGATGTCACCGGCAACCCCGCCATGATCACCGCCCGGCCCAGCGCGTAACCCGGATCGGCGATCAACGGCGTCCCCGCCTCCGAGACATAGGCCACCGACCGGCCCGCCGCGATCTCGGCCACCACCTTTGCCCGCACCGCCTCGCCCGAATGGTCGTGATATGCGCGCACCTGCCGCTGGCCCAGCGGGACGCCGTGGATCTCCATCAGCTTGCGCGCCGTGCGGGTATCCTCCGCCATGATCAGATCGACCCCGGCCAGCAGGTCGAGCGCGCGCAGCGTGATATCGCGCGCCGACCCGATCGGCGTCGCCACAAAGTAGAGACCGGCGGAAATGGGCTTTCGATCAAAATTCATGCCTAGACCCTTGTAACCCCTGCTCTATGATGGGTGCGAATGGCCTTCGGGCCTGCAATGCCAGGCAAAGCTGCGCCCTCCGGGACAGTTCAGCCCTATCACCAAGTAGGAGTGATGTACCATGTTTGCCCGATTGACTGGCCGCCGCAAGGCCGCCGCCCAAATCCTCGCCCTGTTCTCGATGCTCTGGGTCGCGGCCTGCCAACCGGTCAGTATCTCCGGCAACATGGGCGGCCCCGCCCTCACCATCGACCCCGGCGCGCCCGTGCAGGTGGCGCTGCTGGTGCCGAGCGGATCGGGCGATCCCTCCGATGACTTCCTGTCCCAGAACCTCGAAAACGCCGCCCGTCTGGCGATTTCCGATCTGAGCGGGGTCGAGATCGACCTGCGCATCTATGCCACCGCCGCCAACCCGGCCCAGGCCGCCTCTGTCGCCCAGACCGCCGTCGCGGATGGGGCGCAGATCATCCTCGGCCCGCTTTACGCCGAAGATGCCAATGCCGCCGGTGTCGCCGTGGCCGCCAGCGGCGTCAGTGTGCTGTCGTTTTCCAACAACACGACCATCGCCGGGGGCAATGTCTTTGTCCTCGGGCCGACATTCCGCAACACCGCCGACCGGCTGGTGCGTTACGGCGCGCGCAACGGCATTGACCGTTACATGATCGTGCATGCCGATGACCTGCAGGGCGCTGTCGGACGCGATGCCATCGCCTCGGCGGTGCGCAACAACGGCGCCACCGTGGCCGGGATCCAGAGCTACGCCCTCTCCCAGCAGGGCATTCTCGACGCCGCCCCGCGCATCGTCGGCGCCACCAACGCCGCCGGAGCCGATGCAGTATTCATGACTGCCGGGGTCAATGCCGATCTGCCGATCCTCGCCACTGCGTTGCCAGAAGCGGGTCTCAACCCCGACAGCACCCGCTTCATCGGCCTGACCCGCTGGAACGCCACGCCGCAGGCGCTTGCCCTGCCCGGTCTGCAGAACGGGCTTTTTGCGCTGCCAGACCAGCAGATGACCGCAATCTTCGAAAGCCGCTATGCCGCCGCCTACGGCGATGCGCCGCATCCGGTTGCAGGGCTGGCCTATGACGGGATCGCCGCCATCGGCGCGCTCGTGGCCCGAGGTGGCGCGAACGCGCTATCGCGGGCCTCGCTCACCCAGGGTCAGGGATTTCAGGGCACCACTGGCATCTTCCGGCTGCTGACCGATGGCACCAATGAACGCGGCCTCGCCGTCGCCACAGTGCGTGGCAATCAGGTGGTGATCCTCGACCCCGCCCCGCGCGGCTTTGGCGGTTTCGGCTCCTGACCTGCACATGACCTGTCAGATGCTGTCGAGCATCCCCGAGGGGCCGGACGGATTGATCTGTCCGGCCCCGCTGATCTTTGACGCCCCCGCCGTCAGCAGCGCGCTTGATGCGGCCATCGCTGCCTGCACCGGCGACAAGGACATCCGCGCCGACACTGTGCGCGTTCTGGCGCAGGCCCGGCGCGACGGCTGCGCCGCGATCGAGGCCGCCTTTGCCGCAGCCCCCTTCACCTCCAAACCCACGACCGCCGCCTATAGCTGGCTCACCGATGCGCTCATTTGCGCGGTGCGCGACGTGACCCTGCGCCACCTGCACCCGCTGCCCAACCCGACCGAGGCTGAACGGCTAACCGTGATCGCGGTCGGCGGCTATGGGCGCGGCGAAATGGCCCCCTATTCCGATGTCGATCTGCTGTTCCTGACCCCGTGGAAAATCACCCCCTGGGCCGAAAGCGTGATCGAATCGATGCTCTACATGCTCTGGGATCTGAAACTGAAGGTGGGCCATGCCAGCCGCACGGTCAAAGACTGCCTCAGACTCGCGCGCGAGGATTACACCATCCGCACCTCGCTGGTCGAATTCCGCTATCTGGCCGGCGACGCAGGTCTGGCCGACACGCTGCGCGACCGGCTCTGGAACGACCTGTTCAAATCCACCGCCGCCGATTTCATCGAGGCGAAACTGTCAGAGCGGGCCGAGCGGCACCGCAAACAGGGCGGACAGCGCTATGTCGTCGAACCCAATGTGAAAGAGGGCAAAGGCGGGCTGCGCGACCTGCAATCGCTCTACTGGATCGGCAAATATGTCTATGGCGTGCGCGAAGCCTCGGAACTCGTCGGACGCGGCGTGTTTTCCGCCGATGAATACGCCACCTTCGCCAAGGCGCACGAGTTTCTCTGGGCGGTGCGCTGCCATCTGCACCTGATCACCGGTCGGGCGATGGATCAGCTTACCTTTGACCTGCAGGTCGAGGTCGCGGCGCGGATGGGCTACGCCGATGGCGGCGGCAGGCGCGCGGTCGAGCATTTCATGCAGGATTACTTCCGCCAGGCTACCCGCGTCGGCGAACTCACCCGGATTTTCCTGACCGCGCAAGAGGCGAGCTTTACCAAATCCGAACCGATGCTCCAGCGCCTTTTGACCCGGCGCAAGACCGCCAAACCGCCCTATGCGATCAAACAGAACCGGCTCACCGTGGCCGACAGCGCCGCCTTTCTCTCCGACAAGCTGAACCTGTTGCGCATCTTCGAAGAGGCGCTGCGCACCGGCACCCTCATCCACCCCGACGCGATGCGCCTCATTGCCGCCAACCTGCACCTGATCGACGCGGGGCTGCGCGAGGACCGCGAGGCGAACCGCATCTTCCTCGACCTGCTGCTCAAACACGGCAACCCGGAGCGGGCGCTGCGGCGGATGAACGAGTTGGGCGTGCTCGACGCCTTCATTCCCGAATTCGCGCCCATCGTCGCGATGATGCAATTCAACATGTATCACGCCTACACGGTGGACGAGCATATCATCCAGTGCATCAGCCACCTCGCCCGGATCGAGCGCGGCGAACTGATCGAGGAACTGCCCGTGGCCTCCGGCATCCTTGCAGCGGGCGTCAACCGCAAGGTGCTCTATATCGCGCTCTTTCTGCATGACATCGGCAAGGGGCGGGCCGAAGATCACTCGGTCCTCGGTGCCCAGATCGCGCGGCGCGTGGCGCCCCGGCTCGGCCTCAACAAAAAGGAATGCGAAACCGTCGAATGGCTGGTGCGCTATCACCTGCTCATGTCCGACATGGCGCAGAAACGCGACATTTCCGAACCGCGCACCGTGCGCGACTTTGCCAAGGCGGTCAAAACCAAGGAACGGCTCGACCTGCTCACCGTGCTCACCGTCTGCGATATCCGGGGGGTGGGTCCGGGCACCTGGAACAATTGGAAGGCGATGCTGCTGCGCGCGCTCTACCGCGCCACCGATCAGGCGCTTTCTTCGGGTCAGGAGGACATGAACCGCGAAAGCCGCGAGGCCGAGGCGAAACGCGCCCTGCGCGAGGCGCTGCACGACTGGCCCACAGCCGATCTGCGCGCCGAAACGGCCCGGCATTACGGCCCCTACTGGCAGGGCCTCTCCACCGCTGCGCATGTGATCTTTGCCGGACTCCTGCGCGGGCTGCGCAATGACGAGGTGCGCATCGACCTGAAGCCCGACCCCGACCGTGACGCCACCCGCGCCTGTTTCGCCATGGCCGATCATCCCGGCCTCTTCTCGCGCATGACCGGCGCGCTGGCGCTGGTGGGGGCCAATGTGGTGGACGCGCGCACCTATACATCCAAGGACGGCTATGCCACCGCGATCTTCTGGGTGCAGGACGCCGACGGGCATCCTTACGAGCAATCCCGCCTGCCCCGCCTGCGCCAGATGATCGTGCGCACGCTCAAAGGCGAAGTCGTGGCGCGCGATGCGCTCAAGGAAAAGGACAAGATCAAGAAACGCGAACAGGCCTTCCGCGTGCCGACCTCTATCGCCTTCGACAATGAGGGCTCCGAGATCTACACCATCATCGAGGTCGACACCCGCGACCGGCCCGGCCTGCTCTACGACCTGACCCGGACGCTGGCCAACAACAGCGTCTACATCGCCTCCGCCGTGATCGCGACCTATGGCGAACAGGTGGTGGACACCTTCTATGTCAAGGACATGTTCGGGCTCAAATTCCACACCGAAGCGAAACAGCGGGCACTGGAACGCAAACTGCGCGAAGCGATCGAGCTTGGAGCCGAACGGGCAAGGACGTAAGTCGTCGGCAACCGCTCTTTCTCCGTTTGCCCGGAATCAAGGCGCGCCAGCGCCGCCGGGCCGCGCCCGACCGCCTCAACATCAAAGGAAGGCGTTCAAAGCGACCGCGTCACTCCGCGCTAATCTCGTCGCGCGCGCCGGTCAACCACCACCCCCGCCCGGAATCAAGGCGCGCAGCGCCGCCGGGCAGCGCCCGACCGCCCCATGGGCGGGCGCTCCTCCACCGTCGCACATCGCCCCACCGTCAGAGCATTCCCACCCATAAACCGCCCCGTTCAACCGTATCGGCGCCCACCCGCGGTCAGGCGCTGCCCTCTGTTGCGTGTACAGCCGGGCATCGCGGCGGATCACCAACCCCTGAATTCTGCCTTCGGGGAACATCCGAGTACCGGTCACCCGACCGCCCCATGGGCGGGCGCTCCTCCACCGTCGCACATCGTTCAACCCAAGGAGCAAGCCCAACCATAAACCGCCCCGTTCAACCGTATCAGCGGCCACCCGCGGTCAGGCGTTGCCCTGTGTTGCGCATGCAGCAAAGGATCGCGACGGCTCACCCCAACCCCCGCAACTCCACCCGCCCGCTCACATAACTGCCCCCCACCAGCACGCCCTTGTCGCCCAGCCGGGGATACTCCCCCCGCCAGTCGCGATACCTGTCATTGCTCACCACCCTTGCCCCCCTGCGCAACGCGAAATCGATCAGCAGCGGATCCGCGGGGGTGCCGCTCGGGCTCAGGGTAATCTGCGCGGCCCGCAGTTTGAGAACGCGGGCAATCTCCGCCTCCTTCATATGGCGGCCAGCGATCTTGTAGCCGACATTGGCATCGAAATAGACCTGCGGCGTGAAACCACGTCCATGCAGAACGTCAATCACCCGGCCCAGCACCCTGAGCGAGGGACCAGCCTCGTCCCAATGCATGACATTCGATCCATCCACCACGATCAGGCGGTCCTTTGCGGGCGGTGCCGGCCGGGGGCGCAGCCTGACCAGCAGCCCGACAAACGCGGCCAGCCCTGCCAGACCAAGGAATTGATCGAGCAACGGCACCTGCGTGGCCCCGCCATAGAACAGCACGGCCAAGCCAGACAGAAACCCAACCAGCAGAACTGAAACAAGAACCTTGCGCATAATGCCGGATCATCCCCGATCCGGCGGCATCCGTCCAGCGGGCAACCTTTCGCCCGTCCGCAAAAACATGCAACATAGCCCCATGACAGTGATCCTGATCCTTGGCGCAGCGGTCTGGGCCGACGGACCCTCGCCCACGTTGCGGCGGCGCACGCTGCATGCGGCGTCGCTCTATCACGCGGGGCGGGGCAGCCATATCATCCCCTGCGGCGGCATCGGGCGGCACCCGCCCGCAGAGGCGCTGGTGATGCGCGACCTGCTGATCGGCGCAGGCGTGCCGGACGACAGGATCCTGCCAGAGGCCACCTCGACCAACACGCAGGAAAACATCGGCCACGCGCTGCCGCTGCTACGCCAGTTGGGAAAGTCAGAGGTGCTCATCGTCACCGATCATTACCACGCGCCCCGCGCACGGCTGACAGCCCGGCGCATGGGGCTGAACGCAAACAGCGCCAGCCCCCCGCTCAGAGGATCACATCCGGGACAGCAGATGCGATCGTTCCTGCGCGAAGTACCGGCGCTGCTCATCTATTGGTGGCGGGTGCCCCGCCAGCCAAAACCGCCTCAATAGGCGGTGATATCCAGATAATCGCCGACGCCGCCATAGCCATAGATATTGACCACGACCATGCCGCCACCCGACAGGATATTGGCGCGGGCCTGCGGGTCCATATAGCCGTTCATCACCATCTGCTCCATCGCGGCGCGGTTGTTGCGGTCGGAAAAGAACGGATCCCATTCATCCTCGGGATCGCCCATACCGAACTCATGAAAATTCGCGCGCTCCTGACGAAGCACCTGCCACGGCTCGCTCAGCCGCGCGCCGTTCGAATTATACAGGTCGTTTTCGCTGATATAGGCGGCATAGGACCCGATCAGATCCTGCGCTGCGGCAGGTTGGGCCAGCATCCCGGCTGCCAGCAATGTGGCGCAAAGCGCCGTTGTCTTGAAAAACATGTCGTTACTCCAGAATTAAGCCCCGCTGCAGATATGACAGGTCTGCAATGCATTACAATCGGGTAGCTTCCCGACTTTACAGCAAAGCCAAAGCGGTGAGAATTGGCTCCGTCCTGCCGCAGCACCTGCCAGGCTTCGGTCAACCGGACACCGTTCGAATTGAACAGATCGGCGCGCCCGATAAATGCGGCACAAGAGGCGATCACCTCCTGCGCCTGGGCCGCAACCGTGGCGAGCCTCAGACCAAGCGCCAAGGCAGAAGCCTTCGTCACGCGCCCGGGCATGCTGCGCCGCACCACCGCCTCACCCGCTTGCATGGTCATGCACATATCCTCCACGGTAGCAATCATATCACAAAGCGTCATCGCAACGGACGGGAAATATGCAGCAACCCTGCGTTGTTTTGCCCTTTGCCGAATCGCGCCGCCATGCCAATCTCGTTCTAGGGTTTATCGTCTACCGGTTCGAAAAAGGTACCGTCAGTGGCTTGGCGCAATTCATGAGGGGCATGGTTCTGGTTCTGTTGCTCTGTGCCGGTCAGGTACAGGCCGGCGCCTGGCCGCGTGAGGATGGCGAATTCTTTGTCGCGCTGGGCGGCAATGCCGCGCTCTTTGGCAATGCAGTGCGGCCGGTCTATTACGACCCGACGATCTATCTGGAATACGGGCTGAATGACCGGCTCACTCTGGGGGCCGAAGGCTATACCGCCGATGTCGGGACCAGCGGCTCGATCCTCGCTTTTTCTCGGCTGACACTCGGGCCGATGGACGGTGCCAGCAGCTATGCAATCTCCACCGGCGCGGGCATGACCATGATCCCCGACGGCACGATCGAAAGTTTCGGCCGTCTCGGCTTTCACTGGGGGCGCGGGCACGACACCGGCTGGTTCGCGGTCGATGCCTATGCCACCTACGGCACCGAAACCGAAAGGCTCCAGACCAAGATCGACTCGACCTGGGGCTACCGGTTTGCGCCCGACTGGACCAGCATCGCACTGGTGCAGATCGGCACCGGGCTCGAGGGCGATTTCTACGCCAAACTCAGCCCGAGCATCGGCTATTCCCTCAGCGCGAGTATCGATCTGCGCATGGGGCTCACCCATGCACTGACCGGCGACCGGGGCTCAGGGCTGCTGGTCGAAACCTGGATCAGGTTCTAGACGGACTGCAGCAGCGGCTGCAATTTGCCCTTTCCAAATCCGGTTTTCCCAGTTAAGGGCACCACTTCATCGGGCCGTACACCCTTGGAGGACGGCCCCACTATCAAAGGAAAAACTATGGCTGGTGAGATCCCTGATCTTCACGCCGTGGTACGGACGGGGACAGGCAAGGGGGCCGCTCGTCAAGCTCGCCGCAATGGCGACGTACCAGGCATTGTTTATGGCGGCGGGAATGACCCCGTCTCGATCAACATCCCCTTCAACGCATTGATGAAACACCTCAAGGCAGGGCGTTTCCTCTCCACGCTGTTCAACCTCAGGGTTGACGGGCAAGAGGACGTCCGCGTCATCTGCCGCAGCGTGCAGCGGCATGTGGTCAAGGACCTGCCGCTTCATGTGGACCTGCTGCGCCTGCGCCGCACCACGCGGGTCAACCTGTTCATCCATGTGAACTTCGACAATCCGCAACTCAGCCCCGGCATCAAACGCGGTGGCGTGCTGACCGTCGTGCGCAACGAGGTCGAACTGAACGTGCTCGCGGGCGAAATCCCCGATCACATCACGGTCGACCTGACCGGCAAGGAAGTGGGCGACGTGATCCACATCGCCGACGTGGTCATGCCCGAAGGCTGCGTGCCCGCGATTGACCGGAACTTCGTCATCGCCAACATCTCCGCCCCCTCGGGCCTGCGCTCGAGCGATAACGAAGAAGCCGCCGTCACCGAAGAAGCCTGATTTCGGCAACAGACAATCGACCAGACGGGGCCCATCGGGCCCCGTTTGCGTTTCCTCCGTGGTCAGGTCCAGCTGGCAAATTCATCGATCAATGGCGTCGTGCAATTGGTACGCTTCGGCCTCACGAGCCCTTGAGTCTTTCCCATCCGCTTTTCTTGTTTTCGAACATCGCAGTCACCTTTGGCTTGTTGTTGACGAACGGCAACCAGGATCATAAGTATGGAACGAGAGCCCGCCAAGGTGTGGACCCGCAACAGCCCGCCAAGGTGTGGACCCGCAACTGGCTGACGATTTTGCCCGCACCGAAGACCGCTGTTTCGGCGACCAGAGCGACGAATTGATCGAAGAGGCAGAACGCATCTCCGCCGAAGAACGCGCCAAGGTCACCAAGTGGTCAAGGCGACCGGCAAGAAAGCCAAGGACGTGATGAAAGAGGCCAGGGACAGCGGCGCGCGGATCGCCGATGCCGCCAAGGAAGAGGCCGAAAAACAGAATCCGGGCAAACCCGGCCTCTGATACAGATCGATTGCTAACCTGACGACCCGCGCGGACACCGGGCGGATTGTCAGGCAATCCAGCAAACGGGATTCCATTGTCATGACTCGCGGACGACACGCCGATAACCCGGCCCAGATCCCGGCGAAGGGCTGGAAAGATATCCTGCTGCGCATCAGGCGCGCGGTCGGGCGGAATCATGTCGGGCTGATCGCCGCCGGGGTGGCCTTTTACGCACTGTTGGCGCTGTTTCCTGCAATCACGGCGCTGATGGCGCTGGCGGGGTTGGCGCTGGCTCCCTCCGACGTGACTGACGGGATCGGGTCTCTTGCCACTTTCATCCCCGAACAAGCGGTGAGCTTCATTCTGGAGCAAGCACTGGCCGTTACCGGATCACCTGATACGAGCCTGGGACTCGCGCTCATCCTCGGGCTCGGGCTCGCGCTCTATTCCGCGTCAAAAGCCATGGGCGGTCTGATGGAGGGGCTGAACGTAGTCTATGACGAAAAGGAGAAGCGCGGGTTCGTCAAGCTCACGCTGGTCAAACTCGGGCTGACGCTGCTGCTCATCATCGGGGTCGTGGTCGGCCTGGGCGGCGCCTTGGCAGTGCCCGTCGTGCTGTCGTTCGGCAATCTGCCCGACGGGCTCCAAACCGCAATGGGTCTTGCACGCTGGGTCATTCTGGCTCTGCTGACCCTCGCCGGACTGACGGCCATCTATCGTTGGGGGCCGTCTCGGCAGGACGCAAAGTGGAAATGGCTGTCGTCCGGCACCATAGCAGCCTGCGCGCTGTGGCTGATCGGCTCGCTGGCGTTTTCCTACTACGTCGGCAATTTTGGCAATTACAACCGGACATTCGGCAGCATGGCCGGGGTCATCGTGCTGCTGATCTGGTTCTGGCTATCCGCCTATGCCGTGCTTCTGGGGGCTGAACTGAACGCAGAGATCGAGGCCCAGACCGCCCGCGATACAACGACCGGGGCCAAAGTGCCCATGGGCGAGCGTGGCGCGAAAAAGGCCGATCACCTTGGCGAAACCCACGATTGACCGGCGCGCATAGCGGGTGCAGTCCCGGTTCATTGTGAATGTGGGTGGCGGCGATCTCGCCATGGGCCATGGCTACAGCGATCTGGTTCAGCCCGGTCACGATATCGCCCGCCGCATAGACACCGGTCACGGATGTACGTTGGTGATCCGCGGTCACAATCCGGCCATCCCCGTCGAGCTCTCCGCCGGGCGACCGGGCCAGCCCGCTGCGCGGCGCATTGCCCGGACCCGAACAGACCGCCGCAAACCGCCGCGTGGTTGCGTCGCAAAATGTCACCGCGACATGGCTGTCACCGAACGTGATATGTTCGAGCGGCGTTTTGATCTTCGGCACATCGGCGGCTTGCAGCTTCTGGATCGCATCAGGTTGCAGGTCCACCGGCTGGCCAGGCGTCAGCAGGGCCAGATCATCGGTATAGCGGCGCAGAAACAGCGCCTCGGCTGCGGCACAGGCGCCCGCACCAATGACGGCCACAGACTGATCGGTCAACTCAAAGGCATCACAGACCGGACATTGGCGGATCTGGCCCTCACGTCGTCAGACCGGGAACCATTTGCCGCATCGCCGCTTATTCCACGAGCGGAAGGGGTCATCACATGCCACGATCCATCTGGAAGGGTTATCTGAAGATCGATGAGGTGACGTGTTCGGTGGCACTTTATGCTGCCGCCTCGTCAGCCGACCGGATCTCCTTTCATCAACTCAACCGGAAAACCGGTAACCGCGTGCAGCGCCAGTTTGTCGACAGCGGGTCCGGCAACGCCGTCGCGCAGGACGATCAGGTCAAAGGCTACGAGGTCAGCCCGGATGACTTCATCATTCTGGAACCCGAGGAGATTGCCGCAACGGTGCCATCCTCGGACAAGACACTGACGGTTCTGAGTTTTGTAGGATGCACCGATGTCGATACGGTCTATTTTGACCGGCCCTATTTCATCGGCCCGGATCAGGCGCATGACAACAAAGCTTATGCCCTGATCCGCGAGGGCATGAAATCCACCAAGGTGGCTGCACTGGCGCAGACGGTGTTGTTTCGTCGCCTTCGCACGATGCTGATCCGGCCTCACGGCGCGGGACTGATCGGCACGACGCTCAATTTTGACTATGAAGTGCGCGACTCCGAAGAGGTCTTTGCCGATCTGCCCAAGGTCAGGATCAACGACGAAATGCTCGACCTCGCCCGGCATATCATTGCGACCAAATCCGGTGACTACGATCCCCGGAGCTTTGACGATCGCTACGATGCTGCCCTGACGGAACTGGTGCAGGCAAAGCTGGAGGGGCGCCCGGTGCCGCGTCAGAAACCCGCAAAGGTGGAAGTGTCGGACGATCTGATGACCGCGCTGCGCAAGAGTGCGGGCAAAGACAGTCCCGCCCCGGCATCCAGACGCAAGAAGGCGCCCGCAAAATCCAAAACCGCGACGGCGCCGCGCCGCAAGGCGGGATAGACCATGGCGTTGCAGAAATATCGTGAAAAGCGTGATTTCAAGGCGACACCCGAGCCCGACGGCGGCGCAGCCTCTGAACATGGCAATAGCTTTGTGATCCAGAAGCACGCCGCGACCCGGCTGCATTACGATCTGCGGCTCGAGATGGACGGCGTCCTGAAAAGCTGGGCAGTGACACGCGGGCCCAGCCTGCTGCCCGCGGAAAAACGGCTCGCCGTGCATGTAGAGGATCACCCGCTCGACTATGGCGATTTCGAAGGGCTGATCCCAAAAGGGTCATATGGCGCGGGCGCCGTGATTGTCTGGGACCGTGGCTCATGGGCGCCGCAGGCGGATACCGCCAAAGGCTATGCCAAGGGCCATCTCGAATTCACCCTCTGCGGCAAAAAGCTGGGGGGAAAATGGCATCTGGTGCGTATGCAGGGCAAACCCGGTGAAAAGCGTGAAAACTGGTTGCTGATAAAGAGCGATGATGAATTCGCGCGCGGCCCGGAGGACCCCGATATACTTGAGGAGCGGCCGGATTCGGTGAAAACCGGGCGTATCATTGATGATCTGAAGACCGGCACCAAGGCGACAAAGCGCAAACCTGCCGCCCAACCCGCCAAAACCGGACCAAAGCCAAAGCCAAAGCCCGGCGCCAAGAAGTCCGCCTTGCCCGCGTTTGTGTCACCCGTCCTTGCATCCCTCGGGACCACACCAAAAACCGGGGCAAGCTGGATTCATGAGATCAAATTCGACGGCTACCGGATTCAGGCACGCATTGCCGGCAACAAGGTCAAACTCCTGACCCGCAGCGGGCATGACTGGACCGACCGGTTCGGTCGCGGGATCATTGACGCTTTGGCCGACCTCGAATGCGACGCGACGCTCCTCGACGGCGAAATCGTCGTAGAGGGTGCCGATGGCCGCAGCGATTTTTCCGCCTTGCAGGCCGATCTGAGCGCGGGAAAATCCGAGCGCTTCATCTACTATACCTTTGATCTGCTGCATCTTGATGGGGCCGATCTGACCACGCTGCCGCTAACGGCGCGCAAGGCCGCCCTCAAGGAACTGGTGCCGGGGGATTCCGGCCCGCTCCGCTACAGTGCCGAATTCGCAGAGACCGGTCCGACAGTGTTCCGGCACGCCTGCCAGCTGGGTCTGGAAGGCATCATCTCCAAACGCAGCGACGCGCCCTACATCTCTGGCCGGTCCAAAAACTGGATCAAATCGAAATGCCTCGCGCGGCAGGAGTTTGCCATCGGCGGCTACAAACTGTCGAGCGCGTCGCGGCAGGCGGTGGGTTCGCTCGTGCTCGGCGTCTACGACAAGGGCAGGTTGCGCCATGTGGGCCGGGTCGGCACCGGTTTCACAGCGGCGGTGGCGCGCGATCTGTTTCGCAAGGCCGAAAAACTGCGGCAGGACGACAGCCCCTTTGCGACGCCCCTGACCTCGGACCAGTCCCGCAGCGTACGGTTCCTGCGCCCGGATCTGGTGGCCGAGGTCGAATTCTCGGCCTGGACTGCGGACGGGCATCTGCGCCACGCCACCTTTCGCGGACTGCGCGAAGACAAGGACGCCCGGGAGATCGTCGCCGAAGTGGACGACACCCCACCCGCAACCACAGCGCCTGTGGCGCGGCCAAACGTAAAGCTGACCCACCCGGACCGCATCTACTGGCCCGATCAGGGCATCACGAAGGAGGGGCTGGCGGATTATTATGCTGCGGTCTGGCCGCAGATATCGCCCTTCATCGTCGGGCGTCCGCTGGCGCTGCTGCGCTGTCCGACGGGGATCGGAGGGCAGCAATTCTTTCAGAAACATGTCTGGAAAGGGGCGCGGCGCGAGATCCGCAGCATTCCCGAACCCAAAGGCGGCGACAAGCTGATCGGGATCGACGATCTTGCCGGCCTGATCGCGCTGGTGCAGGCCGCCAGTCTGGAAATCCATCCCTGGGGCGCAATAAGCGACGATCTTGACCGGCCCGATCAGATCACGATGGACCTTGATCCGGGTGACGGCGTGTCCTGGCAAGCGATCATCGCCGCCGCGACCGAGGTGCAGACAAGGCTGGCCGATGACGGTCTGGCAACCTTCGTCAAAACCTCGGGGGGCAAGGGGCTGCACGTCGTGGCCCCGCTCACGCCGCAGGCGCAATGGCCAAAGGTCAAGGCCTATACCAAAGCGATGGCGCAGGCGATGGCGGCGGACAGCCCGGAACGCTATGTCGCGACCGTGGCCAAGGCCAGGCGCAAGGGGAGGATCCTGATCGACTATCTGCGCAATCAGCGCGGGGCGACCGCCGTTGCCGCCTGTTCCACCCGTGCGCGCCCCGGTGCCGCCGTCTCGGCGCCGCTGACATGGAAAGAGCTGACGCTCACTACCGCCGCTGACCAGTTCGACCTGCGCAACATGCCCAACCGCTTGGCACGGCTGGGTGCAGACCCGTGGGAAGGGTTCCGGGCGGCGGCGGTTCCGCTGCCGGGCAGCTGACCAGGGGCCGCGGCACTCAGGCCTTTTTCTCGGCGGCGATGCTCTTGCGCAGAGCGTCGGCGATATTGATCACATTGCTGGTCGGTGCCGGCGCCTTCTTTTCGGCCGTGGCCGGAACTTTGCGGCCCTTCTTTCTGCGCGCGATCAGCTGCTGGATATTCTCCTGCACCGGGTCCCTGAGCATGGCCGGGTCCCAGTCTGCAGTGCGCGCGACGATCAGTTTCTTGATCAGCGTCATCAGCTCCGACTTTGGCTTCGTGGTGTCCGCATCTTCGAAATAATCGTCAGCCTCGCGCACCTCATCGCCAAAATGCAGGGTCCAGAGCACGATACCATTGCCACGCGGCTGCAACATGACCGGGCGTTCGCGCCCGCCCATAACCAGCCGCGCAATCCCTACCCGTCCGGTATCGCGCATCGCGGCAAGGATGACGGCAAAGGCCTCCTGACCGACGGCTTCGGAAGGGAATAGATAATGCGGTTTTTCGTACCAGATCCAGCCAATCGAGTCGGCAGCGACGAACCGCTCGATATCGATCGTGCGCGTGCTTTCCAGTGCTATGGTGTCAAGCTCGTCTTCCTCGAGCAGAACGTGATCGTCTTCGCCGCGCGGATAACCCTTGACCTCATCTTCGTCCTCGACCGCGTCCCCGGTGACGGCATCGACATATTGGCTTTGGACCGGGCGGCCGGTCTTGCGATTGATGGTGCGGAATTTGACCCGCTCGCTATCCGATATGGCCGGCATCAACGCGACCGGACAGGTCACGAAGGACAGCTTGAGATAGCCTTTCCAATACGGACGCGGTGCCATTCGGTCAGCGTCTCATTGATCGGCGTCGGCGTTGTGGCCGCCCTCGATATCGTCCTGACTGTCGACGGGATCATCGGGATGCGCCACCGGGCGATCCTTCAGCTTGCTTTTGCCATGCTCGCCTGGATTTTCGCGGCCACCCTGCGGATCAACTGCGGGATCATCCTCTTTGTCATACGGCATTTTCGGTCTCCGATCTTGCAGCGCGCACCTGAAACTGCCGGATGCCGGCATTTCAGGTGCTGCAGCAGCAAGTTCTCAAGTCAGCGACAATCGCCGTGGCGAACGCGCGTGTCGCGCCTCACCCTGACGACCGCGCGGCCCTCATCCGCGACCCGGATCATGAGAAAACTCAAACCCACACCCAAGCCGCCAAACATGAGCGCGCCGATCACAAATTCCAAACTCATTTCCATCTCCTTCAAGCCTCTGCAATGACACTAGAACCCCCGAAAACGCATTCTGTTCCACCTGCACGCTTGATCAGGACATATTGCACGACGCGACCGCGCCCTGCCAAACAGCGCAGGAACGCCGCCGCACAGCCCCGCAGGCCGCATCATCACGCGGCCAAACGACCCGGCAAGAGCGGCAGTTAAAACAAGGTCCCTGCGTGCGACCGTCCGGTCATCAGAAGTCGAACAGGTCGCCCAAAAAGCTTTCCCTGCGCTTTTTCTTGTAGCGGTAATCATCATCGTCGTCGTCATGCCGATAGCGCTCCGCCTGCGGGCGCCGCGGTTCGGACTGATAGATCGGACTCGCCGCAGGCTGCGCGACAGGAGCGGCAGCAGGCGCCGGTGCGACAGCGACAGCGGCAGCGGAAACGCCCATGCCACGCTCGATGATCTTGTCCAACTCGCCCCGGTCCAGCCACACCCCCCGGCATTTCGGGCAATAGTCGATTTCGACCCCGTTCCGATCCGTCATGACAAGGGTTTCGTTATCAACCGGGCAACGCATCTGGTATCTCCATCCTGAGGAAACCCATAGATGGGATCACGCGGGCCGGGTTCAACCACTCCCCTCGCAACAATGCACAGAGGCGCGTCTCCCATGACAGCCAAGTCTGGGCAGAGAAACGCAGCACGCGGGATGATTGGCGACAGGCTGCATGTTCTCTTCTATCTTTGCGAAAAGATATCTTGCGCATCATACCCGGCACGCCGACGAATAACCTACTCCGCCACCGCCTCCACCAGGTCCAGCACCGCCGGTCCCATCGCCGCCACGATCAGGCCCACCCCTGCGGCATTGGGATGGATCCCGTCACCCTGCAGATAGGTTTCGCGCGCGGCGGCCATGTCGCCGCCCAGCAGCAATCCGTCAAAAAACGACGGATACAGGCCGGTGCCAAACTCCGCAGCAAGATCGGGATACATCGCATTGAAATCCGCCTTGTAATCCGGGCCATAATTGCCGCTGGCCTCGATCCCGACCAACAGCACCGGCACCTCCTGCGCCGCGGCCGCCTCCAATATCCCGCGCAGATTGGCGCGGCTCGTGGCCGGGTCGATGCCGCGCAGAAAATCATTGCCGCCCAGCGCCACGATCATGCCGTCCACATCCGGCGTCAGGGTCCAGGCGGCACGGCTCAGCCCGCCCGCCGTGGTATCGCCCGACACGCCCGCATTGATCAGGCGCACATCCGCACCCTGCCCCTGCAACCACGCCTCCAGTTGCGGGACAAATCCATCTTCCTGCGGCAAACCATAGCCTTGCGTCAGACTGTCGCCCAGCGCCGCAATGGTCAGCGTCTGCGCCTGCGCCATCGTGGCCAATGGCACAACACCCAAGACCAGCGGCATAATAAGGTTGCGCAGTCGGACTTCTGCCCCATATCCAGACTGCACCAACCGCCGGAAAGCCTGATTGATGAGTGAACCCGCCCTCTCCCTGACTGCCGTAAATCTGTCGCTGCGCGGCAATGCCGGGCCGGTGGACATTCTGCATGCCATCACGATGGATGTGGCGCGGGGCGAAACGCTCGGGTTGGTCGGGCCAAGTGGATCGGGCAAATCTTCACTCCTCATGCTCATGGGTGGTCTGGAACAGGCCACATCGGGGCGGATCACGGCGCTGGGTCAGGATCTGACGGCGATGTCAGAGGACGGGCTCGCGCGCTTCCGCAGGGATAATATGGGGGTGGTGTTCCA
>Ga0105054_10004292_pt1 | contig 21406 bp, 20 predicted proteins | sample BON02_FD_78091 | JGI IMG/M metagenome (GOLD analysis project Ga0105054, IMG submission 78091) | Freshwater microbial communities from Lake Bonney liftoff mats and glacier meltwater in Antarctica - BON-02 (megahit assembly) | ecosystem: Environmental > Aquatic > Freshwater > Ice > Glacier...
GGCCGTCCTCGTATTCCCAGCGCAGGACGGTCGCCATCTCGGCGTTGACCTTCCACTGGGTCTGCTCGACCGGATGGACATAGCGCAGTTCTGTACTCATGGCGCTTTCCTTTCAGGACAACTGTCCTGATTATTGCATCGACCGGGGCAGCCTACCAGCCCGCTACACGAAACCCCGTTGCGGCGTTAAACTCGGGCGATGAACACCTTGACCATGGACGAAGCCGTCGCGCGCATCGAGGCGGGCATGATGATCGCCCTGCCGCCCGAATACTGCGGCGTGGCGATGGCGGCGACTCGCGAACTGCTGCGCCAGGGCACCGGCAACCTGCATCTGCTGGCCGTGCCCCAGGCCGGGCTGCAGGCCGACCTGCTGATCGGCGCCGGCCAGGTTGCCACCGTCGAGGCCGCCGCGATCACGCTGGGCGAACAGGGGCTTGCGCCGCGCTTCACCGCAGCGGTCAAGGGCGGCACCATCCGCATGATCGATGCCACCTGCCCGGCCATCCATGCCGCGCTGCAGGCCTCCGAAAAGGGCCTGCCCTTCTTACCTCTGCGCGGCATCCTGGGCAGCGACGTGCTGGCCCGGCGCGGCGACTGGCGTGTCATCGACAACCCCTTCGGCAACGACGATCCCATCGTGCTGCTGCCCGCGATCCGCCCCGACGTCGCCCTGTTCCACTGCGAGATGGCCGACAGCCAGGGCAACCTGTGGATCGGCCGGCGCCGCGAACTGGCGACCATGGCCCATGCCTCGCGTTTGACCATCGCCACGGTCGAGACCCTGCACGAGGGCGATTTCTTCGCCGACGAAACGCTGGCCGCAGGCGTCCTGCCGGCCGCCTATGTCGATGCCATCGTCCACGCCCCGCGCGGCGCCTGGCCGCTGGCCATGCCGGGGTTTTACGAGCGCGATACTGCCGAGATCGCCGGTTATGCCGCCGCCGCCGCCAACCCGGATGGATTTGCCGGCTGGCTCACCGATCACCTCGCGCGCGCCGAGGCGGCATGAGCCAGACCACCCCCTTTCTGATCGCCGCCCTGGCGCGCCAGCTTTCGGGGGTCCGCCGGGTCGCCGTGGGCGCGCAATCGCCCATGCCGGGATCGGCCGCTTTCCTGGCCCGCGCCCAGGGGCTGGGCCCGCGCCAGATCACGGTGCTGGGCAGCCGCAGCAACAACGATTTCACCGAAGGCGGGCGCGAGCTGTTCGACCGCGCCGCTCAGGGCCGCATCGACGCTTTCTTTCTGGGCGGCGCCCAGATCGACGGCAGCGCCAACATCAACCTTGTGGCGATCGGCGACTACGAACACCCCAAGGCGCGTTTTCCCGGCTCCTTTGGTTCGAGCTACCTCTATTTCCTGATTCCCCGGGTCGTCCTGTTCCGCGAGGAACACACACCGCGCACCCTGGTCGAGACGGTCGATTTCATCAGCGCCCCGGGCACCTCGCCCGCCAACGTCTATCGCCCCGGCGGCCCGGCGGCCCTGGTTACCGGCCGCTGCGTCTTTGCCTTCGACCGGCAACACGGACGTTTCCGCCTGGAGAGCGTGCATCCCTGGTCGAGCGTCGCGGAGGTCGTCGAACAGACGGGTTTTGCCTTCGACATGACCGGCGACGTGCCGATCACACCCGAACCGGACCGGGAGACCCTGGCGCTGATCGACGGCCCGGTGCGCGAGCAGATCGCCGAGACCTATCCCGCTTTCGCCGCCGGTCTCTGATCGGGCATTGCCGAAGGCAAAAGCCCGTCTATGCTGCCCGCCGGAATTTGCACGGAGACCATCATGGCGACTCTTCAGGAACGGCTGGACCGCGGCGATGTGCTGCTGATCGACGGCGGCATGGGCACCGAGCTCGAACGGCGCGGCGTCGAGATGGACGGCGAGGCCTGGGCGGGGGCGGCGATGAAGACGCGGCCCGACGTGATCAAGGAAATCCACAAGGAGTTCGTCACCGCCGGCGCCGATCTCATCATCGCCAACACCTATGCTGCCTCGCCGCATGTGATGAAACACGCCGGTTTCAGCAACGACGAGACCCACGACCTCAACCTGCTGGGCTGCCGCCTGGCCAGGGAGGCGGTCGAGGAAGCCGCAGGCGGGCGCCAGGTCTTTGTCGCCGGCTCCATGTCGAGTTTCCGCGCCGGGCTCGACGTCAACAAGCTGCCCAACGAGGCCGAAGCCCGCGACAGCTACCGCCGTCAGGCCCAGGCCCTGGCGCAGGGCGGCGTCGACCTGATCATCCTGGAGATGATGCTCGATCCTATCATCACACCCATCGCCATCGGCGCGGCGGTGGAGACCGGCCTGCCTGTCTGGGCCGGTTTCAGCGCCCGTGTCGCCGACGGCAAGGTGCTGGGGTTCCACCGCTATGCCGACGATGCCTTCGACGACGTGCTCGACAGCGGCCTTGCCTTTCCGCTGCAGGCCGCCGGCATCATGCACACCGACATCGCGGTCACCCTGCCCGCACTGGCCGCGCTGAAGGCCAAGTGGAGCGGGCCGATGTTTGCCTATCCCCATTCGGGGGAGTTCAGGATGCCCCACTGGCAGTTCGACACCGTGATGAAACCCGAGCCGTTCTGCGGCGAGGCCATGGGCTACATCGCCAGCGGCGTGCAGGCGATCGGCGGCTGCTGCGGCATCGGGCCCGACCACATCGCCCGCCTCAAGCAGGGCCTGCCCGGCCACATGCCCGGCAGATAACCCTCGGGTGATCATGGACAGGCAGGCCGCCGGGTGACAGCTTGGCGCAAAGCAACGGAGGCAATCCATGTCTGCACACTTGTTGGACTTTCCCAGCCGCGATGGCGGCACGATCAGCCTGGGCGGCTATGTCGGCAAGGCCGTACTCGTGGTCAACGTCGCCTCGGCCTGCGGCTTCACGCCGCAGTACGCCGGCCTGCAGGCGCTGTGGAAGGCGCGCGGCAGCGAGGTCGTGGTCCTGGGTGTGCCCTCCAACGACTTCGGCGCGCAGGAGCCCGGCAGCGAGGCCGAGATCAAGGCCTTCTGTGAAACCAACTACGGCGCCGATTTCCCGATGACCGCCAAGCAGAAGGTGACCGGCAGCGATGCCCACGCCTTCTACCGCTGGGTTGTCGAACAGGCCGGCGAAGACGCGGCGCCGAAGTGGAACTTCCACAAGATCCTGATCGGCCCGGACGGTGAACTCGCCGGTTTCTGGCCTTCGAAGGTGGAGCCCGAGGGACCCGAAATAGCCGCCGCGATCGACGAAGCCACCAAGGGGCGCTGACGACGATGAGCGATCCTCTGCTGCAGCCCTTCAAGCTCAAGGGGCTGACGCTGAAGAACCGCATCATGAGCACCTCGCATGCCCCGGGTTACGCCGAGGACGGCAAACCCAAGCTGCGCTACCAGCTCTATCACGAGGAAAAGGCCAAGGGCGGCCTGGCGATGACCATGTTCGGCGGCTCCTCGAACGTGGCGCCGGATTCGGCTTCGGTCTTCGGCGGCCAGATCTATGTCGGCGACGATGCCGTCATTCCGTATTTCCAGGAGTTCTCCGAGCGCATCCACAGCCATGGCACCGCGCTGATCTGCCAGATCACCCACATGGGCCGGCGCACCGTGTGGCATGCCGACAACTGGGTGCCGACCATCGGGCCCTCGCGCCTGCGCGAACCCCAGCACCGCAGCTACCCCCGCGCGATGGAAGACGAGGACATCGAGCGGGTGATCGCAGCCTACGCCGCGGCAGCACGGCGCTGCTACGAAGGCGGCCTCGACGGCTGCGAGATCCTCACCCACGGCCACCTGATCGACCAGTTCCTCTCGCCCATCACCAACACCCGCACCGATGGTTATGGCGGCGACCTCAAGGGCCGCATGCGGTTCGGCCTGGAGGTCATGGAGGCGGTGCGCAAGGCCGTGCCCGACGGTTTCATCATCGGCATCCGAACCAACGGCGGCGAGATGCGCAAGGACGGCATCGGCGAGGACGACTGCATCGCGGTCGCCCAGGCCTTTGCCCGGGCCGGGACCGTCGATTATCTCAATCTGGTCTTCGGGCGCGCCGCGACCGACCTGGAACTTTCCGAAAAGGTCATGCCGGCGATGGATTCGCCGCTGGCGCCCTATCTTGAGCCGGTACGACGCTTCAAGGCCGCGACCGACCTGCCGGTCTTCCACGCCGCCCGCGTCACCGATCTGGCGACCGCGCGCCACGCGGTGCGCGACGGTATCGTCGACATGATCGGCATGACCCGCTCGCATCTGGCCGATCCGCATCTGGTCAACAACATGATCGCCGGCCACGAGGAGCGCACCCGCCCCTGCGTCGGCGCCGGTTATTGCATCGACAGCCTGTTCACGGGTGGGGCCGCCCATTGCGCCCACAACCCGGCGACCGGGCGCGAGAAGGAGTTCGGCCACGACATCGCCCCGAGTGATGGCCCTGCCCTGCATGTCGTGGTGGTCGGCGCCGGCCCGTCCGGCCTGGAGGCGGCACGCGTCGCGGCCCTGCGCGGCCACAAGGTGACCCTGCTGGAGGCCGGGTCCGAACTGGGCGGGCAGCTTGTCCTGGCGGCCAAGGGAAGCTGGCGCCGCGACATGATCGGCATCCGCGACTGGCTGACCGACCGGGTCGGCGAACTGCCGATCGACTGTCGCACCGGCATTCTGGCCGAAGCCGCCGATGTTGCCGCGCTGAACCCCGATGTCGTGGTGATCGCCACCGGCGGCCTGCCCGACATCGACCTGGCCAGCGACGAACTGCGCGCCGTCGCCGGCGGCGAGCTTGCCGTCAGCGCCTGGGACATTCTCTCGGGCGCGGTCGCGCCGGGCGAGGAGGTGCTGGTCTTCGACATCGCCGGGCGCCACGAGGCGGCTTCGGCGATCAACCTGATGTGCGACCGCGGCAGCAAGGTTGCGCTGGTGACACCGGACCGCCAGGCGCTGGCCGAGATCGGTGGCCAGAATTTCCCGATCTATTTGCGCCGCTTCCATCGCCAGGGCGTCGCCATCACGCCCGACAGCCGGGTGTCCTCGATCCGCCGTGCCGGCAACCGGCTGATCGCCACGGTTTCGAACGTCTATGGTGGCCCCGACAGCGAACGCGAGATCGATCAGGTGGTGATCGAGAACGGCACCGTGCCCAATGACGATCTCTACTTTGCCCTCAAGCCCGGCTCGACCAACCTGGGCGAAATCGACATCGGCAAGCTGATCGCGGGACAGAACCAGGACGGCGTGCGCAACCCGGACGGCGGCTACCGCCTGTTCCGCATCGGCGACGCCGCCTCAAGCCGCAACCTGCACGCGGCCCTGCTCGACGCCCGGCGCATCGCGCGGGCGCTTTAGATAATTACCACCAGCGGTCGGCCGAGGTCGTGATGATCTCGGCGCCATCGGCGTACACGATGATGTTCTGCTCGTGGGCGGCGGTACCGACGCCGTCGATGTGCAGGAACGCCTCGATGCCCAGCACCATGCCGGCATCGAAGACGTCATCTGGGTGCGACATCGTCTTGCCGATGTAGGGATGTTCCCAATAGAGGCCGCAGCCGTGGCCGTAGAGCGGCCATTGCGCATTCATCTGGTTGGTGCCGACCTGATAGCCCGCCGAGAGCCTGTCGCCGATCTCGGCCACCGCGTGGACGGAAACCCCGGGCCGGATCGCGCCGATGACGCCGTCGACGATGGCGATGCAGCTTTCGATCAACGCCTTCTGGTCGGCATCGGGCCGCCCGCCGGCCACGGCGGTGCGGCCGGGATCGAGCCAGTAGCCCTGGTAGATGATGCTGTCGAGCCAGCCGCGCACCAGATCGCCGTTGGCGGGCATGGTCAGGCCTGCGCCGCTGAAGGGTTCGCTCGCCCAGCGCGAGATGTGCTTGCCGTGGGCCACCGGGATCATCTGGCAGACCGCGCCTTCGCGCCGCAGCGAAGCGATGGCATTGCCCACCGCCTCGGCCTCGGAGGTGCCGCCGACCAGCCCCTCCATCAGCACGTCGAGCGCCCGGCTGGCAATGGCGCCGGCGGTGCGGCAGCGATCCAGTTCGCGCGGGCTCTTGATCCGGCGCGCGCGCTGGACCAGTTCGTCATCCTCGACCCAGTCGATACCGGGCGCGGCCTGCTGCACCAGCTTCCAGTACTTCATCGGCAGGAAATCGGTGCCGACCAGGGCGACGGGGCCGTCAATGGCCCGTTCCTTGAGGAGACGCGCCGCCGCGCTGATCGGATCGGTGTGGCCGCTGACGCGGGTGGTGGCCAGCAGGTCACCGCGCGGATCGGGTTCATCGACGATCAGCTCGGGCTCCTGGCCCGGCTGCAGGATCACCGCGCTGAAGGAACGGGCCGTGTTCAGCGGATTGTCGATTTCCTGGCCCGAGGCGCAGGAATAATAGTTGGTGAGATAAAGCACGTCGCCGCAGCGGTCGTAGGAACCCCCGCCCCGGCCCCAGACCAGCGCCGCCGCCAGCCCGCGCGCCTCCATGTCGGCCGAGATCGCAGCCCAGCGGGCCGCATACTCGTCAGCCGGAAACAATCCGCTCGTCATCATATTCCCCCAAGCTCGATCCTTACGGTGTCAGAGGTCGCAGGCCACGCCAAGCAAGGACGCTTACCCGATCACGCTTCTGTGAAGTCGACGCGGCACGTTTGGCCCGATATGGAAGGCCATCAGGGAGCAAGTCATGACCGCAACGGGTCTCAACGACGATTTCAGCGTGATTGCCATGGCCGATACCGCGGCGATGGCCTGGCAGCCCAGCCCAAGCCCGAGCGTCTGGCGCAAACGCCTCGATCTTGCCGGGCCGGCCGAAGCCGGACGCGTCACCTCAGTCGTGCGCTACGACCCGGGCAGCAGCTTTCATGCCCACCCGCATCCCGACGGCGAGGAGATTCTCGTGCTGGAGGGCGTCTTCAGCGACGACAGCGGCGACTATCCCGCAGGCAGCTACCTGCTCAACCCGGAAGGTTTCGAACACGCCCCGCGTTCGGCGCCCGGCTGCCGCCTGTTCGTCAAGCTGCGCCAGTATCCCGGCGCGGCACGCCGCCACGTCACGCTGGCCACAGACGAGGCCCAATGGCTGCCAGGCGACAACGGCATCGCACGCTGCACATTATATATAGAGGAGGGTTATCCCGAATCCATGACGCTGCTGCGCCTGGAAACGGGAGCGTCGGTTCCCCTGGCGGCAGGCGGCAACGAACTTTTCATCCTCGGTGGCGCCCTTGCAGGCATCGATGCACCCCTGAACGCCGAAAGCTGGCTGCGCCTGCCGGCGGGTCAACTGCCGCGCCTGAGCGCCCTGTCGCCGACCGAACTCTATATAAAGAGCGGACATCTCGAACATGGCTGAAGCCGCACTCCGCCCCGCCGAAGGGCCCGCAGTCTGGTACGGGCCGCAGATGGCGTTGCGCGACGACTGGAAGGTCGATCTGGCCGAGGGCCACATCGCCGAGGTGGAAAGCGCCTGCGCCGCCCTGCTGGGTGCCAGGCGCGACATCGCCGGCGTGCGCCGCGAGGATGCCAGCCTGCCCACGCTCGACCGCCTGCTCGCCGCCATCGCCGCGCAGGTGACGACCGGACGGGGATTCGTGCTGCTGCGCGGTTTGCCGGTGGAACGCTGGAGCCGGGAGACGACATCCCTGGCCTACTGGCTGATCGGTACCCGTCTGGGCATCGCCGTGCCGCAGAACGGCATGGGCCATGTCCTGGGACATGTCCGCGATCTCGGCCACGATCCCGCCAGCCCGATGACCCGCATCTACACGACCAGCGCGGCACAGGAATACCACACCGACTCCTGCGACATCGTCGGCCTGCTCTGCCTGCGCCCGGCGCGCAGCGGCGGGGCGAGCAGCATCGCCAGCTCGACGACGGTGTGGAACGAGGTGCTGGCCCGCGCAGCCGATCTGGCCCGCGTGCTGACCCGGCCCTTCACGCTCGACCGCAAGGGCGAGGTGCCGCCGGGCAAGGGGGCGACCTATGAACTGCCGATCTTCCACAACTTCGGCGGCCAGATCAGCGCCCTCTACGCCCGATCCTTCATCCGCGCCGCCCAGGCGCGCGCCGAAACGCCGCGCCTGACGGACGAGCAGAACGCCGCCATGGATCTGGTCGATGCACTTGCCGGCAGCGACGCCATACGCCTGGACATGGACTTCCGCCCCGGCGACATGCAGTTCCTGCACAACCACCAGATCCTGCACGCCCGCACCGCCTACGAGGACTGGAGCGAACCGACGCGCAAGCGCCACCTGCTGCGCCTCTGGCTCTCGACGCCCAACGGTCGCCCCCTGCCTCCGGCCTTTGCCGAACGTTACGGTACCGTCGCGCCGGGCGCCGTGCGCGGCGGCATCAGGACCGCCGGCCAGACCCAGATCGCGCCGCTGGAACCCTGATTCGGCCTATTCTGCATCCCAGACCGGCCTCCAGCCCTCGGGATCGACGATCCGGTGGCCCCGCGCCAGCGTGGCGATGCGGGCCATCTCGTCGTCGGTCAGTTCGAAATCGAAGATATCGAGATTGCCGCGCGCGTTTTTCTCGCTTGCCGCCTTGGGGATCGCCGCGACGCCGTCCTGCTGCAACAGCCAGCGCAGGGTGACCTGCGTCGGCGTCTTGTCGTGGATCAGGGCGATGGCCTGGAGCACGGGGTCCTCGTTCACCAGCCCGCGCACGATCGGGCAATAGGCGGTGACGATGACGTCGCGCTGGGCACAGGCGGCCTTGACCGCGTTCTGGCTGAGATAGGGGTGATACTCGACCTGATTGCACAGGATCTGGTGACCAAGGTCGTCGACCGCCTCGGCGATCAGCTCGGCCGAGAAGTTGGAGACGCCCAGATGGCGCACCTTGCCGGCATAATGCAGCTCGGCCATGGCATCCAGCGTCTCGACCAGCGGCGCATCGCCAAACATCGGCCAGTGGATCAGCAGCAGATCGACGTAATCGGTCTTCAGCTTGTTCAGGCTTTCCTCGACCGAACTCTTCACCTTCTCGAAGGCGTGGTTGTCGTTGTCGACCTTGGTCGTGAGCCAGAGTGCGTCGCGCGGCACGCCGCAGCCTGCCAGCGCCGTGCCGACCTCGGCCTCATTGCCGTACATCTGGGCGGTATCGATGTGGCGGTATCCCAGGTCAATAGCCTGGCGCACGGCGGCGACCGCGCCGTCGCCGCGCATTTCCCAGGTTCCCAGGCCCAGGGCGGGCATGCTGGCACCCTGGCGCGTGATTTCGATCATGACATCCCTTTCTTGGCGTTTGCCCCGCCATGGCACAAAGTCTCAGCCTTGGCGTCAAGCTCAGGGGGCAGATGATGACTGGCAGGCTGGAAGGCAAGACCGCAATCGTCACCGGTGGTGGCCGTGGCATCGGCGAAGGTATCGCCAAACTCTATGCGGCCGAAGGGGCCAGGGTGCTGATCGCCACCCGCACGGTCTCGCGCGGCCACAAGGTCGCCAGGGAAATCGTCAGGGCCGGCGGCATTGCCGAAGCCATGAAAACCGATGTTTCCGACCCCAAGGAAATCGCCGCGATGATCGCGGCCGCCCGCTCGCTCTACGGCAACATCGACATCGTCGCCCACAACGCCGGCGTCTTCCCCTCCTCCTCCATCGTCAAGATGGCCGAGAAGGAGTGGGATCAGGTCATCGACACCAACCTCAAGAGCCTGTTCCTGGTCTGCAAGGCGGTCTTTCCGCACATGATCCGGCGCAAGTACGGCCGTATCGTCGTCACCTCCTCGATCACGGGACCGCATGTGGCGATGCCCGAGTGGAGCCATTACGCGGCGTCCAAGGGCGGCGTCTCAGGTTTCATCAAGGCCGCGGCCCTGGAGGTCGCCAAGAAGGGCATCACGGTCAACGCCGTCGAACCCGGCAACATCCGCAACCGCCCCGTCGGCTCGGCCCAGGCCAAGTGGCATGCCAAGACGATGGGTCCGGCCATCCCCATGGGCTATCTCGGCGAACCCGAGGACATCGCCTGGGCGGCGCTGTATCTGGCCAGCGACGAGGCCCGTTATGTCACCGGCCAGTCGATCGTCGTGGACGGCGGCCAGGTCCTGCCGGAATCTCCGGCGGGTATCCTCTGAACCCAGCAACCCGGCAGCCGCAAGGAGACAACCCATGAACCGTTGGACCACAGTCTTTGCGGCGGTCTGCTGCGTGTTGGCGCTGGCAGGCTGCAAGACCTCGGGCGGTTCGACGAAGAATGCAGGCGCAGCGGCACAAGGCGCGTCGATCTCGGACTACCCCCAGCCCGACACGACCTATCTCGCCTATGACGAACCCTTCACCACCAGCCACGGTTTCCAGGTCGAGTATTTCGGCCAGAACGGCGAAACCGCGCTCTGGTATCCGGGCAACCAGACCGTCGTGGCAGGCGCATGGCGCCTCTCCAAGAACGAAACCAAAATCTGCTTCTATTATGAAGGCATGAGCCGTGCGGAGATCACCAACGTGATCGACGACCAGCCATGGGCCTGCGACTGGCTGATGCCCAGGCGGCGGGGCCTTTCCATCGTCTCGGCACTGAGGGGCAATCCGCTCGGGCTGCAGGGCGGCGAGCCGGTGCCCTATGTCCTCAAGAAATGCGAAGCGCCCGGCGAATTCCGTTCGATGCCGCCTTCAAGCCGCTTTTCCGACTGCAAGCCTTGATAGGCAACGCCTATGCAGGGCTGAAGCGCAATCGATTGGCTTCAGGACATGCCGGACCGCTAGGCTGGCGGCCTTCATCGGAGTCCGCGCATGAGCAAATCCGCCATTGAGGCCATCGTCACCGACTTGACGAACAATGCGCACCTGCCGTTCGAACAGGCGCGATCGATGCCGACCGGGGTCTATACCTCGCCGGAGTTCCTCAAGCTGGAGCAGGAACATATTTTCGGGCGCGAGTGGGTCTGCGCCGGGCGCGCCGAGGCCATGGCCAAAAAGGGCGACTATGTCGCCTTCGACCTGGCCGGTCAGCCGGTCGTCGTGCTGCGCGACATGAACGGTGATCTGAAAGCCTATTCCAACGTCTGCCTGCACCGCATGAGCACGCTTCTGGAAGGCCGCGGCAACACCAAGATGATCGTGTGCCCCTACCACGCCTGGAGCTACGGCCTGGACGGCAAGCTGCGCAATGCGCCGCACATGGAAAAAAGCGGCGCCTTCTGCAAGGAGGACTACCAGCTTCCGCAGATCCGCTGCGAGACCTGGGAGGGCTGGGTCTATGTCAGCCTCGATCCCGAGATCGAGCCGGTCGCGACGCGCTTCGCCGAAATCTCCCAGAAGGTCACCGGACGTTACCGCATGGAGGACTACGTCGAGACCTTCCGCGAGGAGCACGTCTGGAACACCAACTGGAAGGTGCTCGCCGAGAACTTCATGGAGAGCTACCACCTGCCGACGCTGCACCGGGGCACCGTGGGCACCCATTCCAGGATCGAGGAAATGGACTGCCCGGAAGGCGGAAACGCATTCAACTATCACTGGATCACCAAGGAATCCTCGCTGGCGATCGGCAACGCCCATCCAGACAACAAACATCTGGAAGGCGACTGGCGGCGCACCACCGCGCTGGTGACGATCTACCCCGGCCACATGATCACGCTGACGCCGGGCTACTTCTGGTACCTGGTGCTGCGCCCGCGCGGCGTCGGCCAGGTCGACATCCTCTATGGCGGCGGTCTTTCCAAGGATTTCATCGAGGACCCCAGGGGCCAGGAATACATCGAGAGCGCCAAGATCATGCTCGATGCCGTCAACGAGGAAGATCGCGGCGGCGTCGAGGCGGTGTTCCGCGGCATGCATGCCCCGCTCGCCCGGCCCGGCCACCTCTCCTGGCTGGAGCGCCCCAACCACGAATTCGGCCGTTATCTGGCACGCAGGGTCGCAGGCTGACAAAACGCTTGGGAGTACGCGGCCGGCGCGACATGCTCGCGCCCCCGATTCAGGAGCAAGCCATGAGCCACACCCAAGCCATCGAGGCGCTGACCGCCAAGTGGGCCGATGCCTATGCCGCTGTGCGTATCGAGGAGGCTGCAGGCTGTTTCGCCCGCGACGGAATCTACATGGTGCCGGGCAAGGCTCCCTCCGTCGGCCGCGACGCGCTGCTGGAACTGCACCGATTCTGGCTGCGCAATGGCGGGCCGGAGTTTTCGACAGACCATGTCGGCTCTGGCGCTGATGCCGACCACGGCTGGCACGCCATCACATGGCGCGGCGTTTATCCCACGGCCGAGGCCGGCAGGACGATCACCTTCACCGGCAAGATCATGCATGCCTTCACGCGTGACGCCGATGGCAACTGGCAGATCCAGGCCGGCATCCTCAATCTCGATCCGCCTGCTTAACCACCTTCGCGGTAACGCACGGACCGGATGAAGGCCTGCAGCGTGGCCGGCACGTGGCGGTGGCCTGGATAGTAGAGCGCCGGTCCGGGCTGGAGCGGGCACCAATCCTGGAGCACGACCCCCAGCCGCCCGGCCCGGATGTGCTCACGCACCGTCGTCTCCGGCAGGAAAACCAGGCCGACATCGGCGAGCGCGGCGGCGATCAGAAGGGCACGGTCGTTGCTCACCAACGGCCCGCCGATGTCGACCACCACCGTCTCGCCCGACTTCTCGAAGTCCCAGCGGAAGATTGCGCCGCCGGCAAAGCGGAATCGCAGGCAGGCGTGGTCAAGCAGGTCGAGCGGCGCCTGCGGCCGCCCGTTCCTGGCGAAATAGGCCGGCGAAGCGGCCGCAGCGAAACGGAAGGCCGGCGCCAGCGGCACCGCGATCATGTCGCGCGGGATTCCGTCGGCATCGCGCAGGCCCGCATCGAAACCCTCGGCCACGATATCGACCATGCGGTCGTCCGTGGCGATCTCCAGTTCGATTTCGGGATAACGTTCCAGAAAACCGGCCAGTGCCGGGGCGAGGAAGATCAATGCCGCGCTCTTGGCCGCATTGATGCGCAGCCGCCCGGCAGGACGGTCCCGCCGGCCCTGCGCCTCGTTGATGGCCGCCGCCAGCGTCTCCACGGCGGGGCGCACCTGCATCAGAAAGTGCTGCCCTGCATCGGTCAGGGTAACGCTACGCGTTGTGCGGTTGAACAGGCGCATGCCCAGCCGCTCCTCCAACTGCTTGATCGCGTGGCTCAGCGCCGAGGGCGACAACCCCCTGCTGCGCGCCGCCTGGCGGAAGCTGCTGTGTTCGGCGACAGCCAGAAAGGCCGCGATATGGTGAAAATCGGTGCGATCCACTGTTCTCTCACGCGCAACAAGCCGTACGGCATTTAGGTGATTGTTCGCATTGGCGCATCACAATAGCGTCCCGCCACTTTCAGGGAATGAAAAGACCATGAGCGCAAACAATCCCCGCATCGTCATCGTGGGCGCCGGAATCGTCGGCGCCACCCTGGCCTGGCATCTGTCGGTGCGCGGCGCCGACGTGACGCTGATCGACGCAGGCCAGCCCGGAAGCGGCGTCACCGGCGGCGCCTTCGGCTGGATCTGTGTCTCCCACGATCAGCCCGAGCCGCTGATGGCGCTGCGCCATCTGGCCACCCACGAGTGGCGGCGTTTGCAGCGCGAACTGGGCGAGCGTCTGGAGATCGACTGGTGCGGCGCCCTGACCTGGTCATCCGACCCGGCGGACGCCGAACGCCTGGTGCGCAACCATGCCGCCTGCGGCTATGACGTGCGGCTGATGGAACGCTCTGAACTCATCGCGCGCGAACCCAATCTGATCGACCCGCCCGAGGTCGCGGCCTTCGCCCCCATCGAGGGCGCCATCGACGCCGGCCCCATGACCGCCGTCATCGCGCAGGCCGCCAGCGAAGCGGGCGCGGTCACGCACTTCCATTGCTCCGCGCAGGGCCTGGCCACCACGGGCGGCAGGGTGACGGGCGTGCGCACGGCCCAGGGCACACTGGAGGCCGATGTCGTGGTGCTGGCCGCCGGCACGGCAATACCGGCCCTGGCGGAAGGTTTGGGCGATGCCCTGCCGGTCGAGTCCTCACCCGCCCTGCTGCTGCGCTTCCACGCACCGCGCCGGCTGGTCCACACGATCCTGAACGGCCCGGCCGTGGAGATGCGCGACGGCGGCCCCGGCGCCCTGCGGGCAGCCGACGACTTTGGCCCCGGTTCCGATGCCGATGCGATCGCCCGGGACACCCTGGCAGCGATCCAGCGGACCCTGCGCGGGGCCGAGGAGGTGACGGTGGCCGGCGCCGAGGTCGGCTGGCGCCCCATGCCCGCAGACGGTCTGCCGATCATCGGCTTCCAGCCCGGATTCGAGGGGCTCTACGTCACGGCGATGCACGCCGGGGTGACGCTGGCGCCCACGGTCGGGCGCCTGGCGGCCGCCGAGATTCTCGACGGCGTCACGGTCGCCATGCTGGAGAACCTGCGGCCCGGACGCGCCGGAGCCTGAAACGCAAACGGCCCGGTCGTTGCCGACCGGGCCGGGTACATGCCTTTGACGTCGCCGATCAGGCCGCTTCTTCAGCCTCGATCTGCTCGCCGTTGATGATCAGGCCCAGCGGGCTGGCCGAAACCCGCACGGTGTCGCCCTCGTGGATCTGGCTGCGCAGGATCATTTCGGCCAGAGGGTTCTGCAGCTCGCGCTGGATCACCCGCTTGAGCGGCCGGGCGCCATAGACCGGATCGTACCCCTCGTTGCCGAGCCATTCTCGGGCCTTGTCGTCGAGCTCGATGATCATCTTGCGATCGGCCAGCAGGCTCCTGAGGCGACCCATCTGGATATCGACGATGGCGGTCATCTGGTCGCGCTGCAGGCGGTGGAACAGGATGATCTCGTCGAGCCGGTTGAGGAACTCGGGCCGGAAGTGGCTACGCACCGAGCCCATGACCTCCTCGCGCACGCTGTCGACATCGGCGCCGTCGGGCATGCCTGCGAGATATTCGGCACCGACGTTGGAGGTCATGATGATCAGCGTGTTCTTGAAGTCCACGGTGCGGCCCTGGCCATCGGTCAGGCGACCGTCATCGAGCACCTGCAGGAGCACGTTGAAGACGTCGGGGTGGGCCTTCTCGATCTCGTCGAACAGGATCACCTGATAAGGCCGGCGACGGACCGCTTCGGTCAGCACGCCGCCCTCGTCATAACCGACGTAACCCGGCGGCGCGCCGATCAGGCGCGAGACCGCGTGTTTCTCCATGAACTCCGACATGTCGATGCGCGCCATGGCCTGTTCGTCGTCGAACAGGAACTCGGCCAGCGCCTTGACCAGCTCGGTCTTGCCGACACCCGTGGGGCCAAGGAACATGAAGCTGCCGATCGGCCGGTTCGGGTCCTGCAGGCCGGCACGCGCCCGGCGCACGGCGTTGGCGACCGCGACCAGCGCATCGCGCTGGCCCACGACCCGCTTGCCCAGGCCATCTTCCATGGCCAGCAGCTTGTCGCGTTCGCCCTCGAGCATCTTGTCGACGGGGATGCCGGTCCAGCGCGAGACGACACCGGCGATGTGATCGGCCGTGACGGCCTCATCAAGCATGCGGTTGGCCTGGCCGTCCTCGGCTGCTTCGGCAGCGGCAAGCTGCTTTTCCAGACCGGGGATGACGCCATAGGCCAGCTCGCCCGCCTTGGCGAGATCGCCGCGGCGCTGGGCCTGGTCGAGTTCGAGGCGGGCGTGGTCGAGCTGCTCCTTGATCTTCTGGGCAGCCGCCATCTCGTTCTTTTCCTTCTCCCATTCCTGGGTGAGTTCGTAGGAACGGCCCTCCAGATCGCCCAGTTCGGCCTCAAGCTTTTCCAGTCGGTCCTTGGAGGCCTTGTCATCCTCCTTCTTCAGCGCCTCGCGCTCGATCTTGAGCTGCATGATGCGGCGATCGAGCTCGTCGATCTCCTCGGGTTTGGAGTCGACCTCCATCTTCAGACGGCTGGCGGCCTCGTCGACCAGGTCGATCGCCTTGTCGGGCAGAAAGCGGTCGGTGATGTAGCGGTTGGAGAGCGTCGCGGCGGCCACGATCGCGCTGTCGGAGATCCGCACGCCGTGGTGCAGCTCGTACTTCTCCTTGAGGCCGCGCAGGATCGAGATCGTGTCCTCGACCGTGGGTTCGGGGATGAAGACCGACTGGAAGCGCCGCGCCAGGGCAGCATCCTTCTCGATGTACTTGCGGTATTCGTTGAGCGTGGTGGCGCCGACGCAGTGCAGCTTGCCGCGCGCCAGCAGGGGCTTGAGCAGGTTGGAGGCATCCATCGACCCCTCGGCCGCACCGGCGCCGACCAGCGTGTGCAGCTCGTCGATGAAGACGATGATCTCGCCCTCCGCACTCTCGATCTCCTCGAGCACGGCCTTCATGCGCTCCTCGAACTCGCCGCGGAACTTGGCGCCCGCGACCATGGCGCCCAGATCGAGCGCCATGAGTTTCTTGTTCTTGAGGGATTCGGGGACATCGCCGTTGACGATACGCAGGGCCAGGCCCTCGACGATGGCGGTCTTGCCGACGCCGGGTTCGCCGATCAGTACCGGGTTGTTCTTGGTGCGCCGGGAAAGCACCTGCATCGTGCGGCGGATTTCCTCGTCACGCCCGATGACCGGATCGAGATCGCCCTTGCGCGCGGCTTCGGTGAGGTCGCGGGCATACTTCTTGAGGGCGTCGTAGCTTGCCTCGGCATTGGCGCTGTCGGCGGTGCGGCCCTTGCGCATGTCGGCGATCGCTGCTTCCAGGGCCTGCGGGTTGGTCCCCGCGCCGGCCAGGATCTTGGCGGCAGGCGTGCCCTCGGCCAGGGCGAGTGCAAGCAGCATGCGCTCGGCCGTGACAAAGCTGTCGCCGGCCTTTTCGGCCAGGCTCTGGGCGGCTTCGAAGACACGGGCCAACTCGGCCGTCAGATTGACCTGACCGGCGCCCGAGCCTTCGACCACGGGAAGTTTCTTAAGTTCGGCCTCGACGGCAAGCAGCGCCGCCTTGGGATCAGCGCCGGAGGCGCGCATCAGGCCAGCGGCAAGCCCCTGCTCATCGGCGAGCAGGACCTGCAGCAGATGTTCGGGAGTCAGGCGTTGGTGGCCCCGCGTCAGCGCCAGGGTCTGGGCTGCCTGGACGAAACCACGCGAGCGCTCGGTGTAGCGTTCGAAGTCCATCATGTCCCCCTTTGGGATCGGGATATGATGGCTATATGGAGTGGCAAATTTGCCACACAAGGCCTTGAACCACGGGCCGGCACACCGTTACGGCCGGTTTGACGCAGGCAGGCCGCCCGCGCCGGAAACGTCCCGCTCAGGCGGAAGCGTTCAGGCCGCGGGTTTGTCCTTTTCGTCGCCCTCGTCCGAGGCACGATCGGCATCGTCGTTGTCGGGTTTTGGCTTGGGCTTGCGGGGGGAACGCGCCCGACGCGGCGGCTTGGCAACCGGCTGCTCTTCGGCAGCAGGTTTCTCGATGGCGCCCTCGTCGTTGTCGTTGTCGTCGTTGTCGTTGTCGTCACTGACGTCGGCTTCGGCGTTGCCGTGGCGACCGCCACCCTGGTTGCTGCTGCCGCCCTGGCTGCTACCGCCCTGGCTGCCGCCACCCTGGGTTCCGCTGCCCTGGTTGGCGCTGCCGCCATTGTTGCCGCCAGCATTGTTGCCGCTGCTGTTGCCGCCGCCGCCATTGTTGTTGCCGGCGTTGCTGTTGTTACCAGCGTTGCTGTTGTTGCCGGAATTGTCCTGGTGCTGATCACGCTCGCGCTGCTGCTCGGCGGCGCGCTCGGCATAGACGTTCACGATGCGCTGATAATGCTCGGCATGCTGGAGATAGTTCTCGGCAGCCACGCGATCGCCCACCGACGAGGCATCGCGGGCGAGCGCGATGTACTTGTCAGCAACCTGCTGTGCGGTGCCGCGCACCTTCACATCGGGTCCGGTGCTGTCGAAGGACTGGTTGCGATTGCCGCCACCACCTCCGCCACCGCTGTTGTTACCGCCACCGCCGCCGCCGCCGCTACGACGCATATGGCCACGATTGTTATTGCGAGGACGCTTGCCCTGGCCGCCTGGTCTCATGTGGTTTTCACTCTCGCACGTTGATCATGCTTCCGGCATACGCCACGGCGCACCTCATCTGCGGAGGGATACCGTCCGCTTGCCAAAAGAGCTGTTGAGGCCGTCACGCGCCGGCAGGGGCGGAACATTATCGATGCCACGCTCCGAAGACTTCTTCGGGTGCCGGTGTACGCGGGTTTGAACCTAGTCAACGTTCTGCGGCATTCCAAGAGGTTTTTTTAGTCCTTGTCCCCACGGGGGCTGCCCAGGACCAGACAGCGGTCGTGCCCGGCAAGGTCGTTGAGCCGGTCCAGAACCGTCAGACCGGCTTGCCGCGCGAGCAGGTCCAGCGCCGCGCCCTGCCCCGCGCCATGCTCGAACAGGGCAAAACCGCCAGGCGCCAGCAGACCGGCCAGGCGGGGAAACAGTAGGCGGTAGGGGTCCAGGCCGTCGCCGCCGCCATCGAGCGCCAGTCGCGGTTCGTGTACCGCAACCTCGGGCTCCAGGCCGGCGATGTCGGCGCCGGGAATATAGGGCGGATTGGCGACCACGACGTCGAAACGGCCCGCGATGGCGTCGTTCCAGTCGGCCTGCAGCAATGCGCAGCGAGAGGCAAGCCCGAGCTGACGCCTGTTCTGCGCCGCCACCGCCAGGGCCGCACCGCTGCGGTCGATGCCCAGCCCCCAGGCCGTCGGCCAGGCCGCCAGCAGGGTAAGCAGGAGGCAGCCGGTGCCGGTGCCAAGATCAAGCACGCGGAGTGCCCGGCCACCATCGGCGCGGGCGAGCGCCGCCTCGATCAGCAGTTCGCTCTCGGGGCGCGGCGTCAGCGTGTCGGTCGTAACAGTGAACTCGTGTTCCCAGAAGCCGCGCCGCCCGATGACCTGCGCCATGGGCATCCGGGCACAGCGCGCCGTGAGCATCTTCTCGAGCCGGTCGGCGGCCGCGGTTTCGAGGGGGCGGTCGCCATGGCCCAGCAGAACGGCGCGATCAATCCCGGCGGCTTCGCAGACCAGGAGGCGGGCCTCGGCGCGGGCCTCATCGACCCCCGAGGCGGCAAGGCGCAACGCGGCCGCCGCAACCGTCGCGTCCAGGCTTGCGCCGCTCATTCGAGTTCGGCGAGCAGAGCGGCCTGATCCTCCGAGATCAGCGGATCGATGATCTCGTCGAGGGCATCGCCGTTGATCACCCCCTCGAGCTTGTAAACCGTCAGGTTGATGCGGTGGTCGGTGACCCGGCCCTGGGGGAAGTTGTAGGTGCGGATGCGTTCGCTGCGGTCGCCGCTGCCGACCTGGCTCTTGCGGTCGGCGGCGCGGGCGTCGTCACGCGTGCGCCGCTCCTGGTCGTAGAGGCGCGAGAGCAGGATTTTCATCGCCTTGGCGCGGTTCTTGTGTTGCGATTTCTCGTCCTGCTGGGCGACCGCGATGCCGGTCGGCAGATGGGTGATGCGCACGGCGCTGTCGGTCTTGTTGACGTGCTGCCCCCCCGCACCCGAGGCGCGGTAGGTGTCGATGCGCAGGTCCTTGGGGTCGACCTTGATATCGACCTCCTCGGCCTCGGGCAGCACCGCCACCGTGGCCGCCGAGGTATGGATGCGCCCGCCCGATTCGGTGACCGGCACGCGCTGCACCCGGTGGACGCCCGATTCATACTTCAGGCGCGCAAAGACATCACGGCCGGTGACGATGGCCTGGGCCTCCTTGATGCCGCCGATGCCGGTGTCGCTTTCCTGCAGCAGTTCGAAACGCCAGCCATGGTTCTCGGCATAACGCTGGTACATGCGCATGAGATCGCCGGCGAACAGCGCAGCCTCGTCGCCGCCGGTGCCGGCACGGACCTCCAGGATGGCATTGCGCGCGTCGGCTTCGTCGCGCGGCAGGAGCAGCAGCTTGACCTCGTGTTCGAGCGCTGGCAGGCGCGCGGCAAGGTCGTGGCGTTCTGCCTCGGCCAGCGCACGCATCTCGGCGTCGCTCTCGGCGGCGATCATCTGGTCGAGTTCGGTCAGTTCCTTCTGGCGATCGCGCAGGGCGTTGATCGCCTCGACGATGGGCGAAAGGTCGGAATATTCGCGCGACATCCGGACGAACTCGTCGCCACCGGCATCGACACTGGAAAGGCGCACGCCCAGTTCCTCGTGGCGCAGCACGACGCGGCTGAGGCTTTCCTCGAGGCTCATCGTTCGCTCTCCAGTCGGAACAGGCGCGCCAGCAACGCCTCTGCGGCGCGCGCGCCCTCAGGATCTTCGGCAGCAAGCGCACGCAGGGTCTCGCTGGGATCGTGCAGCAGGCGCGCGATCAGGCGGCGCGTCGCCTCGTCGGCATCGTTACCGCTCTTCTGGGCCAGCACGTCGGCGCGCACGTTCTCGAAGCGCGCGCGCAGGGCTGCCAGCGCAGGGACAGCGACACGTTCGGCCCGATCCTGACCGAACCGCGCCAGTTCCTCGTTGACGATGGCCCAGGCCGCCTCGGCCTCGCCCTCGCGCCGGGCCCGGCCCGACAGGGCGATGCGCTCCAGGTCGTCGAGACCGTAAAGGAAGGCATCGTCGATCTTGTGGATCGCCGCCTCGGCATCGGCCGGCACCCCGGCATCGACGATCAGCATGGGCCTGCGGCGGCGCGCCTTGAGCGCGCGTTCGACCTGCTGGCGCGTCAGCGCCGCGCCCGAGCCCACCGCCAGGACGACGATGTCGGCGGCGGCAAGCAGACCATCGAGATCATCCAGCGGGCAGAGTCGCGCGCCCAGCCGCTCGGCGACCGAACGGGCCAGCGCCGGGCTGCGGTGGGCGACCGCGAGATCGCCCAGCCCATTGGCCTTGAGCCGTTCGGCGATCAGCTCCCCGCCCTCGCCCGCACCCAGCATCAGGGCGTGGACGCGGCCGAGGTCGCCATGGAGTTCGCGGGAGACCTCGACCGCCGAGGAGGCGATGGAGACCGGACGTTCACCGATCGCGGTCTCGTTGCGGACCCGCTTTGCCGCGCCATAGGCGGCCTGCAGGCGGCGCTCCAGCACCGGGCCGATCATGCCGGCCTGGGCGGCGCGGCGATGGCTTTCCTTGATCTGGCCCAGCACCTGGGGTTCGCCCACGACGAGGCTGTCGAGCGAAGCGGCGATGGCAAAAAGCTGGCGCAGCGCGGCCCCGTCGGCAAAGGCATAACCCCGCCGCGTCATGACGTCGCCGGTTTCACCGGCCTGGGAGGCCAGCCGTTCGCGCAGGCGTGCGCCGGCCGTCTCGGGATCGTCACTGACGGCGTGGACCTCGACCCGGTCGCAGGTCGAAAGCAGCAGAGCCTCGGAGATGCCGGCATGGCGCATGGCATCGTAGAAGGCCGGGCTTTCCTCACGCCCGACAAACAGGCGCTCGCGCAATTCCAGCGGCGCCGAGCGGTGGTTGGCGCCCACCGCGATGTGGTGCATGTCGGCCACCCGAGCTATCGCCGGGCCAGCAGACTCTCGCTCACGCTATCGATCGGGAGTTCGGTCTGCTCGCCGCTGTCGAGATCGCGCA
>Ga0105054_10004294_pt1 | contig 21396 bp, 12 predicted proteins | sample BON02_FD_78091 | JGI IMG/M metagenome (GOLD analysis project Ga0105054, IMG submission 78091) | Freshwater microbial communities from Lake Bonney liftoff mats and glacier meltwater in Antarctica - BON-02 (megahit assembly) | ecosystem: Environmental > Aquatic > Freshwater > Ice > Glacier...
TCTGCAGTTATACCTGAACGAGTTCGTATATAAGCTGAACCGCAGGTATTTTGGGGAACGAATCTTTGATAGGCTTGTTATTGCAAGCATTACAGCTAATGGACACTAAACGGACATACAAAATCCAGTTTACAAATGGACTATTTTATTATAACATGGATTATTTAACTATTAATTAACAATACGCTAATTTTAACCTTACTAGTTTGCTAAATTCGCACTGTGCCACCAAGTAATATAGGGAATTTAGATTCTCATCCCACTAAAAGAACGCTCTGAAATTTACGCTTCCGAGCTCCTTTATAAGTAAATAATTCAGCTTCCCCCATGAAACATGCACTTTTCAACATTCTATTTTATTAAACCATACCAACCAGAAAGCCAAAAGATTAAATTAAGGGAGATTAGGGACAAAATATACTTGTTGAAGACTACAAAATCCGCACAGGTTATCAACTACTTTGCTTTGTTTTGTATGCTTTTGGAGAAACACCTATATACCTTTTAAAAAGTCGCGAAAAATAAAGTGGATCTTGAAACCCCATTTTAAAGGATATTTCTTTAACACTTAAATCCGTATAGTTAAGATATTCACAAGCTTTTTGGGATTTCTTTAAATTGAAAAAATGTATTAGCGAATACCCTGTTCTTTTCTTAAAAAGGTTAAAGAGATAAGAGGATGAATAATTAAATTTTTTGGCAATATCTTCAGATTTCAGGGATTTATCCAGATTTTTTGTCAAAAAATCTATAATATCATCTACCAAGTCATTGCGGTCATTTACTTGAAGTGACCTGTCAATCTCCAAGTAGACTAAGGAAGTCAATAGGTTTAACCCTAAAATATTGGCATATTCCAGCCTTGGCATTACATAGTCACTACTTAAAATCTGAAATATTTGATTGAATTGTTCAATACGACTGCTATCGAAAGGTACAATTTCATAATTATGTAGGCTAGAACTATATCTATCAAACATACTTTGAGCAATAATACCGTCAAAGTGCATCCAATAAATACTCCAGGGATTAAGCTGATCGGCACTATACTTATGTGCGGTTTTTTTAGGTATAATATAGTAACGGTTTGGAAGCACAGGGATTTGTTCACCAGCAATTATTAATTTCCCTTGTCCTTCGGTGCAATATATTAAGATAAATTCATCTGTACCCTTTTTCCGCGTTCTATAATGATAATTAGCCTTTGGATAATATCCTATATCGGTTATATAGAAAGTTTTGGTGATGATATTCGTTTTCAGCTCCTTTTTTATACTCTCGGGAAGGACTATCATCTTTTGCCCCATAAATCCATCTTTTAGCGCATAATTATCCATGTTATTACAAAATTTGTCTATGTTTTGAATTAATATAATTACGTAATATTGAACTTTAGATTGGTAAAAATACAGATTTACCAATTAATTATGATTTATTTAGGAATCATATACATTTAATTTGAAATATTTTAAAATACACCAAATGAAAATGCGATGACTAAATTAGTGTTATAACGTCTATATAAATAACATTGGATACTATGTTTTTGGCCTTAACCTAGAATGGAATTTTATTTTGGAGTAAATACCAATTAAAAAAGTTTGAAATAAAACAATCATAAAAGCTAGGCATACCTATCAAGAATTAAAAATGTTTTATGAATTGAAATATTATGAGCGAAACCCAATTTAATTTTAAATATTTACTCTTTTTAGCCCTGGTTTCCGCCATGGGAGGTTTCCTATTTGGCTATGACTGGGTAGTTATAGGTGGGGCAAAACCATTTTACGAACTCTATTTTGATATTAGTACCATGCCAACGCTACAAGGCTGGGCCATGAGTAGTGCATTGGTTGGTTGTATTTTTGGAGCCGTAATATCCGGATTTGTTGCTGACCGCTTTGGGCGTAAAATGCCCTTAATTCTCTCGGCAGCACTTTTTACCATATCTGCCTTCGGCACTGGTTATGTGGACGATTTTACATTGTTTATTATTTACAGACTTATTGGTGGTCTGGGTATTGGCTTGGCTTCTACCCTATCACCAATGTATATAGCGGAAATAGCGCCTGCAAAATACAGAGGTCAGTTTGTAGCCATCAATCAGCTAACCTTGGTAATAGGTATTTTGGCGGCACAAGTTGCCAACTACTTTATAGCGGAAGCTATCCCGGATGGCAACACTCCGGAAAGCATCTTAAATTCATGGAACGGGCAAACCGGCTGGCGTTGGATGTTTTGGGCAGAACTCATTCCCGCAATATTATTTTTTGCACTAATGTTTATAGTTCCTAAAAGCCCTAGATTCCTGGTCAAAATAAATAAAGATGCTGCTGCTAAGAAGGTTTTATCCAGAATTGGAGGAATACCTTACGCAGAGGAGGAATTAAAAAACATAAGCCTAACACTTAAGGCGAATAGCACTAAAAAAATAAATTTTTCCGATTTCAAAAGCCCTAAGGTAAAACCTATACTACTAGTAGGTATTGTCCTGGCCATTTTTCAGCAGTGGTGTGGCATCAATATTATCTTTAATTATGCTGAAGAAATTTTTACCGCTGCAGGATATAGCGTTGGTGATATGCTCTTCAATATTGTGATTACGGGTAGTGTAAATTTAATTTTTACCATTGTTGCCATGAGAACCGTTGATACTTGGGGTCGCCGAAAATTAATGCTCATGGGGTCAATAGGGTTGGGAATAGTATATGCTATTTTAGGAGCTGCATACTATATGCAGTTTACGGGTTGGCCCGTCTTGCTTTTAGTGATTACCGCAATCGCCATTTACGCCATGTCATTGGCACCGATAACCTGGGTGGTGTTGTCAGAGATATTTCCTAACCGTTTAAGGGGTGTAGCGATGTCCATCGCTACCTTTTCGTTGTGGGTAGCCTCTTTCATACTAGTATTTACTTTCCCAATTATGAACAGTGCCCTAGGGTCTTACGGAACCTTTTGGGCGTATAGCCTAGTTTGTATTGGAGGCTATATTTTTATTAAAAGAAATTTACCAGAGACCAAGGGAAAGAGCCTGGAAGAGATAGAAATAGAACTAACAAAAGACAAATGAAAACATATCATATCTATTTTCTACTGATCGTATTTACTTCCCAAAGATCCAATACGCAAATTATTGGTGATTCAACGACCTATTTGGATTCCATCAAAACGGAATTACAAAAGAAATGGCCAGATAACAGGACTATTACCCTAGTTTTTCATGGGCATTCAGTGCCTTCGGGATTTTTTGAAACACCTAATGTACATACACTAGGCTCCTACCCCTACTTGACGCTCAAAAACGTCAAAAAAATATTTCCCTATGCCGTAGTAAATAGCATAACCACTTCTATTGGCGGGGAACAATCCGAACAGGGGGCCGAAAGATTTAGGAAAGAGGTTCTGTCTCATAGCCCAGATGTGCTATTTATAGATTACGCACTAAACGACCGAGGAATTGGGTTGGAGCGCGCCAAAAAGGCCTGGAAAAAAATGATTGAAGATGCCATAGCCTACGGCACCAAGGTAGTTTTAATGACCCCTACCCCAGATTTAAGGGAAGACATTCTTTCCCCCAGATCAGAATTGGCAAAACACAGTGGTCAGATTAGACAATTGGCAGAAAAGTACAAGGTAGCACTGGTAGACAGTTATAGGTTATTCCAAGAAATAGCCAAAGCAGAAGATATAAATACCTATATGGCCCAGAGCAATCACATTAATCAAAAAGGACACCAGTTTGTTGCCGATGCAATATTCGAATATTTCCAAATCAACATTAAGCACTAGCTATATTATGACTTTTCAAAACACTATAAAAACAATTGTTTTTTGTCTTTTTATTATCGTCCTAAATTCATGTCAAAAATCAGTTGTAAATACAATTGATTTAGCAGGAGACTGGAGTTTTAAAATAGACTCCCTAGACCAAGGAGTATCAGAAGAATGGTATGGTACAAGTTTGGCCGAAACTGTGGTTTTGCCAGGTTCTATGGCCGAAAATGGCAAAGGAAACGATATTACCGTTGATACCCAATGGACAGGTAATATGTGGAATGACAGCCTTTGGTACAAGGATGATAAAATGAAAAAATACAGAGAGAAAGGTAATGTTAAGGTTCCTTTTTGGTTGAGTCCTGTTAAGGTATACAAGGGTCCTGCTTGGTATCAAAAAAAGGTAACAGTTCCAGAATCATGGGGCAACAAGCAAATAAACTTGCGATTGGAGAGGGTGCATTGGGAATCTACTGTTTGGGTGGATGGTAAAAAAATTGGAATGGAAAATAGTTTGGGAACTACTCATGAATATGATATGAATGGTTTTCTCTCCCCAGGCGAGCATACTATTACCGTTCGTGTGGATAACCGGGTAAAGGATATAGACGTTGGTGTGGACGCACATAGTATATCGGACAATACCCAAACCAATTGGAACGGTATAGTCGGGGATATTCAGCTTATTGCAACTTCTAAAGTTTCCATGGGAATGGTGAAGTTATATCCCAATGTTTCAAATAAAAATGTAAAGGCCGTTGTTCAACTTGAAAATTCATCTGGTCAAAAGCAAAAAGGCCAATTAACCTTTGAAGTGAAAGGGAAAACTGGCGGAAGTGAATCACTTCACATTATAACCAAAGATATTGAAATAGTAGATCGTCTTAAGATAACGGTAGATTATGACATGGGAGAGAACCCTAAGCTTTGGGATGAGTTCGACCCAAATCTGTATACCATTGAACTGACTTTAAAAACTGATGCAGGAAAGGATACTGAGAAGATTGATTTTGGTATGCGCGATTTTAAAGCAAAAGGAACCATTTTTACTATTAATGATAGACCAGTTTTTTTAAGGGGTACCTTAGAATCTGCTATATTTCCATTAACAGGCTACCCTCCTACTGATGTCGACTCTTGGAAACGTGTTCTGCATATTGTTCAGGACCATGGCTTAAACCATGTTCGCTTCCACTCTTGGTGTCCGCCGGAGGCTGCATTTCAAGCTGCGGACGAATTGGGTGTTTATTTACAAGTTGAAGCGTCTGCTTGGACCACAATTGGTGATGGAGAACCCATTGACACCTGGCTGTATAAAGAAGGAGAGGACATTATAAATGCATATGGCAATCACCCTTCTTTTGTAATGATGGCATATGGAAACGAACCTAGTGGCAAAAATCATACGGAGTATTTAAGGAATTATGTAGCTCATTTTAAGGCATTGGATAGCAGAAGAATGTACACTAGTGCAGCAGGATGGCCCTTAATTGATAATTTGGATTATTATAACCATAAAGGACCTCGAATTCAAGGTTGGGATCAGAATTTAGAGAGTATCATTAATAAAAAAGCTCCGCAAACGGAATTTGATTATGATGAGTTGGTTGAAAAAACGCCCATCCCCTATGTAAGTCACGAAATGGGGCAATGGTGTGTGTATCCCAACTTTAAAGAAATGTCAAAGTATACCGGTGTCTTAAAACCAAAGAACTTTGAAATATTCAAAGAAACTCTAGAAGAAAACGGTTTGGGAGATTTGGCAGAAAAGTATCTCTTAGCCTCCGGGAAATTGCAGACACTGTGTTATAAAGCTGACATTGAAGCAGCTCTACGGACCAAAAGTTTGGGTGGATTTCAATTGCTGGACCTTCACGATTTTCCAGGACAAGGTACTGCCCTAATTGGGGTTTTGGATGCCTTTTGGGATGAAAAGGGTTACGTAACCCCAGAACAATTTAGAGCGTTCAACAACGAGACCGTGCCCTTGGCACGTTTAAAAAGACGGGTATTTAAAAATACTGACACCCTTAAGGTAGCGGTAGAGGTAGCACATTTTGGGAAGGAAGAATTTAAAGGTGTAATACCAAAATGGAGCTTGATCAGAACGGATGACAGCGTTTTTGCGGAAGGGGATTTTATGAAAAAAGATATCCCCATTGGCAATGGAATAAGCTTAGGGAATATTGATTTACCGTTAAGCAAAGTTGAAAAGGCAGAAAAATTAACCTTGAAAGTCACTATTGAAAACTTTGAGAATAGTTGGGATATTTGGGTATATCCAAATGAACTAAAACCAATTTCCAAAGAAGATGGTTTTAAGGTTGTTAGTAAACTAGATGATACTACCATTAAATATTTGCAGAACGGCGGTAATGTACTGTTAAATGTAACAAAGGGGGATATAGCTCCCGATAAAGGAGGTGATATTGGCATTGGTTTTTCCAGTATTTTTTGGAATACCTCATGGACCAATGGACAAAAGCCTCATACTTTAGGGATTTTATGTGACCCAGAACATCCGGCATTTGCCAATTTCCCAACAGAATTTCACTCCAACTGGCAGTGGTGGGACGCTATGAGCCACTCGAATGCTATTGTGTTGGATGGTTTGCCAGATCTGGATCCTATTGTAAGGGTAATTGATGATTGGTTTAAGAACAGAAGGACAGCTCTAATATTTGAAGCCAAAGTCGGTAAAGGTAAGTTGCTGATGTCAGGAATAGACTTACATACCAATCTCGAGGGGCGCTTGGAAGCAAAACAACTACTGTACAGTCTGAAGAACTATATGGCAAGCGATGGCTTTAGCCCTCAAACTTCTTTGGACATTGATCAAATTAAGTCATTATTAAATTATAAATAACTATCCACAAATTACTGTGGATCTAAAAATATTGAAATGAAAACTGTAAAAGCTTGGAAGGAAAAGGTGGTAATACCTACTTACGAAGTTGGACAACCAGAAAAATATCCAGTTTTTTTGGAAAAAAGAGTCTATCAGGCAAGCAGCGGTTCTGTTTATCCGCACCCTGTAATCGAAAAAATAAGCGATACCAAGGTCGATAAAGAATGGGATGCGATTTTTATAGAAAACGACTATATTAAAATTATGGTTTTACCTGCTTTGGGCGGCAGGATCCAAATGGCTTATGATAAGTTAAGAGAGCGGCATTTTGTGTACTATAATCATGTTATAAAACCTGCACTGGTAGGTTTAACAGGCCCATGGATTTCTGGAGGAATAGAGTTTAATTGGCCACAACACCATAGACCAAGCACCTATGACCCTACGGATTTTTATATTGAAGATAATGAAGATGGTAGTAAAACAGTTTGGGTAAGCGAATTGGAGCGTATGTTCCGCACCAAAGGTATGGCAGGTTTTACGCTTCATCCAGATAAGGCCTATTTGGAAATTAAGGCACATCTATACAATAGAACACCGCACCCACAGACGTTCTTATGGTGGGCAAATCCTGCTGTTGCGGTTAACGACAATTATCAATCGGTTTTCCCACCAGACGTAAATGCTGTCTTTGACCATGGTAAAAGAGATGTTTCCGAGTTTCCAATTGCAAAGGGCGAATACTATAAAGTAGACTATTCTCCGGGTACCGATATTTCGAGATATAAAAATATACCTGTGCCAACAAGTTATATGGCTATTACATCGGGATATGATTTTGTAGGGGGCTATGAAAACGATTCCAAAGGAGGGCTGTTACATATTGCCGACCATAATGTGTCCCCTGGGAAAAAACAATGGACTTGGGGTAACGGTGATTTTGGTAAAGCATGGGATAGAAATCTAACAGATGAAGATGGTCCTTATATAGAGTTGATGTGTGGGGTATATACCGACAATCAACCCGATTTTTCTTGGATGCATCCATATGAAGAGAAGAGCTTTAAGCAGTATTTTATGCCATATTACAATGTTGGTGTAGTTAAAAATGCAACTAAGGAAGCTCTGGTAAACCTTGAAATGATCAAAGGCCAAGCAAATATAAAAGTTTATGTAACCTCTACATATGATAACAGTGTTATTACCTTAAAAGTAAAAAATGAGGTTCTCTTTCAGGAAACCTTAAACTTGTCACCAAAAGTTGGATTTGATAAATTAATCGATATTGACTCCAATTTATTTGAAGATCTTCATATATCGGTGAAAGACAATACTGGAAAAGTATTGGTAGCTTGGGAACCGGATAAAAACCTGTCCGAAGAAATTCCGGAACCGGCAAAAGCAGCAAAAAGGCCTGAAGATATAGATACGGTTGAAGGATTGTATTTACAGGGATTACATTTGGAGCAATATAGGCATGCTACGTTTGTACCTACGGATTATTACAAGGAAGCCCTTGGGAGAGCGCCAAAAGATGTGCGTAATAACAACGCCATGGGACTATGGTATATGAAAAAAGGATTGTTGGAAAAATCATTGTCCTATTTTGATACCGCCATTGAAACGCTCACAAGTCACAATCCAAACCCTTATGATGGGGAGCCGTTTTTTAACAGAGGGTTAGCCTTAAATTTCTTGGGCAAAAAGGAGGAAGCTTATGCAAGCTTCTTTAAAGCCTGTTGGAATGCACAGTGGCAAGATGCGGGCTATTTCAATTTAGCACAGATCGACTGCTCTAAAGGTGATTTTGAAAAAGCTTTGGACTTAATTGATAGAGCTTTGATCAAGAACTGGCATAACCACAAAGCAAGACATTTAAAAGTGGTTATATCGAGAAAACTGGGAAAACTTGATGAGGCAAAGAGACTTATCGACGATTCGCTGGTTATTGATAAGTTTAATTTTGGCGTATTGTACGAGCGTTATATTTTATCCAATGATTCAGAACATTTAGAGGAGTTTAAAAGTATTCTGAGAAACTATGCGCATAACTATATAGAGTTCTCTTTGGATTATGCGATGGCTGGTCAGTTTAATGAAGCTATTTCTCTTTTGCAGGTGCATACGGATGAAAATGAAAAGGTATATCCAATGGTATATTATTTTATGGGATGGTACTTTGACCAAAAAGAGGATGCCGCCAACGCTTTGGATTGTTATACAAAGGCATCAAAAATGCCTGAAGATTATTGCTTTCCCAATAAAATTGAAGAAGTTCTAGCTCTGGAGGCGGCTTGTAAAGCAAATCCATCAGATCCCAATGCGTTCTATTATTTAGGTAACTTCTGGTATGCTTCAAGACAGTATAAGGAAGGACAAAAATGTTGGGAAACCTCAGTGAAACTTGATGATGGGCATCCTATTGTACATCGTAATTTGGCATTGTTATATTACAATAAAACCAAACAAAAGGACTTAGCAAGAGAACACCTGGAGAAGGCATTTTCATTGGACGGCAACGATGCGCGCTTGTTGATGGAATTGGACCAATTGTATAAGAAGATAAATATTTCTGTAAATGCGCGTTTGGAGCTTTTGGAAAAGCATCTGGACTTAACTAATTCAAGGGATGATCTGTATTTAGAGCGTGTGGCTCTTTACAATTTAAAGGGTGAGTTTGAAACTGCCAAAGAATTAATATCAAATCGTCAATTCCATCCTTGGGAAGGAGGCGAAGGTAAGGTGCCATTTCAGTTTTTAACTTCTCAGGTCGAACTTGCTAAAAAACATATCAATCTACAAAATTTTGAAAAGGCGATCGAGTGCCTGGAACAAGCTAAGCACTACCCCAATAATTTAGGAGAGGGAAAACTTCATGGGACTCAAGAAAATGACATCGATTATTGGTTGGGCTGCGCGCATGAAGGATTAGGGAATAACACTGAATCAACGGAATATTTTGAAAAAGCAACAGAAGGTCTTAGCAACCCTAGTCCAGCAATTTTCTATAACGACCAACAGCCAGATAAGATTTTTTATCAAGGTTTAGCATTACTAAAACTTGGAGAGAAGGAAGAAGCAACAAAGCGTTTCGAAAACCTAATTAATTATGGTAAAACTCATATGAACGATGAGGTGAGCTTGGATTATTTCGCAATTTCGTTACCCGACTTATTGATATGGGAGGAAGATTTGAATGTTATCAATAAAATTCATTGTGATTATTTAATCGGGTTAGGGCAATTAGGCATGGGTAATTTAAAAGAAGCTAAGGAGGCATTTGCCAAGGTAGCCAATACCAATTCCACCTATATTCCTGCCTACATCCACTCTAATTTGTCTACAGTTTTATACTAAGAGTAGAGCATGGCGTTATAATCCTTTTTTTTTAATGATTTTGCGATTACTAATAAGGCAGATTGGTTGGTTAAAAAGGCAATCACTAACCACTCTGGGGCAATTGGGCTTGATTGAAATTAACAGGGAATACATCTTATTTATAAACGAAAAAGAAAATTAAGAATATGAAACCATATCGCTATGTCCTCGTGACCTTTATAATTATTTTATTATCAGTGAGTTGCACAACTACAAAAGATAAAAAAATAGACCTGTCGGGGACTTGGGAAGTAAAGCTGGATTCTTTGAATGTGGGTGTCTCTGAAAATTGGGCAGTTACGGCATTTTCAGGAACACCAATAAACTTGCCAGGCACTTTGGACGATGCAAAAATAGGGACGCCCAATGCCTTAAAACCAGCGATGAATAACTACGTGATGTCCAATCTAACAAGAAAGCATCAGTATATTGGCAAGGCTTGGTATCAGAAAGAAATTGAAATCCCAAGTTCTTGGAAAAAGCAAAAAGTAAGTTTAAGCCTGGAAAGAATTATTTGGGAATCCTCAATTTATGTTGATGGGAACTTAGTGGGTTCGGCTAACAGCCTAATAGGTAACCATGAATTTGATTTAACTGAAAGTATTACTGAAGGGAAGCATTTGTTAACCATTGTAATTGATAACTCCAATAAATTTCCAAACATTAATGTTGCGGGGACCCGGTATCCGGATAAGGTAAATCAGGATATGGCCCATGCTTATACCAACCATACACAGATAAAATGGAACGGTATTCTCGGAGATATGGAGTTGTTGGCCTCATCAAAAAACAAACCGCAAAATATTCAGGTATTTCCAAGCCCCAAATTGGATAAGCTAAAAGCGGTCTTTGAGCAGCATGAGGCTATAGAGGGAACGATCCGTATTATCATAAGCGACGCGGACGGCGGAGAAGTTTTCAATCAAGAATTGGAGGCCTCAAAAGTGACCGACAACAGCTATAGCATTGAAATAGACAGACCTGAAAATCTTGAATTATGGGATGAGTTTAACCCTGTTCTCTATGATGTTGAAATAACTACCAATACAGGAAAAGTAGAAACGCGATTTGGATACAAATTTGTAAGCAACATCAATGGTGATCTTGCACTAAATAACAAGCGTATTTTTTTAAGGGGAAATTTGGAATGTGTGATTTTCCCACTAACAGGATATCCCCCTACAGATAAAGAAGATTGGGAGAAGTTAATAGCACAAGCAAAGGATTATGGATTGAATCATTTGCGATTCCATTCCTGGTGTCCACCAAGAGCGGCATTTGAGGCTGCCGATGAAGCTGGTTTTTACTATCAAGTAGAATTGCCACATTGGAGTTTAAAAGTTGGGGAAGATGAAAAAACGACACAATTTCTAAAAGAGGAAGCTTATAAAATCATTGCAGATTATGGCAATCATCCGTCGTTTATTTTTATGGCCATGGGTAATGAATTGGAAGGAAGTGCAGCGGTGCTTAACGAGATGGTTGCAGAGCTGAAAGCGAAAGATAACAGGCATCTGTATGCCACAACAGCCTTTTCTTTTCAACGTCCTATGGGAACACGTCCAGAACCGGAGGATGAATTTTTTATTGCCCAGTGGACCGAAAAAGGTTGGATACGGGGACAGGGTATTTTTAATTCCAAACCACCCCACTTTAATGCCGATTATACGGATGTTGCGGCTCATATAGAAATTCCATTGGTATCCCACGAAATTGGACAATATTCGGTTTATCCGGATCTTAGTGAAATAGAAAAATATACGGGGGTTTTAGATCCGCTAAATTTTAAAGCGGTTAAGATTGAGCTGGAGAAAAAAGGTTTAATTGATTTAGCCCCTGATTTTACCTATGCTTCCGGGAAATTAGCCGCCTTATTGTACAAAGAGGAAATAGAAAGAGCTTTAAAAACACCAAGTTTTGATGGTTTTCAATTATTGCAACTTCAGGATTTTCCTGGTCAAGGTACGGCGCTGGTTGGCCTGTTAAATGCTTTTTGGGAATCAAAAGGAATAATCTCAGCCGAAGAATTTAGTCAGTTCAATAGTGAGTTGGTCCCTCTAGTTCAATTTGAAAAAGCAGTTTACGAAGAAGGTGAAAAATTTGAGGCAACAATTGAGATAGCCAACTTTTTTGAAGATAAAACAAATCAAACTATAGATTGGTCCATTACTGATGAAACAGGAAAAAGTGTTGAAAGCGGAACTTTGAACGGTCTCAACTTAATGGTTGGAAACAACACCAATTTAGGAACCATAAGTTACCCTATTGTGCTAGAGGAAGCAAAAAAGCTAACCATAACCGTGAGCTTACAGGGGACAAAATATAAGAACAGCTGGAATATTTGGATATATCCTAAAAAAGTTCCCACAACAGCTCCCAACATTGTTGTTACAAAGTCAATTTCAGCTGCGGCTAAGGCTTTAAGTCAAGGAAAAAAAGTGTTGTTAAATCCAGAGCCAAATTCATTGAAAGGTATAGAAGGTCGTTTCGTGCCGGTTTTTTGGAGCCCGGTGCATTTTCCTAACCAGCCAGCTACTATGGGTGTACTTTTAGACAATGAACATCCCGTGTTCAACAATTTTCCGACAGATTCCTATAGCAATTGGCAATGGTGGGATTTATGTATAAACTCAAAATCGGTAATAACTGATTCTATTAAGGTGGAGCCTTTGGTGCGGGTAATTGATAATTTTGTGACTAATCATCATTTAAGTAACCTTTTTGAGGCAAAAGTTGGTCAAGGACAGTTGGTGTTTTCTTCAATTGATTTAATAACCAAATTAAATGAAAGACCTGTTGCCAGACAATTACGGCACAGTATATTGGAATATATGAATAGTGCTGCTTTTGATCCTAAACAGGATATAAATATTGAAGATTTAAACAAGCTAAAATTGGAAGAAAAACAAGGGGCTTTTTCTGCCGAGGACATATATGATTAATGTTTGATCTAAAGCTATAAAATATAGCAATCAACGGTTATGCATCCATTATGGGATGAAGGGAAAGAATGGATCCAAGTGTGTTGCCATATCCATATACAGCTGATGAAAAATGAGGCAACTGAATACACAGATATTTGTGACCTAGCATTTAAGCAATTAAAAAAAACTGCTTATTTATTCATGTCCTGTATTGCATTTATTACTATTGAATAACCCAAAATGTTGGGTGTGAATTTAACTGGAGTATTACAAATTAGCATATTTACACCATTATTGCTTTTAGGATCGGTTAGCCAACTATAACCTTATGTGGGCAATTGGGTCTGGTCAAATTTGAAAGAGAAAGATAACATTCCTAACATACTGAAATTTGTCCTTCGCCAATCAAAACAATTAAAATTGTAAGATTTGGAAGCTAAATCCCACTTCATTACCCTTCTTTTCTTTTTGATTATTTCTTATATTAATGGAATATAATACATGTATAATACAAAATTGTCCATAGTTTTATTTAATAATTCTTATTATTATTGGAGTATTATTTAACAAAGTAAAAACCATGAAAAATAAAGCATATTTATTCCTACTGATTTTGGGTGCACTTGTGCTTGTCATTTCCGTTTGGAATATGCTTCAACCATCGGATACGGTAGATTTCAGTGCGGATATAAAACCCATCTTAAACAAGAATTGTATTACTTGTCATGGCGGCGTTAAAAAAAGTGGTGGTTTCAGCCTTTTATTCCAAGATGAAGCTATGGCCGAAACCGAATCTGGGACACCGGCAATTATACCAGGAAATGCAGCAAAAAGCCCATTTATACAGCGACTAAAGGAAGATGATCCCGAATTGCGAATGCCCTACAAGAAGTCGAAACTTTCAAAAGAGGAAATAGATCTATTGACCAAGTGGGTAGATCAGGGCGCCAAATGGGGCAAGCATTGGGCCTATAGCTTACCTGAAAAGGTGGAAATTCCGGAAGCAACGCAATCAGCAGGTATATCTTCGGGCGATTCGGAAGGGTTTGTTCAAAATGAGATTGACCACTTTATTTTAAGAACCCTGGAAAACAACGACTTGGAACCCAGTCTCCCTGCCGAGCCCAATATAATAGCTAGAAGGCTTGCCATGGATATTGGCGGACTACCGCCGGACGATGCCTTATTTAATGCTTTTACCTCTGGAAAAATCAGCTATGAAGAAATGGTGGACGAACTTTTGTCGCAAGATGCCTATGGTGAAAAATGGGCCAGTTGGTGGTTAGATCACGCCCGTTATGCCGACACCAAAGGGTATGAAAAAGATATGGGAAGGTCTATGTGGCAGTATCGCGATTGGGTGATAAAAGCTCTAAACAACGATATGCCCTATGACCAGTTTACCATAGAGCAATTGGCAGGCGACCTATTGCCCGACCCCTCGGTAGATCAGATGATTGCCACCGCCTTCCATAGAAATACAATGAACAACGACGAGGGAGGTACAGAGGATGAGGAATTTAGGGTAGCCTCTATAATTGACAGGGTAAATACTACCTTTGAAGTATGGCAGAGTACCACTATTGGCTGCGTACAGTGCCATAGCCACACTTATGACCCCTTTAAAAACAGGGAATATTACAACCTTATGGCATTCTTTAACAATACCAGGGATGAGGATACTTCTGAAGATGAGCCCAATTTAAAATTTTACAATGAGGAGCAACAAGGGGAAGTCGCCCAGATTTATGAATGGATCGCTAAAAATGAAAATAAGGACGTTGCCAAAGCCTATAAAAATTTCATACAATATGCCGAACCAACTTATCATGCACATTTGGCAAAGAATTATACCAATGGCAATTTAGCGGACACCAAATGGCTGGCCTTACGGGACAACGGCTCATGCTACCTCAACGATGTTTATACCCAAGGTGCCAATTATATGTACCTGAAGTATTCCTCCGGAATTGATGGAACCCGAGTTACCATTAAAAAGGATAATGCCGAAGGGGAGATATTAGCCCAATTCACGACTAACAAAACGAACGGAAGGGTAATTCAAAAATTCCCTTTCAAAAAAAGTACCGAAAAATTAAACCTATACATAGAAGCCAACAATGACAAGATTTCACCTAAAAGCCCCACCAGTTATATTTCGTGGTTTGCTTTTCTTCCTGAAATAAAGACCGATAAAAATGGCTATTCCCAAATGGAGCAGTCTTTTATGCAGCTATTGAACACCAGTACCCCTACACTGCCCATTATCGTAGAAAATCCCGATTATCAAAAAAGAACCACCCAAGTGTTTGAAAGGGGTAATTGGCTTATGAAAACCGATACCGTTGAACCAGCGACTCCCAATAGCCTGAATGCTTGGAACGATGCCTGGCCAAAAAATAGGTTGGGGCTCTCCAAATGGATCGTCAGCAAAGAGAACCCCTTAACGGCACGTACCCTGGTAAATCGGGTTTGGCAGCAGATCTATGGGCAGGGCATAGTAGCCTCCTTGGAGGATATGGGATCACAATCCGATTCGCCTTCGCACCCCGAATTATTGGATTGGTTGGCTTTAAGATTAATGAACGAGCATAATTGGAGTATAAAAACCTTGGTTAAAGATATTGTGATGTCCGGTACTTACAGGCAAAGTTCCGAGAACAACGCCAAATTATACAATTTGGATCCTGAAAACCGACTCTATGCACGAGGACCTAGAATTCGCTTAGGTGCGGAACAAATTCGAGATCAGGCTCTGGCCGTTTCAGGTTTATTGAGCACTAAAATGTACGGTCCAAGTGTAATGCCACCCCAACCAGATGGTATTTGGCAAACGGTATATAATGGTGGCAATTGGGTAGAAAGCACAGGGGAGGACAAATATAGAAAGGCGGTCTATACCTATTTAAAAAGAACAAGCCCCTATCCCTCCTTCCTAACCTTTGACGCTGGCAGTAGGGAAGTATCAACGGTACGTAGAACAGTTACCAATACCCCATTACAGGCCTTGGTCACTCTTAACGACCCGGTTTATCTAGAAGCCGCCTATCGTTTGGCCAAATTTATGGGACAGAGCAATAGTGTGGAAACCAGCATAAAACAAGGTTATAGGAAAGCTGTATTGGTAGACATTAGTGAGGAAAAACTTAGGGTTTTAAAAGAATTATATAACAATTCTGTTTCCGATTTCAAGGAAAAACCAAAGAACATAAAGGAATTCATCCCTTTTGAAGCCGACGTAAATGCCAATACAGCGGCATTGACCGTAGTTGCCAATGCCATAATGAACTTGGATGAGTTTTTAACAAAATCATAGTCATGAATAGTTTAGACCGATTAATAAAAGAAAAGATACAGCGCGAAATACAGGCAAATACCCGTCGGCACTTCATTAAGGATTGTGTTGCCGGTATGGGCGGTTTGGCGCTAGGCTCTTTTTTTATGTCCTGTAATTCTTTTCTCGGCAAGGAGGAGAAAGGTAAAATTGCCCTAACGGAAAGGGACATAAACCCTTTGGCTTCCATGGCGCCTCCTTTTCCTGCCAAAGTAAAATCGGTTATTTACTTGCACATGGCCGGTGCTCCGTCCCAATTGGAAATGTTCGATTATAAACCTGCCCTTCAAAAATTGGACGGACAGGTTACGCCACAATCGATGTTGGAGGGGAAAAAATTTGCATTTATTAGGGGAACACCTAAGCTTTTGGGACCCCAGGCGGAATTTAAGCAACATGGGGAATCCGGGAATTGGGTCTCCAATTTCTTGCCACACTTTTCCAAGGTAGTAGATGATGTGGCCTTCCTAAAAGCGGTAAATACAGATCAATTTAATCACGGACCAGCGCAATTGTTCATGCATACGGGCAGCCCTAGGTTGGGCAGACCAAGTATAGGATCGTGGGTTACCTATGGATTGGGTTCTGAAAATCAGAATTTACCCGGTTTTGTGGTACTTACCTCAGGAGGAAAAACTCCAGATGCAGGAAAGAGTGTTTGGGGAAGTGGTTTTTTACCATCGGTATATCAAGGGGTTCAATGCAGGTCCAAAGGAGATCCGGTACTTTATATAGACGACCCTAAAGGCATCACCCGAAACCTTAAGAAAAGCACCATTGATGCCATAAACAGCATCAACAAAGAAGAATTTAACCAATATTCCGATCCTGAAATTTTAGCCAGGATAAATCAGTATGAAATGGCCTACCGCATGCAGACTGCTGTTCCGGAGGTAATGAACATCAACAATGAACCTGAGCATATCAAGGAAATGTACGGGGTACAACCAGGAAAGGAATCTTTCGCCAACAATTGCCTTTTGGCCCGTAAGCTAGTGGAGGACGGGGTACGTTTTGTCCAATTGTTCGATTGGGGATGGGACAGCCATGGAACCGGTCACGATACTGCGGTAGATCTTGGTCTAAGAAACAAGTGTACAGAAATAGACAGACCCATGTCCGCACTACTGCTAGACCTAAAACAACGAGGTTTGTTAGACGAAACCTTAGTAGTATGGGGCGGCGAGTTCGGTAGGACGCCAATGCAGGAAAACAGGGAAGGACAAGAAATGGCGTATAAAGGAAGAGATCACCATGGGGACGCCTTTACCATGTGGATGGCCGGTGGCGGCATAAAAAAAGGTGCCAGTTGGGGCCTAACCGATGAAATAGGCTTTTCTGCCTTGGAGGGCCAAGTCTCCGTACACGATGTGCACGCCACTATGATGCACTTACTAGGATTTGATCACGAACAATTTACTTTTGATTTTCAAGGAAGACCCTTCCGTCTCACAGATGTAGAAGGTCATGTAATACGCGAAATACTTGCCTAAAAACTAACCAACCAAACCAATATAATGCGATTATTTATCATACTTTTTGGGTCTTTACTATTTTCCTATGGTCAAGAAAAAGTCCTGTTTTTTCAAACAGATTGGGGAAACCAGTTGTCCTTGGATGCTTTTTGCGAAAGGGCCAAGACCTCTGGCTATGACGGGGTAGAAATGTGGTTACCATCCAGCTCAGATAAACAGGAAGCTTTAAAGGCCGCTTTAAAGAAGCATAACTTGCTACTAAATCTTCTGCATGGCACCAATAAGTCCGTGCCCTTTCAAGAGAGCTTGGAACAGTACAAAATTGTTTTGGAGGCCTTAATGTTATGGAAGCCGATACTGGTCAACAGTCAGACCGGAAGCGATTTTTTCACCATAGAAGAAAACAAGGCCTTCATTGATGCGGCAAACATTATAAGCGCCAAACATAACATACCCGTTTATCATGAAACACATCGGGGACGTTTTAGTTACAACCTACCGGACACCAATAAGTATCTGGATTTAATACCTGATCTTAAACTTACGTTGGACATCAGCCATTGGATGGTAGTCCACGAATCCCTCTTACAGGGCAAGGATGAATTATTAAAGGAAGTAATTAAAAAATCCAACCATATACACGCCCGTATCGGTCATGCCGAAGGCCCCCAAGTGAATGACCCCAAGGCTCCTGAATGGGCAAATGCCCTAGAAAGACATTTGGGCATATGGGAAGAGGTAATCAGAAAAGGCTGGAAAGAACACCATGGGGTTTTCACAGTGACCACGGAATTTGGTCCCGCAGATTATATGCCAACTCTACCCTATACACGGGTCCCGGTTGCCGATCAATGGCAGGCCAATGTTTTTATGATGGAGACTTTAAAAGAACGCCTAAAATTGAATAAATAATTATTCTATGGAAGTTATTCAACAATTAATAGGGCGTTTACACCCGGTTGTAGTGCATTTACCAATAGGATTCATTATTGCGGGATTACTTTTGCAATGGTATGATAGAAAAAGCAATGAATGGTCCAAAATAATTGGAATCATATTTCAATGGGGATTTATTTTCGCAGCAGTAGCTTGCATTAGCGGCTACCTACTTTACCAAAGCGAGGGATATTCCTTTGACACGGTAAAGTTTCATTTATGGTTGGGCATTGTTACCGCCTTATTTTCTTTGTTGATGTATCTTCGATTGACGGCATCCTCAAAAATCGACTTCATAAATCGATTGCCCGTGGTGCTTTTATCCTTCTCACTACTTTTTCTAATATCATTTACCGGGCACCTTGGGGGAAACATCACCCATGGATCGGATTACCTAATTGAACCGCTGCCAAGTAGTATAAAAACGGCCTTGGGCATTGGCCCCGAGGTGTACGAAATGCCTACCCTTGACGAAGAAAATTGGGAAGAAGCTGTTCTGTATACGGACTTGGTACAACCTATCCTAAACAATAGATGTGTAAGCTGCCACAATTCCAAAAAAGAAAAAGGGGAATTGCAATTAGAGGAAGAAAACGGTATTCTTAAGGGGGGTGAAAACGGCGAGGTGATAGCACTGAACGACCCAGAAAAAAGTTCTCTATTTGCTCGGCTGATATTACCCTTGGAACATGAAGACCACATGCCTCCAAAAGATAAGACCCAGCTCTCCATCGAAGAAATAGAAATAATAAAAACCTGGATAGCCAATAAGAATTCATTTGACAAGAGCATAGGTGAACTGGGATTAAAAAAGGAACTGTTTCAAACATTTTTCCCCAAAGCAAAAGACGATACCTATCCAGGTGTAGAGGTTGCAGAAATTCCAGCAGACACTATTTCAGCTATTAAGAAAAAAGGGTTTCATGTAGAAAAAGTCAGCGAGGAAAGTAATTTTATAAGGGTGTCATGTATAAACAAACCTGCTTTTTCGGATGGTGATTTCGATCTACTTTCCTCGGTTAAAAATCAGATCGTATATCTTGATCTTGGAAAAACCCAAATTACAGATACCATTTTTGAAAAAATAAGTAGCCTGGCCAACCTTACGGTATTGAAAATGGACAATACTGGTATAACTGGCAAAAACATTGAAAGCTTGGAAAAACTTGAGTACCTAAGAAACATAAACCTTATGGGCACAAAATTGGAAGAAGTCTATCTAGACCAGTTAAAAAGGTTCAAAAAATTACAAAAAGTTTATCTATTCAACACCCCTATTACAAAACCAAATCAAATGGACAAACAAAAAGAAGGGGAATTGTTCTTTGATTATGGAGGCTATGATCTGCCCAAAATAGCTACCGATTCCGTTATTTATTAATTTTGCAATTGACATGTTGTTGCGTGGTTTCCAATACTACAAACTTGAAATAGGATGTAAAAATTGTTCTTGACCCCAGAAGTAGGTACCTGCTTTATAAATCGCCAAACAATTAGAAGCAAAACCAATCCGAAAGAAGTAAAATATTATTCGCCGAATATCCCGACATAACAATTGGTCATGATCCCCGATTATGGGCACAACACAAAAAGTTGTGAAGTAGTTAAAAAAGGGATTACTTTAGAATAAAACTTTTGATGTCTTCCAATTCACTATTGACTATAGCTCATTTATTACTTCCTGAAGTCCTTATTACCTATTTTGATTTAACCAAGCACAAGATTAAAAATCAAGAGATTCATTTTTATTTTACAGAATTAAATGTTATCCCAGAAGAGTTTAAAAATCTTAAGCTCCATTCCAAGGGCTTCTATCCAGAAGCTACTGTTCAGGATTTCCCCATACGTGGAAAGCAAGTCTTTCTACACATTACCAGGCGCAGATGGCTTGATCAGGATACCGGTAAAGCGGTTTCCCGAGATTGGTCAATGGTAGCAAAAGGGACTAGGATCACTAGTGATTTTGCTGCTTTTTTAAAAGAAATCTATTAGTAATAATGCCTCCATCACATCGGTTGTAGCTAAATTCTATGATGTTAATCCAAGAAGTCTGCAAAGGCAATACAAAGACTATTTAAGCGATTTTAAGGTCTGGGACCAAAAACCCCACGCAAAAGACTGGCTCTAGTTTGCTCAGAACTTGGGAAGTCACCTCTCACTTGATGAGACAGCTTTTTCAAATGGTGATTTATATACCATACTCACCAATAAAAAAGCAAAAGGAAAGAAAGGAGCCTTAGTGGCCATGGTCAAGGGCACCAAAGCCGAGGATATTATAAGAATACTACATAAAATACCTTTAAAACAAAGAAAAAAGGTTAAAGAGGTTACCTTGGATATGGCAGGTAATATGGGACTCATCGTTAAAAAATAATTCCCCAATGCTACTCAGGTTATCGATAGATTTCATGTGCAGAAACTAGCATTGGATGCGTTACAAGAAATCAGAATCAAACATCGATGGGAAGCACTGGATGCCGAAAATGACGCCATAGAAAACGCCAGAAACAAATCAGTGAAATATAAACCAGAGCTATTCTCCAATGGAGACACCTTAAAGCAATTGCTTGCTAGAAGTAGATATTTACTTTATAAAACAAGTCACTAGTGTCCACTAAAAAATAAAATAAGTTCTTTGAAATTATTGTAAATCTGTACTTTAAGTGTCATTTTTGAGCGTGACGATTTGAATTGATTATTAAGTTCGTAGTTTAATATTACGAA
>Ga0105054_10004299_pt1 | contig 21382 bp, 10 predicted proteins | sample BON02_FD_78091 | JGI IMG/M metagenome (GOLD analysis project Ga0105054, IMG submission 78091) | Freshwater microbial communities from Lake Bonney liftoff mats and glacier meltwater in Antarctica - BON-02 (megahit assembly) | ecosystem: Environmental > Aquatic > Freshwater > Ice > Glacier...
AATAACAGCTCCGTTCCCACAATACTATCTAAATAACAGCTCCGTTCCCACAATACTATCTAAATAACAGCTCCGTTCCCACAATACTATCTAAATAACAGCTCCGTTCCCACAATACTATCTGAAAATTATTTTTAGTTAAATAGTAAAATAATTGAAAGTGTTAATTCGCACAAGTGCGTATTTATCTTAAGAAACTTTCTGTAACATTAGTTTAAGAGTAGTAATTGATTATTAGTTTTCGGTTAGTTATGTTTATTAAAAATTACTAAAGGGGTTAAAAAAATAAAAAATAAATTAGTATTATTATTATTTTCTAAAAAAAAAACTAAATAAACTTTTAATTAATGAAAAAGAAATTTTGAAAAAATTTTTGAAAAACGAACTAAAATAATTTAATAAAACGATAACATTAGAAAAAGAAAAATAGTTTTTAAAAATATTTTTACAAAAAGATTGAAAAGTTGCATTACGAAAAAATAATGCAGAACTGATAAATAAAAGCATTATATAAAACAATCCGATTGTATCAACTACGTTATTTACAATTAACACAATTTCCATAAATAGTCATTGTTGGCTAAAATGAAAAAAAAACGGAGCTAATAGTATGTTTATAAAACGATAAACTCAATAAGTAATAAATTCTATCATATCAGAAAATATTAGATTTTACTAATAACTCTTTAAAAGTGTTTTTTTAAACTAATTTTCTGTTTAAAGTTAAAGCAAACCAGAAAGAATTGAACTTTCTAAGAGTCGATTATGGATCGCTCCCCCCGCCAGGATTGGTTTGTTGATAATGAAGATGACGGGACTCGAACCCGCAGCCGACGAATTAAAAGTCCGATGTTCCACCAATTGAACTACATCTTCTTGATTGTTCAAATGGAAGAACTAGTAAAGTGGGACTTAAAATACAAGAGTTTAATAGTATATCAATTTTAACTTCAAAATTTAAGTTTTGTCCATTAAAAGTATATTTAAATTTTTAATCTTAAATTTATTTTTAAGAAAAAACGAAAGATAAACTTCTTACTTAAATAATATTCAGTAATTATTTAATCTTAATTTAACTTAACGACCTGCTTAATTTAAACAATCGTCGAATCATTGATTAATCTATCTCGGTCCTCTCGTACTGGAGCAAGATTCTTTGTTTTTTCGTATTTAACAGCAGATAGGGACCGAACTGTCTCACGACGTTCTAAACCCAGCTCACGTACCATTTTAACGGTAGAACAGACCGACCCTTGGAAGATTATTCTCAACCAGGATATGATGAGCCGACATCGAGGTGCCAATCGACTCCGTCGATGGGAACTCTTGGGAGTCATTAGCCTGTTATCCCTAGCGTACCTTTTATCCGTTAATCGATATCTTTATCGATAAAATATATCGGGTCACTATGACAGACAAATTTTTATCCTTTTAAAACTTGTAGGTTTTAAAATCAAGTTTAATTTGATTCATTATAATGATCACATAATAAATTATGTTTAATTAAACCTTTGCACACCCCCGTTACTTTTTAGGAGGCCACCGCCCCAGTGAAACTAGCATCCTTGCAATATAAAAAAAAATGTTTAGATTTTTTTAAAAAATAAATTTTAATATGTATGGTAAACGAACTATCTCCCATACGATATTAAAAGTTTAAAATAATACAAGGTTCTAGTAAAGGTGCATAGGGTCTTTCCGTCCCGCTGTTCTTTTTAGGCATTTTCACCTAAAATTCAATTTCACCGAATTATGACTGGAGACAGTGAGGCAGTCGTTACGCCATTCATGCAGGACGGAACTTACCCGCCAAGGAATTTCGCTACCTTCGGACCGTCAGGGTTACAGCCGCCGTTTACTGGGACTTAAACTAATAAGCTATACTTATAGTTTTTTATCTTGCAGCACTGGGCAGGCGTCAGACTCTATACATCATTATAAAATTTAGCAGAGTCCTGTGTTTTTAGTAAACAGTCGCTACCTCCTCTTTTATGTTACTAATTATAGTCCTCCTTTTCCCGAAGTTACGGAGTTATTTTGCCGAGTTCCTTCAATCACATTCTTTCGTTACCTTAGTATTTTCTACTCATTCACCTGTGTCGGATTTTATACATTTAAAAACTAATTTATTTCTAGTTCTAGACTTATATATTCAAAAAATAACTTTTCTTAAAAATATATAAATTTAAAAGTAATAATAGTAATCTCTTCAAACATACGACTTTCATCTTTTTTTAAGAGGACGATTTTACACCAAGGTTTTCCCTTGTGGTGAAACTTTAGAATTTTCGGTAATAATAAATTTAATATTATTTTTCGTTACTAATGCTAGCATAATTAAAATTGATTTCTCAAAAAAATTTTACAATTTTTCTTCATTGAAATACAAATCACTCTGCTACCAAGATATTCTTTTGAAATTTCGGTTAATAGTTTTAATATCTCTACATTATCGAAAAAAAATTAATTTGTATTTTTAATCATAATACTTTACTTAAATAGTGAGCTGTTACGCTTTCTTTAATGAATGGCTGCTTCCAAGCCTATCCTCTAGATTGTATATTAATTTTTTTTCTTTTTACTTAACTATTATTGAATACCTTAATTTTCAATCTGGGCTGTTTCCCTCTCGACATATCACCTTTGCGCGATTACGTCTGTGTTGATGTATTTAAAAACTTACATTTATAGCTTCTAAAAAAGTTACTTCTTTTAAAAATGTTTTATTCTAAGATTACTTTACCTTAAATTTTTATTCACATCACTATTACTTAAATAATTTTCGCAGAGAACCAGCTATCACTGATCTTGATTAGCCTTTCACCCCTAATTACAAATCATCCCAGAATTTTGCAACATTCACGGGTTCAGTCCTCAGTTTCCTTTCGACTTGTTCATAATTAGATCGATCAGCTTCGGGTCTAATAAAAATAACTTTTTATGTTTTCACTACGCCTATTTATTTAATTAAGCTTGCTATTTTTATTAACTCGCTAGCCCATTATGCAAAAGGTACGTTATAGCTCATGCGTTAACAGATTTAACATTAAGTTTCAGGGTCTTTTCACTTTTCTTTTATAATAGCTTTTAACCTTTCGTTCACACTACTCTTCTCTATCAATATTAAACGATTTAACCTTAAAAGTCGATTCTTTTATCTTCAATCGTATAATTTCATTTTACGATTTACTTAAAAACACTAATTGACGTATAAATTAAAAAAATTAATTAATACACTGATTTAATTAAAAATTTAATAAAATTAATAATAAAGAGGATGATAATTTTATAAAAGTTTAACAGTCATTTTAAACTAAAAAACATTCAATTGGAGGTTTTAGCACTCATTATTTTTAAAAATAAACGTAATGCGAACGATAGAAATACTAAATACATAAATAGGAAATAAAAATCTCCCGAATCCGCTAATTCAAATCCAAATTTTTCGGTAATTAAAAATCCTAAGAACCCGGCTAATAAGGCTGCAGCTCCGCCGGAAACGATATCGTATTGTGGTACCCTTGAGTATTTTAATTTAGTATACATTTTTTCTTTTTTTAAAAAATTGATATTAAAAAGGGTTCACAATAAGTCTGATTTAAAAATATTTAGATTCGTGTTGTTATTATTTAATGAGTTAAATGTCTTAATTAATTTAGTTAACTTAAAAATATTATAATTTGAGTAATTAAGTATTAAATTAGAGAAGTTTTTATTTAAAAGTTTATTTTTTGATTTAAATTCGTTGGACGGTTTTTTAAAAAAATTGTTATACTTTATAGTGAATTTAGTCTGATTAGTGTTAAATTTATTTAATATTTTTGATGGATTTGCGAATAAGTTTTTATGAGAAGACAACGAAAAGAGGGTGTCGCTAGGGTTTATAATTAAAAAAAAATAATTAAAAATTCAATACTGTTCCGTTTTAGACAGATTTTTTTTGGAAATATCGATAATAATATGATCAGGTGATCTCATTTTTAAAAAAATTAAATTAAATTAAATTAAAAAATTATTAGTATTCAAAATATTTGTATTATTGACGGTTATTATTTTTGAATAAAAAAATTTATTCGCATTTACAGAAATAAAGAGTTTTTGGAAATTACTTTTGTTTATGTAATTAAAGTAATTGATAAAATTTACATTTAATAAGTTAAAATAATTTAAGTACTGAACCAAAACGAGATGATTTGATATAAAAGAAGATTTAATAATTAAATTTTTATTATTTTTGGTAAAAAAAATAGTTGAATGAGTTATCGAAACGTTTTTTTTAAATAAAAAAGTATTCGAATTTGTACTGAATCTTTTTTCACGAGTTATAATTTTCGACTTCAGTAATAAATTTGTGTGGATTTTTTTATGTCAAATTAAGGAGAAAAGCTTATTGAGGTTGTTTAAGTTAGTAAAGTCTGTCATTATTATAGTTAAAAAGAGAGTTATGTAGTAATAATGTTTACTTGTTATTAAAAAAGGGTTTATTGAGGTTGTTAGCGAATAAGTTTTTATTAAAAAAAGGGACGATTTATTAGAATCAACTTTCATTTAGTTCACATTAATACTAATTAATTGTTTAGTTCAGATAATCAAGAATATTTATCAAAAGATACGGTTTTAACATAATCGACGTATTGTCTATCATTAATATTTCACATATTATTCGATCCGGTTAAAAATACAAAGTGAGTGCATCATAAAAAAAATAAATCTCTTTTCATAAAATAAACGACTATAGGCATTCAGTGATGATATCTACCGCAAATTTCCATGCATTGACCTCAGAAAATTCCCGAAACTAAAAATATCATGACTCGATGTGAAGAGTAACCGGGGACACAATCAATTTTAATTCCAGCAGAGGGGATAGATCAGGAGTGAATAACATCTTTGGATGATGCTAATAATTGTAAACGTATTTCGATGGGCATAGCGATAGCTCCTGTTGCTTGTAATCTAATCATGTTGGTAATTCCTTTTTTCATAGGTCTGAATTGATTTTTATACAATTCAGAGTTATATTGTAAATTATTAATAGATTTTTCATTAAAGAAGTAATACAATAAATAGTCGTTTATTAATGATGTATTTAAAAATGTAGAATAGGTTGATAAGAGGGATTTAACGACATTAAAATTAAAGAAATTTAATGAAGTAAAATAAACGTCTCGAGAGTACTCGTTATTTAGATTAATGGGATCTAATAATAAGAAACTGGCTTTAATTTCACTTATTAAGGGATTTGATGGATTGTTAGTTAAGTAAAAAGGTAAATTAATAATTTTATTGTTGTTAGATAAATATTCTCTATACATATACTCTCGTTTAGTTAAAATATCAATTAAAGTACTTACGTTATAATAATAAGATTGGACTGAAGATTTAGGTTTTCAGTTTAGTTTCGTATAACTAGTGATACCTGAATGAGAGGGATTAAATAAAAAATTATGATAATTTAAAAAGTATAGATCATTTCAATATCAATTCATGGAATTTAATAAATTTTGGGATCCAATAAGGGAGTTTTGATTCGAATTTAAGATGTCAAAAATTAAGTTATTTTTGTATCATGAGGTATTTCTAGTATAAAAATAAGGCGTATAGACTCAATTAGGTAAGTAGTTACGACGTGATCGTGATAAACGTAAAAGGTAAGTCTCACTTGCATTCAAATTATCATTGTCCTCTACATTAAAATCAAACGGTTTTGAAAAATAGGGCATACCGTAAATGGCGTATCTCGCAGTTGAGGATGGTTGAATGTCGCAAGAGCCTCATTTCGAGAATCAATCGAGTCATAAATAACGCGAAGCGTCGCTTTTCATAGCAAGTAGAAAAGGAAAATCATAAAAATAGAAATTTAAAGAAGAGGACGAGTCGTATAAATTATTAAAATATGTTTGAAAATTGTTTTTATAACTATTGATTTTAAAATAGCTCTCACGATTCTTTCCTAATAATTTTTCATAAGAGATACGTTCTGAACTAACAAGGGGCTGGTTTACGTACGAATTTGATATATCACTTAATTTAGTGTTGGAACGTCCTTCGTCGAAACGGGTCCTAAAAGTTTTTTGGATGGCGTTGTAGTTCACAATTGAGTTTTTTACTGAAGCACGTAAATTAATAACATTATTGAAACGAATTGTTTTATTAATAGAGGTGTCATTATCTAAATTTAATTGATCAAAAGTTGTATTTTCAGATAATAGGATGGGATTAAAGTTGCCTTTATTGTTATTAAAATTTTCATCATTAAATCACCCGAATTCGTCATAGTTAGATCTAAACATATCAAAAACAAATGAGTAACTGTACATACCTAAACCACTATTAAACGCGTTTAAAGAGATTTTATTGTTGTTATTGTTAAAATAATTTAAAAATTTTGCAGATTCGTAGCTATCTTCCAAATTATTTAAGGCAGAGAATAAAGGAAAATTTGAGAAATCTTTTGTTACGATTAAATTAGAAGGGTTGATAAAATCATCTAAATATAAAGGCGCTGGGTAGGTATTATCGGTAACTAAAGTATTTTTAAAAAATGGTTCGGTTAAAATTTTATCTTTAATTTCTAAATCACGATTCATCTCGTTATAAATAGTTGCAAATTTATCGAAATATTCGTGGTCATAAAAATCTTTGGCTAGTGAAATGTACTCATCGTGGGTATAGATTGAGTAAATAGATTCTCAATAGGCGTCCTCTAGTAACTCAAGTGCTTGTCAATTTCTGAAATCATAATCATAATAGAAACTAAACATCGGTAAGTAAAAAGATTGATGAATTGGTTGATAAATAACGTCATTATGTATTTTTCATTCAATAGACGAATTAGATCAGTAGAAATTTCAATAAATATTATTTAAGGGTGTAGGAGACAGTTCTTTTCGATCACTAAAAATATGAGGAGTTGTTTTCGTATTATTAGAATTTTTAGCTAAATTATCGTAGTCCATACCCGATAAATTTGGATTTTTAAATAAAATAGGTGAGTAATTGTATTCGAAAAAAGGTTTCGCTGAAAAATATTTGTTTGCACTAATTGGACTCATTCAATCTGAGTTTGAATAGTTAAACAATTTAAAATTATTTAAACCGTTAGAAGTTAGGGATTGGGACGTGTACTCATTTAAATTGTTTAAATTAAGAGAATAGTTGTAATGAGAAGTTAAGGGGGACAGATTAACATTTTTCCTAATAAATCTTTCTTGAGGGGATAAAGATTGATTAGAGGAAGAAGTTGATAAAGTCTTATATGAGAGTGAGTTATTATTAAATGACGAGTCGTTTTCATTTGTATTAATTAAAATTGAATTTTCGTTATTTAACGATATTAGATTTAAATTTTTAAAGTTATTTAAATTAGTATTTGGAAATTGTAAATTTAATAATTTATGGACGGGTTGGGTGAGTTTTTTTTTATCACTATCATCATTTAAGGACGATAGTAAGTTAGGGTAATTATTTAAGTTTTTTAAGTTTTTTTTTTCACTTAAAGATTCAAATTGATCGAAAACTAAATTCGAGTTAAGGTTTAAAAGAGGGCTGTTGATATTGTTTATTTTTTTAAAGAAGTTAAAATTATTGGTGTTAGTAGAAGATTCGTTTAAAATTATGTCATTATTGATATTAAAGTTAATCAATTTATTAACGCTTTTTAAATCCAAAAACGTTGATTGATTGTTTAATAATGCATTAGAGGAGGTAAAATTATGTTGTCTCTTCATACCGTATAAATATGAATCGGTAAACGTATTATCATTAATATACAATTTGGAAAAGTTTTTGTATTTGTTAGTGAAGTTATTTACAGGTAATACTAAATTTGAGGTGTAAATTTTTGAAGCCATTTTAATTTTTTTAAAGGCGTTTAGTTCTTGAATTGAGTTAGATCCAATGTCATTGAAATTTAAAAAATTTAGAAATTTGTTGTTATCGAGAGGGGTGACTAATAGATGAGCTGGTGTTATGATTTGATCGGTTGATTTATTTTGATAATATTTTCATAAATTATTAGATTGTAGCGTGGTTTCAGAACTTTTAGCGTATCTTAAAGAGTTACCCACAAAGGCAGAATAAGAGGGTTTAACATTGTAATTTAAATCTATATCTTTGGGGTAATAATATTCCCATCCTCACTGGTATGCTCTGATACCTATAACTAATTCTGTTGTACCAAAACCGTCGTAATAGTCGACCGCATCGGTAGATTCATTAACTATAATAGAAGTAGCTCAAGTGACCGGAACTGTGGCGGTAATAAAATCTCCACATTTTGATCTACTCACTCCTCGTGTCTCACGACGAGGTCTTATTCTCATGTTACATCACCTAACCGTACATAAGAAGGTTAAGAAGAAAAAAACTATGATGAAAATAAAAAAAAATCATAGTCAATACTGATACGTTAAAATGTGAACGAATCAGAGATCGTTGTGAATAAAAGAGGGTGATGCTATAAAGGGTTCGGGGTAGGACAATTTAATGTTGGGAACGGAATAATGGTAAATTGATGTAATGTTTTCTAAGTTAGAGTATTCATTTATATCGTCAAGTTGATTAATATACGTTTTTAAGGATTTGTCGCTAAAGCGATTAGCGTTAATTAAATTGTTTTCGATTAGGTTTGAGTTTAAAGAGGTCGCAAGCGCCGTATCATCAGTCATAGGAGTCGCATAATTATTATCGGATAGAAATAGTTTATCTGAATTAACGTCAGATTCGGGGGTCAGGTTTTCTAATAGGATGAGTCAGACTTCAGGGGAAATCAATTTATAAAATATTAAATTAAATGGTTGACAGCCTAAAAGCTCGGTTAAGTATTTTTAAAGAATCGTTGAAAAGAGGGTAATAAATTTTTTACGTTTAATTAAAGAGGTTGCAGGGCCGTATATATATTTAGATTTAACATCTTGTTTTTTTTTTAGTAAAATTGTATTATTATTAATAAAGGTGAGCGAAGAACCGTCGTTTTTTCTACGTGTGTACTTAGCTCTAATAATTATACCTCTACAGATGTCTCCTTTTTTGTTAAATTTGAATTTAAACCCTTTATATTCTAATCTGGGAGGTTCTACAATTCGTGCAGATCCTTTTACAAAAAAGCCAATCATAGAAGATTTTCGATGAAAACCTTTATATAAATGGAATATTTGTATTCATCTTACATTTGTATTATCAGAAACACTTAATCAAGTTTTTTTAAAAATCAATTAAATTTGGTGATTGGATTTTTTTAATCAAACCCTGGTTCCCGTTGAAGAATTTTGTTGTCGTAGAAAATTTTGATTACGAATAAAAAAAGTTGAATTCATTTCTGTTAAAAAATTTAAGTTCTTTAATTGACTTAGGTTTAAAAAAACAAATATGCGTTTTATTAAGAAACATAAATTAATAGAGCCAAAGATACCGTAAAATAACATGAAATTGATTAAAAAAAATCCAAAAGAGTTATTATAAAAGTAAATTTCTCTTAATAAGTTTAAATCAGTTATGTGATATGTGTTATAAAAAGAGTAATAATTATAGTAGCTAATGAAAAAAAATCAGGTTTTTTTTAGTTGATAATTTAAATTTGAATCATTTGAATTAGCTAAAAAATAAAAGAACAGAAATAAAAACATAAATATAAAAAAGTATAAAAAAAAATATTTACTCGACAAATCGAAAAGAGATTTTTGATGTAGAAAATTTGAAAAATGCAGTATAAATATAAAAAAGATTAAGCCGACACCTAAATCGATTACTCAAAGAAATCCTACAAAAATGTCCGCGTCATCTATCAACAAGACTAAACCCAAAGTAATTAGATATATACCGGCTAAATATCATAAAGATATTATATTGATTGAATTTATGAAGAAAATTAAAGTAATTATACTCAATATTTGTAAAATAAAAAGTTCGTTTAACATGATTTAAACACATTAAAATTATTTTTTTTCGAATGTATAGGTTATTAAGGTGGTTTCGTATGGTTCAAAGTTAGTGTAATTTAAATTATTTAATTTAATAGAGGTTGGTTTAAGTAATCTGAATAGAAATGAACTTTTTTGATAAACATAGTGTATTTTAGAAATTTCATACAAGTAGAAATTAAGTCGTGTGTTATAACGCGCAATTCCAAATGTATTACGTGTAACGGCTCTTCCTTGACGAAGACTATCGAAAATCATAATAAAAAAAGCTATGAGGCCGGCAACACTTAACATGTGTCCAGCGGAAATAACGCTATGTCATCCACCCATGGAAGCAGGGTAATCTAATACCCGTCGAGGCATACCCGCGTAACCTAATCAAAGCATAGGTATAACTGTCATTAATTGTCCAATTAAATAATATACATAGTGTAAGTAAGCATATATACGACTGTATTTAACACCAAAGATGGCAGGAAAATAAAAGTAGAATGCACCAAAAGAGGAGAACATAGCGGCTCCAGATAACATTACATGAAAATGTCCAATAACGTAAAACGTATCATGAAAAAGGATGTCCATACCTGTATGAGCTACACACATTCCACTGATTCCTCCCGAGACAAATAAAAAAATAAAGGTAAGACTAAACAAAAGAGGTAATTCGAAGGCGATAGAGCTATTGACTATAGTAACCGATCAATGCATTATTTTTGTAGCTGCAGGAACGGAGATCATGACTGTTAGAGTACTGAATAACATTCGCGTTGTATGTGATAAACCTACCATGTACATATGATGTCCTCAAACAAAAAATCCTAAAAAGGCAATAGTATACATTGAATACATTAAACTAGCACGAGCTGATACACGTTTACGTAAATAATATGAAAGCATGGAGTTAGCGAATCCGAAAGTAGGTATAATTATAATATAAACTTCAGGGTGGCCAAAAAATCAAAACATGTGTTGGAATAAAACAGTATCACCACCACCTGAATAATCAAAAAATGAGGTTTGTCAATGACGATCCGACAATAGCATTAAAATTGCAATGGCTAACATAGGGTTCGCAAAAATCATCATTCAATTAGCAACAATAATACTTTCTGTGAAAAAAACTCGAGCGTCTCTCATTTTTCTGTTATTAAGAGTCGATAGATAACGATAAGTTACTAGAAAGTTTGCGGCACTAATAATTGAAGAGTTTAAAACTAAAAAAACTCCCATTAATCCTATATCAGTTTTTCCGACAGCGGTAAAACGGGTTCGAGCAGAAAAGGGAGTTATCATAGCTCACCCAGGTAACAAGTCTTTAGCGTTTCTTTCTATAGATCAAAATATACCATCTTCGTGAATATAACGTCTGAAAAGGGTTTTTTGATGGCGAGCAGCTAATAATTTACAACGTCAGGCTTCGCGTGTGAATTTTAATTGACGTCAGTTGGAATATATTCTTTGCTGCATAGAACTCGTGTTAAATAATTTGTAAAATTTTTGATTTAAAGAATTTAGAGCGATTCATTTCTTATTTGTATAATTTAAGTCTTCAGACAAAGTTGAAAAAAAATTATAAAAAGCGTCTGTGTTACTAAATCGATGTTCCTTTATTTGATGTAAAATAACACTACTAAATTTCGAATTGAGGTCCATGTTGTTAGAGAACTCTGAAAAATTGTCGTTAAATGCTTTTAAGAAGTTTTCTGAATAGAATCAAGATGCGGTACGTACACTATTAGTGATGTCACTAATAGAGGTAAATAAATGAGTATATAATTTTTGTTGAGTTTTGGGTAAGTAATCTCCCGATTTATAATCATATTTAAAGACGGGATTGTAGAATTTTAGGTATCGAGACGAGTCATACATTTCTTCATTAGTAAACTTAGAATTAAATTCCGAGCTAGTATTAGAAAAATATTTAGAGGAGTAAGATAATGTTCGATTAACTAAATAATTTAAATTAGTAGATGAGTTTATTTCAAACATGTTGTAAAAAAAATTAAAAAGTGAATTTGTTTTAGTTTCAAAAATAAATAAAGAGGTGTAATTAAAGAAGCCGGACATTGAGCGAAAAAGATCGAAAAAAATGGAAAAGGATGCGTTTAATAATTTATCTTTAAGAGAGATCATTAAATGTAACATTTTAGTATTATAATTATAATAATTAGATATCATAAAATTAAGGGAAAGTGCCTCGCTATTAAAATAGAAGGTAAACGCGTGCGCTAATCTGTTTAGTGTACTTAATTCGTTATAAGAGGACGAGTTAAGTATTGCAATTTTAAAGTAAAAGTAAGAGAAGTGGTCATTAAAAAAAATAGGATAATGAAGAGCGATTAAATCCGAAAAATAAGAATAGATTCCGGGAATTAGCGCACTATAATTATGGTCTACTGAATTTTCTATTAAAGACGTTAAATAAACGGAGTTGTTATATAGTTGTAATGAGGATTCGTAAAAAGCTGTTTGAGGGTTTTTAAATAAAGAGATAAAAAAATTTGCAAACAATTGGCAAATTTCAATTATTGTCGTTAAAAAAGTTCTAAAAATAGAGAGAAGGGAAGTTAGTAACATTAAAAAGGATTCGAGAATTAAATATAAATAGATATGATAAGAATTGAAATTAAATGATAACGAATAATTCGAGAAGAGGAAATAATTTAAAATTTTTACGGAATATTGTAAATTATTTAAAATATCGATTTGATTATAGACATTAGTTAATTTAGGTAAGTCTAGGATCATTCAATCCGATAAATCGTTAATTCAAGATAAAGTTAGAACGCGGATAAGTGTTAAATTATAATAAGATAGAAGGACAGAAACGTTATTAACGCACTCGCTAATAATTGAATGTTTGAAAAAAGGGGCAAAATAACTAAAGTTGATCTCGAAATATGTGAGTAAACTTTCGTAAACGTATGAAAGGGTGCTTGAATTATTATATGAGTAATTTAAGGGACTTTCGATTTTACTATTAGTAAAGTAACCCACGTAATTGTATTTTACATCTGTTATGTTTATGTAAGTAATAAAAAAATTATTAAATAAATTGTTAAGGAAATTCGTAAACAAACTAAAAAAATGTATTAGATCGAATCTATCAAAAGAGAAAAAATCCTTAAATGAACCGAAGATGTGAATAACTAATTCTCACACGTATTGATAATTTTTAGAGCTAAAATCGTATATATTAGTTGTTGAAACAATAAAAGAATTGAACAAAAACGAAAACGACTCGTAAAGTGAATTAGTGTTTTGATTAGAGGAAAAAGGTAAAATAAAAAATAATTTATTAATATAGTTAAAGAAGTTAAAATTGCTAAAATAGGTGATAAAATTGAAGAAAAGAGAATTTGTGGTAAATAAATTGATTCCAGCATTATTAGAGGTCACGGCGTCATTTAAATAATTGTTTGAACGAATTTTTGATGAAAATTCAATACCGTAATTATAAAAAATAAAGATATTACTGTTAAAAGAATTAATCCCGTTAGTTTTAAAACGAAGACCCATTGCGGTTTTATTTAAAATTGTATGATGGTCGTGTGTATTAATTAAATCGGTAAAAAATTTTCTTTTTAAAATAGATTGTATTTCTCTAATGTTAAAGCAATTCATACGTTGGTATCTTCTGTCAACACAAACTAGTTGACATAGCATTAATAAACCTCCAGGTAAGAATCAGAAGGCAGCACTGTTTAAACGAGGGAACGCTACATCATGAACACCTAATTGTGTGGGAATTAAAAAATTTGCGAAAGCACCTAATAAGAGTGGCATTATCATAAAAAAAACCATGATTACACCATGAGCTGTCGCCGTACTTAAATACTGTAAGCTGTCTCCCGCAAAGACACCTACTCCGGGGTAAGCGAATTCTAAACGCATTAAAGTGGCTAAAACCATTCCTACGATACCAGATAAAATTACAAATCAAAAATAGTTTACGGCGATACGTTTGTGATTTGTCGTGTATACTCAATTATTAATATAATACAACACGCGGGTTTTGACTCAAAACAAGGTGTCTAAGGTAAATTGAGAAAAAATTGTAAATGAAGAAAATCTTAAAAATAGTAAATTAGTAAATTGTGTTTTAAATTTATTAGAATTGTTAAATTTATTTCTATCATAATTAAAAATTATTCGTAAAGTGTTTATTAAGGACGATGCGTCTTTTTTAAAAAAGAAGACTTTTTTGATCAATTAGTTCACATTAATATTTTCAATTGATTTTATTTAGATAAAGTTTGGATTTAAATCTGTTTGAAAATTTTAAAAAATTCGTATCATAATCATTCAAATTTATTGATCGAGTTATAATATTTTGTAACAACAACAATACTAATCCAATTCCGAATTCTATAGCTGAAAAAACTAAAAAGAAGAAGGTTAGCGAGAGAATATTTAAGTTGTCGTAAATAAGTCCTATAAATAAAACGATAGCGTAGAGGGTTATTCATAATAACTCAGCTGTCAATAAAAGATGTAAAGAGGTGTTTGTGTTTACAATAACGCTAAAGATAATTAAAAAAAAGAAAAGGAAAAATAAATTTAAACTTTCGACCATCATTTTGACTCACATTACAAATTCATAAATTCTAGTAAAATTGAATTTAAGTGGGAATTGAGTAGGTTAGTCTTCTTAGGAATATTACTGCCGTAATTAAAGATGATTTCTTGTAAAAAGTTTTTGGATTGAGAGGTATGATTGTTGAACAACGTATCTGATGGTAAAATTAAGTTAAAATAGTGTACGTACACATTAAAATAAAAATAATTAACAAGAATTAATAAAACAATCAATAGTGCGAGTATGTTAGAAAAGGTTCATTTTCAGCTTAATTTTTCTAAACGAGTACTTAATTTTGTCTCATCCTCTTTTGTCATATCTTGCTTAGAGTACCTCATCTCACTATATTCGTAAATCTTAAATCCATTAAAAAAAACGGGTGTAATTTCGAAAGAGACTAGACCAAGTTTTAATTTTTGTTTTTTAATCTGTATTAGATTACTTAAGTAAGCATTTTTTCGAAGATGTTCAAATTTCATTATAAGTCGTTATTTGAAATTAATGACGGTTTCGTTAGAATTAGATAAAAATTCTTGACGTTTGGTTTGAATATAGTTATCTTCGACATACGAAAAATTAACAGAGTGTACTTCAAAAATAATTAAATAACAAATATAAAATCCCAAAGATAGTCTTAAAATTTCTTCAATAATGAAAAAGATAAAGTAAAATAGTTTAGATCAGCAAACAAAATAAATGTAAAATAAATCTAAGAAAAAGTCGTTCTCATCTTCTAATGAGAAAGCTCTATCATCATTTACATCGAAATCATAAAACATTAAACCATACATAGAAAAGAAAAGTTCACTAAAGTACTCATCGTCGTCAAAGTCACCGACAAAAATATAGTATGAGTCGTAAAAATCATCAAGGGTATCATAAACATTTAGACGAAAAAGCAAGATGAAAAATCTTAAGAAAAGGGCAAAGGTGTTAATAAAATCTCTAAAAAATTGTTTTGAAATAAATAAAATAGAGCGTCCTTCTGAAACAGAAGCTTCTAAGAAAGCGAAATAGTGGATTGAGTATTTGTATAATAAAAATGCAATTAATAAACAAAAAAAATAAAAAAACCCTACATCAAAAATTTCAATAACCTCTTCTTGATCATCATCAAACGTAGCTACCATCATAGATCAATAAAAGAAAAAGAAAAAGAAAACTTGTAAAAAAGCTTCGAATTGGATTCGCATTTCTCTCGATAAAGAGAACAAGTAATTATAGATTCTAACGATATAAACTTCTAGAGGATTGTTTCATTTAATTAGTTGAAAAATGTTAACAAAGATAACAACAGCTCAGATAAATGAAAAAAATAATATAAAGTATTCGACAAATTCGGAAATTGCTGTATTTAAAGAATCATTATACAAATCAAAAACAGAAGAAGGGTTATAGTTAAAAGTGTTATTAATTCAGTAAATGTTAACGTAGTCAATTAATGCCAACATAAGTTCTGGAGAATAGTATAATAAGACAACTATAAAATCCTGATAATCCGTATAAAATAAGAATTGAAGAGGTAAGAACTTATTATATATTAAAGAAGTAAGATCTCAAATAAATAAGTCATAAAGTTCCCGTGAATAGGTATTTTTATTTGTTTCGATTAAAAACATAATATCTAAAAAGGATAATTTAGTAAAAGAATCAATAAAGAAATGATTATTGACGAAAAAAGGTGTCGTTAGGAAGTTGTAAATAGTAAAATCAGACAAAACTAAATCGAAGGCGTCTTCTCAATTAATTGAGTCTTCTAATCATAAACTGTCATTGTCTAAATAAGATTCGAGTCAGCTATATTCAATTGGTAAAATCAAACGTTGAAATATTAAAAAACTATTCATAATTTAAATCCAAGTACACCGGTAAAAGTTTTAATTAAATTTAATTTATATAATATTTTGTTATGAAAAGTCGCATGACTGGTGAAACCGACAGAATGAAAAACAGTTCGCGTTCTGGCATTACCAGCTACGCTAACTTTACCCTTTAATTGGAATTTAATTCCTTTTACATTAAGTTCTTTAAATGTTATTCAAAAGAAATATCGCAAAACGTATTTTAAGTAACGTAAAAAAGTTTTATACTTTCAGAAACTAATTTTTTGCATCGTTGCTACCATTCAATTTGACAAGAGAAAAGGGTCTTTCAACTTTAATGATAGGTAAATAATTTGCAAAGATTCTGTTAAAAATAATTTTGGACCCAAAATTTTTCTAAAATATTTTAATTTTTGAGCTCACATAAGACATTGAGATTTTTCGTTAAAATTTAACGATGTTTGCAAATAGCTAAATATTTTTAGACAAATTTTTTTTCCTGTAAAAAATTCTAGGAATCTTATTAAAACGTGGTGGTGTCAAATGAAAGATATAATAGGTAACCGGTCATAACTGAACACTTTAAGAATTTTTTTTTTTATGTCATAATTAAAAAAATTTGTGGGTATTAAATTAGATTTAAAGATATAACTGCATTTAGAATAAAAAAATTTATCATTAACCGTTTTGTTTATATTATTAAACGAAAAGTATTTTAAGTTTTTTGAGGTAAGGTTAAAAAATTTAAATATAAGTGGGTTTGTTAGTATATACACAGTAAATTCTAAAGTAGTTAAGGAGTGTACGGTATTCCTAATAAAACGATCATTCAATAAGAAAGTTTTATTAAATTTTTCGGTGATATAAAGCCGACGGGAGTTGTGATTCAAAAAGGAAGGGGCCTGTCTTGTTTTAAAAGATTTTAGATCATATTTACGTAATAAGAATGACCGGAGTTGCTGAGAAGATCGAGATTGGATCTTTGAAAATTTAAAAGTTAACGTCTCTTTAAGTAAATCGGTAATGGGGGCACTCGTCATCAAAAAAGCGATTGTTAATTTTTTTAAATTTAGAGTTACGAGAGATTTTAATTTAAAATAAGTATTTAGATTTAAATGAATAGTGTCTCGAGTTAAAATGGCCATATTATTCGAAAATCAGTCAGTTTTTGAAATTTTATAATAATTGAACTTTCGTTTTAATTTTTTTAATTTGTTCGTGTTATATAAGTTGTTGAAAAAAAATTTAGAGGTGAAGAATATACTTAAGTAACTCAGGGACTTTTTTTTAAATTTGAAAAGAGTTGAGGGGAGGGTCGAATTGTCGTTAGTTGACGTTGCGGGCGAAGTCATGAAATTTTTATATTTAATTGTTTGATGACTCGTAACATTAAACAGGTTAGTTTTTAATTTGTTCGAAGAGGTATTAAAAAATGAAAATATGTTTTTATGTAGAATTAAATTGTTAAAATATAAATAAAGTACGTAGAGCGGGGTATTTTTTAAAAAAAATTTGTTTACCGGGGTAGAGTGCGGATATTGAAAGAAAGTTGAAACGTAAACGTTTGTTTTTTCGCTCCTCTTAACACTAAAAAGAGATGGTATGAAGGTTAATAGATTGTTCCTATAAGTGCCGTAAGTGTTGTAAGGGTTGTATTTATTTTTTATAGTTTTAAAAAAAAAATTGTTTTTAAAGCTTTTATTGTATTTAAATTTGAGAAGGTTTTTTTTGAAAGGAGTTATCAAAGATTTAAATTTAAGGTTTTTTTTGATTTTATTATTTCAACGATTTTTATAAGTTTTGAATCGAGTAATAATTCTCATTTTTTTTGTTTTTATTTTTAACAACAAGGGTAGCAGGAATCGAACCCACGCATGTGATTTTGAAGACCACTGTTCTACCGTTAAACTATACCCCTACTAAAACATCAAAGTTACCGGACTTTAACCGCTGTGGTTATTTATCTAAAAATATTACCCGATGTTAATTTATTTTAGGTTTAAAAAATTTCGCTCACCGCTACTCTCTCTTTCTCAGTTGAATTAAAAAATTTAGTTAATAAGATGTTTCTCTTCACTAAATAAAATTATTAGTTTTATTGGTTCCAGTAACGCCATTACTATCAATAATTATCGAAACTCCGTTTCGTATTTCGTTTAACATATAGGCATCCTCTTAATGCAACGACTCTTTATATTTTTTAAATTTCTCCAATCTTTAACAAAATTAGTAACAGATTTAGGTTATGTTTTTTAAATTATATATAATCCAACAGCAGGTTCCCCTACTATTACCTTGTTTCAACTTCACTCAGATTACTACATCCGCCTTGATTCACAAATTAAATCTGATTTAAATTTAAAAATTTTAAATATCATTAAAGTTTTAATGATCAGTGTAATTTGTCAAATTTCCGAAAAATACAACTCTCCGAGCGTGATGGGCGGTGTGTGCAAAGTTTGATATATCATTCACCGTAACATTCTGATTTACGATTACTAATGATTCCATCTTCACGTAAACGAGTTTCAGTTTACGATCTGAACTTAGCTAATTTTTAAGGGTTTACTTTAAATTTATTTATAGTATCCAATTGTTTTTAGCCTTGTAGCGCGTGTGTAGCCCAACATATCTAGACCATAATGACTTGACTTCTCCCTAACTTCCTCAAAACAAGCTAATTTTTAAATTTAAGTCTGCTTGCTTTGTAGTAATGTATAAATAATATATATCTTTATTAAGCAAGTTTCTTTAATAAAAAATTTAAATAAAATTTATAGTAAGGGTTGCGTTTGTTAAATAACTAAATATTACACTTTACAACACAAACTGACGACAGCCATGCAGTACCATTTAAAAATATATCGTAAAATCTAATTAAATCTTTCGAAAATAAATTTAAAGACATTGGTAAGGTTTAACGTGGATTGTCGAATTAAACCACACGCTCCACCATTTATACAAACTCCCGCCAATCTTTTTAAGTTTTATCTTTGCAGATTTACTCCCCAGGCGAGATATTTTCGCGTAAGCTTATACATAAAATCAAATTTTTATGTAAAATATCCATAGATTCAGGGCACGAACTACTAGGGTCTCCAATCCTGATTGATGCTCGTGCTTTAGTGATTCGATGTTAGGAGTTAAATAGAAAGTCGCCGTGGCCGCTGAAGATCTTCACAATCTATCAGAATTTCATCTCTAAATTGTGTGTATCACTTACTTCTTTAATCCTCTAGTATTAAGGTTTTAAAATAATCTTCGTCTACTCTGTGATTTATATTTTAAATTCTTAAACCATCTAGTCACGCTTTACGCCTAGTAAAGGCCAGTAACGCTCCCCTGTCAACGTCTTACCGCAGCTGCTGGCACGTTGTTGGCCCAGGGTTCTCTTCGAGTATAAAATCATCCTCTTAACTCGCGGGCGGACTTTACAGCTGTCATAGCCTTCACGATTCTATGAATCTATCATCCCCGCAAAACGCTGGTTCAAACTTTCGTTCATTGACCAATATTCTCCACTGCTGCCGACGGTAGGGTGTTTTTCAGCCCCTATGTGACTGTTCAATCTTTCAAAACAGCTAAAGCTATTCGATTTATTTTCATAAAAATCTAGCTTAATACGAATTAATCAATAATTTTTTTATCTTTGCGTTTTTACAAATTTATTTGTATATTATCTCGATAAGTTGTATTTATTATTATTATAAATTTATTGGTAAATTTTCGTATGTTACTCACCGATACGCCAATGAAATAAATTTATTATTTCATTAAACTTGCATGTGTCAAGACATTTTGCACGCGTTCACTCCGAGCCAAAGTCAAACTCATAGTTATTAAATTTTGTATAATCCAGGTTTATCAATCGATAATTTTATTAGTCGATAATTTTATTTTCGAATGTTACTTTACGGAGAACTTTTCTTTTAATTCTTCCTTTTTGAGCTAATTTATTTTTGCAGAAACTTTTATTTTCAATAAATACGAAATAAAGAAATTTTATTCAAATGAAGTTATTAGCGCCCTCCTCGATGAATTTATTATCGATAGGGTTTAAAAATTTATGAGCTATGGGTAGGTTAAAGAAGTTTATCATTTCATTTAATATGAGGGGAGTTTTTTTTACAAACAGCACGGTGTTTATAATTTTAGTTATTAAGAATAATTTGCGTACATACTTAATCATTAAAAGTTTTATTGTTTTGTTTTTTTTAAACGATTTCTTGTTTTCGAAGAATTTTATAAATAGTCCGGTTGATAAAGATAAATAAGAGTTTTTATTCTTGTTGTTTAAATTAAGGAACAGTTTGTTTTTTTTAAAAGAAAGGGTTAAGAAATATAAGATTGCAGGGGCATTATTTTGTTTTGTTCTAAAAAAATAGAATATGTCTATTTTTATTAAAAAAAAAAGGAGGTTATAATTATAGATGTACGTATTGATTTGTTGAAATTTTCTAAATTTTATTAGTTTAAGTTTACTTGAATTACCGTATTTTATTTTTGATAATTTTAATTTTAAAAAATTTAATAACTTATAATAATTCAAATTTACGAAGTTCAATTTTATTCAAGAAAAACTATTTTGGTATATTTCAAAGTTAAAGTTTAAATAGATGTTGAAATACTCTTTAGAATAAATAGGATAATATATTTGATTCGACTTTTTGTTTATGTTTTTTGAAGGTACGGATTTTATTTCTTTTTTGAATACTTTCTGATTTTTAGATTTTTTTTTATAGTATACTTTCAAAATATTTTTTTTAAAATATCTGGATCTGTGAGAAATCAATAATAATAGTTTTAATTTCTAAAGAATCTTACTTAATATTAAAATTGAAAAAGGCTGGATTTGAACCAACGAGAGTTTTCACTAACAGATTTACAGTCTGTCGCCATCAACCACTCGGCCACTTTTTCCTATATATTATATGTATATATATATTATATATATATATATTATATATATATATATTATATGTATATAAGCACACACAAACATATATCTATACACACACACACATATATATATATATAACCTCAACACACAACCTCACCCA
>Ga0105054_10004320_pt1 | contig 21336 bp, 19 predicted proteins | sample BON02_FD_78091 | JGI IMG/M metagenome (GOLD analysis project Ga0105054, IMG submission 78091) | Freshwater microbial communities from Lake Bonney liftoff mats and glacier meltwater in Antarctica - BON-02 (megahit assembly) | ecosystem: Environmental > Aquatic > Freshwater > Ice > Glacier...
ACCATGCCGATCAAGAACCGTCTGGCCGAAATGCACGCCGAAATCACCGCATGGCGGCGCGACCTGCACGAAAACCCCGAACTGATGTATGACACGCATCGCACCTCCGGCGTTGTCGCGGCCAAACTGCGCGAATTCGGCTGTGACGAAGTGGTCGAGGGGATCGGGCGCACCGGCGTCGTCGGCATCATCAAAGGCAAATCAGACCGCGACGGCCATGTCATAGGCCTGCGCGCCGATATGGACGCGCTGCCGATCATCGAGGCGACGGGACTGGATTACGCCTCCAAGACCCCCGGCAAGATGCACGCCTGCGGCCATGACGGCCACACCGCCATGCTGCTCGGGGCTGCGAAATATCTGGCCGAAACCCGCAATTTCGACGGCGCCGTCGCCGTCATCTTCCAGCCCGCAGAAGAGGGCGGCGCCGGTGGCGATGCCATGGTCAGGGATGGGCTGATCGAACGCTTCGGGATCAGGGAAATCTACGGCATGCACAATGCGCCGGGCCTGCCGGTCGGGCATTTCTCGATCAAACCCGGCCCCTTCTACGCTGCAACCGACAATTTCACCATTCATGTCATCGGCAAGGGCGGGCACGCCGCCCAACCGCATGCCAATGTCGATACCACCGTCATGGCCAGCCAGATCGTCATGTCGCTGCAAACCATCGCCTCGCGCAACGCCAATCCCATCGACTCCGTCGTCGTCTCCGTCACCTCCTTCCGCACCGAAAGCGAGGCCTGGAACGTGATCCCCGAACGGGTCGAATTGCGCGGCACCGTGCGGACCTTCGATGCCGCCCTTCGCAAACTCGCCGAAGAGCGGCTCACATCAATCGCCACCCTGACCGCGCAATCGCTGGGCGGGCGGGCCGAGGTCGAATGGAACCCCGGCTACCCCGCCATGGTCAATGCCGAGGCAGAGACCCGGATCGCCGCCGACATCGCGCGCAAGATCTCCGGCTCCGCAGCGGTCAACGACAACACGCCCCCGATCATGGGTGGCGAGGATTTCGCCTATATGCTCGAGGTCTGCCCCGGTGCCTATATCCAGATCGGTAATGGCGACAGCGCCGAGGTCCACCATCCGCTCTACAATTTCAACGATGACGTGATCCCCGTTGGCTCGTCATATTGGGCCGAACTGGTGGAACAGCGGATGCCCGCAGCTTGAGGAGCGATGTGATGAACTGGACCGAATATCTCGACGCGAATCAATCGCGCTTTGTCGATGAACTCGTTGATTTCGTGGGGATCCCTTCCGTCTCTGCCGACGACGCCCACAAGGGCGACGTGATGCGCGCAGGCGAATGGGTGATGGCCCGGCTGCGCGCGGCGGGGGCGGGAAACATCGTCATGATGCCCACCGCCGGGCATCCGGTCGTCTATGCCGACTGGCTTCACGCCGGGGCGGACAAACCGACGATCCTGATCTACGGGCATTTCGACGTGCAACCCGCCGAACCCTTTGCCCTCTGGGACAGCCCGCCCTTTGAACCCGTGGTCAGGGAAGGCAAGGTCTTTGGCCGGGGTGCATCGGATGACAAAGGTGGCATGTTCATCCCGATCATCGCCACCGAAGCCATGCTCAAAACCACCGGGAAACTGCCGGTCAACGTCAAATTCTTTTTCGAGGGGCAAGAGGAAATCGGCTCTCCCCACCTCCCCCCTTTCGTCGCCGAACATGGGAACATGCTCAAGGCCGACATGATCTTTTCCGCCGATGGCAGCCAATGGGCCGAGGATCAGCCGCAACTGATCACCGGCCTCAAGGGGCTGGTCGCCTGCGAGGTCACCGTCACCGGCGCGCGCTCCGATCAGCATTCCGGTCAACAGGGCGGCGGTATCGCCAACCCGATCCAGGGCCTCAGCCAGATCATCGCCTCGATGAAAGGGCTGGACGGCCGCATCACCGTCGATGGGTTCTACGACGACGTGATCGACCTCACGGTCGAGGATCGGGCCGCCTTTGCCCGCATCCCCTTTGACGAGGCCGCCCATATCGCCGCCCTCGGCGTGCCCGATGTGTTCGGCGAACCGGGCTACACCACCCGCGAACGGCTCTGGGCACGGCCCACGTTCGAACTCAACGGCATCTGGGGCGGCTGGCAGGGTAACGGGATCAAAACCGTCCTGCCCGCCGAGGCAAAGGCCAAGATCACCTGCCGGCTGGTCGCAAACCAGAAGCCCGACAGGGTCTATGCCCTGCTCAAGGCCCATATCGAATCCCATGTGCCCCACGGGTTGCGCGTCCATGTCGACCGGCTCGCAGGCAGCGCCGACCCGTTCCTCGTGCCGCAGGGCCACAATTCCAGCAGCATCGCAGGCGAGGTTCTGGCCGAGGTTTACGGCAAAACCCCCTACATCACCCGCACCGGCGGCTCGATCCCGGTGATGACTATGCTGCTGAACGAGCTTGGGGTCCATGCCACGGTTTTCGCCTTCGGCCTGCCCGACGAAAACCTGCATGCCCCCAACGAGTTCTTCCGCCTCTCCAGCTTCCGCACCGGCCAGACCGCCTATTGCCGCCTGATGGAACGTCTGGGCGAATAGCCGCCCTTCGGTCCCCATGCCGCAGGTGAAATCATCGGCAACCGCCTTGAATCCACCCGCAAAGGTGGACAATCATGCGCCGTCGCGTCAAGGATCACGCAACCCGCGCCTCAAAGGCGCGATGAGGCGAGGCACCCGGCCCGCGACCGCAATCGAACGAAAGGTGACAGCATGCGCTATGCGAGGCCCGAAACCATCGAACAGGCCGCAGGGCTGCTCAGTCAGGAACAGGGCGTCACCCGAATCCTGACCGGCGGCACCGATGTCATGGTGCAACTCAAGGCCGGTCTGGTCGAACCTGCGCTGATCGTCGATATCAAACACCTGCCGGGGCTGCGTAGCATCACCTCCGAGGACGGCGGTTTCCGCATCGGCGCTGCCGTCTCCGGGGCCGAAATGGGCGAACATGCCGCCCTGCGCGCGCTCTGGCCCGGCGTGGTCGAAGGGGCGGAACTCATCGGCTCCACCCAGGTGCAGGGGCGCGCCACCATGGTGGGCAACCTCTGCAACGGCTCGCCCGCCGCCGACGCGGTCCCCGGTCTGATCGCCGCCAATGCCACCGCCCGGATCACCGGCCCCAACGGCACCCGAGACTGCCCCGTCGCCGATATCCCCGCCGGTCCGGGTAAGACCACGCTGGGCAAGGGCGAGATCGTGACCTCGCTCCACCTGCCCGCGCGACCACCTCATTCCGGCGACGCCTACCTGCGCTTCATCCCGCGCACCGAAATGGACATCGCCGTCGTCTCCGCCGCCGTGAGCCTCACCATCGACGCGAGCGGGACGGTCACCGCCGCCCGCGTGGCACTCGGGGCGGTCGCACCGACAGTAAGGCTCGTCGGCCCCGCCGCCGACGCCATCATCGGCAGCAAACTCGACGAGAGCGCCCTCACCGCCCTCGCCGCCGCCGCATCCGCCGCCTGCAGCCCGATCGACGACAAACGCGGCACCATTGCATTCCGTACCCAGGTCGCGGGCGTCCTCGCGCGCCGCGCCGCCCAGATCGCCTATACCCGCGCCAAGCCTACGACCGGAGCCAGCCAATGAAGTCCATCCACGTTTCCGCCAGCGTCAACGGCGACGCCGTCGAATTCATCTGCGCGCCCGACGAATCCCTGCTCGACGTGCTGCGCAACCGGCTTGATCTGACCGGCGCCAAGGAAGGCTGCGGCACCGGCGATTGCGGCGCCTGCAGCGTCACCCTGAACGGGCGGCTGGTCTGTTCCTGCCTCGTGCTGGGGGCAGAGGCCGAAGGCACCGAAATCGGCACCATCGAGGGGCTGGCCACCGGCGACACGCTGCACCCGCTGCAACAATCCTTCATCGACCACGCGGCCCTGCAATGCGGCATCTGCACCCCCGGCATCCTCGTCGCCGCCAAGGCGCTGCTGGAGAAGAACCCCGATCCCTCCGATACCGAAGTGCGCTATTGGCTCGCGGGCAACCTCTGCCGCTGCACCGGCTATGACAAGATCATCCACGCCGTCCTTGACGCGGCCAAAACGATGCGAGGCGCATAACATGGCACTGGATTCCTCAGCAAAGCGTGTGTTCAAGGTCGTCGGCACCAGACCGCCCCGCCCTGACGGCGTCGACAAGGTGACAGGCCGCGCGCTCTACGGCGCAGACGTTTCCGCCCCCGGCATGCTCACCGCGCATATCCTGCGCAGCCCGCATGCCCATGCGGAAATCGTCTCGATCGACACATCGGCAGCCGAGGCGCTGGAGGGGGTCAAGGCCGTCGTCACCGCCGCCGATTTTGCCGTTCAGGACGATCAATCCCTGCGCGACATTCAGGAAAACTGCATGGCGCGGACCAAGGTGCTCTATGACGGGCACGCCATAGCCGCCGTCGCCGCAACCAGCGCCAGCATCGCCAGGGCCGCGCTGAAACTGATCAAGGTCGCATACAAACAACTGCCGCATGTCACCGACGTCGACGCCGCGATGCGGCCCGATGCACCCGTGGTGCAATCCGGGCGCAGCCTCGAGACCGTCCCCGCAGGCATGTCCGAAAACGTGACGAGCCATTGCGAATTCGGCCACGGCGATCTCGACGCAGGCTTTGCCGCCGCCGACCTGATCGTGGAGCGCAGCTTTACCACCGCCGCCACGCATCAGGGCTATATCGAGCCGCACGCCTGCCTCGCCTCGATGACCCCCGATGGCAAGGCCGACCTGTGGTGCTGCACGCAAGGGCAATACAACGTCCGCACGATCTGCGCGGCCCTCATGGGGATGGAGGCGAGCCAGTTGCGCGTCACCGCCTCCGAAATCGGCGGCGGCTTTGGTGGCAAGACGACCGTCTTCATCGAACCCGTGGCCCTCGCCCTCTCGCGCAAATCCGGTCGTCCGGTCAAGATGGTGATGACCCGTGACGAGGTGTTCAAGGCCACCGGCCCCACCGTCTCCTCCTCGACCGACGTAAAAATCGGCATGACCCGCGACGGGCGCATCACCGCGGGAGAGGCGCATTTGCGCTATTCCGGCGGCGCCTTTCCCTGCGGCACCGTCGACATGGGGGCGCAGGCCGCCTTCGCCGCCTATGACATGACGGCCGTGCGCACGCTGGGCTGGAACGCACTGACCAACCGGCCGAAAGAGGCCGCCTACCGCGCCCCCGGCGCACCGCAGGCGATCTATGCCGTCGAAAGCGTGGTGGACGAGCTTTGCCAGAAACTCGATCTCGATCCGCTCGCCGTGCGGCTGAAGAACGCCGCGCGCAAAGGCACGCGTTCGTCCTACGGCCCCACCTTCGATGACATCGGCCTTGTCGCCACACTCGACGCGGTCAAGGCTCATCCGCATTACACAGCACCACTCGCCCCCGGACAGGGGCGCGGCCTTTCGGCTGGCTTCTGGTTCAACTTCGGCGGCAATACCTGCGTCTCGCTCAACGTCAACACCGACGGCACCGTCGGCGTGACCGAAGGTAACCCCGATATCGGCGGCTCGCGCGCCGCAATCAGCCAGATGGCCGCAGAAGAGCTTGGCATTCCCTATGACAAGATCCGCACCATCATCGCCGACACAAGCTCGCTCGGTCATAACGATGTAACCGATGGCAGCCGGGTGACCTTTGCGGTCGGCCTCGCCACGATCAAGGCGGCGCAGGACGCGATTGCCAAGATGTGCAGCCGCGCCGCAAAAATCTGGGACATCGACGAAGAAGCGGTGGTGTGGGAGGATGGGGCCGCCCGCCCCTCCGGCCCCAACGCGGGCAAATTTCCCCCGATGTCACTGGCCGAAATCGCCGCCGTCTCCTTCAACACCGGCGGGCCGATTGCCGGGCATTACGAATACAACGCCGATGGCGCGGGGGTCAGCTTTGGCGTGCATCTCGTCGATGTCGAGGTTGACCGCGAAACCGGCGCCACCAAGGTGCTGCGCTACACCGTGTTTCAGGACGCGGGCTGCGCCGTGCATCCATCCTACGTCGAAGGCCAGATGCAGGGTGGTGCTGTGCAGGGCATCGGCTGGGCGCTTAACGAAGAATACATCTATGGCGAGGATGGCCGGTTGCAAAACGCAGGCTTCCTCGACTACCGGGTGCCCGTCGCCTCCGACCTGCCTTCCATCGAAACCGTGATCCTCGAAATCCCCAACCCCGGCCACCCTTACGGCGTGCGCGGTGTCGGTGAAACGCCGATCGTGCCGCCACTCGCGGCACTCTCCAACGCGGTATCGCGCGCCATCGGCCTGCGGCTCAACCGCCTGCCCATGTCACCGCCGCGCATCCTTCAGGCCCTGTCCGAGGGCTGATGGATGGTCGCCGTGGTCATCTGGGGGTCATTGCGCCAGTTCACCGACGGGCAGGCCAAAGTGGAGGTGGAGGCCAGCACCTTCAAGGAGTTGCTGGACCGCCTCTCCACCGACTATCCCGGCCTGAAACCGCAGATCGAGCGTGGGGTCTCCCTCGCCCTCGACGGTCGCATCTACCGCGAGGCATGGTTCACCCCGATCGGCCCGGACAGCGAAGTCGTGCTGATGCCCTACATGGCCGGCGGGTGACGCGGCGCAAGACCGACGTTTTGACCCCGCTGGAATACCGTTAAAATACCGACGCAATACCGCAACCCGATTTCGGGCGTTTCAGCGTCCCTGCGCCCGGGTCCATGTCAACGCTTCGCTCAAGGTCCGCATCAGCGCCGCATCGAACGCCGCCACGATAGCCGCCGTATCATCACTACGAGCCGCAACAACGGATTCGAACCGGCGGGTGCCCGCAATACGGCGATCCTCCTCCCGCACCATCGTCAGAATCATCCCCACCCGCACCTGCACCGCCCCTTCAGCCGCGACCTCGGCCTGAAAATCGCGCAGGTCAATCAGCAGCGAATAATCGGGCAACAGGCCATCGTCATTGCGCCCAACAAGGCTGAATCCACCAGCGTTTTGAAGGCTTTGCACCATCAGAGTCTGCACCAGCAGCGGCGCAGGATCAGACCAGCGACCATCCGACAGGTACTCCGCCTGCAGCCGGTTCGGCTTGATCAGGATGCGGTCGGTCATCAGCGCGCCCGCTGCCACAGCCTCACGCACAACAATGTGCCGGCTTCCCGATGCCACCTGTTCGGCAGCGACAGGTGACAGCGTAAAAGCCGCAGACGGCGCCGCCGCCTCGCTCACATTCCCAAGTGCACCACAGCCCGCCACGGTCAAAAGACCAAGCGTAATCAATACACTACGCAACTGCGCCAGAGAAATTTTCATCGGTTATACTCCGGTGTGCGATTACCCAGAAAGAACCGGGCCGGATCGCGCTCGATCCTGGTGGCAAGGCGACTTATCACCTCGATCAGACGTGTGGCTTCGGTCGTGGTAGAGGTCACCCTTGTCAGAGCGTCAGTGGCAAAATCCTCGTAAACACGCAAGGTCCGGTTGGCATTCACCACCAGACCATCAACCTGACCCGCCATCCCATCAAGCCTTTGCGCGAATGCCGAGACCTGATCCACCGCCACGGCCACATCCTCGGCCACCCCGGTCAAGGTCTCGGTGGCCAGCGCCTCATAGGTCTCCAGCGTCCGGGTCGCGGTGATCAGCGTCGTGTCGGCATTGCTCACAACAGTGTCAATACGCCCAGCAATATCAGCCACTTGATCCGCTGTCGAAGCGAGGCTTTCTGCGATGCCCGGCAATGTCTCATTGGCCAACGCATCATAACTTTCGAGCGTGCGGTTTGCGGTCAACAGAACCGTGTCGGCATTGGTCGCCACATCATCCAACCGCGTGGCAAAACCTTCGATCTGCTCGGCCGCACCGGTGACGCTCTCCGTGATCGCCGGCATATCCTCTGTGGTAAATTGCTGTATCACACCAAGGGTTTGATTGGCTGAATCAAGTGCCGTCTGCGCCCCGGTCGCCAGCCCGTCAAACTGACCGGTGGCAGCCCCAACCTGATCCACCGCTGCTATCAGACTGTCAGACAGGCCCGGCAGAGTCTCTGTCCCAAAGGCCTCATAAACCTCAAGGGTCCGGTTTACGGTCAGCAGGGCCGTGTCGGCATTTGCCGCAACCCCATCCAACCGCGTGGTAAAACCGGCAATCTGATCGGCCGCCCCCGCAACGGTCGCGCTGATCTCGGGCAAGGTCGTATTCGCAAACTCCTGATAAGATTGCAGCGTCGATGTCGCTGTCAACAGCGCGGTGTCGGCATTTTGCACGACCGAGTCGAGCCGGTCAGACAGGCCCGCGACCTGATCCGCCGCCCCGACAAAGCTTTCGGACAGACCGGGCAAGGTATTGGTGGCAAAATCCTGATACACACCCAGCGTGCTGTTCGCCGTGACCAGGGCGGCATCTGCATTGGCGGTCAGCGATTCCAGACTGGTGCCAAACCCGGCGATGCGGTCTGCTGCCAGTTCTACATCATCTGCAATGCCCGGCAGGCGTTCGGTGGCAAAGGATTCAAACACTTCCAGTGTGCGATTGGCGCTGATCAGGGCCGTGTCGGCATTGGCCGCAACCGAGTCGAGCCGGGTCGAGAAAGAGGCAACCTGATCGACAGCAACAGTGACCGAATCCGAAATCCCCGGCAAATCTTCAACGCCAAACCTCTCATATACCCCCAGTGTCCGGTTCGCCGTAATCAGCAACTGATCGGTATTTGCCGCGACCGAGTCGAGTTTGATGGTAAAGGCCGCGATCTCATCGACGGCAACACTCACATCCGCAGACACCTGCGCAAAATCCGACATGGCAGCGTCAAGCCGTCCCGTCGCCTGATCCACATTCTGCAGAATACTGGCAATCGACTCGCTATTGGCTTCGTCTGTGAACTCGCTCAAATCGCGCAGCAGGTTGATAGCCTCAGTCAAAAGGTCGGGCGCGTCGGCAATCAGGCCCTGCACGACCGACGCCTCTGCCGGGATCTGCGCCACATCGGCATCGGGGGCAATCTCCAGTCGCGGCGCATCCGCAGATCCGCCGGTCAGCGCGACATAGGCCACCCCGGTCACACCCTGCGAAGCGAGCGTCGCCACAGTGCCCAGCCTGACCGGCGTACTCGCCGCCACCTCGATCCGGACCCGTACCAGCGTCGGGTCCATCGTATCCAGTTCGATGCTCAGCACCTCGCCAACATCCACCCCGTTGAACCGGACCGGGCTGGAGCGACCCAGCCCCTCGACCGACGCAAAGAGAATGTCATATTGGGCAAAGCTGCGGTCAACCTGTACCTTGGCCAGCCATAGGAAAAATGCCAGCGCCGCCAGAATGGCCGCCAGCGTGAAAGCTCCGATCAGCACATGATTTGCGCGTGTTTCCATGGTCTTACCCCTTAGAGGTCTGGTCGGGTTGGGCGGCATGGGCACGCGGCCCATGGAAATAAGCATGCACCCAGGGATGAGCGACTTCGGCCATCTCGGCCATGGTGCCTGTCACCAGCACCTTCTTCTCGGCCAGAACGGCGATCCGGTCGCAGGTGGCGTGCAGCGTATCAAGGTCATGTGTGACCAGAAACACCGACAGGCCCAGTGTCTGCTGCAGCGACCGGATCAGCGCATCGAATTCCGACGCGCCAATCGGGTCCAGCCCGGCCGTTGGCTCATCCAGCAACAAGACAGCAGGGTCGAGCGCCAATGCCCGGGCAAGCCCTGCGCGTTTGCGCATGCCGCCGGACAATTCGGATGGATAAAGCATCTGCGCCTTTTGTGGCAAACCCACCATTGCGATCTTGAGATTGGCCAGTTCGCGCCGGATCGCCGGGTCCAGCGCCAGCCGTTCGCGCATCGGCGCCTCGACATTTTCGCGTACTGTGAGCGCCGAAAACAGGGCACCATCCTGAAACATCACGCCCCAATGTTGCTCAAGCTTGCGCAACTCCGCCTCGAGTGCGGTCATTACATCCGTGCCAAGCACCTTGATACTACCCGCCGCCGGACGCTGCAGCCCGACGATAGAGCGGAGCAACACCGATTTACCTGTGCCCGACCCGCCCACGACGCCAAGCACCTCGCCACGATAGAGATCAAGGTCAAGGTCGTCGTGGATCACCGTCGGTCCAAAGCGATTTACCAGACCGCGCACCTCGACCACCGTCTCGCGTGGCGAAATGTCGGTCATATGCCCACCGCCGCAAAAAAGATCGAGAATGTAGCATCCGCCAGAATGACCATGAAGATCGACTGCACGACCGAGCGCGAGGTGAGGCCACCCAGCGACTCGGCATTCCCCCTGACCATCAATCCCTGATAACACCCGATCACCCCGATGATGACGGCGAAAAACGGGGCCTTCATCATGCCCACGAGAAAATGCGTGACGTCCGTATCAATCAGCCGGCTGCGGAACAGTCCGGGCGATATCCCAAGCTCGAACCATGACATCAGCGCGCCGCCACTCAGCCCCGCCAACATCGAGATGAACCCGAGGACAGGCAGCAACAGCACCAGCGCCAGCACACGCGGCAGCACCAGCAATTCGATCGGATCAAGGCCGAGGGTGCGCATCGCGTCCACCTCCTCACGCATTTTCATCGAGCCGATGGCCGCCGTAAAAGCTGAGGCAGAGCGGCCGGCAACAATGATCGCGGTCAGCAGGATACCAAGCTCACGCAGGATAGAGATCGAAATCAGATCAACAACATAGACTTCGGCCCCAAACTGGCGCAGTTGATCCGCGCCCTGATAGGCCAGCACGATCCCGATCAGAAACCCCATCAAGGCCACAATCGGCACCGCCTCCAGTCCGGCCTGCTGCATATGAGACACCAGCGATGTCAGCCGCAGACGGCTGGGATGGATGACCGTCCTGCCGAGCCGGGCGACGACCAGTCCAAGAAAGCCCAAAATCTGGACAAACCCCTTGCCCGCATCGATCGCCGCCTGCCCAAACAGATCGAGCGTCCGAAGACGGTTCCTGGGCTGGCGCAGCACCTCCGCCTCGGGCAACGCTTCGGTCACCGTGTCGATGAGCAACCGCTGCGCATCGGTCGCGCCAGTGATCTGCCCGCCACTTTGGCGCAGACTGGACGCGATCAACCAGGCGCCGGCCGTGTCCATCGCCGTCACTTCTGCCAGATCATAGCTGACCCTTCCGCCTTGGGCGGCCGCCCGCAACTGCGGCGCAAGTGCGGTGATTTCATTCAGCACGAGTGGGCCACTCAGACGCAGGACATTACCCTTGCCCGGCTCTGCCTCGGGGTCATGATCCCGCGTCACCGCGGCACCTACCACCGCAGTTGACCGATCTGCCCCGCCACATGCAGGGCGCTTACAGATGAGCTGTTCATTGGGCCGGAACCTTGTTCATGACATCGGATTCAACCATGCCTCACCTTATAAAACGCCCCAACGAAGCGCAACGCCCGCCACTGCTTTCCGTTCCATGTCACAACCAGCAATCGCCAACCACAGCTCACAAATCATGGTGTTGTGGGAACTGCCTGCCGGATGCCTGCGTTATCGGTCATCGTAACAGAAAGGATGACGATATGAACTGGGACCAGATTGAAGGCAAATGGAAACAGATGAAGGGCAGCGCCAAGGAACAATGGGGCAAGCTCACCGATGACGAACTTGACCAGGTCAATGGGAAGCGCGACCAACTGGTTGGCAAAGTCCAGGAAAAATACGGGCTTGCAAAAGAAGCCGCCGAACGAGAAGTCGATGACTGGAGCAGCCGGACCTGACACGGACGTTTATTTTGGCAGCGTAGGGCAGCCCGGATCATAATGCGTTGAGCTCAAAGGCGTGGCAGGATTGCCGCGCCCTTAAGCGTTGCTGTGGGGTGAATTGGGATCAAAGACCAGCGCTGGTGCTTGCGGCAGCTGTGACAGCATCCCGGCCATCGTGGTTTCATCGGTACCGGCAGGCACTTCGTCGGTCCAGACCCGGAACAGACGCAGGTCATAGGCACCAAACGAGGTTATCATCGCCCCGTCCGCCGCGTCGCGCCCCCGCACCATCAAGACCCGGCCTATCCGGGGCGTATTGTAGCGCGCATCGAACGTATACCACTGTCCGCCCAGAAACACTTCGAACCAGGCGCAAAAATCGCCCGGCCCGGCATAGGGGACGCCGATATCGCCCAGATACCCGCTGGCATAGCGCGCCGGAACATTCATCGCCCGGCATAACGCAACTGACAACTGCGCAAAATCGCGACAAACGCCGGTCTTTTCGGTAAGCGCATCCGAGGCTGTCTTAGACGAGCGGCCAAACCCGTAGCCAAAAGTCAGATGGTTATGCACAAAAGCGGTAATCGCCTGAACCCGTGCCCAGCCCGGCTGGATATGACCGAACATGCGCATGGCTTCGGCCAGCATCATGTCGGAATTGCAGTATCGGCTCGAAGTCAGGAATTGCAGCGTGTCCGAGGGCAACTCCGCAATCGGATGTTCGCGTGCACCCCGGTTGACGGGATCCGGCTGCCCGTCGACCTCGACAATGCAGTCCGACCAGAACCGGACTTCTCCGGCCGGGACCACGACCCGTGTCAGTCGATTGCCGAACGTATCCGTGAACAGATCCATCGGAACGGATTGCGACACATGCACCCGGTCATCGCCGATCACCCGGCCGGAAAAACTCGAATGTGGCGACAGGGCAAGGACAAGCGTGGTGCCCAACCCCGACTGAATGGCAATTTCAAATCCGATCCGAATGAACATCTTGAATTTTCCTGTAGGTCACCGAAAGGTCAAAGGGCGCGGAAAATCTCGCCACGGCACAAGCCACCGCTATCAATGCTGCAGCGCAGCTTTGGTTCCGTGCCATTGTTGCGTCACGCGGAACCTCACACCAGTCCGTACCACGCTAATCCCCGTCCCGACCGCATCAATCCTCGCTCCGTCTCTGCCCCATTTATAGTGGGTAAAGCGGCGGAATCCGATTTCGTGTCGATAAAGCACCCGCCCAGCTTGTTTGCGGTCCGCCTCCTTGAACCAATACCCATTCGATCACAAATTGAAAATGGCTTCGCTCCTTCGGCGCGCACGAATCGGAAATCTGACAAAGACCTGCCAACTCGTGGAACCGGGCAACGATGCGGAGTGTTATGATCCAGTCAAGTGTGCGCAAAGCACAGCCAGAGCTATTTAAGGATACGAGTCATGAATGCGACGACCAAACAAGCACCTGCCACGATCGAAGAACTGTCCAAACAACTCGAGGCGCTGCGCACCGATTTCGTCCGCCTCTCGACGACCGCCGTACATGGCGCCGCCGAACAATTTGACGCCGCCGGTCAGCGGATTGCGCAGACCTCGCGCCAGGCCAAGACAACTGTTGAAGCCGCCGTCACTGAAAACCCGCTCGCTGCAATCGGCATCGCCGCCGGGGTCGGCTATCTGCTCGGCATTCTCAGCCGGCGGTGAACGCAGTGCAGCGACAGCTTCTTCTCTTGCGCGCAATATTCGGCGCGTCGCTCAATGCGACAGCCATCAGCGCCGGAACCGCCATTCTCGCAGCCATTCTCGGGCTGACCGGCCTCGGCTTTCTCGTGGCAGGCGGGTTTATCCTGCTTGCCCGGGACATTGGCGCACCTGCGGCAGCGATGAGTTTTGGTATGCTCTTTGCCCTGCTGGCCATTCTGTCGCTTCTAATCGGGCGTAGCGTCGCACAGCGGCGTCACGTGCGGGCAATGGCCGCCCGCCAGCAACTGGTAAATGAGATGGCAGCCATGAAATCGCTCATTCCGGCGGCTGGCCTCTGGCCATCAGTTGGGGCGTTCGTTCTGGCCTTTCTGATGGGGCGCCGCTGAAGGTGCGGGGGCATGGGTTGCTGCCCGCGTCAGTTCACGGTCCGTATGGTCCGCGCTCACAGCAATGGGCACGCGGCACAACTTCATTCGGCTGCGTCCATCCCAGATGGACCTGTTGCCGGCCAGCATGCTGTGGCACTGTGCGGCGACCCGGCGCCGCGTCGGGGATGGAAGAGTGTCAATGACCCGCATGCGCCATGCGCCACACCCGATGGAACGGGTACAGATCACCGCTGACCTCAGCTTCAGTCGCGTCGTCTATGGCATGTGGCGGCTCGGCGACGATATCGACACGTCGCCCAGGCATGTGCAGGCCAAGATCCTGGCCTGTCTGGATCAGGGCATCACCACGATGGATCAGGCCGATATCTATGGCGGCTATATGGCCGAAGAGATTTTGGGTAACACGCTGCGCGCCTATCCCGATCTCAAATCCCGGATCGAGCTTGTCACGAAATGCGACATTATCGTGCCTGCCGGGCGCCACGGCGGGACGGCCCGGCTCAAGTATTATGACAGTGGCCGCAACCATGTGACCGCCTCAGCCGAAGCTTCGCTGCGGCTTCTGGGCGTTGACCACATTGACCTGCTGCTGATCCACAGGCCCGATCCCTTGGTGGACCCAGACGAAACCGGTCGCGCGCTTGATGATCTGGTGCAAAGCGGCAAGGTCAGCGCCATCGGCGTGTCGAATTTTCGGCCCTGGGACTGGTCGCTGCTGCAATCCGCGATGCAGACCCGGTTGGCGGGCAATCAGATCGAACTCAGCCTTGGCTGCACAGACCCCTTCACCAACGGTGATCTCGCCTTTCTGCAACAGCGTAAGGTCGCCGTCATGGCATGGTCCCCCCTCGGCGGCGGCGCGGTGCTGGGGGCGGGCGGCAACGAAAAACTCACGGCGACACTGCAGCAGATGGCGCAAGAAAAAGGCATTGATCCCGGCACCTTGGCTGTGGCATGGCTGCTGGCGCATCCTGCCCGCATCTTGCCTGTGATCGGCACCAACACCATCTCGCGAATCCGGTCGCTGTCCGAAGCGGTCGGGGTCAGTCTGGACCGGCAGGACTGGTTTGCGCTCTACACTGCCGCCCTTGGTCATGAGGTCCCCTGATGGATAGCCCCCTTTACACGCCCCCCACCCCCGGCGGCTCTGATCTGCGGATCTTCTCGCCCAGCGAGGATGTGCTGGCCTTCCGCCAGTCGCTTGGCAGTTTCAGCACCGGGGTGACGGTTGTGACCACGATCACCCCCGAAGGGCCGATGGGCATCACCGCCAACAGCTTTGCCTCTGTCTCGCTCGACCCGCCCCTCGTGCTTTGGTCGCCCGCCAAATCCTCGCACCGGCATCCGCATTTCATCGCTGCGGCGCGTTTCGCGATCCATGTGCTCAATGCTGACCAGAAACATATCAGCGACGGTTTCATCCGGTCCAAGACTGCCTTTGACGGAATCGACTGGACGCCGTCCCACGCTGGGGTGCCACTTATTGCGGGCGTTCTTGCCTGTTTTGAATGCAACCTCAAGACCGTGCATGATGCTGGCGACCACAGCATCATCATCGGGCAGGTCATGCGTGTACAAAGCCGGGACGGCGCGCCGCTGGTGTTTCACGGCGGCCTGTTCGGCGGGTTCAGCCAAAGCTAGCGGCAAATGGGGGCGCTGCCCCCGTCCCTCCGGGACTCCCCCGGGATATTTACGGCCAAAAGATGATCAGGGCCGGATCAAGACGCCGAGGTCAGCGACGTTAGTGCCGGTTGCACCGGTGATGAGCAGGTCACCAGCAGCGGCAAGCGCCGTGTAGCTGTCGTTATTCGCAAGCATGGCTTCCGGATTGACGCCGGCGGCGCGCATCCGTGCCAAGGTGCCCGCATCAACCAGGCCCCCCGCTGCGTCCGTCGGCCCGTCGCGCCCGTCAGTTCCCCCCTGCAGACAGACCCAACCCGCGGGCCAGCCCCGCTGTTCCGCCGCAAGAGCGATGCGCAAGGCCAGTTCCTGATTGCGCCCGCCGCGACCTGTGCCACGCAAATACACCGTCGTCTCACCACCCCAGAGCGTGATACCGCTGCCCGCGCTGTCGCAAATGAACCGCGCCGCGTCGGCCACATCACCGGTCACCGGCGCATCCAGCACCTGGGCGCCGGGTGTTGTCATGACCATGGCGGCACGGGACTTCGCGTTGGACCCGATCAACTGGTTCTTGCAGGGCGGCAGCGGGCCGGGGTCTGTGGCGGATTGCAGATGCTGCCGCACGCTCTGTGGCACCCGCAGCCACAGGTTCAATCTGCGTAGCACCGCAACCGCCTCTGCCGCAGTTCCCAGTGGCGCTGCCGTCGGGCCAGAGGCAATGGCGCGCAGATCATCCCCCACCACATCCGACAGGATCAGCGCCCGCATCCGCGCCGGGGCCGCGAGACGCAAAAGACCACCCCCTTTGATCCGCGACAGGTTCTGCCGGATCAGGTTCATCACCCCGATCTCAGCCCCCGACGCCAGTAATAACCGGCTCACCTCAGCCTTGTCAGCCAGACTTACCCCCGGCACCGGGGCGGGCAGCAGCGCCGATCCACCCCCGGAAATCAGTGCCAGCACTTGTGCCTTCGGGGTTAACCCCATCAGCGCCGCGATCACAACCTCAGCTGCCGCCGCCCCGCGCGCGTCCGGCACCGGATGCCCGCTTGCCATCACCCGCGCGCCCGGCACTGCCGCGTCATTGCCGTCATTGGTGATCACTAGACAGGGCACCGGGCCGCAACAGGCCAAAGCAGCCCGCGCCATCCCACCCGCCGCCTTGCCCACAGCTATGATCAGGTCAGGCGTCATCGGCGCAGCGTCCAAGGCGCGCCTTACCGCCGCCACCGGGTCTGCGGCGGCCACACCGGCATCAAAGATCGCGCGCGCCTGCGCCCGTAACGTCACAAGAGCACCTCCGCCATCGGCCTGCACGCCCGTACCGGCGCCGCGCCCATCGGCTTGCCAAACCGGATCACCTGCACCATTCGCCGCTCTGCTCCGATCCCGAACCGCGCACAAACCTCCGCCCGCGTCACCGGATGATCGGCCAGACCTGGCAACGGATCAGTCCGGCGCAGCACCGGATTCGCGGCCAAGATCCGGCTCAGCACCGCCTGATCCAGATCGGCCAGCGTGTCCGCCTCGATCAACGCCGCCCCTTCAACCAGCGGATGCGCCTGCATCCCTCGCAAGAACAACAGCGGATCATCCGCCCCGTCCGCAAGGTGCCGCAACAACGACAGGCTCTCTTCCTCGCCACGCAGGGCCCGCGCATCATTCACGATCACGGCAAGTAGCAACGCCGCCGCCATGACCGCCACCATCACGATCACCGCGTCCGTGTCCATTGCAGCTATCACCGCCAAGAGCGCGCTCGCCGCCCCTGCAGCAAGAACCACTGCAACAAACCCGCCCAGCGCCGAACCATGCCGCGCTTCCTCACGGCCCAGCGAAATGGCGAGCCAACACAGGAACAGCACCGCCAGCGCCGATATCTGGATCTGCAGGCCCAACTGATTCATCAGAAAATCCGCCGCGGCCAAGGGGATCAACAGGATGAGTGACAGACCCAACCGCTCGACCGTGCGATTTTCCTGCGCGGACAGACTCGCCTTGCCGCGCCTCAACACCAGCCATCCCGCCACCAGAAGCCCGGCCATCTGAAAGCTCAGCATCGAATACATCCGCACCGGATCGGCCAGCGCGGTCGGTACAAAGGCAACCACTACAAACATCACCGTGCCCACACCGACGCCTGCCTTGATCCAGGAGGGGGCATGACCGCGCAGCAGTCCTTCGGTCATGATAAGCACCGCCAATGGGATCAGCGCCGCCGCAATCAGCACCAGCACATGGAACGCCTCCACCACCGCCGGCACCTGCGTCACGTTCGATATCCGGACCGGGCGGAACTGGCGCCGGAAAAAGATCAGGAAACGGGTCAGACCATATAGCACCCATGACAGGCTCTTCGACCGCTCGACAGGGGCCACCATGACCAGACCCAGATGCAGCACCTCCGCCGGGTTTGGCACCATGGCGACCTCCATCACCGCCAGCGCATTGAAGGCGACATGGGTGCCGTCGGCGCGGCGCACCAGCGTAATGATCGTCGCTTCCAGCCGGGACCGCTCACCGTAGAATACCCCGTAAGTCAGGCTCCCCGCCGCCAGCGTCTTTGACGCAACCACCCGCAGATCGGCACAAAGCGCGTCTAGCTCAGCTTGCGACATCCACAGGCCGGGACGCTCGACGATGCGCACGGTCATTGCGGCGCCCGAGCGTATCCCGAGCGTATGGAGATATTCAGATATCGCCGGCCCAGACTGCGTATCGCCGCGCCGATCATGACCCGCCCCTCTTTTGCGCGACACTAACAGGGGTGCCTTGCGAAACAAGACGGGGATTCCCGACCAACGCCGAAAATCCCCGTGTATTCATTCTGGCAAAATTACTCCCGCCGGAGGCCGCGGTCGATCACGAACCGCCACGCTCAAAGATAGCGGTTCACCAGATTCTCCAGCCGTTCCTGCCGCCCTGACTTCGGCTCGGGATTGATCGCGTCGGCGATCACCTTGGCCTCGATTGCCGCCAGATCGCTGGACATCAGCGCCTTGCCTGCAGGCGCATCCCATCCCGTATAGCGGGCATCGCGCGCCGCTTCCAGCTTGCCATCCTCCAGCATCGCCGCCGCCGCCTTGAGGCCCGCCGCACAGGCATCCATTCCGCCGACATGCGCCAGGATCAGGTCCGCCGGATCAATCGACTGGCGGCGCACCTTTGCGTCAAAATTGGTGCCGCCGGTGGTAAACCCGCCCGCGCGCAGCACCTCGTAATAGGCCAGCGCCATTTCCGGTACATTTGTCGGAAACTGGTCGGTATCCCAGCCCGACTGATAATCGTTCTTGTTCATGTCGATCGAGCCGAAAATGCCCAACTCGCGCGCCAGTGCCAGTTCATGCTCGAAGGAATGGCCAGCCAGGATCGCGTGACCCTGCTCGATATTGACCTTCACCTCGCCCTCAAGACCAAAATCCTTGAGAAACCCGTAAACCGTGGCCACATCGTAATCATACTGATGCTTTGCCGGTTCCTGCGGTTTCGGCTCGATCAGGATCGCGCCCTTGAACCCGATCTTGTGCTTGTAATCGACGACCATCTGCAACATCCGGCCGGCTTGGCGGCGCTCGCGGCCCATGTCGGTGTTCAGCAGCGTCTCATAGCCTTCGCGGCCACCCCACAGGACGTAATTCTCGCCACCGAGTTGGAATGTCGCATCCATGCAGGTCTTGATCGTGGCGGCCGAAAACGCAAAAACCTCCGGGTCCGGGTTGGTCGCAGCACCCGACATGTAGCGGCGATGCGAGAACAGGTTCGCCGTACCCCAGAGCAGCTTGACCCCCGTCGCCTCCATCTTGCCCTGTAAGTAATCGGTGATCTCGCGCAGGCGCGATGTGTTTTCGGCAAAATCTGCGCCCTCCGGGCGGACATCGGCATCATGGAAACAGAAATAGGGCGCGCCCAGAATCTCGAACATCTCGAATGCGGCATCGGCCTTGATCCGGGCATGATCCATACTGTTGCCGAACCAAGGACGGTCAAAGGTGCGGCCGCCAAACGGATCGCCGCCCTCCCAGGCAAAGCTGTGCCAATAAGCAATGGCAAAGCGCAGATGATCCGCCATCCGCTTGCCCATCACCACCTCGTCGGGATTGTAATGCCGAAAGACAAAATCATTCTCCGACTCAGGCCCCTCATAGGTAACAGCTTGAATCCCCTTGAAAAAATCGGTCATGGTCTTGCCTTTTCTCTTGGTCAGTGCAGCGCACGAAGCGCCTGATATGTCGCGCGGTACCGCGCATGTGCCGCAGCAAAATCATCGCTGAGCGCTGTATCCGGCTCGATCACCCGCGCAATCTGTGGCGCAGTGGCCAGTTCCGCCCCGGCCCCGGTCGCGGCCATCATGCCCAGCCGGGCGGCACCATATGCGCCGCCAAAATCCCCCGCCACCGGCAGTTCGATCGGCATGCCCAGCGAGGTGGCAATCGCCTTGATCCAGTAATCCGACTTTGACCCGCCACCCACGCCGATCAGCCGGGTGATCCTCGTGCCGGTGCTGGTCAGCGCATCAAAACTGTCGCGGAACGCATGTGTCACGCCTTCAAGCACGGCACGCGTCAGGCTGACCCGGTCGCTCGCGTGATCCAGATGCACGAATGACCCGCGTACGGCGGCATCGTTATGCGGGGTCCGCTCGCCGCCCAGATAAGGCAGAAATAACGTGCGCCCCGGCGCTTTCAGCGAGCCCAGTTTACCCGTCAGTTTCGCCGCAGGCTCGCCTACGACACCGGCATACCAGTTAAGCGCATCAGCGGCGGCGAGGATCACGCCCATCTGATGCCAGGTGCCCGGCAGCGCGTGGCAAAAGGTATGCACCGCACTGGCCGCATCGGGCTGATAGGCATCCGAGGCCGCAAAGAGCACGCCAGAGGTGCCCAGACTGACAAAGGCTTCGCCCGCCTTGACCACACCCACACCCACCGCACTCGCCGCATTGTCGCCACCACCGCCTGCCACGACCACACCTTTGGGCAGAACCCATTGCGCGGCCAATGTATCGCGGACATGCCCCGAGACTTCCGATCCCTCGACAAGCCGCGGCATCTGCATCCGGCTCAGGCCCGTCGCGGCCAACAGATCATCCGACCAGTCGCGCGCGCCGGTATCCAGCCAACTTGTCCCCGCCGCATCCGACATCTCGGCCACATGTTCGCCGGTCAGCCAGAGGCGCAGATAATCCTTTGGCAACAGCACCTTGGCCACCCGGTCGAACACCGCGGGCTCATGCGCCCTGACCCAGACCAGCTTGGGCGCGGTAAAGCCCGGAAAAACGATATTGCCCGTCAGCGCCCGAAACCGCGGATCGGCATCCAGAGCGGCCGCCTCGATGGCCGAGCGGGTGTCATTCCACAGGATGCAAGGGCGCAGCACCTGATCGGCGGCATCCAGCAGGGTCGCGCCATGCATATGGCCCGACAGACCAATCCCGCGCACCGCACCCAGATCCACTTGCCCCGCCAGCGCACGCATGACGGTATCGGTCGCATCGAGCCATGTGGCCGGCGCCTGCTCGGACCAGCCGTCGAACGGACGGTTTACCTCAAGCGGCGCCGTCGCCTCGGCCAGCACCTTCTGCGCATCATCAATTACGATACCCTTGAGCGCGGAAGTGCCCAGATCGAGCCCGATATACATAGGCTCAGGCCGCCAGATGCGCGGGCTTCTTGCCCAGAATGATCATCGCCAGAATATCATCCTCGGTCACTTCATCCACCTTAACCGTGCCGACAAGCTGGCCATTCTTCATCACCGATGCCCGGTCGCACAGCGCCTTGACCGCATGCACGTCATGATCGATCAGGAATATGCCCAATCCCTGCTTTTTCAACTCGGAAATCAGATCGGCCACCATCTGGGTCTCCTGCGGTCCCAATGCGGCGGTCGGCTCGTCCATGATCAGGATCCTGGCGTTGAAATAGACCGCGCGGGCAATGGCAACCGATTG
>Ga0105054_10004322_pt1 | contig 21335 bp, 24 predicted proteins | sample BON02_FD_78091 | JGI IMG/M metagenome (GOLD analysis project Ga0105054, IMG submission 78091) | Freshwater microbial communities from Lake Bonney liftoff mats and glacier meltwater in Antarctica - BON-02 (megahit assembly) | ecosystem: Environmental > Aquatic > Freshwater > Ice > Glacier...
AGTAAATTTAGTAGCCCTGAAAGGGCAAAATAACAAAGCAACGGTCGCCAGGCCGTTGTCAGGCATAAGTAAATTTCATTTTTAAAGCCCTGAAAGGGCGCAATAAGCTATGGGACAATCGCTCGTGAAAAACTATGTGCATATTATTTTTAGCACGAAAAACAGACAGACATTCATCCGGCAGGAATATGAAGACGAACTCTTTAAATATCTAGGAGGAGTTTGCAAATCCTATGACTGTGCCCCGATTCAAGTGGGAGGATATTTAGACCATGTGCATATCCTTTGCCTGCTCTCCAAAAGAATGACTATTGCAGATTTGCTGGAAGAAATGAAAACAGATTCTTCCAAGTGGATGAAAAAGCGCGCAGATGAACTGAGTAATTTCTATTGGCAGGATGGCTACGGTGCATTTTCGGTAAACCCGAGTCAGGTCGATGCGGTCACTGACTACATTCAAAAACAGCGTGAGCATCATGAAAGCAACTCATTCCAAGATGAATACAGAGCTTTTTTGAAAAAGTACAAGGTGGATTATGACGAGCGATATGTCTGGGGATGATGATGGTTTTGATGTCGCCCTTTCAGGGTCAAAATGAATGATAGGATATTATATCAATAGTAAAATCATATATTATGCCGCCAAAGTATCACGCCCTTTCAGGGCTCATCTATTTATCAATTCCTTCCTTTGCGATGGGCTGCACCCACCGCTGGGATATTGAGCCCTTTCAGGGCTAAAACGATGAAAGCATAACATCCCTGCGCATAATGGCCTTATTTTCAATCATTTGAAGTAAAAATTTTAGATCGAATCTTTCTATAGTTAATAGACCTGAAATGCCTGACCGTCGTATCAGTGGCAAAAAATCAGCGCAGCGGTCGCCAAATCCTTGTCTGGAATAAGTAAATTTAGTAGCCCTGAAAGGGCAAAATAATGATGATTACCATCAATATCGATTGGCTGCACCCATCGCTGAGATACTCAGTCTTTTCAGGGCTAAAAATAGGGAGTATAACACACCTCGCATAATGGTCTTATTTCAATCATTTGTAGCACACATTTCAAATTGAATCTTTATATAATTGATAGATCTAAAATGCCTGCCCGTCGTATCAGTTGAAATAATCAGTGCAGATTTCACCAAATCCTTGTCTGGAATAAGTAAATTTAGTAGCCCTGAAAGGGCAAAATAACAAAGCAACGGTCGCCAGGCCGTTGTCAGGCATAAGTAAATTTCATTTTTAAAGCCCTGAAAGGGCGCAATAAAGCTACATTTCTAATCCCCCAACTCCATCACTTCCCGCACCGCCTCAGGAATATCCTCCGCATAGTGACTTACATACACCAACGTCATCCCACTCAGTACGCAGATTTGCTGCACGGTGTCTTTGAAAAGTCTTCGTTGAAACTCATCCATTCCCTGTGAAGCTTCGTCAAGAATCAGCAATTCAGGTTTTTTGATCAATGCTCGTGCAAGTAAAGTCCAGCGTTGGTTTTCGAGGGAAAGTCTGGAAATCGGAAGATTAGCAAGTGATTCTAGGTTAAATAGTTTCATCCATCGTAAACCCAACGCTTCCTGCTCGGTACTTACTTTTTTAAATAAACCCATCGTATCAAAAAGCCCTGAAAGGATGACTTTCCTGCAAGTTTGATTAGTGGGAAAATAGCGACTGAGTTCGGGAGCGACAAAGCCTGTAGGTCGCTTCACATCCCAGATGCTTTCGCCAGTTCCTCTTTTTCGATCAAACAGCCAGAAATTCTGTGAATAGGCTTGTGGATTTTCTCCGATCAGTAAACTCAGTAATGTGGATTTCCCTGCGCCATTTGGCCCCTTGAGCAACCAGCATTCTCCGGGTTTTACTTCCCAGTTAAGCTGATTGAGAATGGTTTTTTCTCCATACTTGATCGTGACGTTCTCCAGTTTGATAATGGATTCTCGCTGAGAAATACCCTTTGTAAGTAAGTCTTTCAACTCCTCCCAATTCCAAGTTGCAGTGCTCTCAGACTGAGCTTCCAAACCCTGAAATCCCGACTTCGTCCAGGTTTCTTGAATACCGGATTTATCAAGCTTAGCGATATGAGTAATTCCCTCGGGGATTTCATTTGCCGAAGTGCTGATCAGCACATGAACTCCAGCGGCGATTATGTGCTTCAAGACTTCCCCAAATTCTGCTCTACTTTTCACATCCAGGCCCGTCATCGGCTGATCCATCAGGTAGATCTTCGGCTGACGCAAAAGGCCTAGTGCTAAAGCAAGCCTTCTGGTTTCTCCATTTGAAAGCTTGATTATCGCCTTATCCAGTAAATCCTCCAAGCGAAGCAGTTTGGAAACAGATTCCAATGTCCAGGGCCCAGCTGTTTTCGCTTCAACTTCCTTCAGGTATTCTCGAACAGTTGCGGCCTCTTCAGATTCGGAAGAATTGAATCGTTGCTGGAAATAGAAGTTTTGTTGATGGGATTTATTGTGGAACTCATATTTCTGAGAGACATAAGCGATCAAATCCCGAAAACTGTGAATCTCCTTTGCTTTACTTTTCTCAGCAGAATAGGCTACTGCAAAAGGTCTGGAGATTTCACCACTAGAAACGACCGTATTTCCTCGTATTGACTCGATGAAAGCTGTAAGCTCCCAACCTGAGCTTCCGATAATCGCCCACTGCTGACCTGGCAGCCAATTAAAAGTTAGATTTTCAAATGCCTGTTGGGCTTTAAACTGAATACTAGCAGAATGAATGCTAAGAAGTTGTTGTGACAAAGTAAGGATGGTTTGAAAATTGAAGATTGCCAATTTCTCTCAAACTGTCAAAATCCAACTTCACATAATATGGTGAAAGTCCCTTCCGAAATTCTTCGGTACAGGCTCTTGCCCTCTTTGAAGAAAAGGGGGAGTAGGCAAATCCGAACCTCGGACATTTAACTCGAGATTTCATGTTCAGTAACCTAAACACCTCTTACCTACCCAACTCTAAATAATTTGGCTTTCGCACACTATCCTGTGCATCGTAAAGATAATTGTACTGAGTCATGTAATCATCCGCAGGAAGAAAGGTGTCGCTTGTAGCTTTCAATTTCTTCATCAAAATAGCTTCAAGCTCATCCTGTAATTCCTTTACCTCTGGATTATTGACTAAGTTATTTTCCTGATACGGATCTTTCTCATCATCATATAGCAACCAAGGTCCTTTTAGATCCTTCACGTAGGTGTATCTTTTGGTACGGATGCCACGGAATTCTCTGCCACCGTTGGAGAACTTCCACTCGTGAAAGGGAACGGGTAACATGATCAAGGCAGCTTCATTTCCCAAATCCTTCCCAGCAAGTAGTTCACTGGAAAAGTCTTTTCCCTCAATGCTTTTAGGCGAAGAAATATCACTTAATCCCAATAGCGTCGGCAGTAAATCCGGTGTTCCTATTGGGTCTATCACGTGACGACTTTTTGTCCCAAACTTCGCTGGATACCTCACCAGCATTGGCACTTTAATCGCCTCGTCATACGGTCGCTGCTTTTTCAACACGCCCTTGGACATCAGCATATCCCCATGCTCGGAAGTAAATACAAGAATAGTATTATCTGCAATCCCTGATTCATCCAGTGCATCCAGTAAATTCCCGATCGCAAAATCAATCGCTGTAGCATGCGCATAATAGCCTGCCATGACCTTCCGAGCAGAATCCTGTAAAGCCAACGGGACATTCGGCCGAACTTCAAGTGTACTTGCATCATACATGTCCTGATATTCTTTGGGAGCAGAAAAGTAGGGATCATGTGGTGGCCCATAAGACAACATCAGCACAAATGGATGTTCTTTGTTCTTTTGGATATAGCTAATTGCACTGTCAGTCTGAGGAAAAACATCGTAACCTTCCCATGTCTGCTTCACGTCCTCTTCATCAAAATAAAAGCTGTTGTTATAATTGTGTGTGACCTCTCTGACTTTCCAATAGTCAAAACCCTGTCTCCTATCTTTTGGCACTGGTAGATCCCTAGCGCTAAAGGATTGCTCCCCTCTCGCATGACCATTCAGATGCCATTTGCCAATATATCCCGTTGCATAGCCTTGCTCTTTATAGATTTCAGCCATGGTGAACGCCTCATTGGGAAGCGGCTTGTCATTGTAAAAAACCCCGTTGGTAAGAGGATATTGACCTGTCAAAAAACTAGCCCTCCACGGCGCACAAACAGCCATGGTGGTTACTGCATTTTCGAAAACCAAACTTTGCGAAGCAAGCATATCTAGGTTAGGTGTCTTGATTTGGGTATTCCCCATGTATCCTACTTCCTGCGCTCTCCACTGATCCGCAAGGATAATGATCACGTTAGGCTTAATTTCAGTTTGTTGAGTCTCTTTTTGACTGGAATTGCAGGAGGTAAAAAGAAACTGAGTGGATAGAAATGCTGTAAAAAGTAATAGAACTGAAGAGGGTTTCATGGAGATTTAATTTTGGATTTCCTTTTCCCAAAATGAAAAAATGAAGCTACGCTTCTATCCTGTTCTCTCCTGATAATCATCCTCTAGGATTGTCATATAGTCTAAAAAACCTCAACTGAGGTCAGTTAAGGTTTCAATAGTACTAAGATTTATAAAACTAGAAGTGTCTCCAATTCGGTCTCCTGATAGCTATCGGAACGTCTTATGTCTCCAAGCCAATTCTCACCTACACCCTATTCTTACTATCTATCAAAATCGTCACCGGCCCATCATTGACCAGCGAAACTTTCATATCAGCACCAAATTCTCCTGTGCTGATTGATTTTCCCAAATCAGCTTCCAAAGCTTGAATTATTTGCTCGTAAAGCAGGATAGCGATATCCGGCTTGGCAGCTTTGATGTAGGATGGACGATTGCCTTTTTTGGTACTGGCTTGAAGCGTGAACTGAGAGATCAACAAAATCTCTCCATCCACATCGGTCAAACTCTTGTTCATCACTTCATTCTCATCAGGAAAAATCCGAAGATTCAGAATCTTATTGGCAAGCCAAGAAATATCTTCTTCTCCGTCTGCTTCCTCAATTCCTATCAAGATCATCAGACCTTGTCCAATACTTGCCTTGACTATTCCATCTATTTTGACTGATGCTTCGGATGCTCGTTGTATTACAACTATCATTTACTTAGGTCTTGCATTTCTCCAGAAGAGATGATTTCTATTGATTCAGACTTTTGCATAAGCGCAGTATTGACTAAGGCTCTAGCTACCTGAAAATCATAAATAGGACGGATATTTTTGAAAAGTTTGAGCCATATTAAAGGCTTCATAAGTATCTGTGCTGCTTGCTCTCCCAATCGAAATTCGCTTCTATTCCCCATCAACAAGGAAGGCCTGAACAATCCCACATAGTCAAAACCTACTGCTTTGATATCTTCCTCCGTTTTGCCTTTGGTCTGGCTATAGAAAATAGAAGATTCTGCATCAGCACCTGAAGAAGAGACATACAGAAACTTGCTCGCCCCAACCTTTTTCGCCCAGCCTGCAAACGCAATAACCAAGTCATGATCTATTGCATAAAACTTCTCTTTCGAGCCAGCTTGTTTGATCGTAGTTCCAAGTGATGAAAAAGCATGAACCTCGGCATTTTTAGTGGTTAAACTCTCGATAAGAGAATAATATTCACCGCTTAAACTCTGAGATGTGATCTTATCCTCCCAATCCCAACTCCCTATCTGTGCCATGTCGCCTTCAATCTGAACAAGCTTCTGCTGCTTGATCGCAAGCTTTCTACGGCCAATACTCAGGACATAATCATACGCTTCATGTTTGAATAGCTGGTGAAGAATTTCCTTGCCTACGAGGCCTGAAGCCCCAGAAACCAATGCGATTTTCATATGTTATTTAGTTGCGGCAATCAGCGGAGTCAATTCCTCTGCTAGTGCCTTGTTTTTATCTCTTGCGTACCAAAGGTGTGTGCCGTCAGAAAATTCCTGAGCGGTAATGTTCTGTGGATCGAGTTTATAAGCTTTCAAGCGGTTTTTAAGAAATTCCGGTTTTGGACCCCAAACAAAAAGCTCCTTGGTCAAGTCTTCAGCCAAGCCAATCAAAACTGGAATCGACCTCGCTCCCTCTATCAGATATGCGTCCATTAGTGCTGGATTCTCATCTCTCAACACCAATTTAAAGGTAATCAGTGGGTTTAAATCCGCAAGCTTTGCCATGAACGGAACAGTTTGCGCAGCATCTCCGCACCAAGCTTCTGTGATCACTAACCACACTTGAGGGGTGGAAATTGAAGTCACTATCTGCTCCAGCTCTGACGAAATCTTGGCAGTTTTGTCCCAGCGATTCATTCGCTGCACATTCATTTTGGTATAGTCAATATAGCTTTCGGTATGATTGATTCCTGTGGTCTTACTTTCCGTCAGGAGTTGGTCAATCATTTCTCGATACTCCGAATAGTGTTGAGCGGAAGCAATCAATTCAGGATTGATCAATTGAGTTTCTTGGTCTTGCATAACATGTGATTTTGGAGAGTAACAGACCTACCTAGTCTTGAGTTCTCTCCCAATCCAAAAACTGATTTATCTCATCTTGTATCTTGAGATAAATGGCCATAACCACACTTAAATCATCAGCAAATCCAAAAAAACCTAAAAAGTCTGGAATGATATCAATAGGTGAGACAAAGTAAACCAACGCTAATAAAATTAGGCCGAGGGTGCTGTTTGTTAGTTTATGCGAACCATTGAAGTGTGCTTTGACCATGCGGACAAATACAGAAACTGGCTCAATGAGTTTTTTAACACGTGGATTATCCCCAAATCTTAGCATCTTATTTCCGACTCCAGCGATCAGTTCCGTTACCTTGTCTTTTTGCTTCCCGAGCGCAGCTACTTGTTTACCGAAAAGTGATTTGGCATTTTCGATGGTAGCAGAAGTTTTAGATTTAAAGAATGTCATTTTCAAAAGTAAATTTGAATTTCAGATTTCACTTGTTTCAACGCATAACTAATAGAGTCGTTATTTATCTTCAACGATTGTGCAAAAATTGACTTTGCCATATCCAAACCTGTCGCCTCATCATTGAGGATTTGTCGACTTTGATTAATAATCGTCGTCACTTCCTCCACTGCTCGCTTTACCGCCTCCCAAGTTTCCTCGGAAAAGTATACCTGCTGAGAAAAATTATGGTTGAATTCCTCTCGTACTTCTGCAAGCAAAAGGGAGTGCAATTCCCCTGATGTAAGTCCTCCAGGATTTGATCTCCTCACCAAATTATTGGGAGTGATTCGCTCTAGAAAAAGGCAAATACGCTCTGCAGCCTGCAACCGAATTGGTAGTATTGTTTGAGAATTTTGGGTTTTCAATTCTACCAGTGTTTTTTCTCTTTCCTTCGACAGAAAAGAAACTACTACGAGGTACATGCCATAAAGGACAATGCCAGCTGGCAAAAGAATTTTCAATAAATCGACAGTATATTCCATTTTTGGGGATTAAGATCGAATTTGCACAAATTATCTCCGTAAGAAAACTTCGGGGAGCGTAAATTTGAATACACACGAACCAATTTCCTGCCAAAAACATTTCTTCCACATGATAACCCCAATCAAGATCACAGAAAAAGCGGAAGCCGAAATCAAAAACATCATGGCTACTAAAAACATCCCTGCAGAATATCACCTGCGAGTGGGAGTGAAAGGAGGTGGCTGCGGTGGAATGTCTTATGCTTTGGGTTTTGACAAACCAAAGGAAGAAGATCAGAAATTTGAGATTTTGGGGATTCCTGTGTTGATAGAGAAGCGACACTACATGTTTTTGATGGGAATGCAGATTGATTTTTTTGAAGGAGATGAGGCACGTGGGTTCACTTTCATCAATCCCGAAATCCCAAAGCGCCACGACGTATAACTTCTAAGAGAATTTAACCACGAAGCGCACCGCGTCTTTCGCAGAGAGCATGGTCTTATTTTTAAAGTATATTTTTAAAATCATTGATTGAAGTTCAAATCCCACGTTGGGCCTGCCATTGCCGGTAGGAAGATCACACGAACGGTAACAAAAGATATTTTATAACTTGAGATTCTTTAACCTTCCTTCCATGAAGGAATCATTCTTCACCTTACTTATATTCCTCACCTGCACCCGCTCTTTTGCTCAAGTAAAAAAACTCGAAAAAGACCAAGGAGCAGGAAAAGGCACTATTTCCGATCTGGACCGGCTGTAAGATTTTTGGGCTGGAACTGGATTTGGTGGCGAATGCGAGGACGTATGGATGCCAGCAATCAATGAATATAGGATTGGAACTTTTCGCTTTTGGAGTGAAGGCAAACTTATTTTTTCTGAGTTCATGAATATTGTTCAGGAAGGCGAAACCTTCTCCCCGAAACTAAAACACTTTAATGCAGACCTTTCCCTATTGAGGAAAAGAAAAAATGAGCCACCTTTCGAATGGTGAAAGTGGCAGAGAATACCGTTTTCTTTCACGGCCTCACCATGAAGCGTGAAGCTGGTGAAATCAACCTCTGGCTAGCGCTGAAGGAAGATGGCTTGCGGTCTATCGAGGAATTAAACTATATGAAGCGGGAGTTTTAACTCTCAAACCCTGGTTTTACATTTTCCCAAAACTCATCCAGTGCGATGATTCGTGGTTTAAGAAATGAGATGATGGCTGGCCAATCTTCTGAATTCATCACATTCACATTTGGCAGCACCTTTTCAATCCGAGAAACTGGCTGGCCAAATTCATTTTCTCCCAACAACTTCCAGTTCCACACCTCACCTACTATTGCCTCTAGCATTTTTCTGAATTGCCCAAACTGATCAAAATACAATTCCTGCAATTCCTCGTCTGAATGACCTAATTCTATCCCAATAGATGCAAAGTTATTCTCCGCTTTCATCCGAAAATAGATGTTACGAACATGGGTTCTGTAATTCGGCCAATTAATTCGTCTTCCTTCCGAATTCGGAATTGGCTTCATGTATTGCCCGAAAGCAATCCAAAACTCCGAACGGATTTTCGATGTTTCAGCTTTATTGTACACGATTAATAGGTCGTGTGGCTGTCGCATGGAAATACAAGAATGATATCCCCGGCTTTAGCATTTTCATCATCCAGCTTGTCCAACTGATCTTGGGTGACCATGTGGATATTCAAAATCTTCACTTCAGGAAATTCTCTTTTCAAATACCAAGGTATTCCCTCACCATCTTTCGAGTGATAGGAACCATTGATGTGATATGTTTTTTTCCCTGCGGAAATTGGCTCAAAAAGTGACTCCGCCATAGTGGCATCCTTCAATGCCTGAGCCTGAATCATAAAGTCTGAATTCCCAGGCGCTCCATGCATCATGTCCTTCATGGCTAGATATCCTGGCATGTTCATATCCACCTCTACAGGCAGTTTCGCAAAGTAATTCTTCGCTTGTGGGGAAAGTGAATCCAGGGTAGACAAGCCACTTTTACTAACCAAAGAAGCATATTTTCTAGGCACATTTGTAGCAATAAATCGTAGCCCTTTCTCTTTCGCAAAGCGCAAAACAGGACGGTAATCTGTGTTGTAATTCTTCCAAAGTTTGGCTTCTGCTTCGAAGTTACTTTCGGTTATTTGATCGGAAAACCACTCGTCCAAATTCAACTGATCTTCTCGCTCAAATACTTCTGATCCAACCACCAAACCGGGATTTTCCGCCTGCAATCCTTTCAGCACTTGCAACTGCAGCCAATGTCCCAAACTGTTATTGTGAAGCTCTCCGAAGAAAACGGCATCTGCACGGTTCGCTTCTTTAAGCACTTGTTTAAGATCAACTTTTTTACCTTTGCCAGTGAAAAACTGATACGCTTCTCCTTGTGCTTTCACTGCTCCTATGGAACTAATAATCAGTAGAAAAGCTAAGAAATAATTACGCATAATCTTCAGGATATTGAATTTGCACTGAGGAAAAACTCACCAATCCACCGAGTGCAGGGTGATGTTTTTTAAGTGTAAGTCTGATGTGGGTTGAAGCGGGATAGGCTTCCAAAATATCAATGACGATCACATGCCCGAGATGCTCCAGTAATTTAACCTTCACATCCATTCTGGCTTTGATCAACTTATAAAGTTTGGAATAATCCACGGTCGCACTTAAATCATCATGAAGCATGGCCTGACGAAAATCTGTTTCCAATTCAAGATCCAAGGTAAAGCGATTCCCCAGTACAGATTCCTCTGGATATGCACCGTGATAAGCATGGAATTCAATTCCTTCTAGGCTTACTTTCCCCATTAGTCAAATTGGTCAAAAAATGATCCCGACTGGTTCTTCGAATCATCGGTGTATTTCGGCTGGCTAGCTTGATGTTTGAGTGTCTCGGCAACAGGTTTTATTTTTGCTTCTTCGAGTTCTTCTATATCCTTGTCAAGAGCTTCATCTTCCAGTTGCATCTTGGCGTCTTCCATTTCCAGCGCTTCCTCAGCAGCACATGCCTTTTCGATTTCCTCTTCCAATTCAGGTGTGGAATCATGCTCTTCGATGAATTCCATCTCAGCCATTGGACTTTCTTCGATTTCTTCCTCTTCTTCGTACCCGAGCTTTTCTAAGTTTGCAAAAGTAAAAGTCTGGGATCTACTCAACTCATCAATTGCTCTGGCGTGCGCTTTTGCATCGATTCGGGAGAAATGCGCCTCAGAAAGATCAATTTGATTCGCTGTATCCTGAGCAATTCTCCTCAGGCTTTTCACCATTGATTCTCTTTGCTCTGCAAGGCCTTCATAGGACCTCACCAAACCTTGCATGCTTTCTCTCAGCTCTACAATAGTTCCTTTTGCTTTGATTTCCGCAGCTCCGATGATAGCACCAGCCTGCTCTTCTGCCTGCCTTCTCGAATCGGCCACCAGTTGGTCAATATGTTTGGTAGCATTGTCAGCAATTTCGTTTGCATCAGCTATGATCAAATCTGCAGCTTCATTAGCCTCCGCAATGATTGCCGCTCCAGTATCCTCGGCAGTTTTCAGTGTCCGAAAAAGTGATTCCTCCACGTCTTTCAGGCGCTTTGCCTCAGCTTCTGTATGCTGAAGCTTTGTTTTTAGCTCCATATTTTCTTTGTGAAGCGCATCTACCACTTCACTTATTTCATCCAAAAATAGGGTGACTTCTTTTTTCTCATATCCTCTGAAACCAACTTCAAAGGTTCTTTGCCGAATGGCTGCTGGTGTAATCTTCATAAATTAATTCTCTTCAATTTGCCAAATAGAAATAGTACGGTCATCAGACACGGAAATTACATTGCCTTGATAGCTACTCCAAATTACCTTATTTATTGAAGTGCCATGACCTGCATTCCGAGCTTTATCGATGACTTTAAGGAGTTTTTTCTCAGCGGCATCCCAAATCTTCATTGATTTGTCCATGGAGCAAGTGACTAGGAGATTTCCGTCATCCTTGAAATATAAATAATTAATGGCATACATATGTGCCACGATGTTTTCTTGTAAGGAATAGTTGTTCGTTTCCCAAAATTTCAACCGCGCATCCCGACCCGCGCTGACCAAAACAGACTCATCCGGGGAATAGGAAAGTGCAAATACTGAGTTGGTATGTTCTGTCAAATTAGCAATGGGGTGAAAATCGTTTGATAAATCGAGAATCTTCACCGTATGATCGCTCAAGCCGATTGCCAGTTGCTTTTTTTCTGGAGCAATAGACATGACACGAATGCTTTTGGTACTTAGTTTAATATGCTTTTTGATGGATTTAGAATTGATATCTACTACGATCAGCACCCCGTCACCAGTACCAATATAAGCTTCATCTCCGAAAACTTTGATGTCAAAAATCGGCTTATCAGTCAATTTCAGTGACCAAATTTCTTTGCTTTCATTCAAGTCTATAACATTAATTCCTTCGAAATTATGTCCGATAAAAAGCAGATTTCTGAGTGCGTCAGTGGCCAAAGCATAGACGGAGTGTGGTAACCGAGCGATCAACTTTCCGTTTTTGGAATTATCCAGGTCCCACTCCACCACCATTCCGTCTCCGGCACCTGTATAAAAAAATCTAGGATCACAGCCTTCCGTCAACGCATAGATGCAGTCATTGTGGCCTGTTAGTGTTTGTAATTTATTAACTTCTATTTTTGACATATATTGGACGGAGACTTTTGGAGCCCTACTGGCCTATGCAAACAAAAATAGAAAAAATTGACTCTTCCTCGGCTTTAGCCATCAAGATTATCGAAACTCAGGATGAAAATGAGTTGGATTTTCTCAGCTTTCGTGAAAAACTGGGGTATGCAAATATTTCCCATCTGGAAAAAAAGCGGGAATGGGCTACAGCCCGAATGGCAATCCGAGATGCGTTGGATGTGTTGCATGTTCCTTACCCTGGCTTTTTCAAAGATGAGCATGGCAAATCTCAGGCTATGAATGGACATGGATTCATGTCACTTTCTCACACGATGGGCTATGCAGGAGCAATCTATCATCGAGACAATCCAGTGGGAATTGATATGGATTTGATTCGGGAGAAAATCTTGAGAATTGGGTTTCGCTTCTTGGATCAGTCAGAATTAGACTTTCTGGAAAAAGATCCCCTGCATTATACGATGGCTTGGTCAGCTAAAGAGTCTATCTTTAAATGTCAGGGAAAGCGTGGCGTTTCCTTTCGGGAAAACATACTGTTAGAACCATTTGATTCGAAGACGGGAATCATCAAAGGCAAGATCCGAGGGACGGATTTCACCGATCATCACTACATGGTACAAGTTCGGGTGATCTCGGATGTCGTACTCACATACACCATTTGGTAAATGCAAAAACTAAGCTTTGTACTCCTACTACTTTGCACCACGTTTTCACTTTCTGCCCAAAGTCTGAAAGAAATCAACTTGACTGATGCGGTGACTGGTAAAGTCATCAATATCCAATCGCAGGTGAAAGGAAAAGGATTAGTTTTGGTTTTTCACAATTTGGCTTGTCCCTTTGCCAAAATGTATGAATCCCGTTTGATCGCTTTGCGAAGCAAATACCAGAGTCAGGGTTTCACATTCATGCTAGTAAATCCTGATGTAACCGGAAAAGAGGAAGACAAAATCACTTTGCGCAGCTACATCGATCAATCGGACATGAATATGCCGTACCTGATAGATGAAAGTCAGACATTAAGCAAATTTTACAAAATCACTAAAATCCCAGAAGTCATATTGCTTACTCCTGGAGCAAATGGATCGGTGGTGAGCTACAGAGGCGCATTGGACAACAATCCCCAAGCGGAAAATGCCGTATCAGCAAATTATCTCGATAGGGCAATGGATTCCATCTTGAAGGGCGAGGCGCCAAATCCTGCTCAAGCTAGAGCGGTTGGTTGTAATGTTCGAACCTATTGAGAGTTCAGCAACGCAATTAACTCTTGAATTTCTTGCACTTTGTCAGACTCGCCGAGTTTCTCAAAGGAATTCTCCAGATTTCTAAACATCCGCTGCATAATCTGCAAATATGCACAAGGCTCGAAGTAATCGGCCTTTGGCTCAATCTTCAATTGCTCCAAGTAATTAAAAATATCTTTTCTACTGAAAATCAACCCTTTATTGAAGGCATTGATGTAGAAATTGATATCCGCTGATTTATAAGTAAGTACAAAAAGATTGGGCAGGTTTACACCGTAAATCGGTAAGCCCAACTTCTTTGCTACAAGCAAATAAATAGAACATAAGGTAAGTGGATTTCCACGCTTAGAACCTAACACGGACGACAACATGCTATTCGCCGGTGAGTGAAAATTCTTGGTGTTTGCGGAAAAACGAAGTGTATTATATAATACATTGTTGATCTCCTGAACCTGATCATAAGGAGTCAGGTCATTTTTAAAAGCCGTCCAGACTTCAAAATAAATCTGGTGCATTTCAGCGTTCAACTTCGCATATTCCAGGTCTGGATACTGATAGGTATTGATGATCCAAAGTCCAGTGAGCAAGTCTCTATCCTCGGTATCACGCCAGTCGATCAGTCTAGCTTTCAATAGTGAAAACTGAAGATCGTGCACCATTTCCTCTATCTCTTTCTGAATATCCGGGTTGAAGCTATTCTCCCATTTTTTCTCCAAAAAAGGAATAATATCATTACCCAAAGAAATAATCCGATCCCGCACATGCATTCTAACTTCACGATCCGAATCATCCAATAAGGAAACCAGGGCATTTAATTCTCCAGATGTCAATTCACTCATAGTTAAAAAGCTGCGTTTAATGGAATAAAACTGTTAAACAAGACACTAAACATCCGCCTAGGTCTGTAATACACCAACGTTAAATCTCTCAGTAATAGGCGCATGATTCGCTGCCTCTATCCCCATAGTGATCACTTTTCTGGTCTCCCGAGGATCGATCACTCCATCCACCCAAAGTCTAGAAGCGGCATAATATGGGGTCAATTCCTCGTTATATTTTGAAGTGATTTCATCCAGCAATTCCTTTTCATCTTCAGGAGATATCTCTAATCCTTTCTTCTTCAGGCCTGCTACTTTAATCTGAAGTAAGGTATTTGCCGCAGCTGCTCCAGACATCACAGCCATCTGAGCCGTGGGCCATGAGTAAATCAGACGCGGATCATACGCTTTACCGCACATGGCATAATTCCCAGCGCCGTAACTGTTGCCTAGAATAAAAGTGAACTTTGGCACAACTGAATTCGCCATCGCATTGACCATTTTAGCACCGTCTTTGATGATGCCGCCATGTTCTGCTTTACTTCCCACCATAAAACCACTGACGTCCTGGAGAAAAACAAGAGGGATTTTACGCTGATTGCAATTCATGATAAATCGAGCTGCTTTGTCTGCTGAATCAGAGTAAATCACTCCGCCCATCTGCATTTCGCCTTTGGCAGTTTTGACGATCTTCCGCTGATTAGCGACTATTCCCACTGCCCAACCGTCGATTCTGGCTGTCCCGCAAATCAGAGTTTTCCCATACGCTTCTTTGTATTCATCAAAGTCTCCGCCATCCACAAGTCCTCGTAGGATTTGCAGCATGTCATAAGGTTTTACACGCTCAGTTGGAAAAGCTGCTATAAGCTCTTCGCCCGTCAAACCTGACATCTGGGGTTCAGCACGGTCAAAACCTGCTTTGGGATTGTGACCTATTTTATCAAATATCTTTCGGATCGCATCCAGGCAATCCTGATCTGTATCGTATTTATTGTCTGTCACTCCGGAGATTTCGCAGTGCGTAGTCGCTCCACCTAGCGTCTCATTGTCAATCGTCTCACCGATGGCTGATTTCACCAGATAAGAACCTGCTAAGAAAATAGAACCCGTCTTATCCACAATCATAGCTTCGTCTGACATGATGGGCAAATAAGCTCCACCTGCCACACAACTGCCCATGATCGCTGCAACTTGCACTATTCCAATCGCCGACATTTTAGCATTGTTTCGGAATTGTCGGCCAAAGTGCTCTTTGTCAGGAAAAATTTCATTTTGCATAGGGAGAAAAACTCCAGCGCTATCGACTAAGTAGATCACAGGAATGTGATTTTCCATGGCGATTTCCTGAGCACGAAGATTTTTCTTGGCAGTCATCGGGAACCAAGCTCCTGCTTTCACCGTCGCATCATTTGCCACGATCATACACATTCTGCCACTCACATAACCTATTCCCGTCACCACTCCACCTGAAGGACATCCGCCTTCTTCGGCATACATTCCATCGGCCACGAAAGCACCGACTTCCAAAAAATCTTTGTCTTCATCCCGCAAATAGTCAATTCGCTCACGAGCTGTGAGTTTCCCCTTGGCGTGCTCTTTTTCTATTCTTTTGGCACCACCGCCAAGTTTTACTTGCTCATACTTTGTTTGTAAAGTCTCAAGTAAAGTTCCCATGCCTGGGTTTGATTTTTCGTTAGTTGGTGTCATTCGTCAAATTTGGGTTTAGAAATAAAAAACCATCGTTTAGCTCGATTAGTTAATTTCTCGTCAAGTTAAAAAAACATTCATGAATTGGGACTTCGCAAACTGGAATGAAAGTTAAAATTCATTAGGAGGGTAAAAGGTTTTACTTAATCAGTGATCAGTTTTTTAGTCACAGTTGCAGTCATCAGTCTCGGTGAGATAGTAGTGATTTGACTGTTGCCGCCGTGCGTGTCACACGAATGGCTGCACTTTTCTGGAGATTTGTCTTCAGCAGGCAGATTTGAATTAAGATAGGTTGAAGGTAAAATGCCAGATTCAAGCTTCTGGGCACGCAGCACTTTGGGTGTAAAAAACTTGGTTGGTGAGTCCGTCCGTCGCTGGGCAGGCTTGTCGAATCACCGTCCTCACTCTGGTAAAAATAAATTGACACAAAAAAGCCCTTTCCAGAAAGAAAAAGGGCTAAATGATTGCTGTGAAGACTAGAATTTAGTTTTTGTCTATTGATTCTTTATAGTCTCGGATAGATCTATAAATAGCCGAAGCCATGTATTCCTTGCCTTCTTGACTCATCAGGAATCTTTCTTCTTCTGAATTGGAAAGGAATCCTAACTCTACCAAAACGGACGGCATGGATGGAGTCCATAGCACGTAGAAAGGTCCTTGCTTCACTCCTCGGCTTTTACGACCTACTCTATCTCTAAACTGCGTCTCGACATGATCAGCTAATGTCACAGAATGCTCAAAATGCACTTTTGACATCAAATTGAACATCATATAGGACTCTGGAGAAGATGGATCAAACCCTTCGTAGTTTTCCTCGTAGTTATCCTCCAGCAGGATTACGGAGTTCTCACGTTTTACAATATCAAAGTTGGCATCAAAGTGTTTCGTACCCATCACGAAAGTTTCTGTACCAAAAGCTGATTTATTTGCTGCAGAATTGGAGTGAATGGAAACAAACAAATGAGCTTTGTTATTATTGGCGATCATTGGTCGCTCTTTCAGGGTAGGAAAACTATCATCATCCCGAGTATAAATAACTTCTACATCAGGCATGTTTTCCTTGATGTATTTTCCTACCAAAAGAGTTACTGCTAGGTTGACATCTTTCTCCTTTGACTTAGACCCCACATTGCCAGGGTCTTTCCCCCCGTGGCCGGCATCGAGAACAATCTTTGTCATCCGAAATGAGGGGATCATCGAGTCGTTTGTAATAAATCCCCCAAATACAAAGGGAATGCATAATATGAGACTAAGAAGAATTTTTTTGTTTTTGAACCGTTCCATGAGGGCAATAAAATTAACTTTACACGAAATTTCACTTAAATTTAACTAAAGCGTAAGCAACAGTGCAGGGATTCAGGCTCTTTTTATTTTGCTTTTTTGGGCTAATCCTTGTTCCGCTCGTAGCGACTGCACAAACCCCCGTTCGCAAACTTGAAGAAAAGCCAATAGCGCTTCCCGACACATTGATGCCGCCATTACGAGATTTGGTAACTCTGGACACTTTGCCCAATCTTACCGACACACTCGCGCTTGCTGACTCGACAAAAATGATGCCCAGGAGTGATATTTCTACAGTTATTACTTATTACGGAGAAGATAGTATCGTTTCTGATTTTCCGGAAAACAAGATTTATCTACATAAGCAGGCGTGGTTTGAGTATGGAACGATGAGGCTGGAGGCAGATCTTATTATTATCGATTGGAAAAACTCCGAACTATATGCCTCGGGAGTTACGGATAGTTTGGGAAATGTGACTGGAAATCCATTCTTCAAAGACGGTCCAACTTCCTATGAAATCCGTAAGGAAATGCGGTATAATTTCAAAACACAGAAAGCCATCATCAAAGACGTAGTCACTGAGCAGCAAGACGGTATTCTCAGGGGAGAAAAAATCAAAAAGACTGAAGATGGCAGTGTGTATTTGGCTAATGGGTATTATACTACCTGTACGCTCACCACTCCGCACTACCATGTTGCTTCCAAAAAAATCAAGTCTATAGAAGGTGGCCAGATTGTTTCTGGCCCATTCAATCTCTATTTCAATGGCATTCCTACCCCACTTGGATTGCCTTTTGGTATTATACCAAACACGCCTGAAGAAAAAGCTTCTGGATTGATTTTCCCTTCCTATGGACAAGAGCAAAAAAGAGGAATTTACCTTCGTGATTTAGGCTACTATTTTGCCATCAATGACTACATCCACGCTCGGGTGACGGGCGATGTATACTCCAATGGAGGCTGGGGTCTCAAATCTCAGGCTGTTTACAAAAAGCGCTATAGATTTGGAGGATCTTTCAATATTGACTTTCAAAAATTCAAATCTCCTGAAACTGAACTGAACCCTGTTAACTATAATACATTCCGTATCCAATGGTCTCACACTCCTGAATCTCGCGGCAACAGTAGATTTTCCGCCTCTGTAAATGCCGGCTCTACCAGTTATTTCAACAACATCGTCAACCCGAATAATTACACGAACAATGTGACATCGGATCTGTCTTCGAATATCAACTACAGCAAGACTTTCACAGGCACTCCATTCTCCTTTGGCGCGAGTATGCGGCATTCCCAAAGTGTGCAGACAGGCGAAGTCCAACTTAGTTTGCCTACCATGAACCTGAGTATGAATAGGCAAAGCCCGTTCAAAAACGTGAAATTTGAGCCGCTAAAAACATTGAATATTGCCTACAATTTTGACCTTCAAAACTCCATTACCAATAAAGTAACAAAGGATTTTGGAGTAGATCCAGACTTGGTTGACAATACCACCGAACCAGATTTAGTTGATTTCACACCAGCCAATTTTGGCTACTTGCTGCAGAATGCAAATAATGGTGCCAAAAACAGAATTCCTGTAAGTTCTAATTTCACACTTTTCAAATATTTCACCGGAACAGCATCTGCCAGCCTAACAGAACTTTGGTATCTAAAAAGGATCAACTACTTCTACAATCCTGAAGAAGAGCGCGTGGATAAAATCTTAGAAGATGGTTTTAACCGTGTTACTTTTTATTCCAGTTCTTTCAGTTTAAACACAAATATCTACGGGGTTTTCAACTTCAAAAAGGGGAATATCCAAACCATCCGTCAGCATATTCAGCCCGCTCTTAGTTTCAACTTTTCCCCGGATTTCTCTACGCCTGTTTATGGCTACTATCAGGAGGTACAGACCAATGCAGAAGGTGACACTCGGTTATTGTCACGCCAGTCAGGCTTTGCATATGGTGGAGCGCCACTGGGAGAAAGCAGGGCAATGAGTTTCAGTATTCGAAGTGTATTGGAAGCAAAAATTCTCGATAAGTCAGATTCTACTGGGGAATCTAAAACCAAGAAAATTCCGCTCTTGGAAAATATCGATCTGAGCTCCAGCTATAATTTTGCTGCAGATTCTTTTAACCTTTCTAACATTCGCATCAGTGCTAGAACAAGTTTTTTCAACCGAAAACTATCGGTAAACATGAGTTCAACGCTGGATCCCTACTCCACGCGAACTTACACCACCTCAAGTGGTATTGAATCCAATCGATCTATTAATGAATTTGCTTGGAAGAATGGCGAGGGAATTGGGACTATCCGAAATGCTTCGCTGAACATGAATGCTTCTATAAATCCGAGTAGTGCTCAAAATCAAGGTGAAGTCAGGGATGAACTCACCAATGAATTCATGAAACAAGGCGGGGTAATGAATGAATTTGTGGAAAGTGAAATCAATCGAATTTCCACAGATCCAAGTCAATACATCGATTGGGATATCCCTTGGAACGTTTCATTTGGCTATGTTCTCTCGTATAGCAAGCCAGTATCGGGAAATAAAAATATAACTCAAACAGTAAGTATGAGGGGTGATTTTTCTTTGTCCGAAAAGTGGAAAATCAACTTCAATACGGGTTTTGACGCCCAAACAAAAAAACTCACCCAGACTATGATCGGCATTGCAAGAGATCTTCACTGCTGGCAGATGAATGTCAACTGGGTTCCTTTTGGTGCATTCACTTCCTACAATATCGATATACGCGTGAAATCAACGATCCTTCAGGATTTGAAGGTTTCGAGGAGAAGATCGTTTTTTGATAATTAAGAAGATGTAGGGTTTCTCGTTGGAAGATGTGGATCCCAAATCTTACAACACTACACCCTCGACCTGCTGATCGGCATAGTCATACATCTTGGTCCACCTAGGCCACGGGAAAGTTCGGAGGATGGAATTTCCAACACCTCCACTCCCATACTTCTCAATGCTCGGTTGGTGTGAATGTTTCTATTGTAGGAGATTACTCTTCGTGGGCCGATGGCAAAGACATTGGCGCCGTCAAACCATTGCTCACGCATCGCATAATCGGGATTGCCAGCGGCAGTGTGTAGAATCTCCAAATGAGGTATTTCCCGCTCCAATATGGTCAGTAGAGATTCTTTTAGCACTTCTCGTTTGATATGGACTTTATCGTCTTTGATCTCTTTTAGCGTATAAAGTGACGTTTGTAATACCGCATTCATCGCATCAGGATAGGTCAACACGAGATTTTCATCCAAAATCGTAAATACCGTATCCAAGTGCATAAACTGCCTCTTTTGTGGCAGGTGAACTTCATAAACCCGTTCCACGGTTCCTTCGGCCAGCATTGCCTTTGCGGCATGATAGATTGCCTTCTCATCCGTACGCTCTGAGTTACCGATCGCTACAGCCTTCTGCGATAAAATAATCACATCACCACCTTCAATACTTGGCGGATTGTCATGCCCAAGTACTGGGTACAATTGATTGATATTTTCTTTGAAATCAAGGTGATTTTCAAAAATGGTGCGAAGTAAATCTGCTTCGCGCTGTCTTCCTTCCATCCGCATACTGGAAAAAATGATCCCTCCTGGCGTCAAAGCCATCGGGTCTCTCTGAAAATATAGATTAGGACAAGGAGATATCACAAAGGCAAACTCCATGAGTTCACCGGCATTCAGTTTCGGCAGTTTCCTCCGGAGTTCATGCACCTTCAGTCCAGCCGTCAATATCCCTGCACATTCAGCCGTAGAATACCGCTCCAAAATCTCCTCTGCCAAATGAACCATCCCAGAACGAGTAAGTGACTCACGCATCAGGTGAAGCAAGATCTTCTGATCATAAAGCACCCGAATGAGCAACTCCCGCAACTGATAGACCATAGCTCCGGTGGATTCTTTGATCAGATTGGAAAACGTGTCATGCTCTCGCTGCAAAGCCTCTAGATATGGAACATCGTCAAACAACAAAAACTCTTTGTTGTAGGGAGTCAACCGATCAATTTCCTTTCCAGGTTTATGCATTAAAACAGCCTTGATCGTGCCGAATTCCGAATTAAGTCTAAGATTCATAGAATTACGTATTTAACATCGATTGAATTTATAAATTATCTGATTATCCGCAATGATGCCAGTGACCCCTCTTTCTTTGGTTAACTGGCGGGAAGACCGACGACGGGTGACCGAAGTACCGGCAATGCTAGTGTTTAACATACATTAAGCCGCTTTTGGC